>Ga0070733_10002368_pt1 | contig 13496 bp, 11 predicted proteins | sample Coa_R1_9_FD_66450 | JGI IMG/M metagenome (GOLD analysis project Ga0070733, IMG submission 66450) | Surface soil microbial communities from Centralia Pennsylvania, which are recovering from an underground coalmine fire - Coalmine... | ecosystem: Environmental > Terrestrial > Soil > Unclassified ... | reverse complement strand
GCCAACGCCATTCCCGTCTTCGCCGCCGCGCTCGCCGCGGCGATCACCACCAAGGCCATCATCGGGGCGCCTTACAACATCACCGCGCCCGCCGTCGCGCCCTTGACCTTCCTCGATTATGGCGCGCTGATCGGACTTGGCCTGGTCGCAGCGGCGGTCGGCGTCGGCGCGATGCGGATCGCGGCGCTGATCGAGCGGGCGTTCCGTTGGGCGATCCGGCAGCGTCTCGTTCGCCCCGTCGTCGGCGGGCTGATCGTCGGCTCGATGGCGCTCTACACGCCCCAGGTGCTCGGCGCAGGTCACGGCGCGATCGGGCTCGACTTCTATTGGCCGATGAGCGCAGGCGAAGTCACGACGCTCATCGTGCTCAAGTTCACCGCCTGCTTCGTATCGCTGGCCTCGGGCTTCCGCGGCGGAATGTTCTTTGCTTCGCTGTTCGTCGGCTCGCTCCTCGGCAAGCTCTATGCGATCGGCGTCGACACGCTCGCGCCGGGACTGGGACTCGAGCCCACGGCTTGCGTGCTGGTCGGCATGGGCGCTCTGAGCGCGGCCATTGTCGGGGGCCCGCTGACCATGACCTTTCTGGTGCTGGAGAGCACCGGAAACCTCGGGGTGGCCGGAGGCGTGCTCGCCGCCTCGATCGCGACCACGCTCGCGGTGCGCGCGACCTTCGGCTATTCGTTCACCACCTGGCGCCTCCACCTTCGCGGCGAGACCATTCGCGGCGGCCAAGATGTCGGCTGGCTGCGCGAACTCACCGTCGGCCGCATGATGGTCCGCTCGCCCGGTGTCTTTCCGGCCGACCGGTCAGTGCGCGCGTTCCGCGAGGCCTATCCGGTCGGTAGCGCCAATGTGGTGGTCGCGATCGGCGAAGATGGGCGCTACCGAGGGCTGATCCACGTCGCCGAAGCCCACGCCTCGCCGATCGAAAACGGCGACGACGGCGGCGCGGTCGCGGCGATCGCCCATCTGCCGGCGACGGCGCTGCATCCGGACCAGGACATCGGAGTCGCGCTCGAGGCCTTCGACGTCGCCCACGCCGACACGCTCGCCGTCACCGCGCGCGGAACCGATCAGGTCCTGGGCACGCTCGGCGAGGCCTACGCCGCGCGGCGCTACGCGCAGGAGACCAATCTGGCGATGAAGGGCGTGCTGGGCGGGGGATAGGGGCGGCCGTCGGCGCCCGTTGCTGCTTCCGGAAGCGAGGTCCTTGAAAACGACCGCCCGGCTCCACGCATTGATCGCCGAAGCGGGCGCGAGGAGTTGCGCTTCGCGCCTGTAAATGATCATCCTCTTGGCCCGCGCGGTGGCGTGTCCGGGTGGCATCAAGAACGCCAAAGCGCGAACCAGGAGCAGGCGCGTTTCCGCTTTCGAAGGCCTACGCCATGTCATATGACTGCGTGATTGGCACGAGAAATCGTCTCAATGCTCTGAGAATGTCAGTTCCACTGATTCTCAAACAAGATACCTTACCAGGACGCTTGATCATTGCTGACGCGAGTGACGATCACGAGCCTGTCAGGAACGAGGTTCACGAGATTAGTAAACAGCTGCATTTCAACAACACTATTGTCATAAGGTCAGACGCACCAAATGTGGCCCGGCAGCGCAACATCGGCCTTCAGTTTGTCGACGCGCCCGTCGTAATGTTTCCCGATGACGACTCGATGTGGTATCAAGGTTTCGCAAGCAATGTTTTGAGCATCTACAAGTCGGATGTCCGCCGCCAGGTCGGCGGCGTTAGTGGTGTCGGCGTTCGCACCCCGCCGCCGGAATTGGAGCAGCCCACCTACAAGAAGAGCGGGTTCGTGACCGCGAAGAGTGCGCTGCAACCTTATCGAAATCATATCGAGAATCGTTTTTTCCCGCACCCTTTTGGCCTGATTGCGGCAGCAACCTGGACGGATGATATTGACGTTGTGGACGGCGTAATCTCAAGGCGGATTCCGCACATCCGGGGCTTTCGGATGAGCTTTCGAACCGACGCGATCAGAGAAGTCGGATTCGACGAAATCCTTGGTTATGGCGTCGGCTACGCCTACCATGAAGATTTGGATGTGTCGCTGAGGCTTGAGCGATTAGGCTATGCGCTCGTGTCGGCCGAACGCGCGAAGGTCTGCCACTACGCATTCCCGGGCCCACGAGCGATGGGTTACAATTACGGGTTTTCCACCATCGCCAATTGCGTATATGTCTGCAGGAAGACAATCGGCCGTGACACTAAAATCTATCCTTTTTTGGAGCGATACCTGAAATATAAACTGTCTCTGTACGCGAGCAGAGTTTATTCCCACCACGGTCGCGAGGTTTTGCAGGGGGCTTTCGTCGCGTGGCGAAATCGATCCAGGCTGCTGGACGCTGATGAGGGCGGTGTGCGCGACGCCTATAAGGCTTTGTGCGACCAATATATCAAGAGATAGCCGCAAGATATCAAGAGATAGCCGCAAGCGGCTGGCCGCAAAGGCGAGAGCGCTCTGCGAAAAAGTGGAAGCCGCTCTTTCGCGAAAAAGCGCGCGATATCAAGGGAACCGAGAGCATGCTGCGATTTCGTGGACACGCAGCAAGCTCGAGGGGTCCGCCAGCGCGGCGTTGAGGATCTGACGCCGCGCCGCCGGGGTGGGCGAGGATGGCGTCGGAACTCTGGCCGCGGCCGCAGCCGGGCCGGCGGGCGCCCGCCGCGGCTCTTTCTGGTCCCATCGTCCCGTTTGATGTTCCTCGTCGGACGCGGGAATCGCGTAACGCGCGCTTGTGCTGCTGACCTACCTCGGTTTATGAAGGTATCGATCCCCGCGAGCTGGATGATGAGTTTAAGCCGATCGAAGTACGTCGTGTGTTCCCCATGGGAAGCCAAGCCGTTCGATTTAGACATTTTTACCTGGCAGGATAATCCTGATGGTTATTTCTTTAACTATTGGGTGCGTGTTTTTAAAGAATTTGAGAAATCCTCTTCGCTGGGTGGACTTACGTTCTATCTGGTGTCGAACCATGATCGGGTGGATGAACTGCCGTCCTACGGAGATGACGTCGTCGCGGTGATCAGGAGCGACGAGGAATGCTGGCTCCCGCCCTACCTCAACAAGGTTCGCTACGTCTTCAAGACTTACGGATTCAAGCCCTGGTGCGGCGCTTCGCCGAGCGAGCGGTCGCCGGCCTCGGTCCTGAAATGCGCGAGGGACTGGGGACGCTGGAGCTGGCGTTACCTGTTGTATCTGAGCGAGAGCGGCTTCTCGCAACGGCCGGGCCAGAGAAAAATGGTCGTCCCCCTGGGCTATGCGCGGCAGACGGATCTGCCCGGCAAGCCTTTCCAGTCGCGCCGCTATCCGGTCGGATTTCTCGGCAGCATCGAAAACCGGGACTATTCCAAGTTTTCGCCCAAGAGGCTGGTCGCTTCGCCGAAGGTGATCGCGCGCTCGCGGATGGCGGCTTCCCTAGAGAGAATGGCCGCCGCGGCGCCCGAAGCCGTCTTCTACGGCACAACCGCATCGTTCACGGAGAGCACGATGACCGGTGCCGGCGACCGCTACACGGAAATCATGGCCGATACCAAGATCGCGTTATCGCCGCGCGGATCGTCGGTCGAGACCTATCGCTTCTTCGAAGCGATGCGCCAGGGCTGCGTCGTCATTTGCGACCGCCTTCCGCCACACTGGTTTTACGCCGGCTGCCCGGCGATCGAGATTGACGACTGGCGCGATCTGGATGCGGTGGTGAGCCCGCTCCTGGCCGAGCCGGACCATCTCATGGACCTTCACCGCCGATCGCTCTCCTGGTGGGATGAAAAGCTCTCCGAGCGCGCCGTCGCTCGGCTGATTGCGAAATGCCTCGAGGCGCCTGGGGAAAGCGAAAAATGGACGCCCTGAGGCCAATCCGGGGTGATTGCACTCACGCCCGGCGCAACCCGCCGCCCTCGGCCCCGCGCCCCTCCTTCCGGAGAACAGTCTCGAAATAGGCAATTGTCTTCGTGAGGCCTTCCCGAAGCTCGATCTTCGGCTCCCACTTCAGGATCGACTTCGCCATCGAGATCTCCGGCTGCCGCTGTTTTGGGTCGTCGGACGGCAGCGGCTTAAACCGAAGCCTGGACTTCGCGCCGGTCATTTCGACAATGAGTTCGGCGAGCTCCCGGATGGTGAACTCGCGAGGGTTGCCGATGTTGATCGGGCCGGTCACGTCGGGCGGGGTTTCCATCATCCGGACGATCGCCTCGATCAGGTCGTCCACGTAGCAAAAGGAGCGGGTCTGGCTCCCTTCGCCGTAAATGGTGATTTCTTGCCGCCGCAAGGCCTGGACGATGAAATTCGAAACCACGCGTCCATCGTTGGGATGCATGCGGGGCCCGTAAGTGTTGAAGATCCGGACGACCTTGATCGGCATTTTATGCTGGCGGCGATAGTCGAAAAACAGGGTCTCGGCGCAGCGTTTTCCTTCATCGTAGCAGGACCTCAGCCCGATCGGATTGACGTTCCCCCAATATTCCTCGGTCTGAGGATGGATGGCGGGGTCGCCATAGATCTCCGATGTCGAAGCCTGAAGAATCTTCGCCTTGACGCGTTTGGCGAGCCCCAGCATGTTGATCGCGCCGATCACGCTCGTTTTCGTCGTCTGCACCGGATCGAACTGATAGTGGACGGGCGAGGCCGGACAGGCGAGGTTGAAGATCTCGTCGACCTCGACATAGAGCGGAAAAGTCACGTCGTGCCGCATCAGCTCAAAGTTGGGATTGTCGAGGAGATGCGTGATATTCCTTCGCGTGCTGGAAAAGAAATTATCGACGCATAGCACCTCGTTCCCGCTGTTCAGCAGGCGTTCGCAGAGATGCGAGCCGAGAAATCCGGCGCCGCCGGTCACGAGAACGCGCTTTGTCATCAATCCCCCGTTTCCCGCGGCAAGACGATCATGCGCGGCCTGTGTACCGACCGGCGCCGCCCGATCCAGAGCCCCTCAGCCGCTGTTGCGCAAGCCAGCCGATATGCCGTTGATGGTGAGCTGGATCCCGGTCAGCGCCTTCTCGCTCGCGGCCCGCGAGCGATTGAGCTTCATGAGCTCGACCTGCACGTGGTTGAGCGGATCGAGATAGGGAAAGCGGTTGCGGATCGACCGGTCGAGCAGCGGATTGCTCTCAAGCAGCTTCGCCTGCTCCATGATCGCGTTGAGCGCCTCGACCGAATCGCGCCATTCGCGCGAAATGCGGGCGAAGATTTTTTCCCGCAATGCCACGTCCTCGACGAGGCGCGCATAACGCGAGGCGATGGCGAGACTCGATTTCGCCATGACCATGTCCATGTTGGACAGAAGGGTGCGGAAGAACGGCCAGCGGACATACATCGCCTTGAGCGCATGAAGGCCGCCCTCGGGATGGGCGGCGGCGTAAGCCTTGACCGCCGAGCCGAATCCGTACCAGCCCGGCAGCATGAGCCGGCACTGCGCCCACGAAAACACCCAGGGAATCGCGCGCAGGTCCTCGATCGCCGTCGTTTTCCTGCGCGACGCCGGGCGGGAGCCGAGGTTGAGGCTGGCGATTTCGGTGATGACGGTCGACGACCAGAAATAACGCTCGAACCCTTCGGTCTCGTAGACCAGGCTGCGATAGGCGCTGTAGGCGCTGAGCGACAATTCCTCCATCGTCTCGAGATACGCGGGGTCGGGCGCGGGGCTCTCGTCCTCGAGGAGGGTCGCCTCGAGGGTGGCGGAGACGAGCGTCTCCAGGTTGCGCCGCCCGACCTCTGGGTTCGAGTACTTGCTCGAAATGATCTCGCCCTGTTCGGTGATGCGGATCTGCCCCTCGACCGCGCCTCCGGGCTGGGCCAGGATCGCGTCGTAGCTGGGGCCGCCGCCGCGGCCGACCGAGCCGCCGCGGCCGTGGAACAGGCGGATGCGCACGCCGTGGCGGCGGAACACCTCGACGAGCCCGATCTCGGCCTTGTAGAGTTCCCAGCCCGAGGTGACGAAGCCGCCGTCCTTGTTCGAGTCGGAATAGCCGAGCATCACCTCCTGCTCGCACCCAAGCGAATCGACGAGGCGGCGATATTCGGGAATGACGAGCAGCCGGTCCATCACGCCCGTGCAGGCGCGCAAGTCCTCGATCGTTTCGAACAGCGGGACCATGTGCAGCGAGGCTTCGCCAGCGCGGATAAGGCCCGTTTCCTTGAGGATCAGCGCCAGCTCAAGCATGTCCGAGACGCTGTCGGTCTTTGAGATGATGGAGGTCCGGATCGCGCCGAGACCGTATTTCATCCGGATCACGGCGGCGGCGCGAAAGAGCGCAAGCTCGCCCGTCGTCTCCTCTCCACAAGCGATGAAGGGCGAGACGAGCGGGCGTGGCGATTGAAGCTCGCGCCGGAGGAGCTCCACGCGCTCGGTCTCGCTCAGGCTCTTGTAGTCGAACCCTGGCGAGGCTGCGCTGAAGAGCTCGGCGACCGTGCGCTCGTGCACGTCCGAGTTCTGCCGGAGGTCGATCGGCGCCAGATGAAAACCGAATACGTCGACCGCGCGCTCAAGCGAGCGCAGACGCCCGCGGGCGACAATGCCGGCGTTGGTCTCCTTCAGCGACCGCGCGATGATCGCAAGGTCGGCGCTGAACTCCGCAGACGAGGCATAAGGCGCGCGGTCGACGATCGGCTGGCGCAGCGCAACGACATGGTCAAGCTCGCTCGCGGTCCTGGCGAGGCGCGAATACATGCCGGTGATGGCCCGCCGGTAAGGCTCCTTGCGGCGGGCGGCGGCGGAATCGTCCGACGTCTCGGCGAGCTCGGCAAGCTCGGCGCTGATCGAAGCGAGATCGGAGGCGAGCGAGAGCTCCGCGCCGAGCTCGTGCAGCTGGTCCAAGTAGTGGCTGATCGCCCGCGCGCTCTGCAGCCGCATGGCCTCGTTGAGCACCTCGGCGGTCACAAACGGATTGCCGTCGCGATCGCCGCCGATCCATGACCCGACTCGGAGGAAGGAGGAAATCGACTTTGCGCGCGGCTCGCCGGAAATGGCGTCGAGCCGGTCTTCGATCCCGCCATAGAGGCGGGGCAGCTCGTGGAAGAACGTGTAGTCGTAGAACGAGAGCGCGTTCGCGACCTCGTCAATGACCTTGAGTTTCGTCTGGCGCAGCATGTTGGTGCGCCAGAGGACCAGAACGACGCGCCTCAGCTGCTCCTCGTTGGCCTTAAGCTCCGCCGGATCGGCGAGGCGTTCGCGCTCGTCGAGCAACTTCGCGATCTCGAGCTCCCTCGTCAGCGTACTCTTGCGCCTCACCTCCGTCGGATGGGCGGTGAGCACCGGGCTCACCAGCGCCGAATCGAAGAAGCCGCCGAGCGCGGCGGGCCTAACCCCCATCTCGCGCGTGCGCTGAAAGGCGTAAGCCAGCGAGCCTGGACGCGGCGCGGAGCCCGCGACTGCGTGGGCGCGGTTGCGGCGGATGTGATGCCGGTCTTCGGCGATATTGGCGAGATGCGAAAAATAGCTGTAGGCGCGCACGATGGTGAGCGTCTCCTCGGCGGAGAGGCTGTCGAGGGTGGATTCGAGCTCACGCCGCGCGGCGGCCTCGTTGTCGCGATGGAAGCGGACCGAGGCCTTGCGAATCTGCTCGACCAGCTCGAAGACCTCCTCGCCCTCCTGCTCGCGCACCGTGTCGCCAAGAATCCGGCCGAGCAGGCGGATGTCCTCCCGCAACGGGCGATCCTTGTCGGGCTCGTCCGAGGGGAGACGAGGGAGAGGGGCGGCGAGGGCCATGGGGCGTCGATGTTGCACTGCGGCAGTCTTGTTGCAAGGCCGAAAGATGGGCGGCTGCGGAATCGGCGCTGTCGCAACGCCGCCTACTTCGGGAGCAGGGCTTCCGCGAGCCGCGCGCCGAGCCGAGCCTTGTCCTTGAGCTCGCACTCGTAGACGGCAAGCGCGCGCCAGCCCATTGCGGCATAGGCGGCGAGCGTCTTTTCGTCGCGCGCCCGGTTGCGGGCGATCTTGGCGCGCCAATAGTCGGCGTTGGCCTTCGGCACGCGGGCGCCGCGCGCGCAATCGTGCCCGTGCCAGAAGCAGCCGTGGACGAAGATGGCGAGTTTTCGCCCGATGTAAACGACGTCCGGCTTGCCCGGCAGGTCGGCGCGGTTCAGCCGGTAGCCGGGCGCAATTCCGCGCAGAAGCGCGCGCACCGCCCGCTCCGCGCCGGTGTCGCGCGACTTGACCGCGCGCATGACCGCCGAGCGGTCGTAGGTCACGCGCTCACTCGCATTGCACCCCGAGTATCAATCGTCGTCGGTGTCGCCCTCTACCTCGATCGCCAGACCGGGCAACTGACGATGATATTTTTGCAGCCGCTCGAAATGCGCCTGGATCGCGCCGGCGATTTCCCTTGAGTTCTTGACTGCGAGAAAGTGTCCCACGATCTGACTATAATGTTCTGCCTGCCGCGGAAGGCGAAGCGCCGGGTCCTTCTTCTCTGCAATTTCGGCATCGGACATTACCTGGATTTTTTGTGACGGTTCTGGCGGACTAACTCGATTCGCTCGTGGTTTTGGAACCTTGCCGTTCATCAATGTGGACTTAGCGTTGAACGCATGGAACAGTTCGTCCTCAAGGACGCCGATCTGCGCTTTGTCTCTGACCGGATAAGCCCAGACCCACGCAATCTCCCACACATCGATCTGACGATTTGCAATGATGTCGCTCCGTGCCGACGTCAGATGACGGTTCACGCGAGAGCGGATCCCGTCGATCGACTGGCCCACATAAATCGGCACCTGATCGAGGTCGCAAAGCACGTAGCAGCCGATTTGGTTCGTCAGTGTGCGAACCGCCTTCCTCCGAAACATCAGATCGATCGCCACGCCCTACTCCGCCGCGATCGTTTCGGCGGCGTTATTCTTGAGCGTCGGTTCGAGAATATGCGCGGCGATGTGCCGTACGACAGGCACGCAGACGCCATCGCCACAGACGTGATAGGCGTCGTTGTAGCGAGCCGGAAGTACATAACTGTCGCTCAACCCCATGAGCCGCGCCGCCTCGCGAGGTGACAATAGACGCGATCGGACGCGCTTCCCCTCGATCACAAGGATCGTTTGTCGGGAAGAGCCTCCGGCCGGCGTACGAAGGCAGCCGGCGGTGTCGTCGAACCGCACTTCAGCTCGCTGATGACTTACACCATCTTCACCGGGGCGTGTGCGCCTGTACACGGCGCCGACGGCTCGGCGGCCGCAGTGCATTGCCTCAGCGACCTTTTGTCGGTTCAGCGGCGACATCAATTGAAGAAGGTGTTTCGTTTGCGCTGCTGTGTGCCAAGTCACTCCGCTCGGTTCGTCTTCGATAACATCAGCAAACGCCGTGTTCCTCGCGGCAGGCCGCGCGATATTCCACCACACCCAGTTTGTCTTCGCCTGGGGTGCGGTTCGCTCATAGGCGCGAACAAGCGAATTGGGATGGCCAAATTCGTGAGGCTCTCGCCTGACAAGGGAACCTGGAATCGTATGGGCTTTGTGGGCCGCGATAAAAAACACGCGAGGCCGCGACTGCGGCACGAAATGAGACGCGTCGATAACGGCCGCACCGAAGCTGTAATCCGCTTCGGACAGCGCTGACGCAATCGCGGCAAAATCCCGCCCTTCGCGGGACGTCAGACATCCGAAGACATTTTCCAAGACGATTGTTCGTGGCGCGGAGCCACGTTTGATAAGACTCCGCATGAGTCTCCAGAAGGGCCAAAAGGTTCCCGATCGAGTCCACGACCCATCTTGCTCGCGACCGAGACCACGATAGCTTCCCGCGAGCGAGAGGTCTTGGCATGGAAATGAAGCCCATACGAGGTCGACCGGCGCCGTCGGCAAATCCGACAATGCAAGGCTGGCCACGTCACCAAGTTTGATATCGTCGGAACCCCAGTTCGCTCGATAGGTCGATACCTTCTTTTCGTCGATGTCGTTGGCGAACGAGCAGCGCCACAAATCCCCGAGGCCCGAGCGCGCCATGCCCCCGCCAGCAAAGAATTCGCAGAACGTAAATTGACTCATGCCGCGGACTCATTCGCTCTGAAAGCTTGGGGCGCACGATACGCGCTCGCGGCGCGCGGTGTTGACAGGAGGCGCGTTCTTCTGTGGACGGTTTCGACTCATAATGTTCTCTTTATGTTCTGAGCGACGTGAAAATTCAAGACCCAGTGCCCCCGCTTGACCATTGGCTCGGCGTCTTGCGTTTATGGGCGCCGATGAGCGAATTCGCCTTCCCCTTTCCGGTTCTCCTCTGCGACACCGGCGGCACCAACGTCCGCTTCGCGCTTCAGCCCGAGCCCGGCGCGCCGCTCGGGCCGGTCGTGCATCTCGCAACCGGCGATTACTCCGGGCTGCCCGAGGCGATCGAGGCGGCGATCCCTAAGCTCGGGACGAGGCCCCGCTCAACGATCGCGTGCGGGGCGGGCCCGGTGGTCGGGCGGACGCTCAAGCTCACCAACGCGCCCTGGGTCATGGACGGCGCCGAGACCGCGCGCCGCGCCGGGCTCGCCCAGGGCCTCTTGCTCAACGATTTCGAGGCGCAGGCCTTGTCGCTGCCGGCGATCCCCGAGGCATGGGCGCGCCGCATCGGTCCGCTCAAGTTCGGGGCGCGAGGGCCGCAGGTGATCCTCGGACCCGGCACCGGCCTCGGAATCGCAGCGCTGGTCGAGGCCGATGGCCGTTTCGCCGCAGTCTCGTCGGAGGCGTGCCATATCGATTTCGGGCCGGTCTCTCCGCAAGAATTCGCGCTCTGGCCCCATCTCGAGCGCGCGCACGGGCGCATCACCAGCGAGAGCGTCATTTCCGGCGCGGGCCTCGCGCGCGTCCACCGCGCGCGCATGATGGCGACGGGAGCGCCCGATCCGCGCCACGAGCCGCAGGCGGTGACCGCGGCGGCGTTGGCCAACCCCGAAGGAGATGCGGCTCAGAGTCTCAGGCTCTACTGGCATATCGTCGCCCGATTCGCCGGCGACATGGCAGTGACCTTCGTATCGACGGGGGGGCTGACGCTCTCCGGCGGCGTGCTGCCCAGAGTGGTCGATTTTCTCGACGAGGCCGCGTTCCGCCAGGCCTTCGAGGCCAAGGCGCCGGTCGACGGCCTGGCCAAGCGCATCCCGACCCGGCTCGTAATGCGAGCGGACGCGGTGCTGGCGGGCATGGCGGCGATCGCTTCGGCGCCCGGTCGGTACGCCATCGAATATGGGTCCCGGGCGTGGGTATAGGTGTCGAACCAAGGCGACCGTCCGTCGCCTGTCGTGGATGAACTCGCGATCCCGGCAGATAGCCGCGCTTTTGCCTTTTTCTTGGGGTTTGTGCGGAAAAATTGGGCTAACGCTATTTGGGGTTGACGGCTGTGGATGGGAAACGGCGTTCAGCGTCGGCGACGGCGCTCCTGGTGGCCGCCGGAGTGATCGGGCCGGCTTATGCGGATTGCGGCGGCGACATGCAGAAGCTCGCCGAGGCGCGGAACACGCAGCTCCAGATCGTCAACGATTTCGCCAAGTCCTTTCATGGCAAGCCCATGGACCCGACGGCGTTCTGCGCCAAGTCGGGAGGTCTCGTCCGGGCCGAATCGGCGCTGATCGCGTACATGGAAAAGAACAAGGACTGGTGTTCATTCCCCGATGAAGCGATCGGCCAGCTCAAGGAACATCACGCCAAGAATGCGGCGTTCAACGCCAAGGCCTGCAAGGTCGCGGCGGAGATGAAGAAGATGAAGGAGCAGGCGGCGGAGGGCGGCGGGGCCGGTCCGCAGGCTCAGCCATTGCCCGCCGGACCGCTTTGAGCGCAGCGCCTCAGCCAGCGACCCACCTGCCGGACGCCCGGCCGGCAAGTCTGGTGATGCGGCTGACGCCCGATTTCGCCCTTCCTTTCGTCCAGCTCGCGCGTCTCGACCGGCCGATCGGATGGGAGCTCCTGCTCGCCCCCTGCTGGCAGGCGGCGGCGCTCGCGGGCCTTGCCCTCCATCGAGGACCTAACCTCTGGCATCTTGTTCTGTTTCTGATCGGCGCGATCGCCATGCGCGGCGCCGGTTGCACCTATAACGACATTCTCGACCGCAAGCTCGACGCCAGGGTCGAACGCACCCGCAATCGCCCGTTGCCGTCGGGGCGGGTCACGGTCGGCGCCGCCGCGGCGTTCCTTGTCGCTCAGGCGCTGATCGGTCTTGCGGCGCTCTTGTGCTTCAACCTTTTCTCGATCGGGCTCGGGATCGCCTCGCTCGGAATCGTCGCGATCTACCCGATGATGAAGCGGGTGACCTCTTGGCCGCAGGCCGCGCTTGGCCTCGCCTTTTCCTGGGGGGCCTTGATGGGCTGGAGCGCGACCTTCGGGAGCCTCGCGCTCGCGCCCGTCCTGCTCTACGCGTCCGCCTTCGCCTGGACGATCGGATACGACACGATCTATGCGCTGCAGGATAAGCGCGACGACGCCATCGTCGGCATCCGTTCGACCGCGCGCCTGTTCGGCTCGCGGGTCACGCTCGGAATCGGCGCGTTCTACGCCGCCGCCGCAGCTCTGGCGCTGATCGCGATCGAACTCGTGGGCGGGGGCTTGATCGCGCTGATCGGCTGGCTCGCCTATGCCGCGCATCTCGCCTGGCAGGCGCGCCAGGTCGAAGGGGCAGACCCGCCAACGGCGCTGAGGCTCTTTCGCTCCAACCGCGACGCGGGGCTGATTCTGTTCGCGGGCCTCGCGCTCGAGGGGTGGCTCGGGTAGGGCGGGAACGAGAGCGTCGGACTTCGGCGGGACAAGGAAGATAGATGGACCCGAATCTGCTCGACTTTATGCCGGTTCGGCGGGGTCACTTCCACTACGAGTCGGGCTATCACGGCGAGATCTGGCTGGATCTCGATCGGCTGTTTCTTAACCCGATTCGAATCGTGCCACTCGCTCGCGATCTGGCTTCGAGACTCACGCCGAGCGCGATCGAAGCGGTCGTCGGGCCGCTCATAGGAGGCGCATTGCTCGCGCAAATGATCGCTGTCGAGCTTGGGGCGGAGTTCGCTTACACGGAGCCTCGACCGTCCGCTTCGGACGACACGCTCTATCCTGTCGTCTATCGTCTGCCGCTGACGGTCGCGCCGCTGATGAAGGGCAAGCGCGTCGCGATTGTCGACGACGTCATCAACGCCGGCTCTGCGGTCCGCGGAACCTATCACGCCCTCACTGAATCGGGCGCGAAGCCGGTGGTCGTCGGCGCTCTGCTCGTTCTCGGCGACGGCGCCCAACCTTTCCTGAAGTTGAGCGGCATAACCCTCGAGCGGCTCGCAACCTTTCCAAATCCCCTTTGGGAGCCTGCGAACTGCCCGCTCTGCGTCCAGGGGATCCCCTGGATGACGCGCTGGCCCAACAGCCGCGCGGTCGAGCGGATGCCGACTATCGGTCGTCGCTCGTCCTGCGGGCTACGTTCTCCGCGCCTTATCGGCACGGACTATGGGCGAGGCGTCAAGATTGGCGGCAGCACGTTCTATGCCGCAACCGCGACGCTGGACCGATCCTTATTCGCGGGCGTCGCGCTTGCGGGCTGGCCCGGGTAGA
>Ga0070733_10002367_pt1 | contig 13497 bp, 10 predicted proteins | sample Coa_R1_9_FD_66450 | JGI IMG/M metagenome (GOLD analysis project Ga0070733, IMG submission 66450) | Surface soil microbial communities from Centralia Pennsylvania, which are recovering from an underground coalmine fire - Coalmine... | ecosystem: Environmental > Terrestrial > Soil > Unclassified ... | reverse complement strand
TTGTTGGCGTCCCCGACGGGATTTGAACCCGTGTTACCGCCGTGAAAGGGCGATGTCCTAGGCCGGGCTAGACGACGGGGACGGTGTGAGGCGGGAGCCTGTAGCCGAGCAGTTGTGATGGTAGCAGCGCCTCTCTGGAAGTGTCAAAAGCGACGGTGTTGTTTACCACGACGCGGACTACGTTTTAAAATCAGAAACAGGTTTTCGCGGGAGATGGCAGTGGCCGATCCACTTTATCTAAGCCTCTGGTTTTCTGATTTAGAAGTGGCGGAGACGCTGGCGCGAGCGTTGTCCGTGATGCGGCAGTTTCCTTTTTCCCCTCAAAGGCTGGGGATCAGTTACGTGGCGCTGCATCCCGTTTCCTGGAACGAACCCACGATTCTGGAACAGCGCTTCAGTCCGGGGATCAGCCCCGAACAGGCGGTCCTGGTCGCTTCCGATCTGCTGCACGAAGATTACGCCTACCTGTTTGAAGCTCACTGGGATTTGTGGACGCTGGCCGAGGGAAACCAGCTATGGACGCTGGAACCGACCCTGGTGAGATTCATAGGTCACGGGGAGCAGTTTGATGAAGGTGTGTACCAACAGGAAGGTCACATCCAGGTAGATTTCGGTTCGGACGCACCCTTTCTGCAGGAGACCGTCGCCCTGACCTCGGAGGCGGAACAGCAAGTGCGAGCCAATGTGCAGAAACTGGTGGAATTCACCATGAAGGCGGAGAAGAGTTCCGGAGCCAGCGGACGCCTCTTGTGGTCGGAGTCAGACGAGAATCTGGCGCAGAAACTGATCAACCGGCTGCAGAAGGTGCAGTAAAGGCCACAAAAGAGGGAGGGTCACGAATCTCTCGACTGTTGTCATCCCTCGCTTTGCTCGGGATGACAACAAAAAGGCTATCTGCTCATTAACTCTTGCCTTCGGTCACGATCTCGGAAAAGTCGGCGATGGTGGAGAATTCTCTTAACAAGGCCCGCAGCAAGGCAAGCCGGTTCGCGCGAATGGCTGGATCGTCGACCATAACCATGACTCTATCGAAGAAAGCATCGACATGTTCCCGCGACGTCGAGAGCAGGAGTAGGGCGTCGCCATATTCCTTCTTCTGCCGGAGCGACTCAATCCTGGGAGCGTTGGTGTCCAGGTAAACCGCCAAGTTTTTCTCTTCGGGCGCTGATTCCGGCAGCTCGCCGAACACTGCTCCGGGCCGGATACCCTTTTCTTCGGCCTGCTTCAAAATGTTCCTCATCCGTTTGCAGGCGGCGGCGATGGCGTGGAACTCTTGCATGTGAAGCACGCCCTTGACCGCTTCCGCTCGGGCGACGGCATCTACTACGTCGTCCGCATCCGCGGCCAGCACGGCATTCACCACGTCGTACTGGAAACCGAGGGCGTCACGCAGATAGAACTCCAGGCGCTCGCGGAAGAAGCCACGGACGGCGCTGGCATAATCGTGGGCTGAGAATTTACGCTCTGCTGCAGAGCTGCGATACGTTTCCCGGGCGTCGGCAAACAGCCGGCTCAGGCCGATCGGCAGTTTGTGCTCGGCAACCGTCTTGACGATTCCATTGGCTTGCCGCCGCAGCGCGAAAGGATCTTTCGATCCCGTGGGCTGCAGACCGAGGGCGAACATTCCAGCGATAGTGTCGGCTTTATCTGCGATGGAGAGCACTGCGCCTTCGACGGTTCGCGGGACCGAGTCTTCCGTGGATTCCGGCTTGTACTGGTCGTAAATCGTCTGCGCAATCAATTGCCGCGTGGCGATTGGTAACTCGCTGTCGAGTTCCTGCTCGCGGGCGTAAAGCCCACCGACGATGCCTTGCAGTTCGGTGAACTCTTTTACCAATTCAGTGGTGAGATCGGTTTTTGCGAGATAAGCCGCTTTGTGAACCACGCCGGGGCGAATCGCCATGCCGCTCTGACGAATTATTTCGCATAGCCAACTGCACAACCGTTGCACGCGCAGAGTCTTTTCGTAATAGCTGCCCAGGTCTTTCTGGAAAGTCACGTGCTTCAACCATTGCACGCGCTCGCGCAGAGGATGCTTCTGGTCAGTCTTCCAGAAGAAGCGGGCGTCGTTGAAGCGGGCTCGGAGCACGCGTTCGTGTCCGTGACGGATGATGCTCTGCGGATCGCCGTCGGTGTTCAGCACAGCGAGGAAGTGGGGCAGAAGTTTGCCGCCAGCGTCCTCGACGGCGAAATACTTCTGGTGATCGCGCATCACCGTCACCAGAACTTCTTCGGGTAATTCGAGAAATTCGTGATCGAAACTGCCGAGGATTGCCGAAGGCCATTCGGTCAAATTGATGACAGTGTCCAGGAGAATCTTGTCTTCCCGCCAGCGCGCACCGGGGATGGTACGAGTGGCGGCATCGAGTGTCTTGCGAATCTGCTGTTCGCGCTCAGCACGATTGAGAACTTTGGCGGCCCGTAAGGCGGCCAAGTAAATCTCGCTCGCCGCCGCAATGTGCACCGGCACATCTGCCAGAATCCGATGGCCGTGCGATTGATTGCCGGCACGAATGCCATCAAATTCCAGCGGAATTACCTGATCTCCGAGCATGGCCACCAACCAGCGCACGGGACGCACGAACTTCTCCGCTGGATTCCGCCAGTACATATTCTTGGGCCAGTAGATCGAGTTAATTTCCCTGGGAAGCAGGTCCGCCAACACAAGTTCCGCAGACCGGCCTTTCCTGGTAACCTTCGCCGACAAATACTCGCCCTTGGCCGTCGCGATCCGCTCCAGGTGTGAAACGTCAACACCGGCCTTCCTGGCGAACGCGTGGGCGGCGGGAGTCGGTTGTCCGTCTTTGAAGGCGATGGCCGTCGATGGGCCGGTCAGTTGCTCGGTGATGTCCGGCTGGGCTACTGGAATGTCCGCTGCAAGCACGGCGAGACGGCGAGGAGTGTCGAGAGCAGTGATCGACCCGCGGGCAGAGAGTCGCTCGCGCTCCAGCAACTTGTGAACTCGTTTCTTCAAGTCGAGCGAGGCGGCGTCGATCATCCGCGCGGGAATCTCTTCACAACCGATTTCGAGGAGGAAGTCAGGCATTCAGTAAAGCTCCATTCATTCTCTTGTCATCCTGAGCGCAGCTGAACGATTCGCTCGCGAATCGCTTGGCGGAGTCGAAGGACCCCTGCAACTCCTGCCTTCCCTCTGTCGCATCAGGCATACGCCCGGTGCCGTGGAACGCACGGGGAGAATTCCCTGAAGCAATTGCCGCAACATCGTAAGCGTACGGATCCTTCGACTTCGTGAGGACTTCGCTGCGCGAAGTCCTCACTGCGCTCAGGATGACAAGGTTATGGGGCAGTCGGCGCAACCTCCAGTTTCGTCTTTGCTTTCGGCTTCTTCTCCGGGTCTTTTTCTTCGCCTGATTCTGGCGTCTCTGTCCGCTGCTGATCGACATATGCCCTTGCGATCCCCGCCGCCAGAGCCCGAACTCGGGCAATCACGCCCACGCGCTCGGTGACGGAAATCGCGCCGCGAGCGTCGAGGATATTGAACAAGTGCGAGCACTTCAGGCAAAGGTCGTAAGCAGCAAGCAACGGCAGGCGCTTCTTGTCCCGAACAATTGCGTCGCCGGCTTTCTTTTCTCTGCTGGCTGCGCTGTATTGATCGAGCAAGCCCCGGCATTCGGCCTCGTAGAGATCGAAGTGCCTCCACGCTTTCTCGACATCGGCTACTTCGAAGTTGTACACCGAAAACTGCAATTCCTCGGCCAGCCTTACATCAGCATACGTCGTCACCTTGCCGGTCTCCGGATCGCGCGCCCACACGATGTCGTAAATCGAGTCTTTATCCTGAAGAAAGGCTGCGATGCGCTCCAAACCGTATGTCAGCTCGGCCGAAATCGGATCCAGATCGACTCCCCCGCACTGTTGGAAATAGGTAAACTGCGTGATCTCCAAGCCATCGAGCATGACCTGCCAGCCCACTCCCCAGGCGCTCAGCGTTGGGGCTTCCCAGTTGTCTTCTTCGAACTTGATATCGTGTTTTCGCAGATCAATTCCGATGGCGCCGAGCGATTCGAGATAAAGGTCCTGCACATTTTCCGGCGGCGGCTTCAGGATCACCTGCAGCTGGGTGTGTTTATAAAGACGATTGGGATTCTCCCCGTAACGTCCATCGGCGGGTCGACGAGAAGGCTGAATGTAAGCCACTTTGTAGGGCTGCGGTCCCAGGACGCGTAGAAATGTCTCCGGCGCCATGGTGCCCGCCCCGACCTCGACGTCATACGGTTGCTGCAGCACGCATCCGCGTTCCGCCCAGAAGGTCTGCAGGCGCAGGATGAGTTCCTGAAACGTGGGCGGGTTGGAGTTGGATGAAGTCACGTTGAATTAGAGATAAGGCCAATTGCTAACTGCTTATTTTTTCCAGCATCCCTGCCGTCACCAGCTTTTTTTCGATGTGCCGCTGCAAAGACTGCACCAGGAACTTGCGCAGGTCTGCGGCTTGCGCCTTAGGCCACGGGGTCGCAGAAAAACTATCCACCGGCGCCCGGAACATCTGATCCGCCAGCCGGCGCGACTCGGCAGACATTTCTGAAGACGCCAGCCGCTTGTCTTCCGGGCACATCAAACCGTCCGCCAAGGCGTGAAAAAATGCCCGGCTCCCGTTGAGTCGCCTTCCGCATACGATGCACTCGGAAAATTCCGGCAGATAGCCCATCAGCCGCGTCATCCACAGTTCGAAGTAGGTGACGGGCATCCAGACATCAGACCCGCGCAGTCCACCCAGCACCGCCAGAGCCAGGCGGAACACGGCGTCATTGGGTTCGCGGTCCGGGAGCAACTCGTCCAACAGTTCTGCCACGTGGCCCAAGGCTATTGCCCGCTGGTAGCTCACTTCGAATGCCAGCGGCGACTCCTGAACCTCGCAGGACTCCAGCCGCGCCAGCTCCTGACCCTCGCGGTCCTCGTAACAGGCGCGAACATAAGTCAGCGGTTCCAGAGCTCCACCGAATCGCCGTTTGGACTTCTTGGCCGAGCGCGCCACCCCGTGGACCTTGCCTTCCAGGCGGGTGAACAGGGTGACCAGCAGGTCAGCCTCACGCAAGGGATAGGTCCGCACAACAATTGCTTCCGACTCCTTCAGCGTCATGAAAGTCTGCCGGGTAAGTGCGTAACCTGCTCCCGAAGGTGCGCCCCTCTCTGCATTTGCCGCGAGTAATGCCTCGATTGTAACCGCATGAGGAAAAGATGCAAAGACGGGACTCGGGTTCGCCTGCGGTCGTATGGGCAAGACTTGCTCTGCGTCCGCCCGGAGGAGGGCAGCATTTGCCCCACGGACTGGAAGGAAGATGGAAGCAAAGGAGGAAAATACCGACCCGCCTGAATGGAATCAACATCCGGATTTGCACGAAACCAGGGTGCTCCCTGGCATTCGGTTTGCATGATGTTGCCGCGGCTAAAGAACCGCGGCGATCCGCCGATTGATTTACAGGACGGACTATTTGCCAGGTTCGGAAGGTAAATTCTCAAGGAGCAAACCCATGTCCATCGCAGCAATTTCAAATGCTGTTGCTTATCAACCCCCGGAACCGATCTCCCGCAGGCACCAGGAGGATATTGACGGCCGGCAATTGGCAAGCGCGCTGCAATCCGGCGATTTGGCTGGCGCGCAGCAAGCTTACAACGAGCTGAGTGCTTTCGGGCGCAACAGTTCGGGTCCCTTTGGGTCCGCCGCTCTGAACCGCGATTTCAAGTCGGTAGGACAAGCCATTCAGGCGGGAGATTTGGCCGGCGCCCAACAATCGTTCAGGACCTTCGCGAACGACGTTCTGATGAACGATATCCAGATCGTGGGAAACGATGTCCGGAATGGAAACCTGGCGGCGGCCCAGCAGGCGGTGGCAAATTTCCAGGGGGATTTCTGGGCAGCGCATGGCTCGTCTCCCAGGCAGCCAAGCACCGCAGCCACGGCCAGCGGCAGCGATGTTCCGCCCACGACGACCATCAACGCGCAGGCTTGACGAGGTGAAGAGGGAGGCAAATCAGCAGGAGATCAACGACTTCTGCCTGGAGGATTCGCCAAGACCTAGAGCCCAAAGCCTCCGCGGAGCGTCGGGGGCGGTTAGAATTTCTCCGTTATGGAAAATTTCCAGCCCTGGGCACAACCGTGGTGGGTGAATCTGCTGATCTTGATCCCGCTGATCGCATTTGTCTCTTGGCGGGGAAAAGAGCTGCAGTTTACCCGGGGGCAGCTTGTGTTAATGGCCATCTTTGCCGTGGCTTTCGGCTTCGTTGAAGCTGCGGTGGTGGTCTATCTTCGCGCGGCCACCGGTTTGCTCCCCGGATATCACGGGACGCTGGCCGACGTGCGACGAGCAGCACCAAATCTGTCTGTCCAGGAAAAAGCCCTGCAGGAGTTCCCTTCCAGTCTGCTCACACTTGAAGTGTTTCGCGAAGCCGCCACTATGATCATGCTGGTCAGCATGGCCGTGTTGGCCGCAACGAAGTGGCGGGAGCGATGCGCGGCTTTTGTCTGGGCTTTCGCTATTTGGGATATCACCTATTACCTGGGCTTATGGGCGACGGTGCGATGGCCCGCTTCTTTGACCGATCTCGACGTCCTGTTTCTCATTCCGGTCCCCTGGGTAGCTCAGGTGTGGTTCCCGCTGCTGGTAAGCGGTCTGACCACAATGGCCGTTCTCTGGTCTGCCGGGGTAGGACGGGGGAAAGTCGAGTAACCACGACCTGGTTACTGACGTTGGTAACCTCGGACATCTTGTCCGCACAGGCGCTCATGCCTCACCCTAGGCTGAGCGCAATCCTGCGGACGCGCAGTCGGTATCCACCTGCATGAACAAACCTGAATACTCAGCACCCGGCGCGGATTGGACCAAACTCCTTAGTGACCCGGAGATTGCAAGCCATTTGGGCGAGCTGCTACAGGCCTATCGGGAGGCCCCTGCCGACAAGCGTGACCAGGCTCTACTCGAGGCTCTGCGCAAGATCAAGGGCGGGTCAGAAAAATCCCAAGCCCGGGCGGCTTCTTCTTCTGTTTCCTGTGAAGTCCCGCAGCCGGCAGCGATTGCCCCCGCGGCCGCTCCTCCCTTTGAACCGGACATTTTCACCCCTTCCTGGGGCCAGGATCGCCGGCGCTATCCGCGGCTGAAATGTTTTGTTGCGGTGGAATTGCGGGAAGATGGGTCGACCACTCCGGTATGGGGCAACCTGGCGAATACCAGTCTGGGCGGGTGTTTCGTGGAAACTGCGACTCCCCTTCACGACGGAGCAAAACTGGAGATCGGGCTTTGGGTCGCCAACGGAAAAATCTGGGTCAAAGGTCTGATTCTGGACGGGGTGATCGCTGAGAGCAGCCCCTCTTTCGGAGTTCGTATCAAGTTCGCCGAATTGGCGAACTCGGAGCGCGAGAGCCTGCGCCAGTTCCTGAAATTTGTGGAAAACACGACCAAGGGCTATCAGGCCCAGCACGGATACCTGGCCCAGCTGAAGCGCTAGGCCTTCCTCAGCTAAATTCCTCACCGCTGAATCCTTGTGCTGTCAGCGTCATCCTTCTTAACGTAGAGTAAATTACGGAGGCGTTCTTTTCTTCCAGCAGGTGTTGTGGTGTGGGGCCAGACGCGTCCGGGCAGAACTTGATAAACTTCCTAGAGTGAGCCAGCACCTATCACAGTCAATGCGCGTACGAGATTTGGCCTGATCCATGTGCCGAGCGGGAGAAGCCTTTTATGGTGGCTAGCGAACAGACGTTGACCGGCAAACAACTCGACCTGCTGAGTATCAACACCATCCGCACCCTGGCTATGGATGCGGTGCAGAAGGCCAACTCCGGACATCCCGGCGCTCCCATGGCTTTGGCGCCCGTGGCCTATTGCCTGTGGCAGCAATTCCTGCGTTTCGATCCGGAGAACCCAGTCTGGCCCAATCGCGATCGCTTCGTTCTCTCCAACGGCCACGCCTCCATGCTGTTGTACGCGACGCTGTATTTGACCGGGGTCCGTGGGGTGAACCCGGAGTATGAAAAGCGGGGCGAGTTTGCGATCACGCTGGATGACATAAAGAGGTTCCGCCAGATCGACAGTAAGACTCCCGGACATCCTGAGTATCGCGTTGCCGCTGGTGTCGAGACCACCACGGGCCCTCTGGGCCAGGGTATTGGCAATAGTGTGGGCATGGCGATCGCGGCACAGTGGCTGGCACAGCATTTCAACCGGCCTGGCTTTGAGATCTTCAACTACAACGTTTACGCCTTGTGCGGGGACGGCGACCTGATGGAAGGCGTGGGCAGCGAAGCGGCGTCGCTGGCCGGCCATCTGAAGCTTCCCAATTTGTGCTGGACTTACGACAATAACCGCATCACGCTTGATGGCCCGGCCGACTGGTCGTTCACTGAGGATGTCGCCGAGCGCTTCCGTGGCTATGGCTGGAATGTCGCCCATGTCACCGACGCAAATGATCTGGACGCACTCACGCAAGCCTACCGCGGATTTTTGCAAAACCGGAACGCTCCGACTCTAATCATCGTCGATTCGCACATCGGCTACGGATCTCCGAACAAACACGACAGCAGCGCAGCCCACGGCGAACCGCTCGGAGAAGAGGAAGTACGGCTCACAAAACTGGCCTACGGCTGGCCGGAAGATGCCAAGTTTCTGGTTCCCGATGGAGTGCTGGAACATTTTCGGGAAGGCATCGGCCAGCGCAGCCACGCGATCTACGAACAGTGGACCGAGTTGTTCGAGCAGTACAAGGCGAAGTATCCGGAACTGGCAGGGCAGATCAACCTCATGCAGCGGCGCGAGTTGCCGGAGGGATGGGAAAAGAACCTTCCGGCGTTTCCTCCCGACGCCAAGGGGATGGCCACCCGCGATAGTGCCGGCAAGGTTCTCAATGTGATCGCGCAAAATGTGCCCTGGATGATCGGGGCATCGGCGGATCTGGCATCGTCCGACCGGACGAGACTCAAGTTCGATGGGGCCGGTGATTTTCAGCCGGGAAGTTATGGCGGACGCAACCTCCATTTCGGTGTTCGTGAACACGCCATGGGCGCGGCCCTGAATGGTCTGGCTGTGTCCAAGATTCGGCCCTTCGGTGGAACTTTCTTTAACTTCAACGACTACATGAAACCCGCGGTCCGCCTGGCCGCACTGATGGAGATTCCTTCCATTTTTATCTATACCCACGACTCGATTGGGTTGGGAGAGGACGGCCCCACGCACCAGCCCATCGAACAACTCGCTGCCTTGCGCGCGGTTCCCGGGCTGGTGCTTCTGCGTCCGGCGGACGCCAATGAAGTTGTGGAAGCGTGGAAAATCATCATGCAGTTGCAGGATCAGCCGGCGGTGCTGGCACTGACGCGCCAGGCTGTTCCCACTTTCGACCGCTCAAAATACGGGCCGGCGTCGGGCGTGGCGAAAGGCGCTTATGTTCTGGCGGATGCTCCCGACGGCAGGCCGGAAGTGATTCTCATGGGAAGCGGCAGCGAAGTCTCGCTTTGCATTGCTGCGTACGAGCAATTAGCGTCTGCAGGAGTCAAAGCGCGCGTGGTCAGCATTCCGTCCTGGGATATTTTTGAAAAGCAAGGCGGGGAGTATAAGACACAAGTGCTGCCACCTGACGTCAGGGCGCGGGTTTCCGTGGAGGCAGCCTCCACCCTGGGCTGGGAGCGGTACGTGGGAGCGACCGGCAAGATGATCGGGATGCGCACTTTCGGTGCCTCCGCTCCGATCAAGGATGTCATGCAGAAATTTGGCTTCACCGTGGACCACGTGGTCGCGGCAGCGCGGGAAGCGATTCAGCAATCGAAGTAATTCAGGAGATGGTCATGCAGCCAACCGGAGTTCTGGAAACCGCAAAAGCAGTTAATCGTCTGAAAGACTTGCAGAAGTTCGGTCAGTCGGTTTGGCTGGACTACATTCGCCGCGATCTGTTCACCACTGGCGAACTCAAACACCTGATTGAGGAGGACGGCTTGCGCGGGATGACTTCCAACCCCGCGATCTTCGAGAAGGCGATCGTCGACAGTTCGTATTACTCTGATCTCCTGAAGCCGCTGGCGCAAAGGACTGACCTCGACGCCAACGGCCGCTACGAAGTGCTGGCCATTCGTGACATTCAGGATGCCGCCGATACGCTGCGGCCGGTTTACGAGAACACGAAGCGCCGCGACGGCTATGTCAGCCTGGAAGTCTCACCCTTTCTGGCGCGCGATACCCAGGCCACGCTGCAGGAAGCTCGCCGATTGTGGAAGGCCGTTGGCCGGCAGAACGTGATGATCAAAGTCCCCGGAACCGCGGAAGGGATTCCGGCGTTCCAGCAACTGATTGGTGAAGGCTTGAACATCAACGTCACGCTGCTGTTCGCTCAGGAAGTCTATGAACGAGTGGCTGAAGCCTACATCGCAGGTCTCGAACAATTGGCGGCGGGCGGCGGCGATATCAGCAAGAGCGCCAGCGTGGCCAGTTTCTTCATCAGTCGCATCGATAGCTCGGTCGATTCAATGCTCGCGGCGCGACTCAAGACGGCCCAGGACGATCGCGAGAAGGCTGAACTGCAAAGCCTCATGGGCAAGATTGCGATTGCGAATGGAAAGCAGACCTATCAGAAATACTTGAGGATTTTCAGTACTGAACGTTGGAAAAAACTGGCCGCCAGGGGAGCGCAGACCCAGCGCGTCTTGTGGGCGAGCACCAGCACCAAGAATCCCAACTACAGCGATGTGATGTATGTGGAAGAGCTGATCGGGCCGGATACGGTGAACACCATTCCGCCTGCTACCCTTGATGCCTTTCGCGACCATGGGCATCCGCGGGCAAGTTTGACCGAGGACATCGCGTCCGCCAATCAAGTCATGCAGAGAATTGCCGGCGTCGGAATTTCGGTGAAAGAAGTCACCGACAAACTGACCGAGGACGGAGTTCGCCTCTTTGCCGAAGCTTTTGGCAAACTTTTGAAGGCAGTAGAACAAACCTCGAAGTCCAAGTGAGGCCGCACGTGAGCCAGCCCAGCTACAAACTTCCGCAGATATTCGCGTCTGCCACGCCGCACTACACACTACCGGATGCGCTTGCGTTTTCGGTAAAGCAGCACATCGAAGATTGGCGCTCCGGCGACAAAGTCCGCCGGCTTTGGAAGGGCGACGCATCGCTTTGGACCGGCAGTGACGAAGCCAACTGGCTGGGCTGGCTTGATATTGTTGAGCAGCAAATTGCTCATCTGGGCGATTTGGAGCGGCTCGCCGGCGAAGCCAAGACCGGCGGCTTCTCGGACATTCTTCTGCTCGGGATGGGCGGCTCGAGTTTGTGTCCGGAGGTGCTTGAGAAAACCTTCGGCCGCATCGCTGGGTTCCCGCAACTGCACGTGCTCGATTCCACGGACCCGGCCCAGATCAAAGCGTTGGAGGGAAGCGTTGACCTGTCGAAAGCGCTATGTGTGGTTTCGAGCAAGTCTGGAACGACCCTTGAGCCAAACATCTTTAAACAGTATTTTCTGGAGCGCATGAAGCAGACGATTGGCGCCGACAAGGCCGGGAGCCGCTTCATTGCCATCACCGATCCTGGTTCCAAAATGCAGCAGGTCGCGGAGGCCGACCGCTTCCGCCACATCTACTACGGATTGGCAAGCATCGGTGGCCGCTACTCCGCGCTGTCGAATTTCGGCATGGTGCCGGCCGCCCTCAAGGGTCTTGATCTCAGCCGATTTCTCGACCGGACACACAGGATGATCGAGGCCTGTGGTGCATCCGTCTCAGTCGAGGAGAATCCTGGCGTGATGCTGGGAATCATTCTTGGCGCGGCGGCGAAAGGCGGCCGTGACAAAGTCACGATCGTTACTTCGCCCGGTATTTCCGATCTCGGGGCGTGGCTCGAGCAACTTCTGGCGGAGTCCACCGGAAAGCAAGGCCACGGAATTATCCCCGTGGATCGCGAAGAATTGGGATCGCCCGATCTCTATGGCAACGACCGCGTATTCGCCTATTTGCGGCTGGAGTCCGCCCCCGATGTACAACAAGATGCCAGCATCTCCGCCCTGGAGCGAGCGGGGCACCCTGTGGTGCGAATTTCTGTGGCGGACATCTATGACTTGGGCCAGGAATTCTTCCGCTGGGAAATTGCCACTGCGGTCGCGGGATCAATCATCGGGATCAATGCTTTCAATCAGCCTGACGTCGAAGCCAGCAAAATTGCCACTCGAGCTTTGACTTCGGAGTATGAAAAGACCGGTTCCCTTCCCGCCGAGAAACCGATCTTTGAAGAGGGCCGCATCAAGCTGTTCACCGATGCGAAGAATGCGGAGGCGCTGGGCAAATCAGCCGGCAGCGACAAGTCTCTGAAAGGCTATCTGCGCGCTCATCTCAGCCGCATCGGACAAGGCGATTATTTCGCTCTGCTCGGCTACATTGAGATGAATGGGCTACATGAGAAAGCCCTGCAGGAGATGCGTCACGCGGTCCGTAACAAGAAACACGCCGCCACTTGCCTGGGATTCGGTCCGCGATTCCTGCACTCCACCGGCCAGGCATATAAGGGCGGCCCGAATTCCGGAGTGTTCCTGCAAGTGACCTGCGATGACGCCGCCGATCTCCCGGTTCCCGGGCAGAAGTACACATTCGGGATCGTTAAAGCCGCGCAGGCGCGGGGAGATTTTCAGGTCCTAGTGGAACGGGGGCGGCGCGCGTTGCGGGTACATCTGGGCGGCGACCTGCCATCAGGATTGTCCACACTGCAAGAGGCGTTCCGGCAGGCGCTCGGCTGATTCTCTCGATGTGGCCTCCGGTGGTAAGTTCGCCATCGCTTATAGAAACGATTTAGCATTGGACAGGGAGCAGATATGAGACTGGGAATGGTCGGCCTGGGCCGGATGGGCGCTAACATGACACGCCGCCTGATGCGTGGCGGGCATGAGGTCGTGGTCAGCGATTTGAGCCCTGACAACGTGAAGCGGATTGCCGGGGAAGGCGCCGTCGCCTCGAACTCACTGGATGACTTCGTCAGCAAGTTGGCGAAACCGCGGGTGGCTTGGCTGATGGTCCCGGCGGGAAGTCCAACCGAGCAGACGGTCCAGGCACTGTCGCAGCGCATGCAGCCGGGCGACATCCTCATCGATGGCGGGAACTCCTACTTTAAGGACGATATCCGGCGCTCCACCCATCTCAAATCAAAAGGAATTCACTATGTCGATGTAGGCACTAGTGGAGGGGTCTGGGGTTTGGAACGCGGCTATTGCATGATGATCGGCGGACCCCAGCAGGCGGTACAACATCTTGATCCCATCTTCAAGACCCTGGCTCCCGGCCGGGGAGATATTCCCCGCACTCCAGGCCGCGAGAAGTTGGGGGGGACTGCAGAAGACGGATACATCTATTGCGGACCATCCGGCGCAGGGCATTTCGTGAAGATGGTGCACAACGGAATCGAGTATGGACTTATGCAAGCGTACGCGGAAGGCTTTGACATTTTCCGCAATGCCGGCAGCAAGGAACTGCCGGAAGATCAGCGTTACGATCTGAATCTCGCCGACATCGCCGAGGTCTGG
>Ga0070733_10002366_pt1 | contig 13500 bp, 10 predicted proteins | sample Coa_R1_9_FD_66450 | JGI IMG/M metagenome (GOLD analysis project Ga0070733, IMG submission 66450) | Surface soil microbial communities from Centralia Pennsylvania, which are recovering from an underground coalmine fire - Coalmine... | ecosystem: Environmental > Terrestrial > Soil > Unclassified ... | reverse complement strand
AGAATCTTCGATTGAGCGTAAAACTCGCGCAACTCGGGATGTTCGTCGTAAGGCGTGTCCTCATCAATCTGCCCGCCCGGCTGGACGAGACCGTAAACGCCCAGCGAGCTTTCGTAAATTACTCGTCCGATTCCGTGGGCATGACACGCCGTTAGAACCCTTTCGGTCCCAAGCGCGTTTGTCTCGATGAAATCATCTCTTGTACCGGAGGACTCGACCTTCGCTGCAACGTGGTAGACCACGTCCATGCCTTCCACGGCGCGCTCGATGGACGCCGAATCGCGCAGGTCGCCAAGCACCACGCGAACGCCGTGAGTACGCAACTCTTGCGCGCGAGCGGAGGGCCGCGCCAGCACCTGCACGGAGACTCCCTGGCTCAGCAAGCGGCGCACCATCGCTCCACCCACAAAACCGGTGCCTCCCGTTACGCAGACGCGCATTCGCCGTCACTCCCCCGGCAATTCATCCCCTAGCGCACGCGAAGACGTGCACCATCGCTTTTGTGTTATATTTTGCGAATTGATGACAGCCGTCGAATATATCGTCCTCGGTCTCGCTGTAATTCCGTATATCTATTACCTGCTGGCTTTTTTCTGTGCCGCTCGATTTTTCACCGTCGCAAGAAGGCAAGAAACCAAGAACGTCGATTTCACTCCTCCCATAAGCTGCCTGAAACCGATCAAGGGCCTTGATCTCGATGCGTATGAGAACTATGCCAGCTTCTGCCGCCAGGACTACCCGGAGTACGAGCTCATCTTTTGCGTTGATGAGGATGACCCGGCGCTGCCGCTGCTCAAAAAACTGGTTCAGGATTTTCCTCAGCGCAGCATCCGCCTACTCTACGGTTCCGGCCGCAATGCAATCAACGACAAAGTGGCGCGGCTTGTCCGTTTGACGAACGAAGCAAAGTATGACTTATTCGTGATCACCGACGGCGATATTCGCGTTCAGCCGGACTATCTGCGCTCTGTGGCCGCGAAGTTCCGGGATCCCAAGGTTGGCGGCGCTACTTGCCTGTATGTTTCCACCAAGGAAACCACGCTCGTGCAGGAGATTCAGTCTATCGGAATGGTTTCCGATTTTTTCGCCGGAATCGTGATTGCCTGGGAATTGGAAGGAGTGAAATTCATGTTCGGGCAGACGATTGCCGCCCGGCGCAAGGCTGTCGAAGGTTTCGGCGGGTACCAGTTGATCGAGAATCGCCCGGCCGACGATCTCTGGATCGGCCGCCTGATCGCGGAACAGGGATACCGAGTCGAGTTGATCGCCGAACCCGTGCAAACGGTGGCGGATTTTCAGTCCTTGAGCGAGCTTCTCCACAAGCGCGTTCGCTGGATGACGGTGATGCGCCTGATGCGTCCCTGGGGCCATTTCGGCTTGATTCTCACCTGGGGACTGCCGTGGGCCCTGCTCGCAGTCGCCATACATCCCACCGCGGCCGTCGCGCTTGCCTATCTGGGCGCCTATCTCGTTCTTCGAATTGCACTGACCTGGCAGATCGGCGTCCGGGGATTGAAGCAGCGCGGCTTGTGGATGAAGATGCCGTTGATTCCGGTCTGGGACGCGCTCGCGTTTTCCATCTGGCTCGTGAGCTTCGGCCGCAAGACGATTCGTTGGCGCGGAATCGATTATTTTATCCGGGGCGGAATGCTTGAGCCCGTGGTTCCGAACACACCGCAAAATGCGTCGCACTGATGAATCCCATCTGACATGAGCGCGAAAATCGCTGTCGCCGGCGCCGGGATTTATGGAGCCACCATCGCGATTCGCCTGGCCGAGAAGGGCCACCATGTGCGTCTCTTCGATCCGCTCGGCATCCTGCGCGCCGCATCCGCGATCAATCAGTACCGCATCCACTCCGGCTACCATTACCCTCGCAGCCCGGAAACGATCAGCGAAACGCTCGAAGCTCGCGCCGAGTTCACAACAGCTTTCGAACCCGCCATCGTTCGAAACAGCCGCCACTACTACGCGATTCCGAAAGCAGGCTCGCAGACATCGCCGGACCTGTTCGAGAAAGTGATGGCGCAATATGCGCTCTTCTGCCGTAGTTGCCGTCCCGAGTGGATGAATTTCGGCTTCATAGACAAATGCTACGAAGTCGACGAGCAAATCTACGATCCTGAAATCCTGCGCGATCTTGTGACTTCGCGCATTCAATCGCTCCGGATTCCGTTCGAGCAGTGCGCGTTCACGCCCCAGATGCGGCCCGGCTATGACTTCGTCGTGTGGGCTACGTATGGCCTGGGGCCGAGCCGCGGCCTCTTCAAAATCGCCAAGTATCAGGTGGCGGAAAAAATCCTGATCGAGCTTCCGCGCGCGCTGCGCGGCATTTCGCTGGTCGTCGTGGACGGCCCTTTCACTGCGTTCGACCCGTACGGCAGCTCGGCTCGATCTCTCTTCGGCTCAGCGAAGAACACGAATCACTGGACCACAACGGATCCTTTCGAGCAGATTCCCGAGCCTTACGCAAGCCTCTTGAACCGTCCGGCCTTCGAGCCGCTGCCGTTATCGCTCAGCCGCTTCGACGCGATGAGAATAGACTCGGCGCTCGCCGTGCCCGCATCGATCGACGCCGTCTATCTCGGGTCCCGCTTCACCATTCGCGTTGTCGAGAACAATCCTCAGCAAGACCGCCGGACGCTCTACGTTCAGGAAGCTGCACCGGGAGAATTCCACATTTTCTCCGGTAAGGTAGTGAGCGCGGTGAAAGCAGCCCGCATCGTCTGCGAGAAGATTGCGAAAAGTGGCTGAGACTCCTTCATATGCGATCCTGGGCCGGGGGCGCTGGGCGGGCACGATCCGCGGCGTGCTCGCCGGCGAGAATCGCCGGACGATAAAGATCGAAGAGACACGTCAGCGTTCAACCGAAAATGACGCCGCCTACCGGTCGCGCGTCGCCGGCGCGCTGGCCGCAAGCGGCGCGCGAGTCGCGTGGCTTTGCGTGCCGCCAGGCCCGCATATGGCGGCGATGATTGAAGCAGCGCTCGGTGCAAATCTCCACGTCGTGGTCGAAAAACCGTGGCTGTGCTCGCGAAATATCACGAATGGTCTTCTCGATCTTGCGCGGAAGCGAAAGCGAGTTGTCGCCATTCATTATCAATATTGCTTTCTCAAAGAAGTCCAGGAATGGCGACGCGAATTCAACCCCGGCAGCGGTTACCGCTTCGGCGGCTGTTTCACGGTGAGCCGCCGCAACCATTTAGGAATCAATGCCATGGACGAACTCGGTTCTCATCTGCTGGCGATGCGGGAGCACGCTGTGCCGCAATCGAGTGTTTCCGAGATCGTCTGCGGCTATGAGATGCGCGAGGGGCGGCGCATCTGGCTCGAGAAACCGGACAAACAGACCGCATCCATCGATTTTCTCGCCGCCAAAGAACCGATCATTCAGCGGTTTATCGCCGGGGTGGAAGCGGCTCTCGATGGGGCCGAATTCCAATTCGGTCTGGATTTTGCGCTGCGTGTTGCGAGTGAAATAGAGGCGCTGAAGATGCGCGCGACGCTCTGATTTCAGGCGTGCGGATGCGCCTTGTCGTACACGGCCATCAATTGCTGGATGTTGGTCTGCGTGTAGCGCTGCGTGGTTGAAAGCGAAGCGTGTCCGAGAAGCTCCTGAATCGCGCGCAGGTCGGCGCCATCGGCCAGCAGATGCGTAGCAAAAGCGTGCCGCAGCGAATGCGGGTGCAAATCCCAATTGACATTGGCGAGCCTGGCATATTTTTTCACCACCACGCGCACCGACCGGTCCGTTAGCCGCCCACCGCGAAAATTGACGAACACGGCTTCGTGGTCCGGCTTCGTGCGGGGGTGTTGCAGGATTTCACCGCGGACAGGCCAATACGCTTCCAGCGCCGCCTGCGCCTTTGCGCCGTAGGGAACCACGCGCTCCTTGCGGCCCTTGCCGAGAACGCGCAGCATCTGGCCCTTCCTGTCCACGCTGCCGAGGCTCAGCCCCACCAATTCGCTTACGCGCAAACCGGACGCGTAAAGCAATTCGAGCATGGCGCGGTCCCGCCGCGGAATCAGATGGGAGTCCTGTTCTGCGCCACGCTTGCGGGTGCGTGAGCCTTTCGCGGCCGCCGGTTCCTTCGACAGCGTATCCAGGAAATTGTTCAGTTCCTCCGCGGTGAGCACGGCGGGGACGCGCTTCGGTAGTTTCGGGCTGCTTACCAGCCGCGCCGGGTTCTGAGTCGTAATTCTTTCACGCATGCAGTACTTGAAGAATGATCGCAACGCGGCGAGCTTCCGTGCCACCGAGACTTTTTGAAGCTTGCGGTCGTACAGCCACGCGACAAATTCTCGGACCACGCGATGGTCCACCTGGCGGAGCGGCATGGTTTTCTCGCCGGGCGGAGTAAGGAATTCGCGAAAACGCATAAGATCGCCGCGGTAGTCGCCGAGCGTTTCGGGCGAAGCGTTGCGCTCGTATTGAAGGTAGTCTATGAATTTGTCGATCGCCTGCTTCATGGAGCCCGCCCTCAATCCGTGTAGCTTGGTGCGTGGAGAGTGATCCCCAGAGATTATAGAACGAAATGCCGGATGCGGCCGCCAAGTCGCCCATGTGCGTAGGATCGAAACCGGTGTGTGCTGGCGCAGCGTCATGGAATCAGGTAGAAGAGAGGGAAGCAAATTCATGTCGCAGCGACGATGGTTCCGGTGGGCTCTCGCATTTCTTGGCTGGACGTGCGTCGCGTTTTTTTTCGCGAGCCAGACATACCTCTCCTACAAGTATTCAGGCGGCGAAGCCCACTGGGGCATCGTCCTGAAGATCAACCTGTGCCAGTGGTACGCGTGGGGATTGCTCGCGCCAGGAATCGTCTGGCTGGCGCGGAGGTTTCCGCTCGAACGCGGGCGCTGGGCGCGCAGCATTGGCGTGCATCTGGCCGCGGGCGTGGGCGTCGCGCTCGTGAAATGGCAGTTGGATAATGTTCTAAGGCACTACGTGCTGGGGTTCGAACGCGGGACGTCGCTGATTTTCGTGTTCCACCAGAGCCTAGTGACCTATTGGCTTCTGGTGGGAGCAACGCAGGCGTACCTCTACTACTGCCGCTACCGCGAAGGCGAGCTGCGGTCGGCGCAGCTTGGGGCGCAACTTGCACAAGCGCAATTGCAGGCGCTGCGGATGCAGCTCCATCCACATTTTCTTTTCAACACGCTGAACGCGATTTCGACGCTCGTGCATAAAGACCCGGAAGCAGCCGACCGAATGATCGCGCGGCTGAGCGAACTGCTGCGGCTGACGCTCGAGAACGTCGGCGTGCAGGAAGTGCCGCTGGCAAAGGAACTGGAGTTCCTGGAACGCTATCTCGAAATCGAGCGGACGCGCTTTGCCGACCGGCTCGTAGTGCGGATGGAAATCGCGCCGGAAACGCTTGACGCGCGCACACCCTATTTGATTTTGCAGCCGCTCGTCGAGAATGCCATTCGCCACGGAATCGCGGCGCGAGCTTTGGCGGGACGCATTGTTGTGAGCGCGCGGCGCGACGACGGAATGCTGGTGCTTGAAGTGGGGGACGACGGGCCGGGGATGGCAAGCGGGGCGGCGGCGAAGAGCGGCGTGGGAATTTCAAGCACTCGCGCACGCCTGCAAAAGCTGTACGGGAACGCGCAGCGGTTCGAATTGCGAAACGCGGAGCATGGCGGCGTGGTGGCGACGCTCGCGTTTCCGTTCCGCGTGATCGCGGACGGTGCAAATACGAATGAAGAAAGAGACGCGCTTTGAAGATCCGGGCGCTGATCGTGGATGACGAGCCATTGGGCCGCGAACGGATTCGCACGCTGCTGCGCGAGGACGCGGAGGTGGAAGTCGTCGGCGAATGTGCGGACGGTCGGCAGGCGATTGCCGCGGTCGAGCGCTTGAAGCCCGATTTGCTTTTCCTCGATGTTCAGATGCCGGAGATGGATGGCTTCGCGGTGGTGGATGCCATAGCCGCCCAGCACATGCCCGCCATTATTTTTGTGACCGCCTACGACCGTTACGCAGTGCAGGCGTTTGAAGTGCACGCGCTCGATTATCTTCTGAAATCCTTTGACCGCGAACGCTTCCAGAGCGCTGTCGCGCGCGCGAAACAGGAAATCCGCCGATCGCGCGAAGGCGCCTTGAACGAGCGGCTGGCAGGGCTGCTCGAGGATCTCGAATCACGGAAGCAACGAGCAACACGCGTGGTGATCAAGTCAGCCGGTCGAATCTTCTTCTTGCCCGTGGAGGAAATTGACTGGGTGGAGGCGGCGGACAATTACGTCCGCATCCATGCCGGGATAGAGGCGCATTTGGTCCGCGAGACGCTGCAATCACTCGAGGGCCGGCTCGATCCGGCAAAGTTTTTGCGGATTCACCGGTCGACGATCGTGAATCTCGACCGGATTCGGGAGCTGCATCCGCTTTTCCACGGAGATTATGCCGTGCGTTTGCGCGACGGCACCGAATTGACACTCAGCCGCAATTACCGGGAAAAACTGGGCGAGCCCCTCGGCCAATTTCTGTAGCGCCAGCAAAGCTGGGCTTCCGCCCCTCGCGCCCAACCGGCGCTTTGCAGTCCGCCCTGCCCCTGTTTTGTCGCGTCCTGCCCCAAATGCATTGCGACGTGTTCCGGTTTAGGTGAGCATCGCGAGCGCGCAGGCTAGGCGCTTCGACTGGAGGAGCACATCATGCCGAACAAGATCTGGGAAACAATCGCAGGCGCCATTTCACTGGTCATGTTGCTGGCTCTTCCGGCCCGTGCGCAAGACCAGTGGCAGTGGCCGGAAAAGCCGTCGAACCTCCAGGTCTTTCCGAAGGATTGGACGGGCGCGCGATTGCGGCCCGTGATGATCCAATTCACCACCACGCTTGGCGTGCGCTGCTCGTATTGCCACAAGGGCGTGGAAGGCAAGCCGCTGAGCACGTACGATTTTGCGTCGGACGTAAACCCGAACAAGGACCGCGCTCGTGAAATGCTGAGGATGCTCACCGACATCAACGCTCATCTGCAAAAGATCCAGCCGAGCGGCGACAAGCGGGTCAACGTCTGGTGCCATACGTGCCATCACGGCAAGCCGAGGCCCATCACCCTGGAGGAAGAATTGATGGAGCAGTACAGAGCGAAGGGCGTTCAAGGTGCGCTCGATCGCTACGCCGATCTGAAAAAGAAATACTACGGCCGGGACTCGTATGATTTTAGCGAGGGATCGCTCAACGCATTTGGTTACCTGGTGCTGGAAAAAGATCCGGCTGGGGCAATCCCCGTGTTCCAGTTGAACGCTGCGACATTCCCGCAGTCGGGGAACGTCTGGGACAGTCTGGCAGAAGCGTACATGAAGGCAGGAGATCTGAAAAAAGCGCAGGAAAACTACGAAAAGTCTCTGACGCTCGATCCCACAAACGATAATGCAAAAGAAATGCTAAAAAAGATAAAAGAAACCAAAGACAAGTGAAAAATCATTTCGCCGGCCGCACTATTGAGAAGGGGATGCCGGGCGGCGCTAGCGGCGCCACCCGGTCGCCCCCAACCTAAACCCTTCTGTCCATCAGGATAAAAATAATAAGTATCAATAGAATGAGGCCTAATCCACCGCTTGGGTAGTATCCCCAGCCCGCGCTATAGGGCCATGTCGGTAAGGCACCGAGCAGAGCTATCACCAGAATGATGAGCAGGATCGTTCGCAGCACGGTATTTGCCTCCGCTACGAAACCTACAGGAAAGCGGTGAAACGGGAAAATCGGGCATTCACCCTATTCGCGGAAGGGAAAACCACGAGGCCGGACCGAAGATTCTTTCAGCGCGTAAGCTGCGGCTCGGAAGCAGGGGCGGGCGGAGCTGCCACCGCCACGGCTGGCACAGGCTCGGGCGCCGCTATTTCCCAGTCACAATTCTCGCGGATGCAAGCGCGGAAACTGCCTTGCTTGGTGCGCTTTTCGACGATAAACGGCGCTCCGCACTTCGGGCACGGCTCGTTGATCGGTTCGTGCGGCGAAGTGTAGTCGCATTCGGGGTAGCGGCTGCAGCCGTAGAAAATCCGGCCGCGCCCGCGTCCGCGCGAAGTCCCGCGCCGGACGAATTCGCCTTCGCCGCATTTCGGGCACTTGATGCCTAGCGTGATGGGCCGCGTGTATTTGCACTTCGGATAGTTCGCGCAGCCGATGAAATCGCCGAAGCGCCCCTCGCGCCTCAGCAGTTCGCCCCCGTCCGTCGGACACTTTTCGCCGATGGGCACGTCAGGCTGCCGCGCTTTCTTGGTGCCGGTGACTAAGCGGCGCGTCGTTTTACAGTCCGGATAACCGGTGCACGCAAGGAATGTGCCAAAGCGGCCGCGCTTGATGGCCATCTCCTTGCCGCAATTGTCGCAATATTCCGTCTTGGCTTCGCTTTCCACTTCCTCGCTGCCGGTCTCCGCAAGGTCGCGTATGAAATCGCATTCCGGGTAACGCGAGCAGCCGAGGAAAAATCCGTGGCGGCTGATGCGTTCGAGCAGCTCTCCCTGGCCGCATTTCTCGCACTTCTCGCCTGTCGGAATGCCTGCCTTGTACGACTGCATTTCGCCGCCGGCCTTATCCAGGTCTTCTTCGAAGCGATCCCAGAATTCTTTGACCGCTTTCTTCCACGGGAGCTTGCCCTCTTCGATTTCGTCCAGCTCTTCTTCCATGCGCGCCGTGAAACCCACGTCGAAAATGTCTTCGAAGCTCTTCACCAGCAGGTCGCTCACTCTTTCCCCCAGGAGCGTGGGCGTGAAGCGGCCCTGGTCCTTATTCACGTACTCGCGCTCGACGATCGTGGAAATAATCGCCGCATACGTGGACGGCCGGCCGATGCCTTTTTCCTCGAGCTCCTTCACCAGCGTTGCTTCCGTGTAGCGCGGTGGAGGCTCCGTGAAGTGCTGCTCGGGGCGGATGCTCTCGAGGCGTAGCTTTTCGCCTTCGCTGACGCGCGGAAGCGCGCGGCTTTCCGTGTCGCCCTCGTCTTCCTTTTCTTCCTCGTCCTTCACCGCTTGATAGGCGGCGAGATAACCGTCGAACTTGATCACCGATCCGCTGGCCCGGAACGTGTAATCGTTTGCCGCAACGTCGATTGTGGTCTGGTCGAAAACGGCGGGAACCATCTGTGAGGCGACGAAGCGCTGCCAGATCATCTGGTAGAGCTTGAACATGTCGTCGTCCAGATACTTCCTCACGCTGTCGGGCGTTCGCGCCACGTCCGTTGGCCGTATCGCTTCGTGCGCGTCCTGCGCGTCTTTCTTCGACTTGAAAAAATTCGGCTTTTCCGGGAGATAGTTCGGGCCGTAGGTAGAGCCGATGTGATCGCGAACCTGCGCGAGCGCGTCGTTCGACACGCGGACGGAATCGGTGCGCATGTACGTGATCAGCGCCACCGAGCCCTCATCTCCTAGCTCAACGCCTTCATAGAGCCGCTGCGCCAGCATCATCGTGCGCTTCGCCGTGTAACGCAGGCGGTTGTAGCCGGCCTGCTGAAGCTTCGATGTGGTGAACGGCGGCGGCGCATAACGGCGCTTTTCTTTCTGTGTGACATTGGCCACCTGCCACACGGCGCGCTCCACGGCCGCAAGGACGCGCTGCGCTTCCGCTTCGTTCGCGACTTCGATATCTTCACCCTTGTGCTTGGTGAGCTTGGCTTCGAAGGCAGGCGGATCGCCCGCGGCGAGAAGGGCGTGGATCGTCCAGTATTCCTTGGGGACAAACGCGCGGATTTCGCGTTCGCGCTCGACGATCACTCGCAGTGCCACAGTTTGAACTCGTCCCGCCGAAAGCCCCCGGCGAACCTTGTCCCACAGGAGCGGTGAAATCTTGTAACCCACCAACCGGTCGAGAACGCGGCGCGCCTGCTGCGCGTCCACCAGATTCTCGTTCACTTGCGTGGGATGCTCGAAGGCTTCCCGGATCGCCTTCTGCGTGATTTCGTTGAACATCACGCGATAAATCCTCGGAGGCGTTTTCTTTGCTGCCGCCGCGCTCGGCTTTGCCGCCTTCTTTTCAGCCTTCGGCGCATCGCCGTCTGCTTCTGCCTCGGCGGCCGCCTCCTTGGCATCCTCCACCACTTTCACGTACTTTCGCGGCTTGCCCAGTATCTCCGCCAGATGCGCGCAGATGGCTTCGCCTTCGCGGTCCGGGTCGCCTGCCAGGTAGATCGCTTCCGCCGTGGACGCAGCTCTTTGCAGGTTTCCGATTACGTCTAGCTTGCTGGGGATCACTTCATAGGTGGGGTCGAAGATATTCTCGGAGGTGACCACAATCTGCTTCGCTGCTTTCTTCTCCGCGCCCTTGCCTTTGGCCTTGGACTTCCTTTTCTTCTTGCCCCTGCCATTCGGCTCCCCGGGCAGAAGAATGCCGATCGTCTTCTTCGGCAGGTCCATCACGTGGCCGTACGACGCCTTCACCGTGTAATTCCGGCCGAGATACTTGTTGATGGTTTTCGCCTTTGCCGGCGATTCGACTATAACCAGTGATCTTCCCATGCCCTCTTAGGTTCCTTGTCAAACACTACATCACATTCCGCGTTTCGCGAAATGCCCTACCATCCTAACCCTGGAATGCCTGTGGCGATTACAACAGGACTTTCAGGAATTGCTTACCCGGCAACTGCCGTACCACGCCCTTGAGTTCCAGTTCGAATAGCGCGGCGAGTACCTCTGAGGAACTTAGCCCGGAAAGCTCAACCATTTCATCCACATGCCTGGCTTCGTCCATGCTGAGAAGCGCATAGAGAGGCCGCACGGTGGGTGCCAGACTTTCCTCCACCAGCGAAGCCCGCTCCTCGGAAGTTGCCACGTCCACCGGCAGCAGTTCGGCCCGAACCGGCGTCGGTAATTCCTCGACCACGTCTTCCCACCCCGTCACCAGCTTGGCTCCTTGTTTAATGAGCTGATTCGGTCCAAAGCTGGCGGGTTGCGTGGCGTTGCCGGGCACGCCATACACCTCGCGTCCGAATTCCATGGCTAGGCGCGCTGTAATTAAAGACCCGGAATACTGCGCTCCCTCGACCACAACCACCCCCAGTGCCATTCCCGCGATAACGCGGTTGCGGATGGGGAAATTTTGTGGTGCGGGAAAAGTCCCCAGGGGAAACTCGGAAATAATTGCGCCGCGGCGCGCGACTTCCTCAAAAATCTTCCTGTTCTCCTTCGGGTAGACCACGTCAATCCCGCATCCCAGCACCCCAATGGTGCCTCCCTGCACCGCCGCGAGCGCTCCTTTGTGCGCGCTCGAGTCAATTCCTCGCGCCAGACCGCTTCCGATGATCAGGTTTCGGTCGGCCAAGTCCTTTGCGAGGCGCTCAGCCATTTGATTCCCGTAGGGGGTCGGGCGTCGCGACCCTACCACCGCAATCATGTTTCTATTTAAAAGTTCAATGTTTCCAATGACATACAGGAGGGGCGGGGGATCATATATCTCTCGCAGCCGCGAAGGATACTCCGGCTCGTCCCATGTTAGCAGGCGGCAGCCAGCCGTCTGCGCTTGCGCCAGCTCTTTCGCCGCGGCGCTCAGCGGCTGCCGCGTGTGGATGGCCTGCGCCACTGCAGCGGGCAAACGCTGTGCCTCGAGCGCTGTTAGAGACGCGTTGAAGATTGCCTCGGGACTGCCGAACTCGCGCAGCAATTTGCCCGCATTGCGCGCGCCGAGACCCGGCGTCAATGCAAGCGCCAACCATCCCAAGTACTGGTCGGAATCCATCGAAGGGAGAGCGAGCGTACGCAGCCCCGCGAAGCGATGTCAAGCAACTGCTCGACGAACAAATACGTAAAGGCCCTTCGTAGTTTCCGCAATCAGGGCTCACCTGGCTACTGCTTCCGTAACGCGCCGCTAACTGAGTTATATTCCCTCGCGTTATCCCGGCAGGGCGGAAGGGAGGCGTTTGCTTCCGGTGGACAACACGGCGCTCGCGCAGTCAAAATACCAGCGCCGGAGACTCCAGCTCGATGATGAAGAACCTTTCACTCGCAGCGTTCGCTGGTGCCGCCATTTTGTTCGCCGTGTTTTCCTTTGCGCGCGTTCCTGCGCAGGAGCGCGGCGAAAAAGGAATCGAAGGCACGTAGGAAGGGGCTCTCGCCGGGCAGCTCCATCTGGTCGTCACACTCACTCCGGCGGGAGAAGGCGCATACACTGGCGAACTCAACAGTGTGGACCAGCACGCCATTCTTCCCATCGACAACGCCACGCTCAAGGGCGACCGCGTCCACTTCGAAATCGCGCGCGTCGGCGGCGTTTACGAAGGTTACCTGATCAAGGAAAACGAAATGCGCGGCACCTGGACGCAGACCGCTGCTCCCGCGCCCCAGCTGCTCAATTTCAAGCGCACGAGCAAGCCCTCTGACACGCAAGCTCCCGCTGCCTCGGCTGCCGCGCCTTCTGCTCACACTCCCAAGCCCCTGACCGCGCCTCTCGATGTCGTTGTACCGGTCCCGCCCACGGCGTTTCAGGCGAACGGCAAATGGCATCTCGTGTACGAAGTTCACATCGCGAACTTCGGCCGTTGGGATTGTTCTCTCACGCGTATCGAAGCCGTCACCGCGGACGCAGCGCACAAATCCCTCGCTAATTTTGCCGACGCCGATCTTGTCTCCATAATCGCGCATCCAGGGCTCGACGCACCCGCCAACACGACGATTGTCCCCGGTGGATTCGCAGTCGCCTACCTCTGGCTCGATTTCGATCGCCGTGAAGACGTCCCGCCCGCCCTCGTCGCCCGCATCAGCATGAAGGTCGGCGACTACCCGGAAGGCTTGCGCATTGACGCGCCGCCGGTCTCCGTGGATCGTGATCCCGTCGCCGTCATCGCACCACCACTTCGTGGCGACGCTTGGGTTGCCGCGAACGGCCCATCGAATTCTTCGCATCACCGCCGCACAGGTTTAACAATTGACGGCCGCTATTACCTTGCGCAGCGCTTCGCTATTGATTGGGTCGAGCTTTATCCGGACGGAAAGACGTTCCAGGGCGGCGCCGGCGACAACAAGAACTACCGCGCGTACGGCGCGCAAATTCACTCCGTCGCCGACGGCGTGGTCACCGAAATCAAGGACGGCATTCCGCAGAACGCTCCCGGCGCCGATTCCCGCGCCGTTCCCATGACCCTCGAAACGCTCGGCGGCAATCACGTCATTGTGGACATCGGCAGCGGCCGCTTCGCGTTCTATGCCCACATGCAGCCGGGTTCCCTGCGCGTGAAGCTTGGCGACAAAGTCCGCGCCGGCGACGTTCTCGGCCTCGTCGGCAACTCAGGCAATTCCACCGAGCCCCATCTCCACTTCCACATCTGCAACGCCAGTTCACCCCTCGCCTGCGAGGGCCTGCCCTATGCGCTGTCGTCGTTCGACGAGGAGGATTGGGGCGAAAAGCCGGCCCCGCATCGCACGGCCAAGCCGCCGGTGCCGCACAAAATGGAAATCCCCCTCGAAAACGACGTCGTGAAGTTTGCACCCTGATTCTGTGTCATCCCGCCTACTCATCATTCATTTCGTAGGGGCACAGCCCTGATGGTGAGCGAAGCCGAACCATTGCGCGCCCGG
>Ga0070733_10002365_pt1 | contig 13500 bp, 9 predicted proteins | sample Coa_R1_9_FD_66450 | JGI IMG/M metagenome (GOLD analysis project Ga0070733, IMG submission 66450) | Surface soil microbial communities from Centralia Pennsylvania, which are recovering from an underground coalmine fire - Coalmine... | ecosystem: Environmental > Terrestrial > Soil > Unclassified ... | reverse complement strand
ATAGAGGGTAGGTCTCCACTACAAGCGCTCTCAGAAATGTTTCGCTTACAGCGTAGGGTTTAGCTCCGCGATCCGCCCCAATTTAGTCCGAAACGACGCTCAACTGCGAAGGTTCGGCTAGAAGTGGGTGGGCGAATGAATGGGAATCCTTTCGTTCCATGCGCCTGCAACCTATTGATTCTTTGGTCATAACCACGAACGATGGTGTCGTCTGATCTTCTGGTCTTTGCACAGACGAAAAGCGATACTTCCTCACCGCCAACCAGCGCATCTATCTACCCTGCACGCTTTGCCCGGACTGGCAATGGGTTCCGGTTGATATCTGCGGATCCCGGTCACGGCTCCCCTCTGTCACAGCCCCGCCGTCCGCCGGGAGCACACCGGCAATACATTCGAAGAGGGTCGTCTTTCCAGCCCCGTTCGGGCCAATTAATCCAAGGATCTCTCCGCCACGAATGGAAAAGGACACCTCATCGAGCGCTTTGAATCGCCCAAAGCGCTTCGTCATCCGCTCAACTCTCAGCATGGCCTCAGGCATCAGGACGCCGCCTCGAACCGGCCGAAGCGCACTGCCAGGGTTGGGAGGATCAGAAGATTCAGCGCGGTTGAGGTCGCGAGACCGCCCAGGATTACGATGGCCATCGGACCCTCAATCTCACGACCTGGATCGCCACTACCAATTGCAATCGGCAGAAGCCCCAGACCAGCCACCAGCGCTGTCATCAGAATCGGAACCAGGCGCTCGGATGCTCCCAGCAGAGCCGTTTCAAGGCCCCAGGTATGCCCTTCACTCTTTACCAGATGGTCGAAATGCGAAATCATCATGATTGAGTTCCGTGTGCTGATGCCGAAGAGGGTAACCAGACCGACCAGCGAGCCGATGGTCAACCAGCCGCCCGAAAAGAAGATGGCGAGCACGCCACCCGCGAGCGCGAACGGCAGATTCGCCAATACGAGAATCAGGTTGCGAAAATCGCCAAAGGCAATCGCGAGCAAAAGAACGATACCGACGCCGGCAATCGTGGAAGTCAGGAGAATCTCCCGCCGAGCTTCCGCTTGCGCTTCGGCCTCGCCTGCATAGACGGGATAGACGCCTGCCGGAAATCGAACCTCCGCGGCAATCTTCCGGCGCGCTTCGGCGACGAACGAAGCCACGTCCCTTCCGCTCACGTTGGAAGTAACGGCCTGCCGGCGCCTCGTTGCTTCATGAAGAACGGCGTACCGTCCCGAGGTTTCGTAAATATCGGCCAGCTGCCGCAATGGAATTCTCAAACGCTCATTGCCGGCGGATGGAATCGAGTCCAACATGAGATTCGACGCATCTTCCGGACGGCCGCGCGAAGCCGAATTGAGGATGACACTCACATCGAACGTACGATCGCCTTCGTAGGTCTGCGAAACGACGGTCCCCTGATATGCCGTCTGTACCGCCTCCATAACCGAAACCGGTTGAAATCCGAACTGCAGCAGGCGGTCGGGCCGTAAATGCACGACCATTTCGGGCATACCCGGCTGTGACTCCACCTGAACATCGGCGGCGCCACGCACTCGCGATAACACCTGCGCCACTTGCTGGGCGGAGCGGTCGATTTGATCGAGGTCGTCGCCGAAGATCTTGATTGCGACCTGACCCGACACACCCGTGAGAATCTCTTCGATGCGTTCCTCCAGAAATGGTTTGATGGCGAAATAGACGCCGGGAAACTTCGTCAAAGCGTTTCGAATCTCGGACTGTACGAGTTCCCCTTCTTCGCCGCTCAACGGTACGAGGTCCACGTTGAGTTCGCTGTAATGGGTGCCCCAGGTATCGTCCGACAATTCGGCACGCCCCACGCGCTGCGCCACCGAGCGGATGTGCGGGTTTTTTTTGAGCTCCTGAGTCACCGCGCGCCCGATGCGAAGAGACTCCTGGAGCGATGTTCCTGGTATCGCCGACATATGGACAATAAAGTGCCCTTCGCGCAGCTCCGGGAGAAACGCTCCGCCCAGAGTGGGCAGGATCGCAATGGCCGCCGCACAGAAACCAACCACCACCCCGAGTATCAGCCGCGGTCTTCGCGCAATACCTTCAAGCGTGGATCGATAGCGGGTTTTCAGGGATTCGATGTAGGCGGGAGAGCGGACCGTTTCCGCGCGACCAGTCAATAACGTAAACGAGAGAGCCGGCGTGACCGTCAGGGCAACGACGAGCGAAGCCAGTATGGCAAGAATATATGCGATTCCCAGCGGAGCGAAGATGCGCCCCTGAACGCCGGACATCGTCAATACAGGCAGAAAGACCAGAGCAACCACGAACGTCGCGTAGACCACAGAGCTCCGGACTTCCAACGAAGCTTCGAGAACTACCTGGAAGACAGGTATCGGGCTGGAACGGGAACGGTTCTCGCGCAATCGCCGGATGATGTTCTCCACATCGATGATCGAGTCGTCGACAACTTCTCCGATCGCGATTGCGAGGCCCCCTATCGTCAGCGTATTCATGGTGGCGCCGAACTTGTCAAGGATGATCAAGGCGGTGAACAACGACAGAGGAATGGCCGTCAGCGAAATCAACGAAGTTCTCAGATCCAGCAGGAAAAGGACAAGAACAATCGCGACCAGAACGCCGCCGATAAGGAGCGATGTTCTGATATTCGCTACCGACACCTCAATGAAGTTTGCCGGCCGGAACAGACGCGGATGAACAGTGATGCCCTGCGCATTTGCTGTGGCCGAGATCTCTTCGACGGCCGCTTCGACTCCCCGCGTAACTTCGAGCGTATTCGCGCCGTACTGCCCCGAGGTTACGAGGATCACTCCAGGCGTTCCCTGAACCGCCGCGGCGCCGATCATCGGTTCGGGCCCGTCGACGACCTCCGCGACATCTCGCAGTCTCACGCTCGAGCCATTTTGCTGAAGCAGGACAATCCCGCCCAACAGTTCCGGCGTCGTTTGCTGGCCGTCGGTCCGCAGGACGATCCGCTGATTCGGCGTCTCCATAACGCCTGCGCCGCGAACCCCGGTCGCATTGCGGGCCGCAGCCAGGACTTCGTCGATCGAAATGCCATAGGCCTGCAGCCGGTCGGGACGCAGCTGAATCTGATGCTGCTGTACCTCGCCGCCAAAGATCGCAACGTTAGCTACGCCAGGGACCGCCATCATCCGCGGACGCAGTGTCCAATCGGCGAAGGTGCGCAATTCCATCAGCGAACGCTTATCGGAAGTAAGTCCGACATCCAGAATCATGCTGGTAGCAGATGTCAATGGAGCCATCCGGGGCGCCCCCACACCCTGCGGAAGCAGCGAGGTTACCGTGACCAGCCGCTCGCTCACCATCTGGCGTGCCCGAAAGATATCGGCGGTGTCCTCAAAAACGGCAGTGATCACCGATAATCCCTGGATCGATTGCGACCTGATGGCCGCCAGGTTGGCGACTCCGTTAACGGCCAGTTCTATGGGTCGTGTGACAAGCTGCTCGACCTGCTCCGAAGCGAGTCCGACTGCTTCGGTCTGGATGACCACTTGCGGCGGCGCAAACTCGGGAAAAACATCCAGCCTGGCGTGTGCGGCGACGTTGAGGCCGTAAGCGATGGCGACGCAGGCCAAGGCGATCACAACACCTCGATATCGGATTGAGAACTCGACGACGGACCTCAGCATCTCATTCCTTTTCGCGCACAACGGACACGAACGGCCTGTGCGCTCATTCCTTTTCGCGCACAACGGACACGAACGGCCTGTGCGCTCATTCCCTTTCGCGCACAGTGGACACGAACGGCCTGTGCGCTCATTTGCCCTCGTTTTCTTCGAGGATCTGGATCTGCGACTTCTGCTCCTCTGACAGAAGTATCTGAGCACCAGTTGTGACGATTCTGTCGCCCGGCGAAACGCCCTGGCTGACAAGCCAGCCTCGTGCCGTGCTCCGATCCAGAGTCACTTCCCGGCGGCTGAACTGTTCATCGCCGATCTGGCGATACACCCAGGCCTTGCCTTCAGCCCGTACCACGGCGGATTCCGGAATCACGAATCCAGAGGCCCGTTTACCCGGCACGCGCAGCCAGGCGGTAATTGCGGTTCCCGGTCGCAGCGTCGATCCCAAACCGTGAACGCGGAACAGATATCCCTGCCCCAGAGTACGCTGATCCACCGTTGAAGCGAGGCTGACGCGTTCTCCACGGACCTCGTGGTCGTCGCGCCCAAGGGCCACGATACGCGCCGATGAAATGCCGGGATCTGCAACATCGCCCGCGGGCAGATCGACGCGCGCGAGCATGGAATCATAACTCATGACTCGCAGGATTTGCTGCCCGCTTTCGACGGATTCCCCGGGATGGGCGAACACATCGACAACCTCGCCGCCTCGGGTTGTCAGTGTTATCGGACCAGCACTCCCTCCTGTCTGAGCCTTTGCCGCGGCTTGGAGTTCCGCCACGTTCTTCTGTGCGGCTCCGAGCCGGGCCTGATCGCCTTTGAGCCGTGCCTCGGCTTCCTGCACGGCCCGGTCGGAGACGTTCTTGTTGACGTTCAGGGTTTTCAGGCGGTCATATTCCGCCTTTGAAGCATCCACATTTGCCTGCGCCGCCTCGACATCCGCTTGTGCGTTCGTCAGACGATTCCCGACATCGAGTCGCTCGAAAGGCACGAGCCGCGGCTCGATTGCTCCGAAAGCTGATGCTTCAGATAAGACCTGCCCAAGACGTGGCCAATCCTCGCGCTCGGGGGCGCGCAAAGTGCCTGCGACGGACGCGCGCACGATGAACGATGCGTTCGGGTCCTCCTGCAGGCGGCCATATGCCGCTACCTCCGGATAGACCAACTCAGATTCAGCCACCTCGGTTTTGAGGCCGATTCGCGTCTGGGTCGCCCGGTCGAATGTGACGATAACTTCGCCGCCCGCGCCGCGCGAGATCCGCGGTGGAATCTTGACCGGTTCTTCGCGCTCGCGTTCCTGCGCAATCTCTTTTCGGCCTTCGACAAAGGCGAAGACAGCCAGACCCGCCATAGCCGCTATCGCGATGATTGCGAGAACCCACTTCAACGCTCGGTTCATTGTGACCTCCGCGGATTTGCCTGGGGGACAGGCGGCAGCGCCACGCCACTTTCGAGGGGATACTGGACGGCATCTTCAAGCGCACCCAGGGCAATTTGGGCTTCACGCAGCGCGTTCAGCCGGGCTGCGGCGGCGGTCACCGATTCGAGCCTGACTCCGATCAATGCCAATTGGTCGGCCTCACCAGCCTGAATCTGCTCTCGAATCGCTCGCTCCCGGCTTTCGAGCAGCGTTTTCAGCCGGGAATCCGCGTCGCGAAAGTCGGCAAGGGCGCCGCCATACCGAGTCAGCGCCCGATCTATCTGGTCGATAGCAGCGGTTTGCAGAGCAAGAAAACGGGATGCAGTTTCACTACGGTGGGCCTCCGCTTCTGCGATCGGCCCTTTGTTGCGATCGCGCACTGGCAACAAAGACGAGGGACCGATGAAGTAATTGTTGAAGCCCTCAGCGAACTCATATCCTGGAGCAACGTGGATATCGGGATATTGCCGGGCGGCCTCCAGTTGCAGGGCATTTTCGCTCGCGGCATATTCGGCGAGCAGGCGCTGAACATCCAGCCGATTCAGCAATCCGGCCCGCTGCACGTTTCGCAAGGGGAGCACTTCTTTGTCAGGGGGCGATTCCAGCGAGTCCCAGACCAGTTGTATTCCCATCAGAGCGCCGGGCGCCAGCCCCACGGCCGTTTCGAGCGCCGTCTGTGTTTCGCGTTCGCGGCTTACCGTTCGTTGCCGGGTGACTTCGAGCGAGGTCAGCGAGGTGCGGATGATGTCTGCTTCGGGTCTTGAAATCTCGCCCGCCTTGAGCCGTTCTTCATACAGTGCCAGGGCCTCTGTGCGCGTTTCCAGCTCGCGTTGTAGAAGTTCCAGTTCGCGTGTTGCCAGGAGATGATCGAGCAGCGCGGAACGGACCCGCGAACGCACTTGCCATGCGGTCTCGGCCAGAGAGAAGCGGGCCGCTTCGGTGAGGTTTTTTGCCTGCTGCGTTCGGTACTCACGCTTGCCCGCCGTCTCAATAGTCCAGTCAAGACTGAATTTGAGAACATACGGAGCGCGCTCGGCGTTGGTGTAACCGCCGGCTCCCCCCGCGGCTGGGTTTGGCATCGTGGATGCCGTCGTGATCGAAGCTTCCGCGGCTGCCACGCGCGCCCGGGCCACATCCAGATCGGGATGAAAATAAAAGGCTACAAGCGTGAGAGTGTCAAGATTCAGCTTGTTCGCCGGCCATGAAGGCGGTCTGCCCTCAACCTGTGCCTGAAGGAATTCCTTCAGGCCGGCATCGGCGAGTGTGCGCGAGCGGTATTGCCGCTCGACACCTTGTGGCGCCAATGGCCTTGCCTGGTAACGATAACAACTGACAAACGAAAAAGGCAGAGCGAGCAGCGCGACGCGCCAGAGCCCGCGTTTCCGTGAAAGCATCGATCAGGATCTCCTTGTTCTTGCCGCATGACAATACAATCCCTTCGACACGCCTTCGCGAAGAGCACGTGCCGACGGTGGGAAGAATCAGGAGTGGTGGCTAGATACGGATGGGCGATCTGATGAGGGGAAGACTGTCCTGAATGACTGTCACCGATGACAGGGGAATCCGAATTGAGCGCCGGATTAAGCGAGGAAGGATGCGAAAGCGTCGCAAGCCAGTAGCGATCTCTCGCCGGAAAAGCAGGAATCCCCCTGCGACGGCAAGAACGGTGATCACGTTCACGAACTCGGGATCCGAGCCGTAGGATTCCCACTTGTCTCCGACCTCGACGAGAGGCAAAAGGGCCACTAGAATCGCGATCGCCAGCAACACCCGTCGAAGCCAGAAACTCATTCTTGTCGATGCTATCACGGGGACCACTAACCTCTCGGTTGCTCCCGACAGCTGCGTCTCGCGCATGCCCGAACAAACGCGGCTGTCGCCGCATGTCCTTCTGCGATCCCATCCGCGAAAGTGAACAGCATTGAGGTTAAACCGCAGCGGAGAGCGGTGCTGCGGTTCAAGGTGGAGATGCACCCCAAAAACGTCCAGCTGCGACGACAGGATAATGGCGTTTCGCTCGTGATAACCATTGATCGAGGTTAGCTGGCTTTTCGGGAAAACGGCGGCACGCGTCACTCCACTACCGGAGCGGGTTGAATTGCGACATTCGCGTAACGAAAGCTCACGTTGAGGCGATTCGGGCGGATCCTATTCGGCAGTCTTATGCTTCCGAAATGCCCACTCGTAGAGAACCGGTAACTGGAACAGAGTAAGAATAGTCGAACTGAAGAGGCCACCGATCACGACTGTGGCAAGTGGGCGCTGCACTTCTGCTCCAGTCGAAGTCGCAATCGCCATAGGCACGAATCCGAAACTGGCTACAAACGCAGTGATCAAAACGGGACGCAGGCGGCGGCGCGCACCCCTGAGCACCGCCTCGTGAACAGGAACACCGCCGATGCGGAGTTGGTCGATTGAACTGACAAGCACAACGCCGTTCAGAATTGCGACTCCAAACAGAGCGAGAAAGCCAATGGAAGCCGAAACGTTGAGATTCAGGCCGCGGACCCAGAGCGCGGCAATGCCACCGACGAGGGCGAGTGGAATGTTGCCGACAACGAGGAGAGCCTGTTTGACAGAGGCGAACGTCAGATAAAGCAGGACGAAGATCAGCCCGATCGCAACAGGTACGATCAGTGCTAAACGTCTCGTGGCCCGCTGCTGATTCTCGAATTGGCCTCCATATTCGATGTGGTAGCCGGGCGGCAGATTGATCTGCGCATCGATCTTCGACCGTGCTTCGGAGACGAAGCTGCCGAGATCCCGGGTACGCACGTTCGATGTGACCACGATCCGCCGCTGCCCGTCCTCACGGTTGATCAACTCAGGGCCGCGGCGAACCGAGACGCGCGCTACCTGGTCGAGTGTCACTCGTTCACCACCGGGCGCCTGGAGGAGAATGCGCCGCATAGCGTCAGGGTCGGTACGATACTGTGCCGGAAGCCGGAGAGCGACGGTGTAGCGCTTCTGGCCGTCGATGACTTCGGAAATCAGATCCCCGGAGCCGGCGCTGGACACGGCTTCTTCGACATCGGTGACGTTGAGACCATAGCGGGCCAAAGCAGCGCGGTTAACATCCACAGCGAGGTCGGCGACTCCCGAGGTGATCTCCATCTGGGGTTCAGCGGCCCCACGTACGGACGATACGGCCCGCAGCACCCGTGCGCCGATCGCGTCGAGCCTCGCGAAATCCTCGCCGAAAATCTTGACGGCAAGATCGGCCTTCACGCCGGAAATCGTCTCGTCGATGCGCATGGCCATCGGCTGCGTGAAGTTGTACGCGATGCCGGGAATCTCATCCAGTGCCTTTGCCACCTCCGCAATCAGCGCCTCTTTGGTGTGGAAGCGCTTCCAGGTTTCGATTGGCTTGAGGCTAAGGTAAGTATCACCCTCGTTGATGCCCATTGCCTCCGTGGCAAAATCAGGCCGGCCGATCTTGATAACTACGTCCGCGATCTCGGGGAACTGGCGGAGCCGCTGCTCAATACGTTTGCTGATCGCGACCGATTCCGTAAGAGAGATCCCCGGCAGCTTGCGCGTCTCCACGAGGATCGATCCCTCGTCCAGACGAGGCATGAATTCCGTGCCGATGAAATAGAGCGAGCCGAGAGCCGCCGCAAGAACCGATGCGGAGACGAACGCCGTGAGGAGCCTGTGATGCATGGCCCATTCGAGAAGACGGCCGTAGAAAGCGCTCACGTGGTCCATGACCGAAGCTTTCCGCCGGACTACTTTGCGAGGCGCATAATTCCGGAATGCGAAGCTCGCCAGCATCGGAATCATAGTCAGTGCGAGAAGCAGCGAACCGGCAAGCGCGGAACAAACTGTAATCGCCATGGGACGGAACATGCGCCCTTCAAGCCCCTGCAGAAAAAGGATCGGAAGATAGACGGCGATGATGATTGCGACCGCGAAAGTCATTGGGCGCGCGACTTCGTGCGTCGCGAGTTGGATCGATTCGAGCGGGCTCTCCGCGCCGTGCGTCTCGTCGAGCCGATGGATCGAACTCTCCATCATTACAACGGCGCCATCGACAATCATGCCGAAATCGATGGCGCCGAGGCTCATGAGGTTTGCGCTGATGCCAAACAGCCGCATACCGAGGAATCCGATCAGCATCGACAACGGAATGATCGCCGCTGTAATGAAAGCCGCCCGCAGATTGCCGAGAAACAGCAGGAGAATGATCGTGACCAGCACGAATCCTTCGAACAGGTTTTTCTCGACCGTGTGGATGGTGCCGTCGATGACGAAAGACTGGTCGTAAAACGGAAGAATCCGGATGCCGGGAGGGAGATGCAGGGATGCGATCCGTTCCTTCACCTGGTCGATCAGCTTCTTGCCGTTTCCGCCTTTGAGCATGATCACCATGCCGGAGACTGTTTCCCCGTTGCGGAGCGTGGCTCCTTCGGGCGGGGCGGGACCAATACGGACGTCGGCAACGTCTTGCAGAAGCAGCGGCACGCCATGCTTCGTTGAAAGGACAATGTTGCCGAAATCCCGCGGGTCCACTGCCCGCCCTCCACCGATGAGAGTGTACTGTTCAGAGGCGTGCTCGATGTAACCGCCGCCGAAGTTGGAGTTGTTTTCTTCGACGCGCGCGGCAACGTCGTGAAGAGTGAGCCCGTACTGGCTTAGAGTGGCCGGGTCCACGACGATCTGGAACTGTTTGGTCTGGCCGCCCCAGGCGTTGATTTCGCTGACACCCGGAAGCGTCCGCAGCTGCGGCTTGATGATCCATTCGTGGAGATCCTTGAGATCCATAGGGCTCAGCGGACCCGAGAGCGTGTACTGATACAGCTCTCCGAACGCAGTTGCGGGCAGACCGAGGACCGGCTGTATACCCTTTGGCAGGGTGGTTGAAATCTGCTGCAGCCTCTCGCTGACGAGCTGCCGCGCGAAATAAAGCGGTACAGAATCGTCGAACACAACCGTAACCATCGACAGACCCAGTTTCGAAAGCGACCGCAGCTCGACTTTGTCGGGAAGGCCGAGCATCACGCGCTCGATCGGATAAGTGACGAGTTGCTCCACCTCGGTGGGAGGGAGCGACGTGGCATCGGTGACGACAACAACCTGGTTGTTCGTAAGATCGGGGAAGGCTTCGACGGGGATGGTGTAGAGAGAGTAGCCGCCGACTCCGAGCAGGACGAGGATTCCCGCCAGCACGAGCCAGCGATAGTGGAGAGTGAAATCGATCAGTCGGTTCAGCATTACTCGCTCTCCAGGGCGGATTTGAGAAGCCGCGATTTCAGGATGAAGCTGCCATGCACAACGACAGGATCGCCGGCCTTTAGTCCTTCGAGAATCGGAGTGCGGCCGGCGGTTGTCTCGCCGACTCGGACGGGATGTGTGGCGAAGCGAGCCGGAGCGGTTTGGACAAATACGACATCCTGCCCGTTCACCTGCTGAATTGCATCAGACGGCACAGTGACCGTCGATTCGCCACTGGCAATGGGAATCTCCGCATTCGCGAGCATTTCCGGCCGCAGCCGGTTGCCTGGGTTATTGAGCTCAATCCGAACTTCAAGGAGGCGCGTCTCGGGATCGAATTCCTGACCGAGGTTGGTGATGCGACCAGGGAACCGTGACGAAGAGTCGCCGGGAACCGTAACATTTGCAGGTTGTCCAACGCGAAGGGAACCAATGCTCTCCTGGTGAACGGAAGCGAGCATCCAGACCTGCGACAGATCGCCTATGACAAAAGTATCCATGACGCGATCCACAGTTTTTCCGGGCGTCACGTTCTTCTTGATGACGTATCCGGAGGCCGGAGCGTAGATCGGCACGTCATCGGAGAGTGGATCGTCGGCCCGAGGCTCGGCGGGCACCCGCAGGTCGTCTTCGAGAACGTCCTTCGTGCGGTCGATTTCAATTTCCGCTTTACGAATTTCGGCTTCGGCGAGGGCAAGGGCTTCATCGGATTCCTCGACCTGTTGTTTCGAACCTGCGCGGAGATCGAGGAGTCTCTGCGCGCGGTCGCGATTCCGACGTGCCTGGGCGGCCACCGCCTGGGCCTGCTGCGCCTCGCTAAGAGCGTGCCGATAGAGTGCGCGCGTGTCGCGGACTTCATCAGCGTGAAAACGGGCGAGAATCTGTCCCTTCTTCACGAGGTCACCGAGGCCAGCGTAGACTTCAATGACGATACCGTCAGTGCGAACGCCGACCCGCCATGTTTTGTCGTCGGCGAGAGCGATTCTGCCGTTAGCCTGAAGGATCCGGGGCTGGGTTGAAACCACCGCCTTTTCGATCTCAAGTCCGGCAGTCGTTTGCTCGGCTGGCGACAGCGTGATTTCTGTTTTGTCGGGTTCGCTGGCCGCCGCTCCTGATTCCGCCGGCGCGGGCGCATTCGACTTGCCGCAGGACGCGGTCAACAGCGCGGCAGCGGCGAGCACGGCGGGGAGAATGATCAATCTGTTGGTCACGGCCTCACTCCTTCCACGGCTTCCAGCCGCACAATGCTTTGGCGGTACTCGATCATTCCTCGCGTCCAGGCGAGCTCCGCATCGAGCCGCGTCCTTTCGGCGTCAAGAAAACGCAGGAGGTCCACTCCACCCTGCTCGTACGCCGCGTTTGCGATTTCCGAGATCGTGGCCGCGTGCTCGCGAAGAGGCGTGAGCATGGTTTCGAACTCACGTTGTCTTAAACGAAGCTCTTGAACTGCACCCATATAGTCGGCGCGAATCTCGTTCTCGATGGCAACCAGCTGCTGCTCCGCTCTCCGCACCTCGGCCTCGGCCGCCGCGCGATTACCTTGATTCTTGTCGATGACCGGCAGCGTGATTCTGACGGATACCATCGCGGTGTTAACGCCGTTGGTTGTGTCAGGCAGCTGCGTACGCTTGTAACCGGCCGTTAAATTCAGGTCCGGGCGTGCCGCCACATCCTGCACGCGGGCGTTCGCCACCGCCTGCTGAACCGCTGCGCGGGCGGAGCGAACATCGGCTCTTTGGGCGAGCACCTGGTTCACCGCGGGAATTTCCGGCGGCGAGGCAACAGTCAATGGCGCTGTAAGCACGACCTCCGGGAAATCGGTCTGCCCCATTTCTTTAAGCAAATCAATCACCGCATGGTTGGCCTCGATCCCCGCCGTTTCCGCGGATATTTTGAGACGCTCCTGTTCCAGTCGAACGCGGAGGAGATCCTGTTCTGCGATCGCCCCGGTACTGAACCGGGCCGCATGGAAATCCACGGTCTTCTGGAACGCATCAGCCGTGGTTTGGAGAATGTCGTGTGTCTCCCGAAGACCACGCGCCGCCCAGTAAGCCGACCGCACGCGAAGTGCAACCCGCCATTTCGCCGATTCGTAATCAGCCGCGGTCAGTTCAACTGTCTGGTCCGCGGCGGCGATGCGGGCGGGACGCTTGCCCAGGATGTCGAGTTGCTGATTGATCATTGCCAGCGTGTCCACATCGCGGCCGTAGGTTTGTCCTGGCCGGAGGTTCTCGTTTTGAAACTGAAATTCCGGATTGGGTCGCAGCCGGGCCTGCGTTCGTGCGCCTTCGGCAACCTTTATTCGCTCCGCTTCGGCCTTCAGAGAAGCACGCGATTCGAGCGCGCGGTTGACGGCGTCTTCAACGCTGAGCCGTAGCTGGCCTTGACACGTTCTTATGAAGACAATCGAATTCAGAACCAAACAGATCGACAATATTTTTCTTTGCACGACACTCCTTCAAGGGGGAATAAAACAATCGCTTTCCGGCGTGCAAAGGCACACCGAGGCAGCAGAAACACGGTGGATTCAGGAAGGAGAGGTCAAAGAGGTGGGGCTCGCGGAGTCGATTGGTCGGGTAGCGGCGGACTGTTCGCCGTCGCCTCGACTGTTGCTATTGGGTCTTGTGCCTGGGTACCGGCCACCGGAAGAACCGGAGACGGCGCAGGGATAAACGACGGAACGCCGTGAGGCAACACGGGCACGACGGAATCGATAGACCGCACGTGAGCGTGATCGTCATCGTCGTCATCATCGAACACGGCGCCATTAACCGGGTTCTTTGGTGCGTGGGCGTGAACGGTGAAGAAATGGGCGTGGATCTCACCCGCGGAAGCGTGGCCCGGGTGATCCGAGTCTGTGTGAACATGCTGGAAAGGCGCGAGAACAAACGCCAGCAGCAGTGCCAGAACCGTTTGGACTGCCGCCACGCGACGCATCACTGAAAGTCTACAAGGCCCTGTTTGTCAGTGGAGAGTTTCGCCGTCTGCCCCCCTCTGCCGCCGGCAAGCAGGGGGCGCCTCGCGAACAGTTCTCGGACCGGATTTGATTAAGAACCTGATCTGATTCTCCCTCGTGGCATCGTGACCACCTCGGCGAGATTCGGACACCAGACGTGAGCAGCCAGGCTTGCTGCGTTGCCAGAATTCTGGCTGCTTGACTGACGAGCGATCAGCCGACGAATTCTCCTGTGTCAACAAAGCGGCATTCGGACTTGGGACGTACCTACGGGCTGAAG
>Ga0070733_10002364_pt1 | contig 13501 bp, 13 predicted proteins | sample Coa_R1_9_FD_66450 | JGI IMG/M metagenome (GOLD analysis project Ga0070733, IMG submission 66450) | Surface soil microbial communities from Centralia Pennsylvania, which are recovering from an underground coalmine fire - Coalmine... | ecosystem: Environmental > Terrestrial > Soil > Unclassified ... | reverse complement strand
GGGCTCTACGGCGCCTTCGCGACGATGGTGGCGCTGCGCGAAGCGGAGCGTTCCGGCCGCGGCCAGGTCATCGATTTGCCGCTGCTCGACCCGCTGTTCTCGTTCATCGCCACCGAGGCGGCCGCCTTTCGCCTGACCGGAGAGATCCGCGAGCGCACCGGCAGCCGCTCCGAGACGACCTCGCCGCGCAACGTCTTCCGCACCAAGGACGGGCGCTATATCGGCATCTCGGCCTCGATCCAGGCGATGGCGGAGCGCCTGTTCCGGGCGATCGGCCGCGAGGACGTGATTGCCGACCCGCGCTTCCGCACCAATACCGACCGGGTCAAGAACGCCGAGGAGTGCGAGGCGCCGATCGTCGAATTTATCGCCGCGCGCACGCTCGAAGAAAACATGGCGGTGTTCGAGGCGGCCGAGGTCACCGCCTCGCCGGTCTACGACATCGACCAGTTTCTCGCCGACCCGCATGTCCAGGCGCGCGGCATCGCCGTCGACGTTCCCGACGCGCAAATCGGGCAGCTCACCATGCACAACATCATCCCGCGCCTCAGCGACACTCCCGGAAAGCTGCGCAACCCCGCGCCCGAGATCGGCCAGCACACCGCCGAGATTTTGGGGCAACTTGGTATCGACCAAGTCGAACTGGACGCGCTGGCCCGAGAGGGGATCATCGGGCTGGGAAAATAAGCTGCCGTCATTGCGAGGAGCGCAGCGACCAAGCAATCTCGACCGGACGAGACTTTATTGGCGTGAGATTGCTTTGCTTCACTCGCAATGACGGCGCTGCAAAGGGGCGCGTGGAGGAAATGAGACGATGAAACCCAACCTGCCGGTCTGGCGCTCGATGCTGTTTGTGCCGGTGACGGCGGAGCGCTTTGTCAACGGCGCGGCAAAACGCGGCGCCGACGCGATCATCCTCGACCTCGAGGACGCGGTCGCCGCGTCCGAGAAGGACCGTGCCCGAACCCTGGTCCCCGAGGCGGCGAAGATCGTCTCACATGGCGGCGCCGACGTTGTCGTGCGCATCAACCGGCCGATGCGCATGACGGTGCGCGACCTCGAAGCCGTCATCAGCCCGGCGATCGCCGCGATCGCGCTGCCCAAGGCCGAGAGCGCCCAGCATGTCGAGCTGGTTTCCGAGATGATCGACGAGATCGAGGCCGAGCGCGGCATGGCGGTCGGCACGACCAAGATGCTGGCGATGGTCGAGACCTGCTCGGCGTTTTTCCGCATCGCCGAGATCGCCAAGGCTTCGGAGCGTCTCGTCGCGCTCAATCTCGGCGCCGAGGATTTTGCGCTCTCGGCCGGGATGCTGCCGACCGCCGAGGGCCTCTTCATGCCCAAGCAGACCGCGATCTTCGCGGCGCGCGCCGCGGGTATCATGCCGATGGGGTTTATGGGTACGGTCGCCGATTTCAGCGACCTCGACGCGTTCCGCGAGACCGTGCGGCGTTCACGCCGGCTCGGCTTTTTCGGCGCGTCGGTCATTCATCCGAGCCAGATCGCCATCCTCAACGAGGAGTTCCGCCCGAGCGCAGAGGAAGTCGATCACGGCCGCCGCGTCGTCGCCGCCTATGACAAGGCGCTGGCGGAAGGGGTGGGCGCGGTTACGGTCGACGGCAAGATGATCGATGTGCCGGTGGTCGAGCGCGCCCGGCTGCTGGTCGAGCGCGAGGAGGCCATCGCTGCCCGCGAAGCGCGCATGCAGGCGATGGCGGCGCAGCTTTGACGCGCATCTGCAAAAAAAAGCGGCCGGCTGGCGCCGGCTGCTTTACATGGTCTAACGCCGATCAGCGAATGCCGATGCTGATCCCCGGTAGATTGATGCCGACGCCCGGTGGCGGATAATAGCCATAGGAGTACGGGTCGCCATAAACCACCGGAGGCGCGGCCCAATAACCGCCGCTCCAGCCATGGTGCCAGCCATGCCAATCGTGCTCCGGATGATCCCAGCGAGCATTGGCGGCGCCGGCGGTCATGCCGAAAGCGACAACGCTGGAAACGGCGACTGCCGCTATCCAGCGTCCCGCGAGAGGTTTGCCAAGCCAAGTCATTGATTACTCCTGCTATGAAGGGTGACGGGCTCAGCCGTTATGGGCAGGCGCGTTGGCCGGCGCGGCGCGGTTGAACTTCGCGAACACCTGATCGGCGTTCTTCTTCTGCTGATCCGACATCGCGCTGTAGAGCGACTTGAAGGACGACGTCAGGTTCTTCAGCCCGTCCAGATGCGCCTGGGTGAATTCCTGATAGGTCTGCAGGTCGTCGACCGCGGTCATGTTCTGCGGCGCTTGCTGCCGCTTCTCGGCCATCAGCTTGTCCATGTTGGTGGCGTTGTCGCGCATCGCCTGGGCAACGGAATTCCATTTCGACTCGAGGTCCGGAGTGATCTTGAGGTCGGCGTGGAGCTGGGTGATGCGCTGCTCGACGGACTCACCCTTGTTTTCGGCCGGGTTGGCGGCGGTCGGGGTCGGCCGGGTCTGTGCATGGGCCAGGGTCAGCGGGATCGCGGCGAGCGGGGCGCTCATCAACGCCGCCAACGCGACGGAGCGCGCGAGCGACGCTGCAATGCCAATACGGCGGACTTGATAGGACATCGGTTCAGCCTTTCTGGGAAGTAACTGCGCTAGCGCGCTAGTACTGCGAGAAACAGCCGATGCGCTTATCGGTTCCGGGCAGAACCCCAGCCGGCTGTTGCCCCGATCGAATGACCGATCGCGGTTGGCGCTGATCTGCTTTGCTCGGCGGCGCTCTTGAACGGTTTGCGTTCTGGCGGATTATGCTGTCGGCAATGCAGCAATCGGGAGCTTCGGGCAATGAATGAGATCGCACCGGCCGCCGCGATCAAAGGCGCCCCATCGATCGGGCCTCGCCTGTCGCTGGCCGGCGGTGTCGCGATTACCGGGGCGGACCTTTCCCGGCCACTGACGCCGACGCTGCGCGAGCAGATCCATGGCGCGTTCCTAGAGCATCATGTCCTCGTCTTTCGCGACCAGAATTTAAGCAAGGAGGAGCAGCTCGACTTCACGCTGCAATTCGGCGAACTCGAAGAGCATGTCGGCCGCCACACCGCTGCGGCGCGCTATGGTCTTGTCCATTCGGTCTCGAATATCGGCGAGGACGGCAACCCGACGACGCAGCTTCGCCAATCCGGCAATTACCATTGGCACACCGACAAGTCGTATCACGCGGTGCCGTCGCTGATGACGCTGCTGCACGCCAAGGAATTGCCGCCCGAAGGCGGCGACACCCAATTCGCCAATATGGCGATGGCTTACGACGCGCTGCCGGACGAGATGAAGCGCCGGGTCGCCGGGATGCGGGTGATCCATAGCTGGGCGGCAAGCCGGCGCCGGTCGGGGTCGCCCCCACCATCCGAGATCGAAATGACGGAGCGTCCGCCGGTCGACCATCCGCTGGTGCGCACCCATCCCGAAAGCGGGTTGAAGACGCTCTATATCGGCAATCACGCCTCGCATATCGTCGGCATGCCCGAGACGGAGGGTGACGCGTTGCTGCAAGAACTGCTCGACCATGCGACGCAGCCGCAATTCGTCTACACCCACCATTGGCGGGACGGCGATCTGGTGATGTGGGACAACCGCTGCCTGCTGCACCGGGCGCTGGCGAATTACGAGATGGGCAAACACCGCCGTATCCTTCACCGCACCGTGGTGACCGGCACCGTGCCGTTTTGAAGGCAGGGGCGGGCTGATGACGGCTGAGCTCGATCCGATTACCGTCGACGTCACCCGCTACAAGCTCGACGGCATCGCAAACGAGATGCAGTCGACGCTGCTGCGCAGCTCATTCTCGCCGATCGTCAAGGAGGGGCTCGACGCCTCGGCAAGCCTCTTCGCGCGCGACGGCACGACGTTGGCGCAAAGCTGTTCGATCCCGATCCACTTGGCGACGCTGATCCCGGCGGTCGCCAAGATTGTCGAGACCTTTCCGGTCGCGCGGATGCGGGAGGGCGACACCTACATCCTCAACGACCCCTATTGTGGCGGGACGCATCTTCCGGACATCGCGGTGGTGCAGCCGGTCATGCATGACGGCCGGCCAATCGCGCTGACCGCGGCGATGACGCACCATCAGGATGTCGGCGGCATGTCGGCCGGCTCGGTGCCGACCAACGCCACCGAGATTTTCCAGGAAGGCTTGCGCATCCCGCCGCTGAAATTGCGCGAGGCCGGCGTCTATAACGAGACGCTGGTTGCGCTGCTGCGGCAGAACGTGCGCATCCCCGACACGCTGATGGGCGATATCAACGCCCAGATCGCCGCTTGCACGATCGGCGCCCGGCGCTTCGCGGAGCTGGCGGGCCGGGTTGGCGCCGAGCAGCTTGCCGCGATCTGCGCCGAGCTGCTGGCCCGCTCCGAGCGGCTGACCCGCGCGGCGCTAGCCCGTATCGCGCCCGGCACTTATCGCTATGTCGATTACCTCGACAATGACGGCATCGAACTCGACAAGCCGATCCGCATCGAGATCGCCGCGACGGTCGGCAACGGCGCGATCGAATTCGATTTCGCCGGTACCAGCGCCCAGGTCAAGGGGCCGTTGAATTGCGTCCCTTCGGGCTCGCTGGCCGCGGCGTGCTGGGCGGTCAGGGCGTTGACCGATCCCGAGATTCCGACCAATGGAGGCTGCTTCCGGCCGATAACGCTCAATCTGCCGCCGGGCTCGGTGGTCAACCCGCAGCCGCCGGCCCCGGTCAACGCCCGGACCTCGACGATCAAGCGCATCGCCGGCTGCATGGTCGGGGCTCTCGCGCCGGCGCTGCCCGGAAAGGCGCCGGCTGCCGCGGCGGGTGAACTGCACGTGCTGGCGTTTGGCGGCAAGGGGCGGGACGGCGCGAACTATGTCGTCGGCGAATTGATCGCCGGCGGCAGCGGCGCGGGGCCCGGCCGCGACGGGGTCGACGTCATCGAGACCGACGCTACCAACTGCATGAACCTGCCAGCCGAAGCGCTGGAGATGGAGGCGCCGATCCGGCTCAACCGCGTTGCATTGCGGCAGGGCTCGGGTGGGACCGGCGAGTGGCGCGGCGGCCTGGGCGTGGTCCGCGAATACGAGGTGCTGGGGGGTGAAGTGTCGTTCTCGCACCGCGGTGAGCGTCATTTCAGCGCCGCATCCGGGCTCGCGGGCGGCAGCGAAGGAGCAATGGCGCGCTCGGTGATTCATCGCGCCGGCGGAGCCGAGGAAATCATTCCGTCAAAGATCGCAACGACGCTCCGTCCCGGCGACCGCGTGGTCGTGGAGACTGCCGGAGGCGGCGGCTACGGCGAGCCGGATCGGCGGGCGGTGGCGCTGGCCGAAGCCGATATCGCGGACGGCAAGGTCGCATGATAATTCAGCGCGGCTCAATCCCGCGGCAGGCCGCGGACGACAGCGACACGTCGGGCATCTGGGCGCGGATGAAGGCGGCGCGACCGAGAACATAACTACCGGGCCGGCTCGCCGACCATTTGAGCGGGTCCGGCAGCACCGCCGCGAGGCGGGCCGCCTCGTCGGCGGTGAGGGCACTGGCCGGCTTGTGGAAATGGAATTGCGATGCCGCCTCGGCGCCGTAGATGCCGGGGCCCCATTCGACCACGTTGAGGTAGGTCTCGACGATCCGCTCCTTGCCCCAGGCCAGCTCGATCAGCACCGTGAAATAGGCCTCCAACCCTTTGCGCAACCAGTCGCGACCCGGCCAAAGAAAGACGTTCTTCGCGGTCTGCATCGAGATCGTGCTGGCGCCGCGCAGCTTGCCCTCACCGCGCCGATAGCGCCGCCACGCTTCGCGTATCGCATCCCAGTCGAAGCCGTGATGCTCGCAGAATTTGGCATCCTCGCCAGCAATCACCGCGCGCGCGAGATAGGGCGATATGTGCGCGAGCGGCAGCCATTCCTTGGCGATGCCATTGCCCTCGGCGGTGCGGATCAGCATCAGCGGCGTTACCGGCGGCGGCACCTCGCGATAGAGCGCGACAAGGATCACCGAGCCAGCCAGAAAAGCGGCGAAAAGCCACGCCAGGGTGCGGCCGATGCGCCGGAGCATCGGGTCCTAGTCGAATTCCGTCGGCAGGTCGGGCTGGCGGTAGTGCGCAAACATGCGGCGGACCTGGTGTGGCTGGTTACGGCCCGCCGATAGTTCGGGGAGCGCGTCCTCGGCGAAAAACGCGACCTCGCTGGTCTCGATGCTCGGCCGCGCCGTGCCGCCGGTCAGCTCGCAGAGAAAAAACAGCGTGTAGATCGTCAGTGGGTTGGGCGGAAACCCATGCCGACTGCGGTCCCAAACCGCGCAAAGTTTCGTTGGGCGGGCGGTAAATCCGGACTCCTCCTGGATTTCGCGGACGACGCACTCGTTGGCGGTCTGGTTGACGTCCGCCCACCCCCCGGGCATCGCCCATTTGCCGTCGCTCAGTTCGCGCACCAGCAGGATCTTGCCGTCGCGAAAGCAGGCGCCACGAACGCCGACCCGCGGCGTGCCGTAACCGAGGTCCTGCTGGAACAAATCCATGATCGTCTCGGCTTCTGCCCCCGAACCCATCGCCATCAACTCGGCGGCCAGCTGGCGGATGCGCTCGTAGCGTTGGCGGTCGAACTTGTCCTGCCCGTAGTGAAGACCGGTTTGCGCGATCGCTTGCAGCTCGCGGGCATGCCCGAGCCAAGCCGGCTCCGCCGCTGCGACCGCGCGGATCGAGCGGCGGTATCCGTCCGGAATGTTGAGCGCCGCGACGTCATCGAGCGGAAACCAGCCGAGCCGACGGTGCTCGTCGCTGAGCCGTAATTCGCCGCGTTCGGTACGCGCGACCGCGTAGGTCACGATGGTGACGTGCCGGCCCGGCAGCACCTCGTAGTTCCAGCTGTCGACAATTCCGCCGACCGCGATCTCGGCGCCAAGCTCCTCGGCGAATTCGCGGGCAAGGCAGGTCGCGGCGTTCTCGCCCGGCTCGGGCCGGCCGCCGGGCAGCTCCCATTCGCCGCGCTCGTTTTCGAGGAGCACGACCCTGCCGTCTTCGACCAGCACGCCCTTGATCGAGATTGCCGCCGTCATGGCGCGACCATATCGCAAAGATCGCGCATGCGCTCGGCGCGCCTCTGTGGCTAGATAGTCGCTTCAGCGGCGCGAGGGTCCCCCATGCCGAATGCCGAACCGCATCGCCTTTCCGCCACCGAGATGGCCAATCGCATCGAGGCCGGCAGCCTTACCGCGGAAGCCATAGTGCAAAGCTGCCTCGATCGCATCCGCGACCGCGAGCCGGTGGTGAGGGCCTGGGCGCATGTTGCTGCCGACGAGGCGCGCGAGGCCGCGCGTTTGGCGCGCCGCGAAACGCTGATGAAGGGCATCCCGTTCGGCATCAAGGACATCTTCGATACCGCCGAGATGCCGACCGGTTACGGCTCGCCGATCTATACCGGCTGCCGCCCCAGCTTTACCGCCAGCGCCGCGACGTTGCCACGGGCGGCGGGCGGTGTGCTGCTGGGCAAGACCGTCACCACCGAATTCGCCAATCGGCATCCGGGGCCGACCGGCAATCCGCATAATCTCGGTTTTTCGCCGGGCGGATCGTCGAGCGTTTCGGCCGCGGCGGTGGCCGACTTCATGGTGCCGCTGGCGATTGGCACGCAGACCGGCGGCTCGGTGATCCGCCCGGCCGCCTATTGCGGCGTCGTCGGCTTCAAGCCGAGCTTCAATATGTTCGCGCCGGCGGGGATGCATCCCAACACCGAGACGCTCGACACGATCGGCATCATGGCGCGCTCTGTCGCCGATATCGGGTTGTTCCGCGCGGCGATGATGGCGATCCCCTATCAGGAGCCGGCGATGCCCGGCCGCGCGCCTCGCCTCGCGCTGTGCCGCAGCCCGCATTGGGACAAGGCGCAGCCGGAAGGCAAGTCGGTGCTGGAGGAGGCGGCAAACCGTTTACGCGCCGCCGGCGCCGAGGTGATCGAGTCGGAACTGCCGAATTCCTGCACGCATGTGTCGGACATCCAGAACCGCCACAGCTATTTCGAGGCGCCGCGCAATCACTCGCCGGAGCGCTACCGGCACGAGGGCCAGCTCAGCCTGGCCTTGCGCGAAGGCCGTATCGCCGGCGGCAAGAAGCTGACGCTCGACGAATTCCGCGCTGCCTGGCGCGAGGCCGACACCATGCGCGCGGCGGCCAGCCAATGGGCCGGCGAGTTTGACGCGATCCTAACCTTGCCGGCCCCTGGCCAGGCGCCCAAGACCCTGGCCTCGACCGGCGACGCGATCTTCAACGGGCTGTGGACTTTGCTCCATATGCCGTGCCTGACCTTGCCGGCGGGTGAGGGGCCGGATGGGCTGCCGGTTGGCATCCAGCTTGTCGGCAAGCGGCATGGCGACGCGGGACTGCTCGATATCGGCCTTTGGGTCGAAAGCCGGCTGGGAGCGCGGGCCCAGGGGACTAAACAATGAGCGACAGCAACCGGCTCTCCGCCACCGAGGCCGTCGCTCGCCTGTCGTCAGGCGCGCTGACCGCCGAGCAATTGACTCGCGATTGCCTCGACCGCATCGAGGAACGCGCGTCGGTCAAGGCGTGGATACACCTCGACCCAGAATGTGCGCTGGCGCAAGCGCGCGCCGCCGACCGCGCCGGGCGGCCGGGTCTGCTCGCCGGCCTGCCGGTCGGGGTCAAGGACGTGATCGATACCGCCGATATGCCGACCCAGCACGGCTCGCCGATCTACACCGGCAACCGGCCGTTCGCCGACGCGGCCTGCGTCGCGTTGACCCGGATGGCCGGCGGCACGATCCTCGGCAAAACGGTGACGACCGAGTTCGCCAACCGCTTCCCCGGCGCGACCGTGCATCCGCACAATCCGGCGCACACGCCCGGCGGCTCGTCGAGCGGATCGGCCGCCGGGGTCGCCGATTTTCAGGTGCCGCTCGGCTTTGGCACCCAGACCGGCGGCTCGACGATCCGGCCCGCGGCATTCTGCGGCGATATCGGCTACAAGCCGAGTTTTGGCGAGTTCAGCCGGGTCGGGATCAAGCTGCAATGCCAGAACCTCGATACGCTCGGCCTGATCTGTCGCAACCTCGACGACATCGCGCTGATGCGCGCGGTGCTGATCGAGATGCCGCATCGCAAGGTGGATCGCGGCACCGGCGCGCCGCGAGTCGGCCTTTGCCGCACACCGGGCTGGGAACAGGCCGGCGCCGCGACCCAGGCCTTGATCGAGAACACGGCAAAGCGCCTTGGCGATGCCGGCGCGCGGGTAAGCGAAGTTGAATTCGCCGCGCCGTTCCGCGACATCGCCGGCCACCACCGCCGCATCTTCAATTACGAGGCGGCGCATAATTATGCCTTCGAGCACCTTGAGCATCGCGACCGGGTCAGCGCGGTGCTGCTCGACACCGTACTCGACCCCGGCGCGGCTCTACCGATTGCTCATTACATCGAGGCGTTGGAGGCCGGCGAGGCGTTCCGCGCCCACCTCGACGATCTGTTCCGCGATGTCGACATCCTGCTGACACCAAGTGCGGCTGGCGAGGCGCCCGAAGGTTTGGAGTCGACCGGCAACCCGGCCTTCAACTCGATCTGGACCCTGGGCTGGGTTCCCTGCGTAACCTTGCCGGCCGGGACGGGGCCAAAGGAATTGCCGCTCGGCGTACAGCTCGTCGGCCAGCGCTTTGCCGACGAGAAACTGCTCGACGCGGCCGCTTGGGTCGAAAAACACCTCAACTGATGGAGGAAAGCATGATCTACGAACTGCGTGTCTATCACTGCGTACCGGGGCGGCTGCCCGACCTGATCAAGCGTTTCGACACAATCACCCTAAAGCTTTGGGAAAAACACGCGATCCACCAAGCCGGTTTCTGGACGACGCTGGTCGGACCCGGCAACAACGACCTGACCTATTTCCTCAAATGGGAGACCCTCGCCGAGCGCGAGGCCAAGATGGCGAAATTCGGCGCCGACCCGGAATGGCTTAGCGCCCGCGCCAAGACCGAGGAGAACGGCCCGATCGTCGCCTCGATCACCAATCAGTTCCTGACGCCGACCTCGTTCTCGTCGGTGAAGTGACCTCAAGCCTCAACGGAGCCAAGCCATGATCTACGAACTTCGCGTTTACCACACGATGCCCGGCAAGCTGCCGGCGCTGCTTAAGCGTTTCGACACGATCACCCTCAAGATCTGGGAACGTCACGGCATCAAACAGGCGGGCTTCTGGACGACGCTCGTCGGCGACTCGAATGCCGATCTCACCTACATGCTGCAATGGGAATCGCTGGCCGAGCGCGAGAAGAAATGGGACGCGTTCCAGGCCGATCCGGAATGGCACCAGAAGCGGGCGGAGACCGAAAAGGACGGCCCGATTAATGCGCGGGTCGAGAACTCGTTCCTGGTGCCGACCAGCTTCTCGTCCGTGAAGTAAGGGCCAGGCAGAGGTAGGAGGCGGGCGCCGGAGGCGACGGCTTTCCGGCGTCCGTCCGCATCGCGGTCGGGGGACACCGCTGTGTCGATTGGAACAATCCGCGCCGTCATGGTTGCCGTGGCGCTACTGGCGCCGGCGGTATCCGCCGCCGCCGACGACAGTTTGTTTGATGAGGGCCGAGCGCAATCGGCCCTCCAGAAGATTTTCGATAAGGCCAACCACCCGACCAAGATTTTGAGCCTCGAGCTGCGTCCGCTCAGGCTCGATGTCGAACTGCAAGACCCGGCGCAACTTCGGCACATCGATGCGTGGTCCGACACGGTGCAAACCGGCACCTTGCAGCGATTGGTGTTCGGCTCGGACGCGATTGCCGGGCCGCGCCCGGTCGACCCATCGCTGCCCAATCCCGATCTCGCGGCCAATCTGTTCGATTTCAAGTCGGAAGATGCGGCGGTCGTCCCCAAGCTGATCGCCGCGGCGATCCAGCGCGCGCAGCTTGAAGACCCGGCCCAAGTCTCCAGCATGGAGTTGCGCCGTCAGCTCCATCTGGTGCCGGAGCCGAGCAGCGGCGCGCCGCAATGGACGATCAATGTCACCAGCGGCCGTGAGCGTGCCGAAATCTACGCCGATCTGGCGGGCAACATCACTCACGCCAATTTTGACGGCACGCACCGTGCCCAGGCACTCAATTATCAGAACGGCGGCAAGGAACTCGACGATGTGGTGGCGGCCGTCGCCGATGTGCTCGGCAAGGAGCCGACGATCAAAACAGTGACCGTCTACGACCATTCACTCGTTTTCGAAGCGCTCAACCCCGAGCATCCCGAACGCTATGCCCGTTTCACCGCGGGGCTCAACGGAGTCTACCAGGACCTGCTGCTCGACACCGTGGTCAACATCGCCATTCCGAACCAGCCACCGCCCGGCAAGTTTGCGATCACCGATCCCGCCTGGTCGCTGTTGCCCAAGCTCGAACAGGCAGCGCGCGACCGCTTGCAGCTCCCGGGCGGCAAAGTCGGGCTCGTCAAGCTATCGAAGCCGGCGACCGGCGTTGGCGGGCCGGTGCTCGAATGGGAGGTCAACATCGCGGCAGCCGACGACCGCACGGTCGAGGGCTACGTGGTGTTCGACAACGGCGGAAATGTGTTGCGCACGCATTACCCACCGGGTCGGGGCCCGAAGCTCGATCTGCTCGACCCGGCGGGCTATGCCACGGCTTTCGATGGGATCAGCAGCGCGCTCGGCCAGCACGCGCAGATGGTCGAAATGGAGTTCCGGCCCGACAAGGTCATGCTGACGACCAAGCATCCGCAAAAGCCGGACGATCTGATCGTCTTCGAATATCAGGGCGAAGGCGTCAGCCGCAGCATCATGACGGCGATGGTCTGGCCGACCTTTGGCCCGGACTGGTTCTTCGATCTATCGCAGGTGCAACAGGCCGGCGAGCTATGGCCTCGGCTCAAGCAGGATACGCTTACGCGTCTCGGCCTCGCCGACGGCAAGATCGAGCGCATTACCTTTTCGAAGCAAAAGATCTTTATGCCGGGCAACAAACAGGTGCTGATCGAAGTGCGCGCCGAGGCCGGGCGACGCGATGGCCGCGTCGTCTACGATCTCAACGGCAAGGTCGTAGACGTCGTCATGCCGTAACCTTACCTGGCGGGCGTATTGGCCTTAAGGAAGGTGCGGACGTGGCGTAGGGCGAGCTCGATCTGCTCGGGGTTCGCCTTCCACGGGTACATGCTGACCTGCGCGTTTGGCGCGAGGTGCGCGCTTTCGATCGCCACCGCGTAGGGATGCGCCGCCACGTCGTCGGGCAGGATCAGCACCGGCGTCTGGCACTGCCGCACAAAGTCGCGCGATACGGTGAACACGAAATCGGCGTTCTTTGTGTACATGCTGTTGAGGAAGTCGCCGACCTGGCTCATCGTGATGTCCGGCCGCTTCTCACACAGCCCCGGGCCCCAACCCTTGATGTTGTTCTGGTAGAACAGGTCCGGCATCGTCGGCCGGAAGCCGCTCGGCTGGGTCAGCACCCCGGCGACAACGCGGTCGGGCGCGCGCTTGAGCAGGTTCCAGATAAACGGACCGCCGATGCAGAAGCCGAGCACCATGAACTTGCCGATGCCGAGATGGTCCATCAGCCCAAGGTGGTCGTCGGTATAGGCATCCCACGGCCGGTCGATTTCGAGTGGCCCAGTCGATGAGCCGCCATTGGCGTTGCGCAGATCGGCGGCGATGACGCGGCACTGATCCTTGAACTCGACCAGCGGGTTAAACGGGTGCGTTTCCAGACCCTTAACCGTCGAGTTGAGCCCGCCGCCGGGGATGACCAACAGCGGGAAACCCGAGCCGGCCTCTTCATAGTGAATGCTGACATCGCCTCGTTGATAGGTCGGCATGATCTTGTCCTTTCGGAAATCGCTATTGCGCGGCGGCCTTCATAGGCACGTTCGCCTTGAGGAAGCGGCGTACCTTTTCGATCGTGCGCGCTTTCAGCTCGGGCGGGTCGCGCCAGGGGAACACCGTGATGTCAGAGTTGGGCGCTAGCGAGGCGACATCGATCGAGGTCTGCAGCGGATGTGCCGGGGTCTCATCGGGAAGGACGAGGATCGGCGTGTGACAACTCGCGATAAAGCTGCGCGGCACGCTGTAGAGGAAGTCGGGCTGCACCCGGTAGAGGTTGTGCAGGTACTTCAGTACCATGTCCATGTTGAGGTCGGGCCGGTTCGGCAACAGCTCGGGCGCCCAAACATCGTTGCCTGAGTTGTACATGTAGTCGATGTGCTCGTCGGGACGGTGGCCGACCGTCTGGCAGAATACCGCGGCGACCACTCGCCTTGGCGCCCGCTGCAACAATTTGCCGGCAAAGCAGCCGCCAATGCAGTAGCCCATGTAGAAGAACTTATCGATGCCGAGATGGTCCATCAGACCGAGTTGATCGTCGGCGAAGGCTTCCCACGGGTCGCCGTCGGGGATCGGTCCCACCGACTCACCGCCATTGGCATTGCGCTGATCCATCGTGATGCAGCGGAAGTCGCTTTTGAGCTCCTCGGGCGCGTTAAATACGGCGGTCGGCCAGTTGCTGACCCGCGAATTAAGCCCACCGCCC
>Ga0070733_10002362_pt1 | contig 13515 bp, 5 predicted proteins | sample Coa_R1_9_FD_66450 | JGI IMG/M metagenome (GOLD analysis project Ga0070733, IMG submission 66450) | Surface soil microbial communities from Centralia Pennsylvania, which are recovering from an underground coalmine fire - Coalmine... | ecosystem: Environmental > Terrestrial > Soil > Unclassified ... | reverse complement strand
CTTGACCCGGCTAAGGATCTCGCCGGTACGGTTCTCTGTTTGCCGCGTTTCGTCTACCTCGCTGCCGGGCGGCGGCGTCATTGTGTCACTGCCGGATTGTTCGCTGATCATCCCGCGGCCAATCAAGCCGCGCGTAACAAGCCAGGCGTCCGTTGCGCCACCGGCACTCGACTCCGTGCCGGGCGCCAGCGCGGTATCCGTTCGGCCATAGGCGGGGTATAAGGTTAAAAGTGCTACAAATACGGTCAACGAAGGAAACAGAATCCACTTTCGTAACGATGAAGTGCAGATTCTGAATTTAGCGGCTCCTAGATAGAACCAATAACAACTTACTTGCTTTACGTTTTCATGCATTTAAGGCCTTCTTAGGTGCGGATATCTTCCAGGCGCACCTGTCGCGTGTAGCAGCAGCTCTTCCTCGGGCAGAGTAAATGGAGATGGAAGCGAACTCTCGGGCGAGGTGATCTGACTCTATGCCCTTGAAGCCGGCGAGGCAAAGAGCCGGATCAGCGAACCAAAGCGTGATTATTAATCTCGGAGTGCGGCCATTGCCAACAGGAAAGCGTCCAGCCTCGTCCTTCAGCGGCAAGAGCAGCCGCATAGCCGCAGCCAGGGGTCAGGTCTTGTAGAGACCAGCGGAGGGCTTCGCCCGAATCTGGTCGGGTGCTCGACAAAGCTGCAGGTTCTCCGGGAATCAGCGACACATCGAACTGGTCCAAAGGTAGTGAAAGTCCTTCACCTCTTGCCTTGATGTAGGCTTCCTTGCGGGTCCAACAGAGAAAGAATGCGTATTTTCGAAGGCTGAGCGGAAGCGCCCGCAGCGTTGCGATCTCGCCTCGCGAGAAAAATCGCTCGGCGATCTGCGCTACTTCCAACTCGCCGCGGATGAATTCGAGATCGATGCCAACTTCGTGATCCCGAGCAATTGCATAAAGGGCCACACCGTGAGAGTGGGAAATATTAAAGCGGAGTACATTTCCGTTAGATTCGCTCGCCACGGCGGGCTTTCCGTGAGAACCGTAGCAGAAGGAAAGGGATTCCGGAGCTTTGTTCAAGTAGAGACCGAGGATAGCCCTGAGTACTCCGTGGGCGGTGATGAAATGCTCGCGGTCTCTTTGAAAGTGGAACCGCTCAGCCCTGGTTCGCTCATCTGCGGCAAGGGTATGCAGGAAGCTATCTATCTGCGGCGGAGGCTCGTCCAGAGAAGCTCTCCAGACATGTACCTCGTTACTGCCCAATATCAACGTCGCCGGTGGAAAGCTCCATGGTGGAGCAGTTGAGGTGTTGGGCACGAGCTTCACGTGGCCGTTTCCGCCAGCTTCATTGCAGTTCCTGGGAGAGGACGCGAAGGAAAAGAGGTTGCCTCAAGAAGAAATGGTCGCCGGGGAACATCCGCAGCGAGAAGGAACCACTGGTTTGAGCACGCCAGGCTTCAAGATCGCTGTTGTTCACATTGCGATCCTGCAAGCCGCCAAATGCGGAGATCGGGCAGTTCAGGGGCAGCTCGGTCGAGTACACGTAGGTTTCATACACCGCAAAGTCCGCTCGCAAGAGAGGAAGCATGATTTCCATTAATTCTTCGTGTTCCAGTAGCTCGCTGGGCGTACCGTTCAGCCGCTGCAGTTCCGCTAAAAAGTCCTTCTCTGGCAAGGTATGGGCCGGCGGGCCTCGATGAGGGACTTGAGGCGCACGACTAGCGGATACAAATAGCCGGGCAGGATGTACACCATACTGGCTGCGGAGCCGGCGGGCGAGCTCAAAGCTGACCAATGCTCCGAGGCTGTGGCCGAAGAAGGCAAATGGTTTGTCCAGGAGTGGGACCAAGGCTTCAGCGAGGGCCTCGACAAGCGGCGGGAGTTGAGTAAAAGGAGGCTCCATCAGCCGAGTTCCCCGTCCCGGAAGCTGAACCGGGCAGACCTCGACATCCCCTGGCAAATCGTCCGACCAGGTACGAAAAATAACGGCGCCGGCGCCCGCATACGGAAAGCAAAACAGACGAAGACGGGCCTCTCGGCCCGGCTTGCGGAATGAAATCCAAGGGTCAAACCCAGCAGCGGTTGTCGAGCGGCTCATTGGAATCTGCCCGTACAAGGTGGACCTTACAAGTTAGTGCTTTGAAGAAACGATCCGCTGTCCCCGCTCTTCCATTTTCCTTCTCAGGCTGAGTGGCCTCATGTCCGTCCACACCTCTTTAATATAAGCCAAGCACTCGGTCTTAGAACCGGTCTTGCCCGCATCCGTCCAACCAAGAGGGTTTTCCTTTTCGGCAGGCCAGAGAGAGTACTGCTCTTCATGATTTATGACGACTTTGTATGTTGTCGTGTCTTCCTTGTCGTCCCTATTCATTTAGCCTCCTTCGTCCCGACCCGATGCGGTCAATTGACTCCCCGGCGAACCACTCTTCAGTCGCTCGCGCTTGATCGAGGCAAACGCGCAGCGTTTCGGCCAAGACTTCGACGTGAGGCTTATAAACCATAGTTGCGTGGTTGCCCGGAACGACATGCACATCCACTCCTCCAGCAGCCCATTCACTCCAGCCCAAGGTCGGGTCAGACGGGATTCCCGCAAGCTCCTGCCCGGCCTTAAAGAGCGTGATTCGACCCGGGTAGTGATGCAGTTGGTAGTTTCGCGTAGCTTGAAAGTCGGCCTTGCAGAGCTCGATGAATGGCTCAGCATGGGACACTTCGATATCGGATGGCATCAAGCCGGCTCTTTTCGCGTGCTCAAGCACGTGTTGCAGCAGCTCGTGCTTCGGAAGGCGAACGAGCGCGTCGTGAGGATCCAGTGAAAGACCGAAATAGCGGACAAAATCGACCAGCAACGTCACCTCAAAATCTTCATCTGCAAATTCCTCGTGGGTCGTAGGAATCCGCGTATCGAGCATGGCCAACAATGCTGCGCGTTGCCCCTGCGCGTGAAGCTGCTGCGCCATTTCGAAGGCCACCACTCCTCCCATGGACCATCCTCCCAGGAGATACGGACCCTCAGCCTGGACGGTCCGTATCGCGTTTATGTAGTGAGCGGCCATCTCTTCGATCCGTTTATGCGGATCCTGTCCCTGTTCCAATCCTCTCGCTTGGAGGCCATAGCAGGGTTGATCCGGGCTCAGGCAGTTTGCCAGATGAACGTATGGGAAAACGTGTCCGCCGGCCGGATGTATCAGGAACAGAGGGCGTCGGTTACCACCCGGCTGAATCGCAACCAAGGATGAATGTGGCGCGGCTCTGGTGTGCTGCTGGAGAATATTCGCGAGATGCTCAACCGTCGCTCCCTGGAATACAGTGGCTAATGGAACCTTCTTGCCCAGTCTCTTTTCTATCAGCGCGAACAAGCGAACAGCTGCCAGGGAGTGCCCACCCAACTCAAAGAAATTGTCCGTCACGCCGATGGGCTGAATACCCAACACCTCTCCCCACAGATTACTGAGCTGGAGTTCCAAAGCATTTCGCGGTGCCACGAACCTCCTTTCCCGTTCTGATAGTGTTCGTTCGAACTTCGAGAGAGCACTCCGGTCTACCTTCCCGTTGGCCATCAACGGCAGAGCATCGAGCGGCACAAAAACCGCAGGTACCATATAACGCGGAACCTTCTGCTTGAGAAAGTCACGCAGTTCTCTGGCCGATGGAGGGGGTTCCCCCTGCGTGACGACATGGGCCACGAGTTGTTTCTCGCCGTGAGCGGTTTCCTGGGCCACGACAATCGCCTCGCGCACAGTCGGGTGTTGGCGAAGCGTCGTCTCGATCTCCCCGAGTTCGATACGGAACCCGCGGATCTTGACCTGATCATCAATTCGACCAAGGAACTCGATGTTTCCGTCGGGAAGATAGCGGGCAAGGTCCCCGGTTTTGTACAGTCGCGCTCCAGGCTCGCCACTGAAGGGGTTAGGAATGAATGTCTCGGCGGTCAGATCGGCCCGGTTGAGATAACCCCGAGCCAGGCAGGCGCCGCCAATATACAGTTCCCCCGCAACTCCTACCGGAACGGGGTTACCATACTTGTTGAGAATGTAGGTCTCTCTGTTAAGAATAGGACGGCCGATCGGAATTCTCTGAAAGGTAGGGTGCTCGCGAGGCCACGGAGTGATGTCAAAGGCAGTCGCCGTTATGGTGGTCTCCGTCGGTCCGTAGGCGTTGATTAGACGGATTGACCGCATCGGTGTCCGCTGCCAGAGCTCGAAGAACTCAGGCAACATCGTATCTCCGCCTACGATGAACACCTTGGGCTGAATATTAAGGACCAGCTCCGAAAGGTCTGTCCACTCTCGCGCCAGTTCCTGCCAGTAGCCGGTTGGGAGATTGAGGACAGTAAGCTTAAAATCCGCAACCTTCTTGTAAAACTCCGTTGTAGGCCAAACTTCGGCACCCATCATGACCAGCCGCGCGCCGACGATGAGGGTAGGCAGGATCTGCTCCAATGATAAATCAAAACTGAGTGAAGCAAACTGCAAGACGCCATCACTTGGCTCCAGCCCGTAGTACCTCTGAACGGTGCGGCAGTGATCCGCGATCGAAGCATGCGAAACGAGAACTCCCTTGGGCCGACCGGTCGAGCCCGAGGTATAGATTACGTAAGCCAGGTTCGGAGGAATCGTTGAGCAGATTGGGTTCTCCCGGCTCTCTTTGGCGATTGCCTCCCAGTTTGAATCGAGACATACCACCTTTGCGCTGTGTTCAGGTAATCCTGTGAGCAGTCCTTCCTCTGTCAATAGTACGGGCACTTCACCGTCTTCCAACATGAAGGCGATCCGCTCCTTCGGGTAAGCCGGATCCAGCGGCACATACACGCCGCCCGCCTTCAGAGTGCCCAGCAGTCCGACGACGATCTCGAGCGGGTCCTTCAGATAGACTCCGACCGGTATTTCCGGTCCTATTCCCAACGTTCGCAAGTGGTGCGCAAGTTGATTGGCCTGGTGGTTCAGTTGCTGGTAGGTGAGCTGCTCATCTTGAAATACCACGGCTATCGCGTCGGGTGTTCGCTCGACCTGCGTCTCGAAAAGCTGGTGAATGCACACTTCGTTCAGTTGATCGGTCTTGGTAGCGTTCCACTCAACCAAAACTTGTTGTCGCTCTGCTTCATTCAACAGCGAAAGCTCAGACAGACGCCGACCGGGCGATGCGCAGACGCTCTCGAGCAACATTTGGAAGTGTCGGAGCATCCGGTCAATACTTGCGGTTTCGAAGAGATCCGCGTTGTAAGCCAACGAGGCGATGAGATCATCCCCAGTATCAGCAATATGTAGCGTCAGATCGAAGTGAGTAGTTCCGCTATCCACCTCCAGCGGGCTGAGGGTCAAGCCTGGCAGCTCCAACATTCCTGGCCGGCCATTCTGCAGCACGAACATCACCTGGAAAAGCGGATTGCGGCTCAAGTCGCGTGCCGGATGAAGTTCTTCTACCAGTCTTTCGAAGGGCAGGTCCTGATGGGCATACGCGGCCAAACACACTTCTCGCACCCGAGTCAACAGCTCCCGAAAAGCGGGATCGCCTGAGAGGTCGGTGCGTAGAACCAGCGTGTTGACGAAAAATCCGATCAGAGCTTCTGTCTCAAGCCGGTTGCGGTTAGCGATCGGCGTTCCTATGACGATATCGTCCTGACTTGTGTAGCAATGCAGCAGAATCTTGAACGCCGCGAGCAGGGTCATGAACAGGGTTACGCCCTCCTGCCGGCTTAGCGCTTTCAATCCCGCGCTGATGTCCTTGGGTAACGACAACGACTGGTGCGCGCCGCGAAACGACTGCACAACCGGCCTGGCATGATCGATTGGCAACTCCAGGAGGGGAGCCGCACCTCCTAGTTGCTTTTTCCAATACGTAAGTTGGGTTTCCAGAACCTCGCTTTCCAACCATTGCCGCTGCCAATGGGCAAAATCCGCATATTGAATAGGCAACTCAGGCAAGGTTGTGGGTTTTCCGGAACAAAAGCCTTCGTAAAGTACGGCCATCTCTCGAATCAGTATTCCGGTTGACCAACCATCGGAAACAATATGGTGCATCGTAAGAAGCCCGACATGCTGGTTCTCGCCCAGCCTTAGCACCGTTGCCCGCACGAGGGGTCCATGGGCCAAGTCGAACGGCCGCTGCGCCTCGGTCGTCGCCAGTCGCTGGACTTCGGCCTCCCGCTCGGTGTCGGGCAGATCCCGCAAATCAATTATCGGCAGCGTCAATGTGAGAGACGGTGCAATAACCTGAGCTGGTCGACCGTCCACGGCAATAAAGGTCGTCCGCAAGGCTTCATGGCGTCGCACGATTTCGTCGAGGCTCTGCTTCAGCGCGACCACGTTGAGCGGCCCCTTGAGACGAACGGCGGCGGGAAAATTATAGACCGAGTTCCCCGGGTCGAGCTGATCGATGAACCACAGTCGCTGTTGAGCAAAGGAGAGCGGCAGTTCTCCGTAGCGAGGAACCGGCACGATAGGCGGCGCCTGTAGTCCCGTCCCGCGGCTTCCGTCAATGGTTGCAGCCAGCCCGGCAACGGTAGGCGCCTCAAACAGACAGCGCAGCGGCATTTCCACCTGGAAGGTTTCGCGAATTCGGGAAACGACCTGAGTAGCCAACAGCGAGTGTCCACCGAGATGAAAAAAGTTGTCGTAGATGCCCACTCGCTCCACGCCGAGGACTCGGCCCCAAATCTGGGCGAGTAGCTCTTCGGTAGCCGTGCGGGATGTTACGAATGCTTCATCCAGTCCGGGTCGTTGCCCGTCGGGTGTCGGCAGTGCTCGGCGATCTATCTTGCCGTTCGGGGTCAACGGGAGGCTGTCGAGCAGCATGAAGACCGCAGGCAGCATGTGCTCGGGCAGCTGGTCCTTGAGAAACCCGCGCAGTTCGTTAACGGTGAGGCGCGCATCGCCTTGGCCTGCCACATAGGCCACTAACCGCGTTTCTCCACGCTCCGCGTGCGCCAGGACGACAGCCTCGCGGACGGCTGGATGTTGTCCCAGAGCTGCCGCGATTTCCCCCAGTTCGATCCGAAAACCCCGGATCTTGACCTGATCGTCATTACGGCCAAGGAACTCGAGGTTCCCATCGGGAAGGAAGCGCGCGAGGTCTCCGGTTTTGTACAGCCGCGCTCCCAGAGTGTCGCTAAAAGGATCTGGAATAAACTTCTCAGCGGTTAAGTCGGGCCGCCCGACGTAACCTCGCGCCAGGCCCACACCGCCGATGTACAAGGTACCAGCGACGCCGATCGGCAAAAGGCGAAGATGGTCATCCAGAACATACGCTTTAGCGTTCGGTATAGGCCGGCCGATAGGAATTGCAGATAGAGTATCGCGCCGTTCGCATGGCCAATAGGTAGAGTCGATGATTGTCTCAGTTGGTCCATAAACATTGTACAGCTTGGCCTTTGAGCGGCTTTGAAACCGCGCGACAAGCTGGGACCCCAAGGCCTCGCCGCCGCACATGATAGCGCGCAGGCTGAGAGGCTGCTTGAAAGCGGGTTCCTCGATCAGAACTCGGAGAAGCGATGGTACGCAGTGGAGGACTGAGATTTGCTCGTCGCGGATGGTGTCTGCCAGGTATCGGCTATCACGATGACCACCGGGTTCCGCAATTATCAGGGTTCCTCCCGCCAACAGGGTCGGAAACAATTCACGTCCAGCGGCATCGAAGGTGATGGGAGTCTTCAACATACTGCGATCGCTGGATGAGAGCCCAAGCGTCTCTGTTATCCAACTAATCGCGTTAGTCAGTCCTCCGTGTTCGACCATTACTCCCTTTGGATGTCCGGTCGAACCCGAAGTATAAATTACGTACGCTAGGTTCTTGGCCGTTGTGTTAACTGATGGGGCGTTTTCGGCGCGCTTCGCGATGGTTTCCCAGTCCGAGTCGACGCGCACGATCGCGCTTTCAAGGTCCGGCATCCTATCCCGTAGACTTTTCTGCGTGAGTAACACCGGCGCCTGAACATCTTCTATTACGTAGGTTAGGCGCTCGCGGGGGTACTCCGGATCCAGCGGCACGTAGGCTCCGCCAGCCTTAAGGATGGCAAGGATGCCAACGACCATCTCCAGCGAACGGTCCATGCAGATTGCGACCGGAACTTCGGGTCCGACTCCGATACCTTGCAGATGGTGCGCGAGTTGGTTGGCGCGAGCGTCGAGTTGAGCGTAAGTCAAACGCTGGTCGCCGAAAACGGCCGCGATGTTGCCGGGCGCACACTGGGCCCGTTCCGAGAAGAGTTCGTGGACACATTTGCCCTGATGAGAGGCGGAGCGCGTATCGTTGAACTCCGTCAGCAATTGGCTGCGTTCACTGGGGCTCACAATATCCAGATCCGCGATTGGCGATTCCGGATTTGCGCAGACACTGTCGATCAGAGTGCTGAACTCCCGCGCCAGGCGATCAACATCTTCAGCGCAAAAGTAGCTGGAATCGTAGTTCAGCTCCGCGGCAAGACGTTCCCCCCGCTGTACGCAGGAAAGTTTCAACCTGAACCGATCGAAACAGCTGTATTGCTTTAGAGTGGAGAATGTCGCGCCTCCCTCGGTATAGCTCACATCCGCGTCCCTGAATTCAAAAGCAACGGGAAAGAAGCCGCGCGGCTCGATGTCTTGATTCAATCGAGGAAGTTGTTCAAAGCTGAAATACTCCTGCCATTCAATGGCTTCACGCGCAGATCCATCAGTCCGCTTCAGAACTTCACTGAAACGAAGCTGCTCTTCGAATCGGCAGTGAACAGGCAAAGTCTTCGCAAACAACCCCAGCGCTTCCCGCAGTCCTTCATAAGTACGCCCGTCGCATACCAAGCCGGTCGCAAAGTCTGAATCGCCAGTGAGACGCCAGAGAAGGATTTGCCAACAGGCCAAAAAGAACGCAGCGGCTGAAACATTATACCCGGCCACAAGCCTGTTGATCTTCGCGGTCAACTCAGGATTGAGCGGCGATGCAAGAAGCCGAGGCTCGAAAGCCGTCCTCGCCAAGGCTCGTTTTTCAAAGGGAAGCTTCGGAGCGCGTGCAGCTAGAGCTTCCGCTTCACGCCAGTGCTTTTTTCCTTCTTGCGCTTCCTCAGATTCCAACAGCTCATTTTCCCACTCGGCCAGATCGGCGTACTGGTACGGCTCATCCGATAATTCCTGGCAGCGCACACAGGCTGAGTAGCGGCGGCCGATTTCGCGCATCAGAATCCTGAGTGATGCCGCATCCACGCACAGCGAGGGCACGTTGACGAGCAACATGTGCCGATCTGCCGCAAGTGTTAGCAGAGAGATACGCAGGGCCGGCCCGTTCGCAAGGTCGAAGCGAATCCGGCCAACTTCCTGAAACAGCGCCTCGATCTCCGCCTCTTGGCGTAACGTGTCATAGGTGCTCAAGTTGTATTCCTCTATCCAGGGCGCACTTTGCTCGTTCACCCCTTGGAGAGGAATGTTTGTTCCGTGCGGACAACGAAAGGTGGTACGGAGGATCTCGTATCGGTCTGAGATGTCCCGCAGGACAGCCCTTAGAACCCGCAGGTCGAGATTACCCTCGATAAGGATGGCGCATTGCGCACGATACTGCCGTTCGTCGCCGGCCTGCTGCAGTGACCACAGATGCCTTTGCTGGGGTGAAAGCCGGAACCCTTCAATCACGTCCATTTGCATCCGGGTAATTCTACTTTCGCGCGACGGCTTCAATGCTTAGTTGCGAGGTTATGATGTTCTTGCGCTTCACGTGTTTCAGCTTTTTAATATTAACTTCCTTCTGCTCGTTGCGGACGTTCAGCTGTTGTTGCCGGTCCGCCGCGGCGAGCGCGAGCTTCAGCGCATCCAGTCCGGCGGCTGGCTCTTGAAGTATGCGCCGCAGAAGTATTTCGAAATGCTGCGACATGCGGACAATTGTAGCGGGATCAAACAGGTCGGTGTTGTACCGCATGGAAGCAGAGAGCGATGCCTGCGTCTCGATTATCAGCAATACCAGGTCGAGACTGGCGGCGCGGCGTTCCAGCGGAACCGCCTCCAGCACAAGCCCCCCGGGGTTCATGCGGAGCCCGGTTTCGGCTGCTACAAATGTGGACCCGCCGGGCTGCGCGAGCCGGTGCGGTTTGTCGAGCACGAACATTGCCTGGCACAGCGGGGGACGGCTGAGATCGCGGGGTGGGCGCAGGCGTTCAACTAATAGCACCGTGGGGTAGTCCTGGTGCTCGAGAGCGGACAGCACGGTGTGGCGAACCTGGTCAAGAAATGTTTGAAAGGTCGGATTTCCGAAGAGACTCGCCCTCAGGACAACGGGGTTTGTAAAGAGGCCGACGATACCTTCGAACTCCGCCCGGCTCCTGCCGACCATTGGAGATCCCACCAGCAGGTCGTCCTGGCCGCTATGGTAAGAAAGCAGCACTTGAAACGCCGCCAGAAGCACCATGTACAGCGTCGCGCCGTGAGCCCTGGCCAGCGCCTTGAGCCCGGAACTCAGTTCCGCGTCCATAGTGAAGTCGTGCGAGGCCCCTCGATAGGTCGGAATCGCGGGGCGCGGCCGATCGGTCCTGAGCTGGAGTACCGGTAGCTGTCCGGCAAGTTGCTTCTGCCAGTATGTCCAGAGCCGCTCTCCTTCCGGGCCTGCCACCATTTCGGCCTGCCAACGGACATAGTCTGTGTATTTCAAGTCGATAGGAGGCAGGGAAGCTTTCAGGCCCGTACTTTCCGCTGAATATAGTACGCCGAGCTCATCGAGAAGTATCGCGAGCGACCAAAAGTCGATGACTATGTGATGCACTACCAGCAGCAGAATGTGCTCCCGCGCTGATCGAGTGAACAGGGTTACCCGCAATAGTGGTCCTCGCCCCAGATCAAATCGACAATAGGCCTCTCCCAGCAATCGGGTCTTCAGTTCTTCGGGGCTCCAGGATGAGCATTCCACTTCCTGGAAATGAACTTTGCGGGATTCCAGGACCAGCTGGACCGGTTTGCCGAAATGAACGGGGAAAGTAGTGCGCAAGGCCGGGTGTCGGTCGACCAGCGCCTGAAACGTTCGCCCCAGTGCCGGAATATCTATTTCAGCGGCTATGCGCGCCGCGAAATTGACATTGTAAACCGAACTCTCAGGCGCGAGTTGGTAAAGAAACCATATCCCTAGCTGATTGTAGGAAAGCGGATAAGAAGACTTGCCTGCCTTTTTCCGAAGAAGCTCAGCAAGCAGAGCACGTTTTTCGTCCGGTGAAAGATCAGCGATAGGCTGGGACGGGTTGCTCATTCACTAACTTCCTCTTTAGCCAGGAGGTCAGTGAGCAACGAATTCACCTCCTCATCTGAAAGGCGATCAAGATTTTCCATCAGATGTTCATCGACGCTGCCGTTGTCCCATTCACGCTCACGGTCTCCAATTGCTGAAGTAAGAGACACTGATGAAGTAGGAGTCTCACAGGTAAGTAGATGAAGCAGTTGCGGCGTAGCCTGCTCAACGCTGGGTCCCGAGAGAAATGTCACCATCGGCACATTTACTCCCAGGTCAACCGCGATCCGGTTCTTCAACTCGACCGCCATCAACGAGTCCAGTCCCAGATTGCTCAGCGGTTGTCGTACGTCCACCCTGGACGCGGACATCCCGAGCACGCGAGCCACCAGTTCCGTCAGGTAGGACTCCAATAAGTGGTGGCGCTCCGATGGTTCTGCAGCAAGAAGCATGGTCCTCTTCTCGCCCCGATGATTCGGCTGCCGTGAGTTGTCGGCTTCCTCACGTGCAAGCTCGGAGAGGAGAGGCGATTCGGTGCCCGCCGGATAGAATTGGCGGTACCGCTCCCAGTTGACGCGTACTACCGCGACCTGGGTCGCACCTTGCCGGATCAGTCGTTCCAGCACTTCCAGCGCTCGGTCGCGATCGATGCTCTTGATTCCGAGGAGCGCGAGGCGCGCGGCGAGGCGCTTTCCTCCCGGTGAATCTGCGAAGCCCAGTCCGCTCCATGCTCCCCAATTGATGCTCAGGGCCGGCTGACCCAAGGCTCTACGGTGATGAGCAAGAGCATCCAGGAAGGCGTTGGCGGCGGCATAGTTTCCCTGGCCGGGCTGGCCAAGAAGGGATCCTGCTGAGGAGAACATTACAAAGAAGTCCAAGGGTGCGTCTTGAAGCAGGTGATGCAGCAGCCAACTACCCACCATCTTGGGCCGCAACACCGCGTTCAGCGCCGCGGCATCGAGTTGCATCAGCATACCGTCCTGCAGCACTCCGGCAGCGTGCACTACACCTCGTATGGGTGGCCATCCTTCGGCTCGAAACTCATCCAGAAAGGATCTGAGCTGTCCTTCATCCGCCACATCCACCGCGGCCAGATGCACGGACGCTCCCAAGGACTCCATCTCGCGAATCGCGGCGATTTGGTGGGCGATACGGCTCCCCGCTTCTGCTGACTTCCATTGCGGACGTGGAGGGAGCTTCGTGCGTCCCAAAAGGATCAAACGCCTCGCGCCTTGATCTATCACCCAGCGGGCGACCGAAAGGCCGAGGTCTCCTAGTCCACCCGTGATCAGGTAGCTGCCGTCAGTGTGACAGCATGGAGGAGCTTCCGGCGCGGCAGCACGACGTCTCCGCATCAAACGGCCCGCGTAGCGCCGCCCTTGTCGGAACGCAATCTGATCTTCCCCGTCCGGAGCGGAGATTTCTTGCCACAACCGATGCGCGGCGTCTTCGGGAACCGAAGCCACCGGGTCCAGGTCCATCAGTCCGCCCCACAACATCGGATGTTCCTGAGCGATAACGCGGCCCAATCCCCAAAGAGGAGCTTGGGCTGTATTCAGAGCCGAGGTTACTTCGCCGGCGGGCTGAGCACCCCGCGTTATCAACCACAGGCGGGGAACGTGAGGCCGTTCAGCCCCCGCGATTTCCTGAACCAACTGCAGGACACTGCCGCAGCCGAGCGTCTGAGCCTTCTCCAGCGAAGTCACGCTGGTCTCCTCTGGAGGACCAGCAGTGAGACTCCACATATGGACAACTGCGCGGCAGATTGGCTGATCGGATGCCAGAACCGCCTCGCAGAGCTGTCGCATGTCGTCCGGTCGTTCCGGACGGATGCGAAAATGGTCACCGTCAATGCGCTGGTACGTTTCCCCGCAAGTGACCAGGATGCTTCGGTCTCCCTGTGCTTTGACTAGTGCGCCAAGTGCCTCTCCCAGCCCGCTGTCGTCGGCGAGGATCAGCCAACTGCCGGGGCTCGTTGGCGCGGCTGATTCCGGGGCCGGCTGTTCGGTCGAGCGCTCCTTGAGCTGCCATTGGAATTCGTACAGCCAGTCGTCCGGATTCTCCCGGGCCGTGCCTGCCAGAGATTGGAAGAGTAGTCCTAGAATCTCGACCGCGACCTGCCCAGTCTCGTCGAGGAGCCGCACGTCTCCCTTGACGGCATCAGCATCGGTCACTCGCACCTGGGCGTGACTCCATTGATGCAACCCGGGGCGGCCGTGAATTCGGATCTCATCGACATGAGTGGGCATGTAGGCGCCATGTTTGTCGTTTTGTGTCGCTTCAGCAGCTACGACCGCCCCAAGGGTCTGGAAGAGAGCATCCATAATCGCAGGATGGAATTGGACAGCGCTGGTGTCTCCATACTGCCCATCGG
>Ga0070733_10002360_pt1 | contig 13526 bp, 13 predicted proteins | sample Coa_R1_9_FD_66450 | JGI IMG/M metagenome (GOLD analysis project Ga0070733, IMG submission 66450) | Surface soil microbial communities from Centralia Pennsylvania, which are recovering from an underground coalmine fire - Coalmine... | ecosystem: Environmental > Terrestrial > Soil > Unclassified ... | reverse complement strand
GACCGCGGCAGCTACGGCTTGCCGAGCCTCAATTACGGACCTGCTTTCGGGGCGGTGATCAAGGACCTTCTCAGCCCGCGATTCAGGAGCGTGATCGAAGAAAAGTTCGACACCGATCTCAGCGCCAATCCACCGGTCATCCTGATGATGGGCAACACCTCCGGGCGCTACAACGAAGGCTACGCTCACCCCGACTCCAAACACAAGATCATCACCGTGATCCTCGGCTTCAGCTGCGAATGGCCTTACGAGAAAGGCAGATTGCGCGTGTTGCGCAGCGCGGATCGCAACGATTGCGCATTCGAATTTCCGCCGGTCTATGGGCGAATGCTGATGTTCAGGGTATGCGATCATTCCTGGCACGGCTTCCTGCCGCAGAAGGGACAACGCATGAGCCTACAGCTCTGCTATGTCGACTCGGACGCTTATGTGCGCAGCGAATATTGGCGCCACGGCGCGAGCGCTTTCGCCAAATCCGTCCCTTTCTTACGCAAAATGCTCGATTGGGCGCCGCGCTTCGGCTGAAATCTTGTCGTGAGAGGACGGTCCGCCGCATGAGCTTTCCGACCCTGCCCAGCCTCGATGAAGTCGTCGGCCATTTCGACGGCGCGTTAGGGGCCGCCCGGCTAAAAGAGCAGCCGTACCGTCATTGGCTCCTCGCCGACGCCTTCCCTGAGTCGATGTGCGTCGGCGTTCTCGTTTTGCCGATCGCCCCGGCTGTCATCGATGATTGCGGCGGCGTCCGCGACCGTCACAATGACAAGCGAAGCTTTTTCACGCCGAGCTTACAGTCGAAATTCCCGGCTTGCGCTCTGCTCGCAGAGGCGATGCAGCAGCCCGCTATCGCCCGGCGCTTTAAAGACGTATGCGGCGTCAAGGTCGAAGGCGCTTACCTGCGCATGGAGTATATCCAAGACACCGACGGCGCCTGGCTGGAGCCGCATCGCGACATCAAGGAAAAACTCTTCTCGATGGTTCTTTATCTATGCACCGGTCCGGAAGCCAAGGGCTGGGGCACCGACATCTACGATGATCGGCGGCGATGGGTCGGCCGCAGCTCGGCGGCGTTCAACTCGGCGGTAATCTTCGTTCCAGGGCCAAACACATGGCACGGTTTCGACAAGCGGTCTATCGACGGCGTACGCCGCCTCATGGAGATCAACTACGTCGATCCGAGCTGGCGAGACCGCGATCAACTCTGTTTCCCGGATAGGCCGATCGAAGTCGCCGACGCGACGCTCCCCTAGGAGCCGCATTGGTCCGCGGGGAACGACGAGGCCGTCGGCCAAGGCGCATTTCGGAGTCGAAGACGGGGACGATCGGCGACGATGAGCGAGGCGGCCTCTGGGTGAGCTGGCCCATACTGAGGCGCGCTTGCGCCGCCGATTCGTTTAGAAAGACCGGTTGGAAGACCGGTTTAACAGGCAAAACTAAAACGGCTTCTGTCGCCTAAGGCTTTGATCTATGTGGTGCCGGCTGCAGGAATCGAACCCGCGACCTACTGATTACAAATCAGTTGCTCTACCAACTGAGCTAAGCCGGCCAGCCTCTTAAAGGACCGTCGAGGAATAAATCCAGATCGGGCCGGCGCCAAGGGAAAAATTCGCGGCGAACGGCGGAAATACGCTCGCCTGCCGAGCAAACCTCCCCTCACCGATAGATGTCATCCTTCATCAGATAGTTCAGCACATAGTCGGCGACGCCGGCCTCCAGGTCGTGAAACGGCTTCGCGTAGCCGGCGCGCCGGAGCTTCGTCATGTCGGCTTGAGTGAAATACTGATATTTCTCCCGGATCGTCTCCGGCATGTCGAAGAACTCGATGGCGACCGGTTTGCCCAAAGCCTTGCCGATGGCGAGCGCCAAGTCGCGGAACGAGCGCGCCTGGCCGGTTCCGAGATTGAAAAGGCCGCTGACGCCGGGGCTTTCGATCAGCCACATCATCGCGTCGACGCAGTCCTTGACGGAGATGAAATCGCGGCGCTGCTCGCCGTCCGCGAAATCCGGCCGGTAGGACTTAAACAGGCGGATCTTGCCGGTCGTCGCGATCGTCCGCGTATTTTTGGCGACAAGGCTCTGCATGTCTCCTTTGTGCTGTTCGTTGGGTCCGTAGACGTTGAAGAAGCGCAATCCCGCCCATTGCGGCGGCGCCGCGCCTTGGGCGACGCGCTCCATCGCCCAACGGTCGAAGGCGAGCTTGGACCAGCCGTAGAGATTGAGCGGCCTTAAGCTGTCGAGCGCGCTTTGCGATTGATCGTCGGAGAACCCGTTCGATCCGTCGCCATAGCAGGCGGCTGAAGAAGCGTAGATCAAAGGCGCGCCTTTTTCAGCGCACCAGTTCCACAGCGCCACGGACGGGCGAAAATTGGCGCGGATGATTTCATCGCCGTCGCTCGCCGTCGTCGAGGAATTGGCGCCCAGGTGAAAGACCAAGTCGGCGCGGCGCGCGCCGGCGAGGAAGCGGTCGAGCTCGCCGGGAAAAACGAGATCGAGAAAACGGCGCTTGGCGAGATTGTTCCACTTCGCGCCGTGGCCGAGCGTATCGACGATCACGATGTCGCTTCTGCCCCGCTCGTTGAGCGCGGCGACAATGTTGGAGCCGATGAAGCCCGCGCCGCCGGTGACGATGATCATCGCGAGGCAGTCCTTTTCGCGCGCATCGCCTGCTGTGCAACATCTCTCGCCGTTCGGCAAGCGCGCGCGTCGGGCGGCGGCGAAGGGCGTCGCTCGCGGTTCTTGGATGGCGAAAAGGAGGAGAGTCTGTCAGACTGGAATCTCTCGCGAGCGGCGAGGGGAAGAACCGATGGACGATGTCGCTCAAACGCCGAACGCCGCGACGCCCGGAGACGCGCAAAACTTTTGGTCCGAGCTGGACCCGCCGCAGTGGATCGCGGCTCGCGCCGCCATGCGCGCTCGCCGCGTGGCGCGAGGCGAGACGTTGATCGAGCGGGGCGCGGCCGCCGATACGCTTTACGTCGTCAATTTCGGCCTTTTTGAAGTGCGCGGCGCCGACGGCCGCGCTCTCGCGGAAATCGGGGCGAACGAGTTGATCGGCGAGATCGGCTTCTTCGCCGGCGAGCGGCGGACGGCGAGCGTCGTCGCCGTCCGCGATTCCGAGGCGCTGGCGATAAGGCGCGCCGAATTCGAGGCTCTCTGCGAACGGGCGCCGGAAGTCCGGCGCGCCGTCGCCCGCTCGCTCGCCCAACGCCTCGCGCGATTGGCGCCGGTCGCCCATCGCCTCGAGCCGCCGAGGCTCGGCGGCGCGATGCGGATCGTAACGCTGGTCGGCGCCGGCGCGCCGGCCCCGCCGCTGACCGGCTTCGTCCAAGCCTTGCGCGCAAGCCTCGCCAAATTCGGCCGGACGGGCGCGCTCGCCGCCGGCGACGCCCCGCCGGACGCCGCTCTCGCCGACCATCATGCGTTCGCGAGCTGGCTCGGCGGTTTCGAGCGGGCGCACGATATCGTCATTTGCGTCGCCGACGAAAGCCTCACCGACTGGACGCGAGCGGCGCTGAGGTCCGCCGATCAAATTCTGTTGGTCGCCGCCGGCGCCGCTTCGCCGCCCGGCGAGGTTGAGGCGCTCGCCCATTCGATCGTCCCGCCAGAGAGACGCCGCTTGGCGCTGACGCATGATCCGGCTGGGGCCAGCGAGAGCGCTTCAGCTTGGCTGCGCGGCCGCGAGGTCGTGATGACGCATCACGTCGCGGGGCAAGATGCGTCCGACTTCGATCGGCTCGCGTCGGCCTACGGACGGATCGCTTCGCTTGGCTCTCAAATGACAAACCGGATTTGCCTAGGGCACGCTCGCCCGCCATGGCCCCTCGACGCGAAAAGCGTCGCCATCGCCCGGCCAAGGCGGCATGGTGATGGCGAGGAAGGTCAGCGGCTCGTCGCCGAGCGCGCGGAACTGAAAGGCTGTTCCGAGCGGGATGGTTAGCGAGACGCCGGGCCCGACCTTTTCGATTGTTTGCCTCCCGCCGTCGCCCCGCCAGATTTCGCCGCCGCCGCTCAGGACATGCCAGATTTCTTCAACGGTCCGGTGCTTGACCGCGTGCGATGTCGCGCCGGCCGGCAATTCGAAATGGGCGAGGCTGCCGCCGGCGAGCGCGAGCAACACCCGCACCGCGGTGCCGTCCGGCGCGATCGCGACAGGCTCGGCGGGCAGGGCGAGGGTCTCAAATTCGCGCATGGACGACGCTTCCAGACCAAAGGAGCGCGATCCTGCCTAGGCCGGAGCGAAGCCGCAAGCGCCGCCATCGGATCATTTTTGCGTGGGCGCGCCGCGCCAATTTATTGAGAAACTTGGGCCGCCGTTGACCGCCGCTGATCGGGTGGCGAGCGCCCGACAATCAGACACAGACATAGCAGGAGCCCGCGCGAGCCTCCGCTATCATCGCAAAATATCCCTGACTCTCAGCTTCACTGATCTCAACATACGTCCTCAAGCTGCGACCCGATTACATTTCCAAACTCGTCATAGATGGGCACGCATTGCATGCAAGCGCTGACGGCATAAGGGCACTCCTCAGTTGCGCCCCGCCAAACGGGGGCCCTCCGTACCAGAAAAACCGATGTCCGTGACCGTACCGCCACCCGTGCCGCCAACCGCCCTCGCGCCGCCCGTCTTCGTGGTGAGAAAAGCTGCCCAGACCAGGTCCAATCTGGCCATGCAATTGCTCGTCGATCGCAGGATGAGAGCTGAAGACGTTGGGGTGCGAGAGTCCTCCTCCTATCGAGCCGTGAAAGTAAGAACCGTCGTGGGAAAACCCGCCTCCGAACCCGCTGGGGTGGGAGAAGCCGCCGCCGTGCGAAAAGCCGCCGCCGACGAAGGCGCCTGGGCCCCCGCCGCGTGCGAGAAGCGGTCCCGTGCTCACTGAAACGCCGAGCATCAGTGCGGCAATTTAAAGCGGCAATCTTCCTTACGCTGAACATTCTTTTAATCCCTCTGCGGCCGGCGCGCCCTAGCGACAGCTCTAACTTCGCGGGGCGAGGGCTCGATCATTTGCTTCAATGTCGCCAAGACCAGTGCGCTGGGCGCCAGAAGCATCATGCTGAGGATCACGTAAGCCATTATCGCCCTGTACTCTTCAATTTAACCGCATGGCGGGCAATATTTGCAGCCACCTTAACGGGTTGGACGTTACGGGCTTTGACGCAAGTCAAGTTTGTTGATTCTGATATTTTCGATCGCTATCGGAGATCGATGGAATGCCCCGTGGCGGCCGAAAAAGCCTTGAGGATTTCCGATCTCATTGGATCGCGAGATGCTCAAAACCGGCCCGATCGGCGATTTTCTCGACGGTCCCTGCGCGCAAGGCGAGGCGAACTGGACGCGCGATGCGCTTCACAGGAGGAGAAGCCAACGCCAACGAACACTACGTGGGCGGCCCTCGAAGCCGTTCGAACTCTCCACCGCGCGATCGCCTTTCATTGACTTGTATCAATGCGGCGGAAAGCGATGAGGCGGAATCATTGGTATCAGCGTAAGGAGGGATTACCTATGCCTACACTACTTCCGTGGACGAGCGTCGAAATTGGCGACGTGGAAGTCTTCGTTCCATCTCCGCCGTGCCTGGTCGTGTACACGTCGTACTCTGATAGTGGACCGGAGAGTTCGGTGACCTATTTCTGGCAGGATGAGAACACCGGCATGCTGAACCATCGCCTGCTCTACATGGAGCCGGTTCCTTTCGAAACTGCGCTGGCGTGGGCGCAGGAGCATGCGCCGACCCGCAGCATTGAGCGCATACATGTGAAACATGCGAGAAGGACAAAAACGCTCGGGCGTAGGACGAAGAAAAAGGCGTCGCAACGCAAGACGACTGCAACGAAAATCAAAACGGCTAGGGAGAAACGCCCGACCAAAGGGCGCGCGGCCAAACGAGGGGGAGCGAAACGAGCGAAATAGCCGAACCAACTGCCGCTCGAACGGTGGCCCGAGAGAAGCAGTCGCGCCGTCATTTGGATCACGCGACATCGCCGCTTATCGCAGCGACTCGACCGGCATAAGAAACGGCGGACGGATCGATTCTGGCAAAGGGCCGATATGGCGCAGACGTTCGATGTTCGGCTCGAGCGCCCTGCGGACATGCCCAGCGAGGGCCTTCATCGCTGATTTCTTTTGTCCGGCAAGGATCAGATCGAATACTCTCGCGTGCTCCTCGAGCGTGCGGGTCAACTCCTCGGCGTGCGGCAGAGCGGCGAAGGTCGAGTGCGTGGGGATAACCAGCAACTGACTGCGATGGATGGCCCCGACCATCTGCGGATTGGCCTGCGCCAAGACCGTGTGGACATGCAGCTCGGTTTCCAGTCTCTCGAAGCGCAGAGGGGTGATCGTCCGCCCCATCGCCATATCGAGGCGGCGCCGCCGCGCCCTGACCTGGTCGAGGTCCAATCGCTCCATCGACTGCCCAAGCGCCACCGGCTCGAGAAGCCAACGCATTTCGAAATGGTTCTTGAGATCGTCCGCCGTGAGCGGTCCGGCGTACCAGCGCTGGTTGCCTTCTTGGGCGATGAGGCCGGAGCGCTCCAGGCGCGCCAGCACTTCATGCGCCACCGTGCGGCTGACGCCGTAATGCTCGGCCAAGGCGCTTTCGTTGACGAGGAAACGGCCGAAGGACAGCGACGCCGCAATCGCATGCTCGACGAGCGGATAAATGCGGCCGTGGCGCCTTCGAATTTCGGGCGCGCGCGCCGCGCCGGTGGGAAGTCGCAATCCGGCGTCGGCGAGTTCGGCGCGCAGCAAGGCTTCCGGCTCGGGGCCGGCCGCGATCAACCCGCGTCCGTCGAAGCCGCGCAGCAATCCGTCCGACTTGAGGCGCTGGAGAGCAGCGGCCGCGGGAATGCGGCTCGAGCCAAAGGCGCGCGCCACCGAGGCCTCGCCAAACACGAGGCCGGGCGGAAAACTGCAATCAAGGAGATGTTCGCGCAGAACATCGTAGATGAGTTCGTAGAGCGGACGCTGCTCAGGGCGAGGCGAGGCCATCGTGACCGATCGGTTGCGGGGCGTCGGCGCCGTGGATCTTCTCCATGATCGCCTTGCTCATCGTCTCGTAGCGGCGGTCGTTCTCTATCTCGCCGACGACCCCAAAGTCGTGCATCACGACGATACGGTCGGCGAGCGCGATCATCTCCGCCATATCGCTGGAAATCAACAGCACCGCGACGCCTTGTCGCGACAGTCCGCCGATGAGCTCGTGCAGTTCAACCTTCGTCTTGATGTCGATGCCGACGGTCGGTTCGTCGACGATGAGGATGTGGGTCTCCGCCGCCAGCCATTTGGCGATCGACACTTTCTGCTGATTGCCGCCCGAAAGCGCGGCGACGAGCTGGCTCAGCGAAGTCGCCTTGATGGCCAACCGATCGACGAACGGCTTGACGGCGCGCCGTTCGGCCGACGGGCTGACGAGGCGCAGAACCGAGGCGATCCTGCGCCAAATCGTCATCGCGACATTGGTTCCGACGGGGTGGCTGAGGATGAGGCCCTCGCCCTTGCGGTCCTCGCTGACATAGCCGATGCGGCGCCGGGTCAGCGCTTCGTGCGGATTGTGGATGACGGTCGGACGCCCGTTGACGAGGAGGCGGCCGCCGGTGATCTCGCCAAGGCCGATGACGGCCTTCGCCAGTTCCGTCCGTCCCGCCCCGACAAGTCCGTAGAGGCCGAGGATTTCGAAACGCCGCAAGACGAGATTGACGTTGGCGTGACCATACGAGGTCGCCACCCCGGCAAGCTCCAGTACCGTCTCGCCGGGCGCTCGGCCGCGAGCGATTTCGGCGCGCCGTTCTTCGCGGCCGATCATCAGCGACACCAGCCTCGATCGCGTCACCTGCGAGATTGGCTCGCCGGAGGCGGCGAGGCGACCGTCTCTGAGGACCGTGACGCGGTCGGAAATCGCCATCACCTCGTCGAGCTTGTGCGAGACGAAGACGATGGCGACGCCTTCGCCTTTCAGGCGGTTCAGGACGGCGAAGAGCGCCGCCGCCTCATGGTCGGTGATCGAAGCCGTCGGCTCGTCGAGCAGCAAGACGCGCGCATTGAGCGAGAGCGCCTTGGCGATCTCGACGAGTTGCATCTGCGCGACCGAGAGGCGCGCCACCTGCGTGCGCGTGTCGATCCCCAGGTCGAGCAAGTCCAGCGCTTCGCGCGCGCGACGGTCGATCGCGGCATAGTCGATCACGCCGCTCTTCGTCGGCAGGCGTTCGAGCATGATATTCTCGCCGACGGAGAAGAGCGGAATGAGATTGCGCTCTTGATGCACGGCGCCGATGCCCGCCGCGAGCGCATCGCGCGGAGAGGCGAACGCCGCGGGGCGGCCGTCAAGAGAGAGTTCTCCCGCATCAGGCCGTTGCACGCCGGTGATGATCTTGACCAGGGTCGACTTCCCAGCCCCGTTCTCTCCCATCAATGCGTGAATCTCGCCGGGCGCGAACTCCATCGAGACGCCGTCGAGCGCGCGGATGTTGGCGAACGCCTTCGTTACGTTCCTGACGCCAAGGCGCATGGTCAGGTTCTCGCGGCGCGAATGGCGCGCCATCGGTTGATGCCGACGGTGAGCATGATCAGCGCGCCGAGCATGAACTGGACCCAGTACGGATCGACATTCGCGAGCACGAGGACGTTTTCGATCAGCGCGATCACCAACACCGCGAGAAAGGCGCCTGTGATCGACACGGAGCCGCCCGCCAGCGACGCGCCGCCGATGATCGGGCCGGCGAATGAGACCAATAGCCATCCCGCCCCGGTTTCGGGCTGCGCCGCGCCGAGCTGCGCGACCGCGAGAATAGCCGCCAGGCCGGACAAGCCGCCCGAAATGGCGTGCGCGAGGATCACCATCGAATCCGCCGAAACGCCGGAGAGTTGAGCGGCGCTCGGGTTTCCGCCGACCGCCAACAGCCATCGGCCCGCCTTGAGATGGTACAGAAAGACGCCGAGAAGCGGCGCGACGATCAGCGGCGGCCATAGCAGCGCCGGTATGAAGTCCCAATGGCTGTCGCCGAGGGCGACGAATTCTCGCGGAACGCCATGAAAGGGTTTGGACTCGGTTAGTCCGAGGTTGATTCCGGTGAAGGCGGAGCCGGTTGCGAGCGTGACGATAAAGCCGTTGACGCCGGTTCGAGACGTCAGCACCCCGTTGATCAATCCGCCGGCGACGCCGACGAGCAGCGCCAGCGGGATGGCGATAATCAGGGGAAGCCCGAGCCGCTCCAGCATTCCGCCGAACAGAACCGCCACAAGACCGCCCAAGGCGCCGACAGAGAGGTTCATCTGGCCGACCGCCAGCATGATCATCTGGGAAAAGGCCACGAGAACCGCGACGGAGGCGCTGCGCAGCATGACATAGATATTGAATTCGGTGAGAAAGCTCGGCGACAGGAACGCCGCCGCGACGCCGCCGAGAACGAGGACGGCGAGAAGTCCCGCCCAATCGCCGCCGATCGCCCGCCGCACCGCGGTCATTCGAGGCGCGCCCGAGCAATGCCGCGATAGCGCTGCGCGAGCACGGCGGCGAGAAGGAATAGGCCGAGGAAAAGCTGCAACCAGAAGTTGCCGATGTTCAGGACCAACAGGCCAGAGCGGATGATTGTCACGAGCGTGGCGCCGAGGAGCGCTCCGAGGACCGCCACCGACCCGCCCGCCAGCGCCGTTCCGCCCAGGACCGGGCCGAGAAAGGATGGCAGAAGCCAATCCTCGCCTCCGACCGCCGGCATGGCCGCCCCGACCCGCACGACGACCATCAGGCCCGCCAGCCCCGCCAGCAGACCGGACAAGAGATGACTGACGATGATCGAGCGATCGACCGAAATGCCCGAAAGAGCTGCGGCCCTCGGGTTGGCGCCCGCCGCGAGCATCTCCTTGCCGGTCACCGAATAGCTGAAGAAAACGAACAATGCCGCGCCCAGCAACAACGCCACGACCAGCGGCGGAGAGACAAAGCCCAACATCCGATAGGATCCAATTGCGCTTACTTCCGGCGGCAGCCGGTTGATCGGGACGGCGCGGGTGAGGATCAGCATCGCGCCCGAGAACAAGTTTGCGGTCGCGAGAGTCGCGACGAACGAATTGACGCCCGTGCGGGCGATGGCGACGCCGTTGAGCCCGCCGAGCGTCGCTCCCAGCGCCAGAGCGAGCAGGAACGCGAGCGGCGGCGGCAGCCCAAGTGAATGCATCAGCCAGCCGGAACACATGACGCAGCACACGCCGATCGCGCCGACGGAGAGGTTCATCCCGCCGGTCGCCAGCACGACCATTTGGGAGAAACCGACGACAACGTCGACCGCGAGCGACCGTCCCATCGCGAACAAATTGAACGATGAGGCAAATGCGGGCTGGCGGGCGGTGAAGATGATGAAGAGCGCAGCGATCGCAGCCGCCAGTCCAATTTGCGGCGCATCGCGCAAGCGGCCCCATGCGCGCTGCGCGGGCTCGGACGCCAGACTCACCGCCACTCCCTCTCAAACTTCGCGTTGGCCATGAAGCGCCCGGCGCGGCCTCCACTCGAGCGCATGCCGGCGGCGCGGCCGAAAACCGCGCCGCCTCGACGCCTCGAACCGCCTTACTTGCAATCCATGTAAGTTGACTTGAATTTCGACTGAATGTCAGCAGTCAGTTTTTTGAGCTCGTCCTTGTACGCGCCGAGCTTGTCCGCCTTCACCTCCAGAACGCCCGAGTCGATGAAGTGCGCTGTCTGGGGGGTTTTCACCCAAGGCGCGTCGGCTTTCATCTTGCACGCGCCGCTGGCCAGCAGATCGAGGGCGTAGGCGCCGATATAGGCCTGGCCATAAGGGTTTTGCACATAAGTGGCGACTGCGAACCCGTCCTTCACGTCGTCGAGCACCGCCTGATCATCGTCAAAGGCCACCAGCTTGATGCGCCGGTCGCCGATCGCACGAAGCGATTTGGCGATGACCGCCGAGGTGATGTGGGCCGTAGCGACGATCCCGTCAATCTGGTTCTTGCTCGCGGCGAGCAGAGCGTTGATCTTTTGATCACCCTGCGTCGGATCGTCGGTGTCGGCCACGGTCTGCAGCAGCTTGACCGCGCCGTTCGTCTCGTCGACCGCCTTCTGCACCGCCTGCTCGCGAAGCGTCGTGTTGGTGTCGATCAAGAGCCCGGTCAGGTGAACGATGGCGCCCTTACCGCCGATGGACGCGATGAGCGCCTTGGTCATCGTGTAGGTCGTCTTAAACGGGTCGGTGGCGAAACAGAATGCCGCATCGGTCGGGTCCTGGGTGCAACCGCCGAGCGCGGCGACCGGAATCCCGTTGGCCTTGAGTTCGCTGATCGTCGAATTCACGCCGACCGGATCGCCTGGAAAGATGCCGATTCCATTGACGCCTTGCGACGCGAGCGATTCGAGAAGCTCCTGTTGCAATTCGAGCTTCCACTCCGCCGGCACTTTGTACTGAACGGACGCAATGCCAAAGTCTTTCTGGGCGTCGGCCGCCGCTTGCTCCCAAGGGGCAAAATAAGGATGCGGCCCGCCGGGCGCCACGACGATCTTGTTGCCGGACGCCGTCGCCGGGCCTACGGCGAACGCCATGACGAGCGCCGAAACAACGACGCTTGCGCCCTTCACTCGAGCCTTCATGTTCTCCTCCCTCGTGCTGTCGTCCGCTGTTGGCGCTTCGACCAGAAAATGGTAGAGCAATCGTATATCGCACGCAATAGTCATTTTTGGAGGGCGCGAAATGCGGATCACCGACATCAGGTGCTACGTCATCGATGGAGAGCATCCGGCGACGCCATTCCGCTGGCGCAAGGGATTGCCGGGGTCAGGAGACGGCACGCCGCGCAACCAAAAGCCGCGTGCGGCGATTCTGCGCATGGACACGGACGAGGGCGTCACCGGCGCGCTTAAGATCGGGGATGGCGACGCGGTGGCCAGTCTCACACGCCGGCGTCTGAAGCCGCTCATCGGCGAAGACCCGCTGATGACCGAACGCCTATGGACCCGAATCTGGGAGATCGATCGCATCGAAGAAATGAACATGGCCCATCTGGGCCTGATTGATCAGCTCGCCTGGGACATCAAATCACGCAAGGCCGGCCTGCCGCTGTATCAGCTGATCGGCGGAAACGCCTCCCGCGTGCCGGCCTACGCCTCCACGGTGACCTGGGAGACGATGGGCGAATATGAGCGACATATCAAGGAATGCGTCGATGAGGGCTTTGTCGCGTTCAAGCTTCACGCCTGGGGCGACCCGGCGGAAGACGCCAAGCTCTGCCGAAATCTCAGACTTTGGACGGGCGACGATGCGATTTTGATGTTCGACGGGTCGGCCGGCTGGGATCTTCCAACCTCGCTTCGCGTCGGGCGCGTTCTCGAGGAAGCAGGTTTCTATTGGTACGAAGAGCCGATGCGGGAGTTCAATCTCGCCGCGTACCGCAAGCTCGCGGCCGACCTCGACATCCCGGTACTCGCCGCGGAAACATCCGACGGCGCGCATTGGAACGCGGCGACCTGGATCGACGACGAAGCGCTCGACATGGTTCGAACGTCCAGTTTCTATAAGGGGGGCATTACCGGCGCGCTCAAAATCGCTCATCTCGCCGAGTCCCACGCCATCAAGGCGCAGGTTCACGGCATGGGCATGGCGAACGCCCACCTGTGCGCCGCCATCCCCAACAACGACTTCTATGAACAGCTTGTCTATTCCTCCGAACATATCGCGACGCTGAAGTCGCGGCGGGAGCTTCCGATCGTCGAAGGCCATATCCTCGTTCCGGACGCGCCGGGATTGGGACTCGACTGCGACTGGACCGCGCTTGACAGGACTGCGCTGGCGATCGTGTGAGGCCAGGTCGGCGAGCGCGTGCTAACTACCCGACTTGATCGAGCCTTTTCGCCAGCGCGTTCGAGTTGGCTTAAGGCGCTTGCGACCGGAAATAGTCCTCTCGACCGACGGCGAAGGACAGCCCGAGGATTGACTCGCGCCTGTCGAATGCCCGCTTTCGCTTCCCGTCGCCCTGAGAAGAGTCGAGGGTCGAGAGCCGAAGTTCGTTGCCTCACACCCCCCGACTTTGGCCGCCGCGCCTCGCTCTGCTATTTAAGGCGGCATGCCCGAATCCGATATTCTGACCGAAGCCCAAGTCCTCGATGAATTCCGCGCCGCCGGCGCTTTGCTCGAAGGGCATTTCATCCTCTCTTCGGGCTTGCGCTCGCCGGTCTTCTTGCAAAAAATGTTCGTCTTCCAGGATCCAGCCCGCACCGAGCGCCTCTGCCGGGCGCTGGCGCGCAAAGCCGAGGCCGCCTTCGGAGCGATCGACGTCGTCGTCTCGCCGGCTGTCGGCGGCATCGTGCCGGGCTATGAGACCGCGCGCTGGCTCAAGGCCAAGGCGATTTTCGTCGAGCGCGAGGAGGGGGTCTTCAAGCTCAGGCGCGGCTTTGCGATCGAACCTGGCGCCCGCGTCTTGATGGTCGAGGACATCATCACCACCGGCCTTTCCTCGCGCGAATGCCTTGACGCGATCAGGGCCCATCCCGGCGAGATCGTCGGCGCGGCCTGCCTGATCGACCGCTCGGGCGGCA
>Ga0070733_10002359_pt1 | contig 13529 bp, 12 predicted proteins | sample Coa_R1_9_FD_66450 | JGI IMG/M metagenome (GOLD analysis project Ga0070733, IMG submission 66450) | Surface soil microbial communities from Centralia Pennsylvania, which are recovering from an underground coalmine fire - Coalmine... | ecosystem: Environmental > Terrestrial > Soil > Unclassified ... | reverse complement strand
GGCCTCACCGTCGCCGACGACGCAGGCAACGATGAGATTGGGGTTGTCGAAAGCTGCGCCGAAGGAATGTGACAGCGAATAGCCGAGTTCACCGCCTTCGTGGATCGAACCTGGCGTTTCGGGGGCGACATGGCTTGGGATGCCTCCCGGGAAGCTGAACTGCTTAAACAGCCGCTGCATGCCGCGCTCGCTTTGCGGCACATGCGGGTAGACTTCGCTATAGGTTCCCTCCAGCCAAGTATTAGCGACCAGGCCGGGCCCGCCGTGACCTGGCCCGGACACGTAGATCATGTCGAGGTCGCGCGCCTTGATGATGCGGTTGAGATGGACGTAAAGAAAATTCTGCCCCGGCGTGGTGCCCCAATGGCCAAGCAGCCGCGGCTTGATGTGCTCGAGCTTCAGCGGCTCCTTCAAAAGCGGGTTGTCGAGCAGATAGATCTGCCCAATCGACAGGTAGTTCGCCGCGCGCCACCAGGCATCGATGAGGTTAAGCTGCTCGTCCGAAAGAGGCGTACCGTGGACCGGCGCGGTATCTGGCTGACTCATGAGCGCTGCTCCCTGATGCTATCGCAGATACGCTTCGGCCGCATACCGACGCATCATGCGATGCGTGTTGAAAAAAGAGGGAATGGTGCCGATCGCCTGTTTCATCATCGCGCACCAACGCGCCCGATCCGTGTAGAAGAGCGGTAGGATCGTGTATTCAAGCTTGTCGTAGAGGCTGGCAGCCGCCTCGCCTTCATTGGCGGCATTCGCCGGAGCCTCCCCGATCGACCATCCGTTCACGCCATCGATGCAGGCTTCAATCCACCAGCCGTCCAAGACGCTGAAATTCAACACGCCGTTGAGCGCCGCCTTCATGCCGCTGGTGCCCGACGCCTCCATCGGAGGGAGAGGTGTGTTGAGCCACAAATCGGCCCCGGCGACCAGGGTCGACGCCACCCGCATGTCATAGCCGGGGAGAAAGACGCAGGTGAGCTTACCTTTAAGCGCACGTGCAAGTTCGTGTATCCGGCGTATGGCCTCCTTGCCCTCGCCGTCGCGCGGGTGCGCCTTGCCCGCCAGCACCAATTGCGTGGGATATTTCCCGGCGATCGCCGTCAGCCGGTCAAGCTCGTCGAACAGCAGCAAGGGCCGCTTGTACCCGGTCATGCGGCGCGCAAATCCGATCGTCAGGGTATCAGGATCGAGCGCGATTCCGGTGGCTGTTCGGGCAAGCTGTATCAGGTCGTTTTTGGCGCCGTGATGGCAGCCCCAAATCGCATCGTCGGGCAGTTGCAAAGCGCGGATGAGGAGTTCGGGTTCGTGTCGCCAGTGCGGGAAGTTAGCGTCGTAGAGTCGGGCGAAACCTGCGTGCGCCCAGGTCCCCAAATGCACCCCGTTCGTCACCGCATGGATGCGGTAGCCCGGAAACATGCGCTCGGTCGTCTCGGCATGGCGGCGCGCGACGCCGTTCACGTAATCGGACAGATTGAGCGCGAGGCGCGTCATGTTGAGGCTGTCGCTGCCGGCAAGATGTTTCAGGGTGCCCTGATCGACGAACCCCGGCAGCAGCCGTTCGAACAGATCGTAAGAAAAACGATCATGCCCGGCCTCTACTGGAGTGTGGGTGGTAAACACGCAGCGCGAGCGGACTTCCGGGATGTCGTACGGCTCCCCGCCGGGCGCGAGGTCGTCGGGTGAAACGCGCCACTGATGCAACAGGTCGAGCGTCAGCAGCGCCGCGTGGCCTTCGTTCAGATGATAGGTGTGGATGTCGAAGCCGAGCGCCCGCAGCAGCCGAATACCGCCGATCCCCAGGATGATCTCCTGCTTTAATCGGTAGGCGTCGTCCCCGCCATAAAGCTGATCGGTCAGATGGCGATCGTCACCGGTGTTTTGGTCGAGGCCGGTATCGAGCAGAAGGATCGGCACTTGGTGCCCGTGCGGCGCGGCATGGAGGTAAAGCCACGGCCGTACCCAGACCGGCCTGTTCTCGATCTCCACCGCGACCATCGCACGGAGAGGCAAGCAGCAGCCTTCGACATTCCACGGGTCGGGCGCTTCGGTCTGCTGCCCGTCGGCGGCGATCTGCTGGCGAAAATAGCCGGCCCGGCTTGCCAGGCTTACGAAGACGAGCGGCAGTTCCAATTCAGCGGCCGAGCGCGCGGTATCGCCGGCAAGAATGCCCAGGCCGCCGGAGTAGGTATGTATTTCCGGCCGGATCGCGATCTCCATCGTGAAATACGCGATGTGCGTCCGCGTCAAGAAGGGCTCGACCGACATTCGCGAAGCTCCCCCGTCAATATCCGGACGCCGCCTCTATTCGCCCCATGCCAGGAAGATGCCGATGTCCCCCGGCATCCCGCCGGGAAAATCAAGCACCTTGGCGGCCAGAGTGAACCCGTGGGGCTTCAGATCATGTTCCCAGCGCAGATACAATTCGGTCGCTCCACCACGAAGCGTGCTCGGCCATTCCGGCCGCGTGGAATTGATGGCCCGGCCGCCATCGGTGCACAGACCGCTTGGAAAACGCAGAAGCTGGAATTCCTTTTCGCCATGCTCGGCGGCTTGCCTTGCCTTGTGCAAGAGCGCGCGCCAGCTCGCGTCGGTGATGTGCCGGTCGATCAACTCGGCGATGCGCTGGCGTCGTTGTGCGGCAAGTTCTTCCCGGTGCTCTCGGCGCCGCTCAATCTTTTGCTCGTGGTAATCGGCGATCAGACCGCGAAAATCCGCCACCGTCAGCCGGGTGTCGTCGGGTTGCGCGATCGGACGAGCGGTTGTTCCATGGGCAACGGCGTGATGGTGCAACAGTCGGCCGAACTGATTGTCGATTCCCGCCAGGGCGTCCGCGAACAGGCCTCCTCGTTCGGGCGGGATGGTCTTGGCTCCCACGCCGGCAGCCAAGGCCCGCACGAGGTCGGCCCGGCTAACGATACCGATAATCCGCCCGTCTTTCACGACCGGCACCCGCTTGATGCGATAGTCGGTCAGCAGTTTCGCGATCTCGCTTATTTCGGTGTCCTCGCCGACTGTGACCACTGGCCTCGCCATGACGTCACCCGCCGAGCCGTTTGGCCCTCGCAGCGTCGCGAGAAAATCCGGGTGCAGGTCTTCTCCCTCGGCGAGAAGGGTCAGCCACCAGTCGCGTCGCGCCTCGCGATCCGCCTCTTCGCGGCCGATCAGATCGCCCTCGCTGATCATCCCTACCGGCGCGCCGCCGGCATCGATAACCGGCGCCGCGCTGATCCCATGGCTGACAAGAAGCTTGGCAACCTCCTGAAGGGGCGTATCCGTCGCGACTGACACGACCTCCGTCGTCATCACATCACTTGCCTTCATCGCCCTCCCCATCGAGGAGTCGGCGCGTATGCCGCGCCACCATCAAATTCTCATTGGTCGGGATGACCCAGGCCGACGTTCTTGAATTGGACCGAGAGATGCACCGCTCGCCCGCGGCGTTGGCGGGCGGGTCGAGATGAATGCCCAACCATTCGGCATCGCGGCAAACGCGAGCGCGTATCTCCGGGGCGTGCTCGCCAATTCCGCCGGTGAAGACCAGGGCATCGAGTCCGCCGAGGGCGGCCGCTAGCGAACCCAATTCGCGGTCGATCCGGTAGACGAAGAGGTCTACAGCCTGCGCAGCCTCCACCCGGCCGCTCGCCAGCAGCTCCCGCATATCGCTGGAAATGCCCGAAACGCCGAGCAATCCAGATTGCTCGTATAGCAGCTTTTCGATTTCCGCCGCGGTCATTCCTTCATGCTGCAAGAGGTAAAGTATTACCCCGGGATCGATCAGTCCGGTCCGGGTCCCCATCACTAACCCGTCGAGCGGAGTGAACCCCATTGTCGTTGCAATACTCCGACCATTCTCGACCGCGCAGAGGCTCGCGCCATTGCCGAGATGCGCGATGACAATCCGCTTCCCGACACATTCCGGAGCGACCTCCGGCAACACCGAGACAATGTATTCGTAGGACAGACCGTGGAAGCCGTATCGGCCGATCCCTTTCGCGCTCAGCGCCCGCGGCAGCGCGAAATTCCGCGCAACGGCCGGCTGCGAATGATGGAACGCGGTGTCGAAACAAGCCACCTGCGATATGCCGGGCTCCGTTGCTGCCATGGCGCGGATGGCTTCGATGTGGTGCGGTTGGTGAAGCGGCGCGAGAGGGGTCAGTGCTTCGAGCGCCGCGACCACCCGGTCGTCAATCAACACGGGTTTCGAAAATTCTGCGCCGCCGTGAACGACGCGATGACCAACCCCGGCAAGGCTGCCTTCGCTCCCCAGGTGCGCAGCGGACCAGTCATGGATCGCCGCGACCGCGGCTCGATGGTCGTTTCCAGCCACCGGCTGGCCCGCGAGCTGGCGCCCGTTCCGGTCGATGATCTCGAAGCGTGCCCCCGCCGTGCCGATACCCTCGACCTGTCCGTGGGCGTCGGCCGCGACGGAGCGGTCGGCCTTCGTCTCAAACACCGCGAATTTGACGCTCGATGAACCAGCGTTAATGACCAGGATCGGCTCACGCATCGACGGGTTCTCGCTCGTGTTTAAGCGACAAACGCGGCGCCTCTTCAAACGATCATGGCATTGAGAGATTGCGTCTCTGCGACGCGAGCATCCGCGTCGTTGGGCGTTTTAATCAGCGGCATCGGCGGCTCGCCGAGCGAATTTCGCCGGGGTCCCGGATAGACGAATGCTTTCATCGCTGCCTCCAGCCGTGTTCAGCTAGGCGGATTGATTAGCAACGAACCGGCTCCCTCCCACTGATTCAGATCAATGCCGCGCGTGCCGGTATCGTCTAACGTCGTCAGCGAACGGCATCGGGGAGTGTTTGGGCAGGTCTCGCAGGCGATTTCCCGCGCCGGACCGAAACCCTCGATCGCAGATCACAAACAGGCATCTGATGACGAGCAGGGAAATAGGCATCGACGACAGCCAGCGGAGACGTCCCGTCGCGGCACGGATCGCTGCGCGTTGGGCTCGCTTTATCGCACGCGACCGGCGGTTGATGCGTTATATCGGCCCCGGGTGGATTACCGGCGCTTCGGACGACGATCCCAGCGGGATCGCGACCTACTCGCAGGCAGGCGCGGAGTTTGGATACGGCATGACCTGGGTCATGTTGTTCACGTTTCCGTTGATGGCGGCCATCCAGGAGATCAGCGCCCGTATCGGTCGGGTGACCGGCAAGGGGATTGCCGGCAACATCCGTTCCCATTACCCGCCGTGGCTCTTACGCGGCATCGTCGCGCTGCTGCTCGTCGCTAATATTCTCAACCTCGGCGCGGATCTCGGAGCGATGGGGGCCGCAACGCATCTTCTCGTCGCCGGATATGCTCAGCTTTATGTTGTCGCGTTCGCGGTCGGGTGTGCACTGCTGGAAATATTTTCGCGTTACGAACGGTACGCCTCGATCCTCAAATGGACCTCCATTTCTCTGTTTGCTTATGTCGCGACGGCGCTCGTTGTGGATGTCCCCTGGGGTCAGGTCGTGTTCAGCACGCTCGTTCCGAGCGTGGCATGGGACAAGGACTATATCGTCACGATCGTCGCCGTGTTGGGCACTACGATCACGCCGTACTGTTTTTTCTGGCAGTCTTCCGAAGAGGCTGAGGAAGAGCGCATCGACACGGCCGCGCATACACTGTTGGAAGCACCCGACGAAGCGCCGATCGAAATTCACCGGATCCGCCTCGATACCTGGATCGGTATGGGTTTCTCGAACCTCATCAGCTGGTTCATCATCGTTACGACGGCAGCGACGCTAAACGCCCACGGCATCACCGACATTCAAACCTCGGCGCAGGCAGCGGAAGCGCTGCGACCGATCGCGGGCGTCTTCACGTTCGCCATATTCGCAGCCGGGATCGTCGGCATCGGGCTGCTCGCCGTGCCGGTACTCGCTGGATCCGCAGCCTATGCGCTGGGCGAGGCGCTCGGATGGCCGACCGGGCTCGCTCGCCTGCCACGTGACGCGAAAGCCTTTTACGGCACGATCGTCGTCGGGACGTTGATCGGGATCCTCATTAATTTCATCGACCTCGACCCGATCAAGGCGCTGTTTTGGAGCGCTGTCGTCAACGGGGTCATCGCGGTGCCGCTGATGATTATGATCATGGTCATGGCTATGCAAAAGCGGGTGATGGGCGCCTTCACGCTGCCGCGCCCCCTCTGGGTATTGGGCTGGCTGTGCACGGCCGTGATGGCTGTCGCTGTCGTCATCATGTTCGCGACCTGGTGAACTCCAGAAGAGGTCGGCGATGAGCTTTAAAGACATCTTGGTACACGTGGATTCGACCGGGGCTTCGCGCGTCCGCCTGCGCCTTGCCTTAGCGCTCGCTGGGCGGTTTGGAGCTCGCCTTTCCGGCCTCCATGTGGTTCCCGAACCGGACGTTCCGCCATATTTCAAGCCCAGCGCGGTCGAACGGATCGCGAAGATCTATGCGAAAAATGCGCGAGAGGCTGCCGGTCTTGCCGAAGCATTGTTTAGGCAAGAAACCGAGGGAGCGTCGGTCGCGACCGTATGGGAGTGTGTCGACGGTGACCTAGACGACGCGATTGGCGAGCGCGCCCGTTTCGCCGACCTCCTGGTGCTCGGTCAGTTTGATGCCGAAAACCCGCCGACAATCTCGCCGTTCTTACTGCCGGCAAAGGTCGTGTTCGAAGCCGCTACCCCGATCCTCGTCGTACCGAACGCCGGCTCATTCAGCGAGATCGGCCAACGCCCATTGCTCACTTGGGACGGCAGCCGCGAGGCCGCACGCGCTGTTCACGACGCTATACCATTCCTCGAAACCGCGAACCGGGTCTTAGTCCTGGCTGTGGATCCGCTCCGGCAAGGCCACATGCACGAAGGCGCCCAAACTTCGAAATTGGTCGCGTATCTCGCCTGTCATGGCATCCGCGCTGAGCGCGAGGAAGTCGTGGCCGACGATAAGGGTATAACCATCGACCTCTTAAACCATGCCGTCGCGACCGGCGCCGATCTTTTGGTGATGGGAGCGTATGGTCACTCGCGAGTCTGGGAGTTTATCATCGGGGGCACGACCCAGGACGTGCTTGAGAGGGCGACGATCCCGATCCTGATGTCACGATAGTCGAAAAGCGGCCCCTGATGCGCACGAGTGCGCATTGCGTCCGCTAGTCGCGCGCGCCGCGGACCTCCCGCATCGTCGCCCAGCGCAAGCAACGCTGATCCGGCGGCCGGCGGCGAAGCGGTGCGAACGCCCACAAGCGCGGCATTGCGTAGGTAGCCTTTGAAATTTTGTTCGAGAAGCACCGAGGCCACTTCGGTATCCCCGACAGCGGCGTCGCATCGTCCGAAGCGATGTTCAGTACGAACGATCGACGACGGTGAGCCCTAACGACCTGTCGTAGCGGTCGTCTCCGCGATATGCCACGGCGCGATCAATTGGACATCAACACCGGGAGCGTCATGCTGCTGAGTACGGTGCGTGTTGCCCCGCCAAGCAGCAGCTCCCGCGCCCGCGAATGCCCATATGCGCCCATCACAAGAAGATCGGCACCGAGCTCGCTTGCATGGGACAGCAGCACGTCCCCGACGCCGACGCCCTCCGACACCGTCTTTTCGGTACGTGTATTGACGCCATGTCGTGCGAGATGAAGCGCGATATCTGCTCCGGGGAGTTCGCCATGCTCCTGGCGGCCGACAAGCGGATCGACTGTCAGCACAGTGACCGAAGACGCCCTCGTTAGAAAGGGCATCGCGTCACCGATCGCGCGCGTTGCTTCCCGGCTTCCGTCCCAGGCCACGAGTATGTGCCGGCCAATCGCGCGGCTTCTCCCGATGTAAGGAATGACGAGGATGGGTCTCCCGGCGGACAGCGTGACATCTTCCGGTCGCGGATGGTCGACCGGGGCCTGAGCATCCGCGGGATCGAGCTGGCCCAGAACAATGAGGTCGGCATAACGTGCCTGGACTACCGCGACATCGACGGGAAAACCGGTACCGGAACGCCACTCGGTCGATATTCGGTGCCGGCCGGTCTCGTCGTCGAAGAGCTCGCGGGCACGATTGACCCGCCGCGCGATCTCGGACGCTTCTGCTATCGGGACGCAAAGACCCGTCAGATGGGCATCGAATCGCTCGGCGAGATCGGCGGCATGGGAAATTCGCTCGCGCGTGTTGGGCTCGTCGTCGACCATTACCAGTAAATCCTTGTACGGCATCCCGCTCTCCCTCGGGCCTTGGAACGACTTGCAACCGCTGGCGAGAGTTGCACGCGCGGGAGTTCGTTCCCTTGACGCATGTCAAGAAACTCGGAGAGGGGCACGTACGCAATTCCCCGTACGCAAACCTCCTTAGGAGCATTCCTAATTTCGGCGCAGCTGGGGTCGCGTCATCTTCCGTCCAATCCCACGCGGGATGGAGGAAGAGATGTTCAAGCAATTCGGCACCGGCACTTCAGGCGAATTCGGTCAGCCCCATTCGGGTGGCGTTTCTGTCGCCAAATCGGGCCAGCTCGAGGAATTAGTGTCGCTTGAACGGCTCGGCAGCCGCCGCAGCTTCACCCGCGATCGGGAGATCTACGCCCAGGGCGACCGCGCAGATTGCTGGTTTAAGGTCGTCTCCGGCACGGTGCGGATCTGCAAGCTGTTGGCGGACGGGCGACGGCACGTCGCCGAGTTCTTTTACGCCGGCGACAGTTTTGGTCTCGAAACCGAAGGCGAACGTGTGTTTGCCGCCGAAGCGGTAAGCGACGTCATCGTGATGCGTTTTTGCCGGGCCGCGACCGAGCGTCTGATCGACGAGCGGCCCACCCTGGCGCGTCGCATGTGCGACATGACTCTGCGCAATTTGGCACACGCGCAAACCCGCTTATTGTTACTAGGCCGGATGACGGCGCCGGAGCGGGTTGCGAGCTTCTTAATGGAGCTGGCCGAGCGGCGGGATACTTGGCGCGCGATCGACTTGCCGATGTCGCGGAACGACATCGCCGACTACCTCGGTCTTACGATTGAGACCGTATGCCGCGTGCTGTCCGCGATGAAGCGTGACGGCACGATCGCGATCCCCCACCCACATCGTATCGAAATCTGTGATCGCGACGCCCTCGAAGCCCTTGTCGAGTCTTGAACAGGCCGGGCCAAAACCAATTGATAAGAGGCGACGAATGAACGATCGCTGGACGAGTGATGCTGGAGCCGGGGGGACGTCAGTCTCCCAGCCCAGCGAACTCCGAAAATCGGGCACCGGCGGGCTCGTCGTTGTCGTGGATGACGACGAGTCGGTACGAGATTCGTTTCGTATTCTGCTCGAATCTCTTGGTTTCACCGTGAAAACCTATGCGTCGGGACGAGACATCCTCCGTGACGGGCAGTGTAGCTTGGCCTGTTGCTTAATTGTCGATCAGCACATGCCGGAAATGGACGGATTGACGACGCTTGCGGCTCTGCGGCGCGACGGCTTGGGTGCTCGGACGATCTTGGTTACCGGGCGCCTCGACGCTGAGATTACCGCACGGGCGGCATTGCTTGACGTCAGTGCCGTTCTTGAAAAGCCGGTTTCCACCGCACGGCTCCTTGACATCATCCGCACGCCCCTTGTGGGCCGGCACACTAACGGTCGCCGACACGACCAATGCTGCTCTTAGGCGATTGCCCGATGCCCTGCATCCGCGAAGGTCCAATCGGCTGAGCGATTGAGCTGAATCAAAGTGCTCGCTGAGCGGTTCGGTCAAAATCCCTCCGAGACGCAGGAAGACCGAGGAAGGAATGCCGCGATGACGATCAAGGCCGTTTTAGTGCGGGCGACCGACCAGGCGACCGATTCTGGGACCTATGCTGCTGCACACCACGTGGCGCAGCGCTTTGCCGCCCATATTGATGCCCTGCACGTGCGTCTCGACCCGGTTGAAGTCGCTGTCGCGATGTCGACCGAAGGCTCGGGCGGGCCGTTGCTCGCGGGCATCATCGATAATCTCGAACGGGACGCCGATGCGGGCGAGGCAAAGGCACGGGCCCAGTTCACGAAGTTCTGTTCAGACGCTGGCGTCGCGTCTATCGGCGATCCACCCGAAAGCACTGACCGGCCTTCCGCCATGTTCCACGTCGAGACCGGCCAGGTGGCGCGATGGATGTGTGCCTATGGGCAAACATCCGATTTGGTCGTCGCGTCGCGAGGTGCGCCGGGTAACGATGCGGTGGCGCGCTCGACACTGGAAGCGATGCTGCTCGAAGCCGGCCGGCCATTGTTGATTGCCACTGCCGCGATACCGGCGTCCGGGTTTACAGACCGCATCGCGATCGCCTGGAAGGCGACGCCGGAGGCGGCGCGCGCCGTTGCCTTTGCCATGCCTTTCCTCACGCGCGCGGCCGAGGTCACCATCCTGACAATCGAGGAGCAAGACGGTCAGCGCGACGAAGGGATGCGGCTCGCTCGCTATCTCGGCTGGCACGGCATCGCCGCGGCCGTCGATCGGCTCAATGCCGGGCCCGATGGCGCCGCCGCGACGCTGCTGGCTGCCGCAAAATCAAAGAGCGGGCTGCTGGTGATGGGTGGCTACGGCCATACGCGGCTTCGCGAATGGGTGTTCGGCGGCTTTACGCAATACGCACTGGACCGTGCCGAGTTGCCCGTGCTGATGGCGCATTGAAGCGCTGTTCGCGAGCGGCGAACGTCCCGTCGGCGCTATTTCGGCTGCAGGCCCGCCGCCAAAGCAGAACGGATCAATTCAGATAGGCTGCGAGCGCCCATTTTGTCCATGACTCGCGCGCGGTGGATCTCGACCGTACGCGGGCTGATCGCCAAATCATAGGCGATTGTCTTGTTCGGCAGGCCTGCTAGAAGGCCCTCAAGCACCTCGCGCTCGCGCGGCGAGAGCAGTTCCAACTTCGCCTGTGCAGCGAGCGCGGCCGGGTCCTGCTCCTGGGTAGCATTGAGCCGGTTCAGCGCCGCTTCCACACTGGCGAGGATCGTCGGCGTGGCGAAAGGCTTCTCGATGAAGTCGAGTACGCCGGCCTTCATCGCCCGCACCGCAAGCGGCACGTCACCATGTCCCGTAATGACAATCGTCGGAAAGTCGAGCGCCTGCTCGCTCAGAGCCCGCTGGAGCTCCAAGCCGTCCATTTCGGGCATACGGATATCGGCGATGAGACAGCCTGCGGGCAGCGACGGCGCCGCATCGAGAAAATCCTTTGCCAGACCAAATGTTTGAACGCAGTGCCCCACAGCGTCGAGCAATATGGATAGCGAGTCACGCACGGCTTCATCGTCGTCGACGATGTAAACGTATCGCTCAGCCGGCATCGGCGGCCTCGTCTTGGCGGGTCTTGGGGAGTGTTAGGCGAAATAAGGCGCCGCCATCCCGACGGGTAGCAACTGTCAGATGGCCGTGATGGGCCTCGACGATTTCGCGGCAGATCGACAGCCCGAGCCCCATGCCGGTTTTTTTTGTCGTTACAAACGGCTGGAATAGCCGATCGGCGAGTTCGGGCGCGATCCCGGGCCCGGTATCGGCGACACCAACTTCGATCTCTTCTTCTATCACTTGCGTCGCTATCGTCAATTCACGGCGCTCGACCCCTTCCATGGCTTCGACCGCGTTGCGCACAAGGTTCAGGATCACCTGCTGGATCTGCACGGGGTCGACGATGACCGGCGGCAAATTATGGTCTAGCTCGAGCGAAACCCGTACGCCCAGCTGGCGGGCGCCGACCAGGCCGAGGGCCAACGCCTCCTCGACCAGCTGGTTGAGGTTTTGCGTGCGTCGCTCGGTTTCGCCCTTGCTGACGAACTGGCGTAGCTGGCGGATTACGTCGCCCGCGCGTTGTGCCTGCGTGACGGCCTTCTCCATCAGATCGGCAATCCGTTCGGCGGACGCCGTCCCGGTCGAGATCAGGTGCCGGCCGGCTTCGAGATAGTTGGTAACCGCGGTGAGCGGCTGGTTGAGCTCGTGCGCCATGGTCGATGCCATCTGCCCCATGACGCTGAGCCTTGAGGCATGCAGCAACTCGGTTTGCAAATCCTCGATCCGCCGCTCCGCCTCCTGCCGATCGGTCAGATCGCGAACAAAGCCAGTGAAGAAATTTCCACTCGGTGAGGCGAACTCACCAACCGCGAGCTCCATCGGAAAGGTCTCGCCGTTCTTGCGTTGGCCGACCACGATGCGCCCGATGCCAATAATTCGACGCTCGCCGGTCGTCATATAGCGCGCCAGATAGCCGTCGTGCGCGTCTCGGTAGGGCTGCGGCATCAACATCTTGACGTTGTGCCCGACCACCTCGTCTGGAGCGTAGCCAAAGAGCCGCTCGGCGGCAGGGCTGAACGACTCCACAGTCCCCGCGGCATCGATAACGATGATCGCATCGGGTACGGTTTCGACGATCGAACGCCAGCGCAGCTCGCTTTCGCGCAACGCGAGTTCTGCTGCCTTTCGCTCGGTGATGTCGCGGATGATGCCAACGAAAATCGGTTCGTTGCCGTCCCGGGCCTCACCGACCGACAGCTCCATCGGGAAGACCGAACCGTCTTTGCGTTTGCCCGACACCTCGCGACCGATGCCGATGATCTTCTTCGTCCCTGTGTTGAGGTAATTCGCCAGGTAGCCGTCGTGCTCGACCGCATAGGGTTCGGGCATTAACTCGTTGACATTATGGCCCACGAGCTCGCCGGCGCTGTAGCCAAAGAGCGGCTCTGTTGCCTGGTTCACCGAGCGAATGAGGCCGTGCCGGTCGATGACCACAATCGCATCGATCGCCGTACCGACGACCGCGCGATACAGGGAGTCGCCGTTATCGGCTGGGCCTTGCGATAAAGGTTGCGTTGTCAGCGCCGCCGCACTCCGCCGCTGAGCGCGCCATAAGCGCGCTCAGCGACCCCAATAACACGAACGGCAAGAGCAATGAAGCGCCAGCGGTTGCAGACAAGCCGCTGGAATGACCTAGTGGCCCATCAACAGCGGGACGGGCGCGCGGGCAAGAAGGTGCCTCGTGACCCCGCCCAGAAACGCCTCGCGCATGCGGCTGTGCGTGTACGCGCCCATCACGATCAGCGTCGCACGATGTGTCTCCGCAGCCGTGACAAGGGCGGCGCCGGTCGAGTGCCCCTCCGGGGGAAAGACGACCTCGGGCGTGTGAATGCCGCGATCGCGCAGCGTTGCCGCTAAGTCGTCGAGGTCAACCGCCTCGGCCCCATATTTGAGCGCCGTGAAAATGGTCACACGCTTGGCGAGGCACAGAAGTGGCATTGCGCCAAAGACTGCGCGACTCGCTTGGAGACTGCCGTTCCAGGCGATGAGGATATTGTCCGTCAAATCCGAGGGTATTCTGTCCCCCACAAGCAATGTTGGCCGTCCGGTGCCGAAGATCGCGGCGTCCGCACAGCGTTGCGCGACGATCTCGTTAGCGGTTGGCCGCGGCAGCACGATGAAGTCGCTGAGCCGGCCAAAGCGGGTGATGATGGGTTCGTACTCGCCGACATGCCCCGACCAGTTCGCGGCCCAACTGCTTTCCAAGCCGTCAGCTGCCAGTGTCAAACCGCCATTGCGGTTGCGCCACTCGCTGAAGCGAGCCTCCGCTGCTGCAGCCG
>Ga0070733_10002358_pt1 | contig 13529 bp, 13 predicted proteins | sample Coa_R1_9_FD_66450 | JGI IMG/M metagenome (GOLD analysis project Ga0070733, IMG submission 66450) | Surface soil microbial communities from Centralia Pennsylvania, which are recovering from an underground coalmine fire - Coalmine... | ecosystem: Environmental > Terrestrial > Soil > Unclassified ... | reverse complement strand
AGCGAGCCAAGGAATCAGGAAAACTTCAGCTTCGACACATCGACCGTTGGGGCCGGGAATTTCGGGTTCATGTCTTCCAGCGTCTCCGCGATGATGTGTGACACCGCCAGATTGCGGAACCATTTTTTGTTGGCTGGAATGATGAACCACGGCGCGTCATCCGTGCTGCACTTCGTCAGGGCATGCTCATAAGCCGATGTGTAATCGCCCCAGAATTTGCGTTCGTGGAAGTCCGCTTCGGAAATCTTCCATTGACGATCCGGATCATCCATGCGTTGCAGGAGCCGTTTTTTTTGCTCGTCCTTGCTGATGTGCAGAAAGAATTTCAGAATGCGTGTGCCACTGTTCGCCAGGATCGTCTCGAATTCATTGATTTCGCCGTACCGCCTGGACCACACTTCCTTCGGCACCAGTTTGTGGACGCGCACGATGAGCACGTCCTCGTAGTGCGAACGGTTGAAGATGCCGATTTCGCCGTACTCGGGAACCGCTTTGTGGATGCGCCACAGGAAATCGTGAGCCGCCTCCTCCGCGGTGGGCACCTTGAAAGGCGTCACTCGGCAACCCTGAGGATTCACGCCGGACGCTACGTGGCGGATCGTGCCGTCCTTGCCTGCCGTATCGAGTCCCTGCAGCACGACGAGGAGCGCGCGCTTCCGTTCCGCGGAGAGGCGATATTGGAGGGAGTCCATCCTCTCGATGGCTTTTGCGAGGCTCGCTTCCATTTTGTGACCCTTGCGCCAGCCCAGGGTCTCCTCCGGATCGCATTTCGAGAGATGAACCTTCGAACCCGGCTTGACCCTGAGCTCCTTCGCGAATTTCATCAGACCGTCCTCCTTGGGCGATTTCGACTGGCAAATGTAACAGGAAAACACCTTTGCAGCCCACGAACATCCTGAGGACGGGCGCCCGAGTTCCTGCGCGGAGCGGATCGACGCGATGCCGTTTTCGATTCACTTGCGCGTAACGGGATTTTCATAGAGCATTCAAACGCACGAAAGTATGATAATTGTTTGAGCGAGCGGCATTTCCTATGGCGACGGTAACCCCAGACGTTTCAGCTACGCCGGAGTCGGCCCCCGACAAGTCGGCGCCCAAACGTCCGTACCCGGGGGCACTGGTCGTGGTGGAAGGCACGGACGGCTCGGGCAAGAGCACGCAGCTCTATCTGCTGAAGCGCTGGCTGGAAATCGGCGGCTATCGAATCCATTTCACAGAGTGGAACTCGTCGCCGCTCGTGAAATCTGCGACGCGGCGCGGTAAGCAACGGCGGTTGCTCACAGCGGTGACTTTCTCTCTTTTGCACGCCGCGGACTTCGCCGACCGCTGCGAACGCCAGGTTCTGCCCCTTCTGCATGGCGGCTACCTCGTGCTGGCGGATCGATATATTTACACGGCGTTTGCGCGCGACGCGGCCCGCGGCTGCTCTCCGAAGTGGCTTCGCAACCTGTACAGTTTCGCTCCGGTCCCCGATCTCACCTTTTATTTCCGCGCGCCTCTTGATGTCGCGGTGAATCGGATAGTGGCGGGCCGGCCCAAGCTGAAATATTACGAGGCGGGAATGGACCTTGGCATTTCGCTCGACCGGCAGGAAAGCTTCCGCATGTTCCAGGAGCGAATCCTGAACAACTACGACCAGATGGTCGAGACGGATCATTTTGTCCTGATGGATGGAACGCTCCCGGTGAATCGTCTTCAAAAACAGATGCGGGAATTGGTTCGCGAACGAGTCGATCTCGCACAGTTCGCGCCCAAGAAAAAGAAGAGAGATGAAACGAAGTAGCGCAAATCCGCGACGGAATGGGGCCCGCAGATCGGGTTCGCGTTCCGGTCCCAAAGCCGGCAATGGAGCAAAGAGCTCCGAAAGGTTGGCTTCGCGCTTTTATGGCATTCCACTGCCGGGCGTGAATCTCGAGGAACTGAGCGGCCCGCTGATCGTTCTGGAGGGCAGCGATGGTTCAGGCCGTTCGACGCAAGTCACCCTGCTGACCGAATGGCTCGAATCCGAAGGCTTTGCCGTACAGACCATGGGTCTGCGACGATCGCTTCTCGTCGCGCAGGACATTGACGGCCTGCTTGAGGAAAACGCCGTCACGCGAATGACGCTTGCTTTGATGTACGGCACCGATTTCTACGACCAGCTCGAGCGTCGCATTCTTCCCGCGTTGCAGTCGGGACTGGTTGTGCTCGCCGACCGTTACATTTTCACGCTGATCGCGCGCGCCGCCGTGCGAGGCATTGGGCGCGACTATCTTCACGGCCTCTACGAAATGGCATTGCGGCCGAACCTGACTTTCTGGTTGAATGTGCGTCCGGAAGTGGCTTTCGATCGCGAGTTCAAGAAGGCGCACTCCATCAGCTATTGGGAGTCGGGACGCGACATGTCGCTCTCGAACGATTTGTTTCAATCGTTCATCCGGTATCAGTCCATGATCAAGCGCGAGTTCGAATATCTGTCGAACCGGCACGGCTTCATCGAAGTGGACGGCGAAGGAAGCGTCTCGGAGGTCAACGGGATGCTGCGGAAGCAGATCGCGGCGCATCTCGGCATTCGCAACACGCACTACCGGCCTTCGAACGCATTGGCTCAACTCTGGCGCTAAGTGGCTGCACCTGTCCAACTGGCTGCGATTGACGCGGGCTCGAACGCCATACGCCTCGTCATTGCGCGCGCAACATCCCCCCACCACATTCAGGTTCTGGAAACCGAGCGCGCGGCCGTCCGGCTGGGCCACAACGCGTTCACGCGCCGGCTTCTCGATGACGAAACGATCTCGCGGGCGGCTCGGGCGTTTCGTCAATTCCGCGACCGCATGGACCAATTCCACGTGGGCGCGTATCGCGCTGTGGCTACGGCCGCGGCTCGGGAGGTGCGCAATCACCGGGAGTTGATCGAGCGCATCCGGCGTAAATCCGGGCTCGAGATTGAAATCATCAGTAGCGCGGAAGAAGCCCGCTTGGTCTGCTCGGCAGTCCACGCCGCACTGGGGGAAAGAGTGCGGCCGCGATTGATCTTCGATCTGGGCGGCGGAAGTCTCGAGATGAACTTTTTTCATCGAGGGGTCCTCGATCATCGCATCGCTTTGCCTCTCGGCACGATTCGCATCATGGAGACTTATCGCATCCACGGTGCGATTACCGAGGACGTCGCCGGGCGCTTGCGCCACCACGTCCTGTCGCTTTTGCGGAGCGCCATGCCTTCCCCGCCGCCGCTCAAAAGGTCAATCGTGGTCGCCTGCGGCGGAAATGCCGAAGCTCTCGTCCGCTTTGCTCCGGCGCCGAACTTCGGACGCATTCCCGCCATCAACGTGCGCCTGCTTCGCGATCAGACCTGGCGTTTGCTGACCTTGGACGTTCCCGGGCGCATGCGCCAGTTCCACATCCGCGAGGACCGCGCCGAGGTAATCGGCATCGCCGCAATCATCATCAGCACGGTAGCGAAATGGCTGGGCCTGCAAACGATGGTTGTTCCAGGCGTGGGCGTTCGTGAAGGAATCCTGCTCGATTTGGTGGCTCAGCAATATTCGGTGGCAATTCCCAAAGAGGAGCAGGGGCAGGCGGCAGAACTGCTGGCAAGCGCTCACTGGTTCGCCCGAAAACACGGTGTTGATCTTCAGCACGCCGAACAAGTTTCGCGACTGGCGCTATCGCTGTTCGACCAGTTGCGCCCGCTGCATGAAATGGGACCTGAACTGCGCCTGGTGCTGGAGGTCGCTGCGCTGCTTCACGACGTGGGCCATTTCGTCAATCGCAAGTCTCACCATCGCCACGGGGAATACCTGATCCGCAACGCTGAAGTTCCCGGTTTGCGGGGCTGGCGCCAGGATATGGTCGCGGCCCTGGTGCGTTACCACAACTGCAAATCAGAACCGGAAGTCGGACACGCGTCCTACGCAGCCCTCGAGGGACAACACCGGCGTCAAACGCGCGTGCTCGGCGCGCTACTGCGCATCGCCGAAAAACTGGAATCGGAACACGCCGTGGGCATTCAGGGAGTGGATGTGCAGATTTCCGGCCGCCGCGCCATTTTCGTGGTCCGGGCCTCAGACGGTACGCGGCTTGACATCGCGGGCCTGGAGAGAAAAGCTGGACTCTTCGAGAAGGAATTCCAGCTTAAGCCTGAATTTCGCCGCGCTCAGAGAAAGGAAAAGGTCGCCTGATCATGATCCTCTACATCGTTCGCCACGGCATCGCCGTCGACAAGACCGACCCCAAGGTTCCGCCTGATCCCGAGCGGCCTCTCACCGCAAAAGGGGTTCAGAAGACGCGCGCTGCTGCGCTCGGCCTCAAGGAGCTTGGCGTCAAACCCGACGTTCTGATCACCAGCCCGTATGTTCGCGCCGCCCAAACAGCGGAAATCTTCGCGGAAGCACTGGGGTTTCCCACCGCGAAGGTTCGCGTCACCGATACCCTGAAACCCTCGGCGAATCCAACCGATTTCGTGAAGGAAATCTCACATCTGAAGGGGAAGGAAGCGATGTGCTTTGGCCACACTCCGCACCTGGACCAGCTCATTTCGCAATTGGTGGGTGCGCGCGGAGTGTTTACAGAGCTGAAGAAGGCCGGAGTCGCCTCGCTCGAACATGTGGGGACGCACACCGCGTGGCGCTTGCTCTGGATCCTGACACCAAAAGTGCTGCGTCAGCTCGCGTAGGCCTGCTGCGTTCTTTCGCCCGCGGGCGCCGCGATCAGACTGTGGCCCCAGTGGAACCCCGATCGCCAGGCAAGCCACGGCGAATTCTTGTCGGATGTCTTCTGACGGAACTCGGCAAGACGAACCTTTCTTTCCGCAGCGATTTTCTCCATCCACGCGGCGACATTCCCGGGCGCAAGACCTGCCGCCTCTTTCTTGACGTCGGCCCGCAGGACGTCCAGATCGTGAACGTCTCCCAACAGGTCCTGCATTTGCTTCAGGTCGGTGGCCCAGGGCTCGTATCGCTGGGGCAAGAAATTCTCAACCACGTAGCGGAACTTCTTGATGCCGATGCGCGTCCGGTGCCACGCGACGCTGCTCGGGTTCTTTCGCGCCTTCTGGTATAGCGCTACGGCCTCATTCAGTTTCGCCAGAGCCTCCCGCTGGAACACGACGCTCTCCAGCGGAAAGAACCTCGATTTGTCGGGCAACTTTCGAGCCAGCTTGCGCCAAGCCTTGCGGTCGAATGCTTCGAGGGCGTCTTTGGCGGCGGCCAAGCACTTTTTCTCTCGACGAGCCAGGATTCGCAACATGTGCCTGCGTACCGAATCTCCAGCGGGCGCCAATTTCTTCACCCGTTCGCGTTCCACTTGCGTGTCACGCAAATCGCCGAGACTGTGGAACAGGCGTTTGCTGTGTTTCTTGAGTTTGCGCCAGCCGGGATCGGGATTCACGTCGCGCAGCGTGTCCGCCATCGTGCGGCAGCGGCGAATCGCCACGCGAACATCGTGAACGTCGTCGGGATCCCAGTCCGGACGCAGGTCGTCCGCGCGCTTAAGCACCTCGTTCATCCATACTTCAAGTCCTTTTGTTTTGGCTGTAACGCCCGCGGGCAGTGAAATTGCAATCGACATGGGGAATTGGCCGGTCCCTGGGAGGGAACGCTTCCATCGTAACCTTTGGGCAGAGATTTTGCCAGCGCTCGTCCCCCAAGCGTGAGAGCCTTCGCGAAAGCCGCTCGTCCGCAATTTGTGCTTGTGCCAAACACCTTTTAATCCCGCTGTCATCTCCGGATAACACGCTCGGCTAATCATTGATCCCGCGCCGATTGCCGCAATTGGTCCGCGAGGAACGCCATTCCGCGAGGGGGGCAGATCGACAAAAGAACTGACTGACAAATTCCCCGTTGTCCCTCACACCCGTACGCCCCCTGGCTCGTCCCGAATCCTTCGAGACGAGCCAGCCCCGTTTTTGCGCAGTCGCTTTAGCCTCGCGACAGAAAACCGAGACTGGGAGCGCCGCGAGATACTGGCTGTCGCGCGCCATAGACGGTGGATGTATTCTGAAGCCGAAGTCGCACCCCTTCTGCCGTTTGGCGAGAATGGAGAAAGAGGCGTGCCCCGCAAACGCCAGAGTATCGATCTGACGCAGGTTTCTGAGTGGAACGAGGGGCAAATCTCGCGCAAGCAGGACTATCTCGCGGTTGAAGAGCCTCTCGAGATTCGCATCGGCGATGATCCCCTTACGGTGACCATGCGGACGCCGGGAAATGATATCGAACTCGCCGCCGGGTTTCTCTTCACGGAAGGGCTGGTGTCGGAAAGAAACCAGATTCGGAATTTCTCGACCGGGGAAGACGCGAACGGACTGGATATCGCGCATACACATCGCGGAAATCTGGTTCGCGTCGAACTTGCGCCGGATTCGGGGTTTGATCCTGAAAGCATGCGCCGCCACTTCTTTGCAGCTTCGAGCTGCGGCATCTGCGGTAAAGCTTCGATCGATGCCATCCGATCGAGAGCCCTTTGCGCTCCCAATCCGAATTTCCACGTCACCGCAGAAATACTGACTCGATTGCCCGATTTCGTCCGGGGCTCGCAAGCCGTTTTCGGGCGCACGGGCGGGCTTCATGCCGCTGCGCTTGTCGACGGAAATGGCAGCGTTCTGATCGTTCGTGAAGACATCGGCCGCCACAACGCTGTCGATAAGGTCATCGGTTGGGCGCTGCTCGAGGATCGAGTTCCATTATCCGAAGCGGTTCTGTTCGTCAGCGGTCGAGGAGGATTCGAAATCGTGCAGAAGGCGATCGTCGCCGGCTTGCCTGTCGTGGCGTGCGTCTCGGCGCCGTCGAGCCTGGCCGTGCAGCTCGCGCGCGAGCTCCAACTTACGCTTGTAGGATTCCTGCGAGGCCGCCGATTCGTGATCTATGCGGGCGAGGAGCGGATTGGCAAGCCATCGCCGTGATTCGTCGCTGAAGAATATCCGTTGCGGATCATCTCGCGAAATGCGTCGAGCAAGTCGCGGTCCCACCACCCACGCTTTGCTTCATCATCCATGATGCCCAGCGCGACTGCAGGCTTGTCCGCTTTCCGATAGGGGCGATCCGTCGTAAGGGCGTCGTAAACGTCGGCAAGTTGCAGAATCCGTGCGGTAAGCGGAATTTCCGCGCTGCGAAGATGGTCAGGGTAGCCGGAACCGTCGTAGCGCTCGTGGTGGTGCCGGATAATGGGCAGCACCGGGCGGAAGATCTTGAGCGGCGCGCAGATCTTCTCGCCCACGACCGGATGCTTCTTGACCACTTCCATTTCCTCGGCCGAAAGCGGGCCTGGCTTCAGCAGGATGGCATCCGGGACCACAACCTTCCCCACGTCGTGGACCACTCCGGCGCGGCGCAGCGCCGTCACGTGTTCCTCGGGAAGGTTGAGCCTTTCTCCCAACCGCGAGGACATTTGCGCCAGCCGCTCACAATGCCCTCGCGTGTAGGGATCGCGGGCTTCAATGCTCAGCGCCAGGCTGAACAGAACGGACTCCGCATGTTCCAACTCGTCGGTGTACTGCTTCAGCTTGATCAGCGAGCGCGTGCGCGCGAGAAGCTCGTTCAAGTCGATCGGCTTGCTCAAAAAATCGTCGGCGCCTGCATTGATTCCCTTGATGCGGTCTTCGGTATCGGAAAGGCCGGTGATGAGCACGACGGGCGTCAGCCTCGTTTCCGGACGCGCCTTGATCCGCTTGCACACCTCAAAACCGTCCATCCCCGGCATGAGAACATCGAGGAGTATCAGATCGGGCTGGACAGACGCACACGCCGCGAGGGCGGCCGCTCCGTCCGACGCATCGTGGACTTCATAGCCCTCGCGGCGGAGCAACGCTTCGAGAGCCGCTCGCGAGCGCGACTCGTCGTCCACAATCAGAATTTTCGCGGACATCCGGCCGTTCCCCAAACGACTAACCCTAGCGCACCTGGCGCGGCTCGGCAACCTGATGGTAGAGGTTGCTCCGCGATTACTGTAAGCGTGTCCCGAGAGCGCCACGGAGATTCTTCGGCACGAATTTTGACGGTTCAACGGGCGCATCCGTGCTCAATACGAAATCTTATCGGGCTTTGTCTTCCACAAGCGAAAAGCCTCCAGCGCCTCTTCGCGCATTAACGGAACCATCGGAATTCTTCGCTCGGCTCGCGGCTTGGCCAATTCTTGATCGATGAAGGAGTCGTCGAAGCCCGCATTCGACGCGTCAGGGGCCGTCCCGGCGAAATAGATGCGCTCGATCCGCGCCCAGTAAATTGCTCCAAGGCACATCGGGCACGGCTCGCAGCTCACATACATCTCGCAACCCTTCAGGTCGAACGTGCCGAGCTTTTGGCATGCTGCGCGAATCGCGACAATCTCGGCGTGAGCCGTGGGATCACTCGTCGCCGCAACGCGATTCGCTCCTTCCGCAACAATCCCTCCGCTTCCGACGATTACAGCGCCGAACGGACCTCCATGACCCGATCGCACATTCTCGATCGAGAGTTCGATGGCTCGTGCCATGAAGGGGTTGGTCACAATTCCACCTGCGAGGCTTCCACTTCAGAACTCGCGCTGGCCGAACGTAGCTCCACAAATTGAGCGAAGCGGCTTTCCTTTCGCCGCCACGCATAGAGCAGGGTAATCCCGATCAGGATCAACGCGACGCATAACCCTGTCCACAATCCGGCTACGCCCCAATTTGCGCGAAAGCAGAGATAAGCGCCCAGCGGGAGGCCAACCGCCCAGTAATAGACCAGATGGCAGATCAGCGGCGTACGCGTGTCTCCTGCCCCGCGCAGCGCACCGGTAGCCACCGCCTGCAGTCCGTCGAACAATTGAAAGAATGCGCCGATCAACAGCAGCACGCTCGCCGCTCGAATCACCGCCAGGTCCGGAGTGTATATCCGCGCGATGTACTTAGGCGCGAGGCATAGCGCCAACGCCGTGCACGCCATGAAACTTGCGCCAAGAGTCAGAGCGGTCCAGCCCGCGCGGCTTGCGCCATGCGCGTCGCGCCGCCCCAGCGCCTGTCCCACGCGCACTGCGGCCGCCGAGCCGACTCCGAGAGGCACCATGTACGTGAAGCTGACCGTGTTCATCGCTATTTGGTGGCTCGCCAGCGGAAGGGCGCCCAACTTGCCGATCAACGTGGTCGTCACGGCGAAAACGCCTATCTCCACGCCAATCTGGCTGGCTGCCGGGAATCCGAGGGCCAGCAGTTCCCACACGCGCGGAAAATGCGGCTTGCGCGAGACTTGGCGCAATCCCGTCTTGTGCCGAATGTCGTAATAAAGGGCATAAGTCATCAACACGAGTGCCATATACGCACGCGCCACACACGTCGACCAGCCTGAGCCCACGGTTCCCATCGCTCGAAATCCCAGGTGCCCGTAGATGAACGCCCAGTTGCCAATGAGATTCGCGAGGTTCGCGGAAATCAGCGCGAACATCACCGGCTTGACGAGGTTCACGCCCTGCAAGTATCTGCGGAATGCAAAATAGAGCAGCAGAGGGAGCGTGCCCCAGTTGAGCGCACGGAGATACGGAATAGCCTGGGCGGTGAGCGGTTCGGGGATGCCGAGCATTTTTACGATTGGCGCCCACAACCAGATCAACCCCATCAGGACCGGAGTCAACCCCAGGCTGAGGTAAACGCCACTGATGAGCGACCGGTGCGCGTCTTCCAAGTCGCCCGCGCCGTAGGACTGCGAAACGAGCGTGTCGAGCCCCAGCATTAAGCCTGTGCCAAAGATCGCCACCACGTAATACAAAATGCTCGACAGGCTCACTGCGCCGATGGCCACTGCGCTGTCGCGCTGGTGGCCGACCATGATGGTATCGACGATGCTCATCGTCATCCAGCCGAGCTCCGCCAGCACGATCGGAATGGCCAGACGCAACATCGGCCGGACTTCTTCGGCCATGTAGTGTGCGAAGAATCGCTTCAGCATGGGAGCGAACCGTCGAATCGCGACACTAAACCAGCGAAACGGACTGGGCAGAGCATTTTCAGGCCGGCGCGATTCGTATTTCAGAGTCTATCGGGAATCCTGATCTCATAAAACTCTTATCGATGCGGACGGGAAGCAGGCACGGACAAAGGCGCGAATCCTTTTTACCGGCGTCGAGGTTCATGTATTCTTGTTCGCTGATGCTGGATCTCGGGTACGTCCGCGAACATCTCGACGCGATCGAAAAGATGGCGCGCGACCGCGGCGTCGCGCTCGATCTTGAACCCTTTCGCGAACTAGATGCCGAGCGCCGTCAGTGCATCACCACCGTCGAACGCCTCAAGGCCGAGCGCAACAAGGCCAACGACGAGATCGTCCGCTTCAAGAAATCGGGCCAGGACGCCTCCGCGATTCTCGCGCGCATGAAGGAAGTTTCCGAGCAGATCAAACGGGATGACGAGCGTGTCGCTGAACTCGACAATCGCCTGAAACAGTTTCTCCTCACTATTCCCAACATCCCGCATTCGAGCGTTCCGGTCGGTAAAGGCGCTGCGGACGACGTCGAAGTCCGCCGCTGGCCCCATCCGTGGACACCGCCGAAATTCGACTTCGCCCCGCGCCCGCACTGGGAACTGGGCGAAGCGGCCGGGATTCTCGATTTCGAGTCGGCTGTGAAAATCGCCGCGGCGCGTTTCGCAGTTTACAAAGGACTTGGCGCACGGCTAGAACGCGCTATCGCAAATTTCTTCCTCGACGTGCACACGCGCGAGCACGGCTACACCGAAATTCTCCCGCCGTTCATTGTCAACACAGCTTCGCTGACCGGCGTCGGGCAATTGCCGAAGTTCGCGGCGGACATGTTTCATCTGGAAGGAACGGACCTGTGGCTCACCCCCACTTCCGAAGTGGAACTGACCAGTCTTCATCGCGACGATACGCTTGACGCCGATTCGCTTCCCCTGAAAGTCTGCGCGTGGACGGCGTGTTTCCGCTCCGAAGCTGGCGCAGCGGGAAAGGACACGCGCGGCCTCAAGCGGCAGCACCAGTTTCAGAAAGTGGAGATGTTCAAGTTCACGCGCCCGGATGAGAGCTACGCCGAACTCGAATCGCTGGTGCGCGACGCCGAAGACGTCCTGGAGAAGCTCGGGTTGCCCTATCGCGTGGTCCAGCTGTGCACCGGCGATATGGGCTTCGCTTCCGCTAAAACCTACGACATCGAAGTGTGGCTGCCCTCGACGAACGAGTTCATGGAGATTTCGTCCTGCTCGAACACGGAGGCGTTTCAGGCGCGCCGCTCGGGAATTCGCTTTAGGGCCAAGGGCGGAAAAAGCGAGTTCGTGCACACTTTGAATGGCTCCGGCCTCGCGGTCGGGCGAACCTGGATCGCCATCGTCGAAAACTATCAGCAGGCCGACGGTTCGATCGTGGTCCCCGAAGTTCTCCGCCCGTATATGGGCGCCGATAGGATCGAGGCTCTCAAACCGAAGCCCTCTGGTCAGTAGGCGGGAACTCACGCGCGGACCAACGGCTGTCCAAGGCTAAAGCCCCGCGCTTCCACCGCAGGCCCGAGGGCCACATCCCGTTTCATCTCAGCGCAATCTGCCCCGGCGCTCCTGCATGAAACCGTGAGCGAGCGGACGGCATCTATCTCTAGGCAACTGCACGCGATGAAGTCCTCCGAGACGAAGGCGGCCAACCTAAAATAGTCACTGTGAGTTCTGCGACGATACAGTCACAAAAGAATTCGTGTTTTGGCCGGGTTGAGGCTGTTACCCACAGCCGTGGAAGGCTGGCGATGATCTGCCTGAGCGTCGCACTCTGCGCGATTCCTGCTCCGGGCCAATCGCAGCCGTCTACTCCAGGAGAGCAGAGCACTCCATCTGCAGCGTCGGCGGCAGCAGTTCCAGCCAGCGAGCCGGCCGATCAGCAGCCGGGTGGCAGCATCAGCGGAACGGTGGTCGATCAAAGCGGAACCGCTCTCGCCGGCGCCCGCGTGACGCTCGCGCGAGAGGATGGATCTGTAACTCAGGAGGCGCAATCGGACGACGACGGCCAATTCTTTTTCGTAAACGTCTCTCCCGGCCCGTTCCGGTTGACGATGACTGCGGCGGGATTTACGACGCAAACTGCCGCCGGAACCCTGCATCCGGGCGAAGCGTATAAAATCGCGCGTGTCGCGCTGGCCGTTGCCGACGTTATGACCGAGGTGCGCGTCACGCCTTCTCAAGCGGCGGAGGCGCAGCTGAAGGATGAGGAAAAACAGCGCGTGCTCGGCATGGTTCCCAATTTCTACGTGACGTATATCCGAGATGCGGCGCCTCTCGACGCAAAGCAAAAGTTCCAGCTTGCCTGGAAATCGAGCATCGATCCCGTCACCTTCGGAATCGTGGGTGCGACGGCAGGCCTACAGCAGGCGGCGAATCAATTTGGCGGGTACGGACAGGGCGCCCAGGGCTATGGGAAGCGCTTGGGCGCGGCGTATGCCGACGTGACGATTAGCACCTTCATCGGCGGGGCTATACTGCCGTCACTCCTGAAACAGGATCCACGCTATTTCTACAAGGGGAGGGGCAGCAAGCGGTCGCGCATCATGTACGCGTTGGCGGCTTCTGTGATCTGCAAGGGAGACAACGGGCACTGGCAGGCGAACTACTCGAATATTTTGGGGAGTGTCGCGTCCGGCGGAATTTCCAATCTCTACTATCCGCCGCAAAGTCGAAATGACGCGGCGCTTACCTTCGAAAGCGCCGCGCTGGCCATTGGGGCCACGGCCGGGGCGAATCTCCTGCAGGAGTTTGTGGTTCCGAAATTGACGCTCAAGAAAGCGTCTAGCACCCAACCGGTGCAGCCCTGACCTTTTTGAGAGGAGGCGAGCAGGGTGCAGGTGGGCACCTACACCCTGGACTCCGCGTTTAAAACTCGCTTCCGCTCCCTTACATCGACATTGGAGCGTTCTTGATGCTGTCGACGTGCAACATGCCGGTCTTCGTCATATAACCTGAGACCGACACTTCCTGGCCGAGGTTTGCGTCGGTTATCGCTTTTTGATTGCTGATCTTCTCGACTTTCTTTGTTTTGGAGTCGACGAAAACCCACTTCGCGCCTTGCTTCGCGCATTTCATGGCACATGCCTTGTGGTCGGCGGAGGCGCCCTTCGCGCCGCAGTTGCTGTCGCTGATCCACCCGGTCATGGTCATCGTCTTCATTCCCTGTGCAAGCACGGGCGTTGCCAGGCTGAGCGTGGCGATGAGCATCGCGAACAAACCAAACATGCTAAAGGCTCTCTTCATCTTTGATCCTTTCTCGAAAGATTTTGGGGAGCCTGTCGTCTGCTGGTTCCCCCAACCGGCGGCCCTTGGAAGGTGACCTCGGCTACCGCTCTTGCTTGGTCGAATGCTGTCGCACCGCTCTCGCCCAAAGCGGCTTGCCGAGCAACCCCCGAGCGGCAATCGAAGTACGCGCCGGCCACGATCATGGATTGTAGCGCAATTGCGCCCCGAGGGACACCATCACGGCGAGGCGTGGGCGCCCGCTAAGGTGCGGCGATCGAGGGGCTGGAACGCACGGGCGGCGAAAAAGGGCTTTCGCGCGGTTCGGCGGGAACGTAAACTGGATGCGCAATGGCCACCAGGTTTCTGGCTGAAGGCACGGCAA
>Ga0070733_10002356_pt1 | contig 13543 bp, 14 predicted proteins | sample Coa_R1_9_FD_66450 | JGI IMG/M metagenome (GOLD analysis project Ga0070733, IMG submission 66450) | Surface soil microbial communities from Centralia Pennsylvania, which are recovering from an underground coalmine fire - Coalmine... | ecosystem: Environmental > Terrestrial > Soil > Unclassified ... | reverse complement strand
TCATCGCGGCCCTCATTCCAGTTATAGCCCAGGCAGGCATTGCCGGTCAGCTTGGTATCCGAACTCTGCTAAGGCGCCACATCACAGCTGCCTGACAGACCCGCTTGAAACAACCAAGCGTTCGAGATCTTTAAGGTGCCGTTGATCCCGGTCTGCGTATAGCAATCGAAGGTATAAAGGAGAGAATGGCTGTAGGTATAATTATCCGGCGCGAGTTGGGCCTCGATATCCGGGAGAGAAATGTATCGACCGATCCGAATATTCAGCCCCTCCATCACCTGCCCCCAGAAGAGGTCGACGTAGAACATCACCGGATCGTAGCCGTACCTGTTCCCGAAGGGCCGGCTATCGGAGAGCAATTGAGCACTTAAAATCCCCTTTGTCGTCGTGTAGCGATAATCCAGACCATAGAGATTGGTGAAGCGAAAGCCCCAATCAAAATGATCGTGTTGGACTGTGTCCGGTTTTTTCTCCACATAAAGGGTCAACTGGTCGAGTTGAATTGAATTTTGAAGGACGGCATAGGCCGTGGGCGCATTGGAGTACTTGACCGGAGAATTCAGTGCGGCCGGCGCGACCGCTCCATTCGAGGTGCTGTAGTTTGCGCCAAGCTCAACCCACCCGTAGAGCTTGATGTTGTGTTCTTTTAAGAAATCTCCGAAAGCCGTGTGGCTCGTATAGATCGCATAGGTGAGCGGAAACATCGTGGTGTCCGGAGAGCCGATGTCGGGAGAACCTCCGTAGGGCCAGTCCGAAAAGGGATAAGGAGGGTCGCTCACCGGAGAGGGCCATCCCCGCTTTGGCGCCTCCGATACGAACAGATCTTTTCCAGAGGGCAACGTCCCGGCCCAGTCCTCAAGGTAGTATTCTCCGATCCGGCCGAAGAACCCCTTGCCGGTCATCTTGCACCCTGCGCAGGGAGCCGAACCGCTCGCCTCCCCCGTGCCTTGGGCCAGTGGAACTAAGCCGGTCGCCGGGATCAGGTCCAGAGAAGAAGCCGTCCGCTGAGGCACCGGCGCGTCGGGCGAAGAAGGAGCCTGCTGAGCGGGAGCCTTCGAGGGGTGGGCCAAAAGGATCAGGCCGATCGCCGCAACGACCGATAAAAACGCGCTTTTTATGGGGCTCTTTCGAACGTCCGTGTTGCTTGACTTAGTGAAAACACGCTCCAAGGCGAGTCGCGTTCCGGAACATCCATCCATCGCTTTCCTCCTTAGTGGTTTAAGAGAACAAAGACTCGCTATTGATTTTGGATCTTCGTGGTCCCGATTGGACCCTCAGTCCGTTTTATGACCCGGATGGGCGGTCAATTCGTTCAAGCCAAACAAAATACTATCGGCGCATATGCTGAAATCCCGGCCGCTCGCCCTGGATACCCGCGATTCCCAAGACCGGGATTCTTCCTCGCTTCTTGTAGATTGTCGTGTGCTTTCCCTCCGATGGATATCGATCATCCTCGGTTTCTTCAGAGGTATCATCGAACTGCGAATCGAGACCGGATTCCATCAAGACCCGGAAACGAGAACACCCCCGAATCGCTTCAAGAGCGGCCTCCAGAGATCTTTTCGGTATTGCACATTGGATCCTGTGGCTCCGTTTAACCGAAGGAAACCGCCGCGAAGGTATTTTCATGAGTCATGAGTATTGATGCTCGAACTCGATCCGCTTGATGATCGCAGACCTGGAACGCTTTTTACGCCCCCACGTTTCACAATGATGCAAAATTGGTATATCTGGGGACTGTCGACTCGATACGCAAGAAGGGGACCAAAACGCCCCTGAGATCTATTTTTTTTATTTTTTCAGAATTTTCAGCGGGTTAACGGGAGATTCTCTTGGGGAAAGATCGGAGGAAAGAGTCCTGGAATACAATTTTTAGGGTGAAATTAACAAAATTAATGAACTGGAAAGGAGACATCAGTCAGGACTCGAAGAGCGGTCAAACTGAAGAAAAAACAGGCTGCAGACCCGACCGGAATATTGATTCGATCACCGACTGAGGCGGACCGCCGATGGACGGGCTGGCACTCGCTACCCTTCCCCCTTTGTTCATTTTTGATGTCAAACTGGAAAACGATCGTGGATTGACGAAGAAATTCAAAGCGAGACAAATAGATCTCCAAAGAGGCTCGCAGAGATCGGAAAGCGCGTCGGGCACCCTTTGCGTATTTCGCGAGGGATCCTCCGGAAACGAGACCTCGCCGATGACGGACGATGACCCCCATGATCGCGCTGACGGCCCTTACATTTCTTTATCTTTAACTTAACCTTTTAATCGATCGACGGAGCGCACCCTCGCGACCAGGGGTCTGACTGCTCTGTCATTTTTTTGTCTCCTGGCGCATAGATGCGATGGAGATCGACCGCCGACGTGATTCTCTCAAGAGGCTGGAGCAGTCAGGGCGGGAGGATCCTCTTCCAGGTCACCGCGGCGAAATGACTGGACCGGGTCGGGACGCGATCTGCCGTCATCGCGGAAGGACCGATCAAGGACCCGCCGTCAGGACGATCGCCGCCGGCAGACCGGAGGTTCGACATAGAGGCTTGCGCCCTCTCCCATTTGAATCAACGCGGCGAGATCACCGGTGCAACCGATCGGTCTCCTTAGGAACATCAAGACAACGTCACCCGTGGGAACAGGCGGGGCGCCCAGTTGCCACGCTTCATCCGCATAGAGGGGACCCCGAGGTTCTGCTCTAGGCCGAGGCCACCTCAGGCTCCCGAAGTCATGGGAAAGAAACCGTCTTGGACAACCGGCGCACCACAACGTCAGGGGGCCGCTCCCCAGGTTTTGATCGTGCCGTTCTGAAGGATGACACTCGTGTATCCGCTGGTCGCGATGGCGCTGACGGACGGTATTCCCTCGACACGCAAGGGTCTCAGGGATCCGCTTCGAGGTCCCGTCCCGAGCTCGCCGTGATCGTTGCTTCCCCAACAGCGGACGCGGCCCCCTTTTCGCAAGGCGCAGGTGTGAAACTCCCCCGCTGAGATCGCCACGGCAGATGCAATCCCGTCAACGACAACCGGTTTGGGGGAATCGATCCGAGTCCCGTTCCCGAGTTGGCCGGTCTCATTATGTCCCCAGCAGGCCACACGCCCGCCGACCAGCACCGCGCAGCTGTGGGAGGCGCCTGCGGAGACCGTTTTGGCCGGGGGGAGGTCAACGACCGAAACCGGCTCAGAGGAATCCTGTCGGGTCCCGTTTCCGATCTGCCCATACAAATTGGATCCCCAACAGCGAACCCCGCCGCCCCGGATCACGGCGCAGGCGTGGGCCGCCCCGGCCGACAGATCGATCGCGTCGGAGATCCCCGGAACCTGGGCTGGATGCTCCGACTGAGGTTCGGATTTGTTTCCGAGCTGCCCCGACTTGTTAAAACCCCAGCAGACGACACCGCCGTTACGGAGCAAGGCACAGCTGAAAAATGCGCCGGACGTCACCTTGACGGCCTGGGTGATGCCCGGAACGGGGATCGGCCGATTGGTATCGGGGGTCGCGTCTCCGAGCTGGCCGAAACGGTTACTTCCCCAGCAGGATATCCGACCCTGATCCAGCGTGACGCAGGAATGATCCTCGCCCACTGCAACCGTGGTCGCACTGGAAATGTCGAGGACCTGCACGAGGCCCGCCGGGGGTGTATCGGACTCCTTTCCATTGCCCAGCTGTCCCATCGTATTGTCGCCCCAGCAGAGAACCGTTCCTCCGGAACGGATGGCGCAGACATGGTTCTTCCCTGCGGCAAGCGCAATAAACTTCGGCGAATCCGAGGAAGCGCCCAGCTCGTATTCCTCGGGCTTTCGCCCGCTGCTGGGAAGAACACTCCCCCAAAAAAGGATTCCGCCGATGAATAGCAGGAGGATCGGACGCTGAAGGCCGACCTTAAATGGGAACGAGCCGTCCCGGAGTGTCCGACTTCGATCATGGCGTCTGATCATGTTTCACGTCACCCGATGAGATCAATAGAGGCCTCCCCTTCGACCGAGACGCTGGAACGTGGACTCTCCGGATCGCCTCTTTTGCCCTGAACATCTGGTTTCTTCCCGTCCCCCGAAAGACGGTAAACGGGAAAATATCGATTCCTTCTCTTCACACAGCCTGCCGCGGCGCCGCATCCGCGGGATGGAATTGTTCGCGGAAGGTGATCTTAGCGCGTTTTATCCGGAATTTCCATTGGATTCCTTCGTCGCGCTCAAGAGCCGTTCCCTGGCGGTCCTTTCCAGCCATCCGAGAGGTCACGGGGCCGTGCAAGAGGCTAAATCTCTCGAACAAGACCTCAAAGCCGGGAACTTCCGCGAGCGCCGCCGAATCCTTTGCGGCCGGTATCGCCTTATTTCCGCGAAGGGTCTCAGGATGCCGACCGATAATAGGCCAAAGGGGGATCGCGCCAGGGCTCTGTCGGAGGGGCCGAGCGAACCGGCGGAAGGACCGCTCTCCGGTCGATCCGATTCCGATGCTTCTGATGCTGGGGTCGGCGCCGTCGGCTCGGGAGAGCGTCGCTCGGGCTGGGTCAGAGCTCGTCTGGGGATTGACGGGGAAACGGATGGGGGAGGCCGCCGGATCCTCCCGGGTTTAACAACCAGAGCTCCAGCCTCTCGTCGACGCGGCAGATCCGGAGTTTTCTCTTAAGCGCTAGGGCTGGCTCAAGACAGCAATAAAGGCCTCGACCACATTGGGATCGAACTGGCTCCCCGCGTTGCGGCGAAGTTCTTCGACCGCTTCTTTGGTCGTGCGACTGGGCCGGTAGGGCCTCACCGAGATCAAGGCATGATAAGCCTCGACCACGCTTAGGATCCGAGCCAGGTAGGGGATCTCGTTTCCCCGCAGGCCGCTGGGATACCCATGGCCATCGTAGCGCTCGTGATGATAGAGGATTACGGGAAGGATCGATTCGAGTTTTCTTGATTGCTTGATCAACATCTGAGCCAGGCCGGGGTGGGCCTGAATGATCTTTCTCTCCTCGACCGATAAGGGTCCCGGCTTGTTCAGGAGAATTTCGGGAATGCCGACCATTCCTAAATTATGGAGCAGGCTCGCGAGCTGGAGGCTTGTTTTTTCTTCATCCGCCAATCGAAGCGCATCCGCGACGAGGGCCGCGTAATGAACCACCCCTTCGGTATGACCCCGGGTATAGGGGCTCTTGGCGTCGATCGTGACGGCGAGATCGTGGATCATCTTCAGGTTGGGATCCATTAGAAGATGGCTCAAACGCTCCTGGTCGATCATGGTAAAGGATCTCATCGTCTCGCTGAAGCGGCAGGCCCGATTTTTCCCTCCCTCCTTCGCACAATAGAGCGCATCGTCAGCGGCCATGATTAACTCGTCGCACGTATTCGCATTGAGCGGAAAGGATGCAATGCCCACGCTGACGGACAAAAAAAGAGAGTCTCCGGAGGGAGAGAGAAAGGGGCTTTCGTTGACCGACCGGCGGATCCTTTCGGCCACGATCAAGGCCTGTTCTCCCCCCGTTTCCGGCAGAACGACGGAGAATTCATCTCCACCGTAACGGGAGGCTATATCCACGGATCGAATCGCTTTTCGGATGATCCCGACGATTTCCTTGATGATCGAATCGCCGAACGGATGTCCGTGGGTATCGTTGAAGACCTTAAAATGATCGATATCAATCATCAGCAGCGAGATTTCATGACCGTAGCGATTCGCCCGGTCGACTTCGTCGGCGAGTCGCTTCTTGAATTCACGGTGATTGTAGAATCCGGTTAAACTGTCGGTCACGGCCTGCACCTCGATCTCTTCCAAGAACCGAGCGTTTCCGATGGCAACCCCCGCATGAGCGGCCAAGGTCGAGAGGGCCTCAAAATCTTGTTGGGAAAATTGCTCTCCCCGCTCCGGGTTAAACACCGACAGCGTCCCTTGAACACTTCCCTGATGGATCAAGGGAATCGACAGAAGCTGTCGGAGCGGGGGCGAACTGGGCGGGGTCGTTTCCCAAAGCGGATGCAGGCGCGGGGCGTCGACGGAAACCGGACGCTGATGGGTATATCCGATCCCCCAGAGTCCGATCGAGGAAAGCGGGCCGAGAAGCTTGTTATCGGGAAATTCGGCGCCGGAGGAGGAGACGAGAATCACCTCGGACCCACTCGGATCGACCAGGAGAAGGAGCGCCCCTTGGGTTTCCAGAAGCTGTCGAGCTCCTTTCACCAGGATCTCCGTCAAACTCTTGACCTTGCGTTCGGAAGAAACGGAGAGCGAAATCTCATAAAGACGCCGCGCCCGAAGGGAGGCCTCCTCCAGGTTTCGCTTCAGTTGGTATTTTTCGACGACCTCAAGAAAGCGGGCCGGGAGGGTCTGTTGGTAATTAACCGATTTTGTGACATAGTCGTAGGCGCCACGTTTCATCGCCTCCACGGCGATGCTCTCGTCCCCCCGCCCCGTCACCATGATGACGGGGCTTTTGATCCCCCAGTCCTGAATGCGATCTAGGACCTCCAGGCCACTCATCCCGGGGAGGCTATAGTCCAGAATAATTGCATCGAAAGATTGTTCCTTTAAGATTTCAAGGGCCTGGGGGCCGTTTTCCGCCATGACAACCCGGATGTCAGGCGCGTTTTCTTGAAAGCCCAGGAGGACAAGCTCTCTTTGGTCAGGATTGTCCTCGACGAGGAGCATCTGCGAAGTCTGCTTGGCCATCTCCCTTTTCAGCCGCGCGCTAACGTTCCGATATCGGTCCGCGATCCGTGAGAATCCAATAATATTTCAATGATTTGACCTTCTCAAAAAACTCTTCAAATATAACCGGCTTCGTCACAAAACTGTTAGCGCCCAACTTGTAACATCGATCAGCCTCCTCGTTCTGGTCCGAGGTCGTGAGCATGATCACAGGAATGACCCGAAGTTTTTCGTCCTCCTTAACTTTCTTTAGAACCTCGACCCCGTTCACCTTCGGAAGCCTGATGTCCAGTAGAATCAACCCCGGTAGCAGGCGCCCCGCGTATGAGCCCTTCCGAAACAGGTAATCGAGGGCCTCTTGACCGTCCGTGACCCAGATAATATTGTTCGCCAAGCTTCCCTCCCTGAGGGCCTGCTGCGTCAGCTCGGCGTGGTCCGGGTTGTCTTCCACCAATAGAATCTCGAGGTCTGCCGCGCTCTCTACCATCTTTAGACCTGAATATCCGATCCGACCTTCAGTCAACGTGAATCTCGAATGATCCCGTGACATTCCTACATCCGGAGAAGAAGGCCATCTCTCTGGTGGATGGAAGCCCAGATCGGGAAACACACTCGAGGGACAATCTGTGGGATTCCACAAATCTATCATAGAAGAGGATCTTGTCAATGAAGGTTTCCGTTCGGCGCGCCCCGGGAAAATCTCGGCGATCCTTCTGGAGGGTGGAGAAACCCTCTCCCCTTTCAGAGGCGGGATGGCGAAATTAAGGGGGCTAAAAACGGACGAAAAGAAGGCGCCTCGAACGCGCGGCCGGTATTCGGAAACCCGGAGCATCGAAGGCTTCCAAAGGGAAAAAGAGCCGTACGACCATCGCCGGTTCCCGTTGGAGACTCGAAAGCGATGTCATCGTTTGGATCAAGCAAGCGATCACCGGGGTGCGGTCGTCGGAGCCCTGGCTGTTTTTCTTCTGGGAGATTTCTTCTGTGCTTGCATCTTAAAACTTTGTGTCCCGGCGCTCCTCCTCCGACCGGAAAGCCGAGGCTCTGGATGCACGGGAGAAGACTTTCTGAGCCGTTTTTTGCCGTTTCGCTTCTGATTTCCCGGAAGGGGCGCAAGGAGTGTGAGGCGATCGCCCGAGGGACTTTCCCAGGCGTCATCATCGGGCCGCTCAAGGAGTCGCCCTCGGCGGTCACCGAATGGAACAGAACGGAGGTGATCCATTTTGGGAAAAAACCGGAGGGGACTGACGGCGCGGAGCCAGGAGAGGAGGAGCACCGGATCAAGCGAGGGCGAGCGACCTCTCAGCGATCCCCCGCACGGTGGGTTAAACCCGACCGGCCGCAGAAGTCGATTTTATCCCGAAGCCATCTGGATCGAGCCGCATAAAAAGGGAGACGCTCGAGGTCCTTGAGATCGACCTGCAGCCTCCAACTCCAATTACCGGGTCCGATCGTCGCGGGAATATTGATTTGATCCTTCAAGCCGAACAGGTCTTGAAACGGGAACAGGACGATCATCGAGCCTGCCAAAAGAAGCCGATCGAGAACTCGTTCGTTCAAGAACTCGGAAAACTTCTCGGGTGCCGGGGCCGGATCCCCGTCTGCCCTCAGCACCTCCCAGACCGCGGCCCGTTCCTCTGGAGTAAGATCCGCCCACCAGCCGGCCAGCGTGCTCGTGTCGTGGGTGCCTGTGGTCGCAAGGGAGACGAACGGATAGCCCGCAGGATCGTAATACTTCCCCTGTTCATCTTTTTCCCACCGGAACACCTTATTTCCGGCAATGCGGAACGACTGAAGCGTTTGGCGAACAAATTTCGGGATGACCCCGAGGTCTTCCGCCACGGGGATGCAGCCTCCGGCTTCTTCGAGGATCGCATTCAATAGCTGGGTCCCGCGACGGATCTGTTCGCCCTCCTCCTCTGGTTCGAAGCGGGGCGATCCCCCGGCCGGAAAAATCCAGATCCGGAAGAATCCGACCACATGGTCCAGCCTCAGGAGAGAGAACAGGTCGCGGGCCTCCCTCATCCTCAGGCGCCACCAGGCGAGCCCGTTTTTCTCCATCACCCCCCAGCGGAAGACCGGGAGGCCCCAGTTTTGTCCCTCGGCGCTGAAGAAATCGGGCGGAGCGCCCACCGAATCCTCGAGGCTGAAGCTTCCTCGATCGCTCCAGACATCGGAGCTGTCCCTGCTGATGAGAAAAGGAAGATCCCCCATCAGGGACATCCCCCTCTCCCCGGCCCTCTTCAAGACGATCCTCCACTGCTCGAAGATCAGCCATTGGAAATATTTCAGCTTGAGAAGACGTTTCTCCTCTTTCTGGCGCAACTCGCGAAGTGCCCGCGGGTCCCGATCGCGAAAGTTGGGAGGCCACTCCAGCCAGTAGTGCCACTCGAAGCGCTCCTTCAGTAATCGAAAAAGCGCATAATCCTCCATCCAGGCTTTCGAAGCGACGAAGACCTTCAGGGCCTGGGCGCGCGGCGTCTCCCGGAGCCATTCCTCCCGGTAGTAGCGCTCAAAACACAGATCGAGGAGCCGATGCTTTAATAGACGAATCTGACCGCGCTCGATACGCTCGCTCGAACGCCAACGGGAGAGATCTTGTTGAACCGACGGGTCGTTGAACAGACGCTCCGCCCGATCGTTGCCCCGAAAATCGGGCAAGTCCAAGACAGAAAGATAGATCGGATCCATCGCAAACCCGCTTAATGACTGATAGGGGCTCGACTCCCCCGGGGCGGTCTCCCCCAGCGGAAGCAGTTGGATCAGGCGCAGATGATGGTCGGCCGCCCAGTCGATCAATGGGATGAGATCGAGGATCTCCCCGATTCCAAAGTTTTCTTCCGTCTTCAGGGAAAAAACCGGTATGCTGACCCCTGCAACTCGATCGAGAATGGGAGCAAGATGGGTGGGAACCTGATCTGGGCTCATGAGCTCCGGGAAGGCCTTCTTCTTTTCGGTGCGCCCCTGCGCCAGCGGCCGATCGCGAGATAAAAGCCGATGTTCGCCTCGGGATCGATCCGGGGAACGATCCGCGCCTCGGAGGAGGTCAGCAGCGTCTGGACACCCGGGCCGTGACCGGCGAGCGCGCTATCGCCGTGCACCACGACGCCGACCGTGATCGCACCTTCACGGAAGTTCCAGCCGAAGCTGGCATCATGGTCCGCAATGGCCACCAGATCGCCGAACCGAAGTGATTCGAGCTTGTGACGGCGGATGACCGCCGGATCTCCGGTCTGGATGTCGTAATCGCCCTTGAAGACGTCGCTGTGTCCCAGACCGGAGCCCATCAATTTTCCCGGAACGACGGCGACCACCGGAATCTCGATCCGGCGCCCTTCGAGTTCCCGGACCCGTAATTTTCTGAGAAGTCCCGGATCAAGGCTGTAGATCGTCAACTCCGGGAAATCGGGCAGAACGAGCCCCTGGCCGTACGCATGGATGAGGACCTTATCGTCCTGGGTCAGCTTGAGCAACGTCGGATCGTCGAAATCGACCATGACATGCTCGACACCGCCGTGATGCCCGATGACCGTCCCCTTCGCTCCCTTGGCATCTCCGCTGATCACCACCGCCTCGTTTCCGACGCACGAAAAAATGTTAAACGCCCGGTTCGGGTCCTGTGCCAACTTGGTCGGATCACAGGTGAGCGAAACCCCCGGCTCGATATGATCACCGGCCAGACCGAAGACCGAATCCCCGACTTTGACGTTGTAGGTGATTCCGCCGACGCTGGGAAGCATGAGCGGTTTTCCGGTCCGGGAAATTTCCCATCCATAGCTCCTCGGATACATCACGGTTCCCTGAACAGCGAATTTGACGAGGCGATCCTCGTTGGTTAGCATGGCGGCCGCCTCCCATCCAAATTGAAATCAAATCACCCGACCGGGATTCGAGCGAAGGCAAACCGATCAGAAAGGGGGTCACGCTCCCTTTGCCAAGTCGTGTGCCATTCTCCGGGATCCCCACCGAACCGACCGGACCACCATCACCAGTCCGAGAACAAACATGGGAAAGCTCAAGAGCTGGCCCATCGAGAAGGGACCGAGAACCAATCCGAGCTGAGGATCCGGCTCTCGAAAAAACTCGATGCTGAAGCGAAACAGGCCATAGAACAGAAAGAGCGACCAAAATGGAACCCCGCGGGATGCGCCCGAGCGCGCCAGAGAGAAAAGAATCAAGAAAAGGACCACTCCTTCCAGGAAGGCCTCGTAGAGTTGGGAGGGATGCCGGCAGACTTCCCCGCCGGCCGGAAAGACCATACACCAAGGAACCGTCGTAGAACGGCCGAAGAGTTCCCCATTGATGAAATTCCCGATCCGCCCGAGGCCCAGCCCGACTGGGACCGCCACCACGGCCGCGTCGGCCACATCGAAGAACGAGAGCCCCTTCGAACGGCAGAACAGATAGCCCGCCACGAGCACCCCGATGAGTCCGCCATGGAAGGACATCCCTCCTTCCCAGACCGCGATGAGTTTGAAGGGATTGTTAAAATAGTAAGCCGGGTTGTAAAAGAGGATATAACCCAGGCGGCCCCCCAGAATGACCCCGAGGGCCGCGTAAAGGATCAAGTCGGAGACCTGATCCTTGCTCAATGCAAGCCGCCTCTTGAGCGCCATGTAGCGGACCAAGAAAACAGCCGTCATGAAGGAGATCGCGTACATGAGGCCGTACCAGCGGAAAGCAAGCGGCCCGAATCGGAAGAAAACGGGGTCGATGCGCGGGTACGCCATCATGCGATCGGAATCTCCCCCTTTTGCCCGTTCACAGGACCCCGCGCCGGCTCTTCCATCTTGCCGACCTTCTTCCCCAACCGGTCGGAGAGTTTCTCTACGATCTTGTCGAGGAGATCTGGAACTTTCTCGAAGAGGGCGTCCATTCCCTTCCCCCGGCCGACGTTTAACAGGGAAACGCTCTCGTCCCGGACCACTAAAAATGCGACCGGTTCGATTCGGATACCCCCACCCCCGCCATTGGCCTTGACGGGATCGTTCCCTCCCCCTCCGACGCCGACTCCCATCGAAACCCGCGACACCGGGATAATCGTCATGCCGCCGACCATCAGTTCCTGGCCGACGACGGTTTCCGTATGCGCGATCATCTTCATCTGGTCCATCAGGACCTTCATTAAATCTTCAGAGACGTTCATGTGACTTCCTCCGTTGAAACCCTTCACCTCGCCCGATGGCACGGTGGGCATTTCTTTCCTCTGCTTTACGCCCCGTGGCTCAAAGCGACCTCATCCAGGCTGAGGCGCGCGAGCCGTCCCCCAGAGATCCCGAAAGAGGGCAAAGAGGGCACGATAAGGAAGTGTCGCCAGCAACTGCAAAATGGGGATAATCGTACGATAAGGCCTGACCTGAAACCGGGCCAGCACCCAGTTGCGCTCTTCGAAGTTGATCGCCAGAGAGGTTCGGGGGAGCTGAAGCCCCCGCACAATTCCGAAACAGATCCCATTGATCATCGGATCATCGAAAGAGAGTTCACCCTGGATCCGTGCAATGCGAAGGCCACGGCTCAACCGTATTAAAAAACGCTTCAGTTCGCTCACCAACCGAAGAGCCAATCCGGGTTCTGAGGCCAGCCGCCCGATGAGACGGTCGGCTTTGGAGGGATGTCCGGTCGAAGACACCCCCGAAGGATCAGGAGATTCCTTAGCCCGGCGCCGGTGGATTCTCAGACCGAGAAACGAGAGCCACCATCCCTTCCCACGGTCGTTCCCGAGGGCCAGGAAAAGCCAACCCGCCGAATAACAGCCCAATCGGGTATCGATCTCAAAACGGATCGGGATGACGACCAACAGCACGGCCGCGATCCCCGACAGGAGAAGGAGGTCCATTCCAATACCCATCGGCGCATCCCAAATTTTCAGGGGCGGACCAGACTTACTATATCATACCGAACGGCGGGAAAGAAAGGCGGGGTCGCCTCGCTGCGAACTCATCCCAGCAGGACCGGACGGCGTCGATCGTTAGAACCGGCCGAAGCATCATGCCGGGGCCGCCCTGCGACTCTTTTTCGGAATTCCGGTTTTCCACGAAAGAGAATTTCGACCGCGTTCGAAGAGGAGGGGACGCAGGCGCCCCATTTTGCTACCAGTCGACCTTGATCTCCCTCTTGCCTCCCTTTTTGTCCAGGAAGACCACCTTTCCGTGCTCCTGGCCAAAGCGGTGAAGATCCCGGGTGATACTGACATCCTCCCGGCAGTAGAGGGCGATCCTCGCAAATTTCCCCTCCTTGAACCAGCGGAGCGAGGCCAGGCCGTCGGCGGATTTCCTGCTACCGAGCGTTGCCCTGGCGAGGGTATCGAGTTTCGGACGCATTCCAAGAAGGGGGGTCAGATAGGTGAGGAGGTCCAGCGTCGGAAGGCCTCCCAGATCGACGGAGGTATAGGCGGAGAGGACCGCGTAATCGAAATTAAGGATATTGAACCCGATCACCCGATCCGCTTTCTGGAGGTGCTGCACGAGGGCCGGCACATCCTCTTCCTCATATCCTCGAAACAGCCCATCCTGGGTGGAGAAGGTGACGGCAAAGGCGACGCCCATTCTGTGTTTGTAATCCCATCCGCCGACCTCATCGGCACCCCTCTGGGTCTCGACATCAAAATAGACGAGGTTTTCCAATGGAGATCCCCTCCCGCGGCGGACCGCCGCCCTCGTACTCTAAACGTTCGCGAGGGTTCCTGTCAATTGAAACGAGGCCCTTCGCAGGGCTATGCCAATGTTTTAGATAAGCCGTGGTGATTGAAGTCTTTTCATTTTTCTTTGAACTTTGTTCCTGCGAATGGGTTAACCTTCGGGTGTGGAATTTCAAAGGGTCCATCAGGGCCTCCTGAAGGAAATCATCGTTCGGCCGATTCTCCCGGGGGAGCGGGAGCGATGGGAAGAGCTGATGCGCCGGCATCACTACCTGGGCTTCTCG
>Ga0070733_10002355_pt1 | contig 13546 bp, 11 predicted proteins | sample Coa_R1_9_FD_66450 | JGI IMG/M metagenome (GOLD analysis project Ga0070733, IMG submission 66450) | Surface soil microbial communities from Centralia Pennsylvania, which are recovering from an underground coalmine fire - Coalmine... | ecosystem: Environmental > Terrestrial > Soil > Unclassified ... | reverse complement strand
ACCTTCTTCGTCAACAAGGAGCTGACCAAGATCGACGACATGCTGGCGGGAATCATGCGCTACAAGCAGGGAGCCTCATCCCCTTATCACCTGCATGAGAACTGCGAGCATTTCTACTTCATTATGGAAGGTAACGGGACCGTTGAAACTCCGGAAGGTACCCGCAAGGTGGGGCCTGGAGACATGGTATTCATACCGGCTGAGGCGAAGCACCGCCTGCGCGCCACGGAATCGCCGCTGTTCTATTTCGAATTTCAGGCGCCCAACCGCTTTGTAACAACCATCCTCGACGGCACACGCGAAGATCTTGTCTGGAACCGCATCGAAGGCGGAGTCTGGGTCCAAACTTAAGATGACTACAACTACGACGTTTATTGATACCAACAAACTCCCGCGCGTGAAAACTCCGCAGGGAGAAGCCACTGAAGTCCTCAACAACGCGCTCGTCGGCGCGAAGAACGTCCTCGGCACCCTGCGCTGGCTCCGGGCCGGCGAGCAGTTCAAGGCCGACCCAGCCGATAAGCATCAACTCATATATCTGATGGACGGCAAAGGCACCATCAATCTGGATAACAAGGATTACGACGTTCCGAAAGGCGCCGGTGTCTACCTGGGACCTTCCGAAACTGCGACGATCAAGGCCACGGCCGGTGAGTCGATGAAACTCTTCCACCTTGTCGTCCCGCGGATTCCGAAGTAGGAGTTACTTCGTCCAGCAGGGCGTCGGGTCCCAACCTGTGGCATCGGGGAGCTTCTTGAACTGATAGGTCCTGATGAAGGGTCCTGTCAGATAGACCGGGTCGTCCACCATTGCGGTAGCAGCGATATAGCTGTCTCCCTGTTGTCCGTCCACCAGATTGACGTACTCGGTCAGTACCGCCTTATCGCTGTAAGGAACGCCGTTTTTCCGCAGATAGCCGGGAAGCAGATCGGTTGTCACGATGTTCAGGGTACCGGTCTTGGGAGGACCGGCCGGTCTTTGGCCGAACCCACGCCCCCCGCCGCCGAATCCCGGTCCTTGCCACTTTGCCACGGAATAGCCCTGCAATGATGGCGACCCCGGATTGGCAGAGGCCGGGCCGAAGTGCCAGGTGCGCGATTGGGTTCCCGCATCTGCGTCGACCTTTAAAGTGTTGTCATCCACCCAGGTGATATGCAGACGCCCGGGGCGCTGCATCAAACCTACGGCGCCATAGGCCTTGCATTGGTTGCCTTCCGACTCGTCCTTCGCCGGATCCCAGGCATTGGCTACGCGCCGAGCCTCGGCATTCAGCGGCATATAAAGAATGTCGCCCTTGATCGGGCTGACCCGGAAGCGCCACTCATCCACGATCTCCGAGACCCAATACCCCGTGAGGTCGACCGGAGCCTGAGACTTTCCCGTCGGCGGCGGGCCTGCCGGGCCACGGCCTCCTCTGCCGCCTTGCTGCGCGTGCAGCGCAACCGGCATTGCCGCCAGAAACACGACTGCCACCCGAAGCCCGTTATTCATTTCTTTCCACTCAGGCCTTTATAAATGGCTTCGACAAACATATCCGGCGTCCAGTTCGGATTCGTGCCGAATCGCCCATCCCAGTCTTCCGTCGGCTTGGCCGCTTTGATCTGACCCAGCGTCATATCCTTCTTCATCATCCATTGAACGCGGTCGCGAATGATGGTGCACATATCCCTGTAATAAGCCAGATCGGCCAGGTCGCCGAACCGGCCATGGCCGGGAATGAAGATTGTCCCCCCTTCGGTGCGGAACTCGGCTTCCGCCATATCGTCCAGACGATTCAGCGCCGCGAGCTCGCCCTGAATACTGCCGCCTTTGGCCAGGTCGATGTAAGGAAAACTCGTCATGTCGAAAATGTCGCCGGTGGAAATGACGTCAGACGCGCGGAAGTGGACTACGCTGTCGGCATCCGTTGTGGCGTCGGGCATGTGGAAGAGTTCAATGCCTTCGCCATTGAAGAAGTGGCTCAGTTTCATGTTGTCTCTGACGTAGGTTTCGGTTGGCTGCCCGTCGCCCGGCATCTTCGCATCCACGAGCCGCAGGAGCGCCTTCTCGGTGGCGAGAATCGCCGCGTCGTCATTCGCGAACCCGCTGTTCAATTCGGCTGCGACATTACCGCCCGTGAAGGTCTTGCCGGCTCTGGCGATTTTGACATTCCCTCCCGTATGGTCCGGAGATATGGTGGTATTGGCGAGGTACCGAATCGGCTTGGGCGGCGCATAGCTTCGCACCGGCTGGCCAGCCTTGTCCAGTTCCTGAGTGAGCTGCTGAATCGCCGCGATTACTTTGTCGGTCATCTGGGTCGACCCGGCGTCCACCATAAACACGCCGTCCGGGCCGACCGACAAAGTAATATTAGCGCCCGCGCCCGCGAGCAGATAGATGTGTCCGCGGACGGGCACGATCTCGATGTCCCCGCTCGCGGAACTCTGAGCCGAAGCCAGCGAAGCTGTGCCTAGAACAATCGCACCGGCTAACCACGCGCGCTTCGAATGAATCCTCACGAATTTGATCTCCTGAAGCCTGCTACTTTTTCTCGGCGATTGTTTTGGCCGCGGGGGCGTTCTTCTCTCTCTGAATCTTCCTCGCCAACTCGGGATGCATCGTCGCCGCTCCGCCTGACGTGGCTTCCATCGGAATCTTATACTTCTCGCCGAACTCGGGCAAAAATGGATTCTGCCCGGGCATGTAACTTGGCACCACGCCCGCGGGCCGGTCAACCTCTTCCACAACCGTACAGGGATAGGGCGGAATCTGCTGGTTGAGGGCCAGATGATACTCACTGCTGCGTATCATGGGTTCCGTCAGATAGATCGGGTCGTAAGCGATCGTAATCCAGGTCAGGTAATCTCCGCGCCTGATCCAATATTGGGTAAGCGTCGCCTGATCGCTGGAAGGAACGCCGTTGCGCCTGTAATAGTCTTCCTTGAGATGAGTGGTGGTAATTTTCAGCATCTCCCCGACAAACTCAGCGGTTGAAAACCCTCCCCAGGTGTGCCCGGCATATTGCGATGGCCGCGCTCTGCCATCCATGAAATAAGGATTGTCGATCGAGCGAAGCCACTCCGCATGGTAGGCAACCAACTGCCGCGTCACCGGGTCGATCTCCTTCCAGATTCTGACCTGCGAGGGGCCGCGCGAAATGTACATGGCGCCGTGCGGCCGGCACTGCCATTCCGGCAGCGTGTAAAGAGACGCGTTCCATTCCTCGGCCCGCAATCTTCCCTGGCGACTCATCGGGATGCCGATAAACTCGCCCACGTGGGGATCGCCGGTGTCGTCTTCATCCTGGACCGGAGCCCATTCGCCGGAAAAATCCATCTGCGCATGTACCGGGGTGCGCACCAGCATAAGTGCACAAGCGGCGAAAAACAAGGGAACGGTGAGCTTGCCGGGACCGGCCAAACGCATGACGACCTCCAACGAAACCGCTGACGATTAGAAAAGCTTTCCGTCTGGAATTCTATACCCCGGCGGATCGCCCTGTCCACATCGCACGAGCGTGAGATAGACTGATCCCTGATCGCAACAACCCCGGCGAACTTAAGATGGCCAAACAGATTCTGATTCTCCTGGTCTGCCTGCAGGCCTTAGCGCAAAACCCGCCCACAGCCGCCTGGAAATTTGCGGTCTCGGGCGATTCCCGGAATTGCGGCGATATCGTAATGCCCGCCATCGCTTCCGGCGTGCTGAAGGGCGGCGCGAGTTTCTACTGGCATCTGGGCGATTTCCGCGCCATCTATGACTTCGATGAGGATATGGCCCCGCCACCCAAGCTCCAGCTGAACGCCCCTCACGTTACGATCGCGGATTACCTGACGAAAGCGTGGCCGGATTTCATTGACCGCCAGCTTCACCCGTTCGGCTCTCTCGAGCTTTTTCTGGGCATTGGGAACCACGAAACCATCTATCCGAAAACCCGTGAGGACTATGTACGCCAGTTCAGGAGCTATCTGAACACGCCGCGCCTTCGCGCACCGCCCCGAACTTATTACCACTGGGTCATGAACGGGAAAATAGATTTCATCTCTCTCGACAACGCCAGCGGCAACACATTCGATCCGGCGCAGATGGCCTGGATAAGAACGCGTTTAGCGGAAGATCGAGCGTCGAAGTCGGTCACTACCGTCGTCGTCGGTATGCATGAGGCCCTGCCAGGGAGTAAGGGGATGAGTCACAGCATGTGCGATGCGCCTTCGGGTATTACACGAGGCCGCGAGGTCTATAACCTGCTGTGGAACCTGCGGCAGTCCGGCAAGAGGGTCTACCTGCTGGCCAGCCACTCCCATTTCGTTATGGACGATGTTTATAACACGCCTTATTGGAAAGACAAGGTCTTACCTGGGTGGATCGTGGGCACGGCGGGAGCCGTTCGCTACCGCCTGCCTCCGGGAGTGCCGACCGCTTCCACTTCCCGCACCGACGTTTACGGTTACCTGGTTGCGACGGTCATGAGCGATGGCACCATCCAGTTCGAATTTGAACAGCTCAGTCTGGAAGATCTCAAGGCTGCCAACGCAGGCAAGACACCCGATGCCCTGATTGGGTGGTGCTACAACGAGAATAAAAACCTGGATATTCCCAAGCCTTCAGCCTGCGGTGTCGAGTAGACTCTTTCGCATAAGAATTCGTTGCGCTCCGCCCGGGTAGCCATCGACCGCGCCCACGCGCACATAGCCTTGCTTCTCATAGAAAACCGGCGCCTGAAAGGTCAGGGTGTCGAGAATTGCCCCATGGCAGCCGTTTTCAATGGCGGCATTTTCCGCGGCCCGCAGTATCCTGGTTCCTAAGCCGGTGCCGCGAAGACTTTCCGTAATCCACAGTACTTGAACGGAAAACCAGCCAAAAGCGAAGTCGCCGACAAGGCCGCCAACCAATCGACCATCGGCATCGCGAACGTACACGTCGAGAGTTCCGAATGGATGTTCCCCGAGGTGGGGAGCATTGAATTCCTGCAATTTGCGGGCGATGAAGTCGCGGCTCTCCGGCTGAGCGTTTCGGGTCACCTCGAGGTTGAGGGAAGTCATGGAACCGCATCCACCAATTTCTGAATCGCGGGGCCAATCGCGATGGACAAACCGGCGTGATGCGCGTTCGCTTCTTTGAGTGCAGTAACCGTGTACTGCTTCCAATCGGCGGGCGCCTTCGTGTTCGCATATGTGAGAGCCTCGTCGCCCACCTTGCACATTGCCGCGAGTCCGTCGGCCAGGGCCAGATCCTCTGTGAGCAGGGAGTTACTTTCAAGCAACGGCCGGAGCTCACTCGCTGCCGTCAGCCAGGCATCGAGCTGTTTCCGCAGTTGGCCAGCCTCGACCGTTCCCCGGTCCACCACATCGCGAAACTTCCGTGCGGCGTCGCTCTCGGGAGGAATCGCATCCACCAGACGGTTGAACGCGGACGACGCGCCATAGTGATTCCGATGGCGTTCATAGCCTTTCACGGGCTCGAGCGCGGACGCGAAGACGTGCAGCGGAGTCAGGTCGACGTCCGGTTCCGCGAGGCGCCGCAGCATGAGTTCGAGATTCGAGCGCTGAGTAAGGCCGAGCCACTCCAACCAGAAATTGACGCTTTCCAACCTGTCATACATGGAGCCGACATCCGAAACCGATTCCGGCGACCAGAAGCGCTCGGCAATGGCGGCGAGCCGAGGCCACAGTCTCGAATCCAGATTCTCCGCCGTGGCAAGTTCCTCCCACATTGCCGCTTCACCACCGAGGATCAGCTTTTTTTGCTCGGGCAACAGATCCGCAGCTTCGCCGTGCAACGGGTCCACCGCATAATGCTGCGATGCGGGCTGCATCAGGTCCAGATAATAGCCGGCCGAAAGGATGCCGGGATAACCTTCGCGTGCGGCCGCAGCCAGCGATTTCTCGCCTCGCCACGATTGAATCAGGATGTTCTTCGGAAGCTCCGGCTGCAGGATCTCGTCCCATCCCTCCATGCGCTTGCCGTGATGCGCCACTATTTTTTCCACCCTCTTGTTAAACAGAGCCTGCAACGCCGCGGCATTGGCGATATGGTGGACCTTCATGTAGTCGCGGATATGCGGCTCGCTCGTCCAGGCCTTCGCGCTAACCTCATCGCCGCCGATATGAAAGTACTCGTCGGGAAACAGCTTCACCATTTCGCCGATGAAGCCATCGAGGAAACGATAAGTAGACTCTTTGGTGGGGTCGATGACGCCGGACGGATACTGGAACTCGTGCACAACGCTGTAAGGTCCGGGACCGCTTGCGAGGTTCGGGTAACCGGGGAGCCAACTGGTGGAGTGGCCGGGTATGTCGAATTCGGGCACAATCCGGACGCCTCGATCGCGCGCATAAGCCACCACCTGGCGGATTTCCGCCTGCGTGTAAAACAATCCGTCCGAGCCCATTTCCTGCAGACGCGGATATTTCCGGCTTTCGACGCGGAAGCCCTGATCGTCCGACAGGTGCCAGTGCAGAACGTTGAGCTTGACGGCGGCGAGGCCATCGATCGTACGCTCCACCTCGTCAACCGGAATGAAGTGGCGCGAAACGTCCAGCGAAAGGCCGCGCCAGGGAAAGCGCGGCTGATCGCGGATATCGACATACGGAACGGAGAAGCCTGGTAGGGCCGGCGAATGGTTTTGTTGGACAAGTTGCAGAAAGGTTTCAAGCCCGCGCAGTGCACCCAACGGGCCGTCGGCGGATAGCTGGATATGTTCGCCGGTGACTTGCAGCGAATAGCTTTCGTCGTCTCCCAAACGCTGGGGCTCTTTATGATCGCGTCTCTCGACAGCAACGGACATGGTGGCGCGATTCGCCAGCGGCCGATCGATTCGTGTCGAAATCGGCACACCTGTCTGGCGGACCAGGCGTACCAGTGTTCGCTGCGCGGCGGCTTTGATTCGCGGATCGCTCGCACCCGCGCCGGACAGGACCATCGTGAAGCCTGCGTTGATGTCAATCGATCCCGCAGTCGTGCGGACGCTCGCCGGCCACGGCATCAGCGGCAGCGTCTGCGCGGACAGCGCTGCGCACGCGCACAGGACAAATCCCAGCTTCACTTGCCTTTGTCCTCAAACTGCGCGAATGGCCCGACTGCGTATACGATCTTGCCGCCAACCATGGTCAACAGGGACTCGATTCCGCCGACTTCTTCGACCGGAACTGTCATGTAATCCTTCGTCAGCACGGCTAGGTCGGCGAGCTTTCCAATTGCGAGCGATCCGCGCTTGGCTTCATCGCGGGAGAACCACGCACTGCCAAGAGTGTAGAGGCGGAGAGCGTCCATGCGGTTTGGAGTCTCCTCCTGCCCGCGGAGTGCGATGCCACTGACCGTTTTGCCGTCGAGAAACCACTGCAGCGCGGTGAATGGATTGTAAGAAGCGACCCGATGGGCGTCGGTTCCAGCTCCCACGGGCACACCGATTTCCTTCGCCGTCATGACCGGCGGTTCACGGCGGAGAGCAGGCGTCTGCACCTGTTCGCCGCTGAAGTAAAGCGCATCCTGGACGGTCCAGCCCATACCCAGCGCCTTCATGCGGCGCAGCGTCGCAGGCGAGGCATTGTTCAAATGTGCGATCGACCAGCGAAGCGCCGTGATCGGCACCTCCCGGTTCACGCGCTCAAAGATGGTAAGGAGATGATCTACCGATTCTTCGTTCGTCCAGTGCATCGTGATCGACATGCCGCGCTCGGCCGCCCACTTGGCGATTTCGAAATATTTCTGTTTGTCCGCGTCGGTCGGTTTGTTGTTGTTATTCATCGCCCACGTGATTCGCTCACCGATGCCGTTGAAGCGCAGCATATCGTCGCCGAAACCCATCGGGAGCATTTGCGTCAGATCTTTCAACTCGGCGAATTCATTGCCCGGCGGGTCGCCGCACAGGCTGTAGGCGACGCGAACCGTCATCTGACCGCCCCGCCATACTTTAAACACGGCCTGATAATCTTCCGGGCTGACGTTGTTTCCGCCGGGATCGACCACACCGGTGATAGCCAGCCGATTGAGCTCCCGAAAGAATTTTTTCGTGCCTTCGATCTGCTCGTCGAAATTCGGTTTCGGAAGTTTATCGAACAGAGCAATGATGGCGTTGTTGCCTCCAGTAATTCCTCCGGTCGGATTCCCGTTTGCGTCCCGATCCAGCTTGCCGCCCGCGGGAAGATCGGCATCGGAGGAAATGTTCAGGGCTTTGAGCGCCGCGGGAGTCATCATCACCCAGCCGTAGCCAAGCTGTACATAGACCGGATTGTTCGGGGCTGCGGCGAGAAGCTCCGCCTGGGTGGGCCGCCGTTTTTCTTTGAATTGCTGAACATTCCAGCCACCCGCGACAATCAGCCATGCGCCCGGTTTCATCGTCTGCGACGCTTCGTGAATTCTGCCGATGGCGGCGGCGAGCGAAGATGTGCCGATCCAGTTCACTTCCGTGCTGAAGCTCAGCGCCGCGCGGATCGCGTGCATATGCGAATCGATCAGGCCGGGAATCACGGTGCGCCCCTTGAGGTCGATGACTCTCGAATTCGCGCCGCCAAGCTTCCGAATTTCCGCAGTGGCGCCAAGAGCGGCGAGCCGGCCATCCCGAATTGCGAGAGCCTCAGCCGCCGGAGATCGATCGTCGAGCGTCACGATCCTGCCGTTGATCAGCAGGGTATCGGCGTTCTGCGACCAAGCGGGCGACGCGATGAGTATCGCGCCCATCAAAGCGACGATCGGGATTTTCATGAACCCTCCCTTTGACGTTGTATCATTGCGGTTCGCAACGTGACTCCACGATCTCATCGATTTCTTCCCCTTCTTCTGATCCTTTTCATCGGCAGCGGATGCTCCGCCCTGACCTACGAGGTGGTCTGGCTGCAGCTGCTGCAGTTGGTGATCGGCTCGTCCGCCGCTTCCCTTGCCGTGCTGCTGGGGACATTCATGGGAGGCATGTGCCTCGGCAGCATCTTCCTTCCGCAATTCATCTCCGCCCGCCGGCATCCATTGCGGGTCTACGCGGTCCTCGAACTGGGCACAGGCGTTTTCGGATTCGCCGTGCTGTTCGGACTCCCCTTCGTCCAGCATCTTTACACAGCCACCATCGGCCACGGACTGCCCGGAATTCTGCTGCGCAGCGCGGCTTCCGCGATATGCCTGCTGCCGCCCACGCTGATGATGGGCGCGACCCTGCCCGCGATTTCACGCTGGATCGAGACTACCCCGAAAGCCGCTTCCTGGTGGGGATTTTTCTACGGCGGGAACATCGCCGGCGGGGTTTTCGGATGCCTGCTCGCGGGATTCTACCTGCTGCGCATTCACGACATGGCGACTGCGACCTATGTGGCGGCCTCGATCAACCTCGCGGTCGCGCTCGCCAGTTTGGGACTAGCCCGATCCGTAGTTTACGAAGCGCCTTCCGCCGCCATCGAAACCGCCGGAAGAGCGCCGGATTCCTGGCCCGTCTATTTCGCCATCGCACTCTCCGGCCTCTGCGCATTGGGGGCCGAGGTCATCTGGACCCGTACTCTTTCGCTCATGCTGGGACCTACGGTTTATACGTTTTCGATCATTCTCGGCGTGTTCCTGACGGGACTCGGTCTGGGGAGTAGCGGCGGTTCGGCGCTCTCTCGCACGAATCCCAGGCCAAAAACGATGCTCGCCCTGTGCCAGCTTGCGCAGGTTCTCGCTATCGCATTTGCGGCATTCATGCTTGCAGATTTCCTTCCCTACTCGCGCGGCAATGTCGATTCTCCTTTGAGCCCCTGGCGCGGGTTCCTCAACGATCTGGCGCGCTGTGCGATCGCCATCCTTCCGTCCACGATTCTGTGGGGCGCGAGTTTCCCGCTGGCGCTGGCGAGCGTCGCGATGTCAGATAAAGCCTCCGGCAAGAGAGATCCCGGCAGGCTGGTCGGTGAAGTCTATGGGGCGAACACGATCGGCGCCATTCTGGGTTCGATCGGCTTCAGCCTGATCATGATTCCTGGCGTAGGTACGCAGCATTCCGAGCAGGTATTGATCGGGCTTTCGATCCTGGCCGCCATCGTGATCCAGCGGCCGTCCGTGAAGATGGCAGGCGCGGTGGTGGCCGCCGCCCTGGTCGTCTGGAGCGTGCCCGCGATCCCGTGGCAGTTGATCGCATTCGGACGCCGCCTCGCGACCACCACCGGCAGTTGGACCCCCATCTACATCGCCGAAGGCATGAACTCTTCCATCGCTTATACGAAGTATGAAAATGTCACCACTTACTTCCATGTCAGCGGAAAAACGGAAGCTTCCGCCGAGCCACAGGACATGCGACTGCAGCGACTGTTGGGCCATCTTCCGGCGCTGCTTCACGCGAATGCGAAGTCCATCCTGGTAGTCGGATGCGGGGCGGGTGTTACGGCCGGAACGTTCGTCGTCCATCCGGAAGTGGAACACATCACGATCGTCGAAATCGAGCCGCTGATTCCGCCGGCCTCGGCGCAATACTTCAGGCGCGAGAACCACAACGTCATGCACGACCCGCGAACGAAGATCGTCTACGACGACGCGCGGCATTACATTCTGACGTCGTCCGAAAAATACGACATCATCACCTCCGACCCGATTCATCCGTGGGTTAAAGGAATCGCGCCGCTCTATTCGACCCAATACTTCGAACTGGTGAAGCAGCATCTGAATCCGGGCGGCTTCGTCACCCAGTGGGTACCGCTTTACGAGAGCAGCGTGGAAACGGTTCAAAGCGAAATCGCCACATTTTTCGACGCTTTTCCGAACGGCACAGTTTGGGGCAATCTCAACACGGACGGCCAGGGTTACGATGTGGTCCTCGTCGGACAAGCCGGAAAACTCAAAGTAAACGTCGATGATATGCAGGAGCGCCTCGATCGTCCGGAATACAGGCCGGTCGCGGACTCGCTGCACGAGGTCGGCTACAATTCCGCAATCGATCTGCTTGCCACCTTCGCGGTCCAATCGTCCGACCTGCGGCACTGGCTGCAGCAAGCGCAGATCAACACGGACCGGAACCTGCGTCTGCAATACCTCGCCGGCCTGGGACTCAACCAATACCTCGCTCCTGTGATCTATCAGCAGATCGTGCAGTATGGTTCGCTGTCACCGGACCTATTCACGGGCTCGGCCGCGCGGCTGCGGTCCCTGCGAAATGGTATGGCATCCCTGCGTTATTGAGTTGTAGCTCTTAAACTGTGGGGTGGGGCTTCGGCCCCGCAGCCGGGCTTCTGCCCGGCCGGACCATGCGATATATTAGGGGTCCCGTGAAGAAAACTTCTTTGACCAACCTGTGTATATCGACGTTATCCATGGCCTGCGCGGCGTACGCCCAGGCGCCTGCCTCCGATATTGTCGCCGGAGTGGGAAACTTCAGCCACATCGTTTCGAACCTCGATAAATCCATCGAGTTTTATCGCGACGTCCTCGGGATGGAACTCCCTGCGCCGCCCGCGCCGTTTTCCCCGAATCCCGCCATCATGAAATTGGGCAACACCATCGGCGCCCAATCGCATATCGCTGTCATGAAAGTTCCGGGCGCGGCTATCGGGCTCGAACTGATCGACTATAAAGACATCGACCGCAAGCCCGCTCACCCTCGTTTTCAGGATCCCGGCGCGGGTAATTTCGCCATCCTTGTGAAAGACATCGATGCCGTTGCCGCACGCCTGAAGAAGGCGGGGGCACACGTCCTGACGGCCGCGGGCGCGCCAGTGGATATACAAGGCAGGGAGAAGGGCTTCTTCGTTCAGGATCCCGATGGCTTCATCGTGGAGGTGACGCAACTGACTCCCTTGCCCACCAATGCCGCGAACACGCCAGGCAACCTCTTCGGCGCCAGCGTTGAAGTCACTGTCGCGGACACCGACCAGACCGCGAAATTCTATCGCGATCTGCTGGGATTTCAGCTTCGCGTGAACGACGCATTCACCGACAATAAGCTGATGGCCGATACTGCGGGAACTCCCGGCGCGCAGTTCCGGCAGAGCTCGGGCCAGATCCCCGGGACATTGGTAAGGCTCAGTTTCATCGAATTCAAGGGGATCGACCGCAAGCCGATGCAGACCCGCGTGCAGGACCCCGGCACCGCTATTCTCCAACTGCGCGTTCGCGATGTGGATGCCGCGGTGAGCAAACTCAAAGCGGGCGGGGCTACGGTCATATCGACGGGCGGCGAACCGGTGACTTTGGGGAATCGGAAGCTGGTCATCGTCCGGGATCCCAACAATCTGTTTCTCGAATTACTGCCTGCGCAATAACCAAGGAGTCAGTCAGATGATCGCCCTCAATCGAAGACAGTTCAACACGCTCGCGCTCGTTCTCGCCGCACAGGGCAAGAGGCTTTTCGCCGCCTCCGGACTTGACGAAAACCTGCGCGGCGGCATGACTCGCCGAAAGATCCCGTGCGTGGTGGCAATGGTCGCGACGGCTGACAAGACCACTTACACGGGCGCTTTCGGCAAGCGCGATGCCGCCTCGGGCGTCGATGTAAAACCCGACTCCATTTTCGCCATCGCTTCCATGACCAAGGCGATTACCACCACGGCGGCGATGCAGCTTGTCGAACAGGGGAAGGTCATGCTGCACGAACCTGTATCGAAATATTTGCCGGAGTTAGGCAAGCTCGACGTGCTGACCGGCTTCGATGCCGCCGGCAAACCGATCCTGAAGCCTGCCACCAAACCGGTCACGCTGCACCATCTGTTGACCCATACCTCCGGGTTCGCCTATGACACCTGGGACGAGAGCATGCTGAAGTACAACACGCTGCACGGCGGTCCTTCCGCCGCGGCCGTTGCTCCGCTGACGCCGCTGATTTTCGAACCCGGTAGGCGCTGGCAATACGGAACCAGCGTCGATTGGGCGGGCAAGCTGGTTGAAGCGGTCAGCGGGCTTGCGCTCGAACAATATTTCCAGAGGAATATTCTGCAACCGCTCGGCATGAAGGATACGACGTTTGTTTTCCCGGCCGACAAATTCGATCGCCTTGTGGCTTCCAGCCGCCGTGTGGCCGACGGGTCGCTGAAGGAAGACCCGCGCACGATGCCGGTTCCGCCCAAAGCTTACAACGGCGGTGGGGGATTATTTTCCACCGCGCCCGATTACGTCGCATTCATGCAGATGATTCTGCATAAGGGACGCGGCCCGAACAACGCGCAGATCCTGCAGCCGAAGACGGTGGCGATGATGACGGCCAGCCAGACCGGCGATCTTACCGCAGGCAGGTTGAAAACTTTCCGTCCTACGATCTCGAGCGACGTCGATTTTCACCCCGGGGCCAGCGACGGATACACCTACGGATTCCTGATCAACAAGACCGCGTATCCGGCCGGCCGATCCGCCGGCAGCCTCGCCTGGGCGGGGGTTGAGAACACGTTCTACTGGATCGATCCGCGCCGCTCTCTGTGCGCCGTGATCATGATGCAGTTCTTCCCGTTTGTGGATTCGCAGGCCGTGGGCCTGCTGAGCGATTTCGAAAAAGCTGTGTACGCGAGTTAAACATAACGTCTTAAGTAATTGCGCATAAGCGACGGAGCGTATCATTGGGATTCGCCCATTCCGTGAACTGACTTTCAACGGCGTCGATGACGGTTTCGAGGAAGCCGAAGTAGCGGT
>Ga0070733_10002354_pt1 | contig 13551 bp, 15 predicted proteins | sample Coa_R1_9_FD_66450 | JGI IMG/M metagenome (GOLD analysis project Ga0070733, IMG submission 66450) | Surface soil microbial communities from Centralia Pennsylvania, which are recovering from an underground coalmine fire - Coalmine... | ecosystem: Environmental > Terrestrial > Soil > Unclassified ... | reverse complement strand
CGAACTTGTTGCCGACCGGCTCCCACGTTGCGCCGCCATCATCCGAACGTTGAATCAGCTGACCGAACCAACTCGTCGACTGCGAGGCATAGATCCGGTTCGGCTCGGCCGGCGAGCCTTTCATATGATAGATCTCCCAACCCGCGAAATGCGGACCCTCGATCTTCCACTCCGCGCGTTTGCCGTCGGAGGTAAGGACGAACGCGCCCTTGCGCGTGCCCACGAGCAGCCGGACGGAACTCATAAAAGCGGCGACGGATGACGCGGCTCGTAGAGTCCCATTCGCTCTCCTCCGGGAAGGATCAACGTCGTAGCGAGTCCCCAGCCCTGCTCGGCAACGGGACCCTCGGTCTGAATGCCTCGCGAGGCGAGCTTTTCCACCGTCGCGTTGACGTCGTCGCACATGAGGTAGACCTCGTGCCCCGGCTCGCCCTCGGTCGCGTGCACGCCGATCTCAGCCGGCGGTGCCGCAAAGATCGGCCAGCCTTCGCCGGCATCGACCGACGGCAGCTCCAGCACGTCGCCGAGAAACTTCTGCACTTCCTCGGCATGGCGGCTAAAGAGAATCACGTGCATTCCGGTAATCATCGTGTCTCGCTCCTCTAATCCGGCAAATGAATCGCGAATCGTTTGCGCCGGCTGCGAAAGCCTCCGACGAGTTCGACGGAACTGCGCGAGACGCCGTAGGCCACCGCCAGCGCATGGATGCAGGCTTCATTCGCCGCGCCCTCGATCGCTCGCTCGCGAACGCGCACCACAATCGACTTGCCCGCGCGGTCGATGCCCGGCGCGCGCGAACCCGGCTTAACCGTCACGTTAACGAGGGTCCTCGCCACGAGTAGCTGATTCGACGGTGCGCGATTGCAACCTCGGCCGACGAAGCCGCACTAGGGCGGCGCAGCAAGCGATTTTGTGGAGATGTGGGGACTCGAACCCCAGACCCTCTACATGCAAAGCAGATGCTCTACCAGCTGAGCTACATCCCCGCGCCGCGACGCTGATACGTTTAGGTGGCTGCCTTTCTCATCCTTCGAGAGGGCCGGGATGATGCCCCGGAAAACGGAGGAGTCGCACTTTGCGCCATGAAGTGGGGCGGGTTGCAGCGGCTTGAGGCCGATGGGGGCATAGCTCAGCTGGTAGAGCATTACGCTGGCAGCGTAAGGGTCAGGAGTTCGAGTCTCCTTGCCTCCACCAAAGAACGCCTGTTTTTACGGGCGTTTTTCCGTCAGCGGGGCGACGGTTGCCATTTGGTTGAGACCGGCGACGGACGATGTGCGGATGCCGGTCTGCTTAGTTCTGACCCGGAGTTGTGACCCTTGGGCACGAACGGTCTTGTCCGGGACTTGAGCAGGTGAGCAAAGAAGGGCCTTGAGACAGTCCATGAACCTACGGTGTTGTAAGGATGTCGTACCGAGAATTGCGCCGGCTGCTCGAGCAGCATGGCTTCCGAATCGATCGGCAGCATGGCAGCCACGCGGTATATTTACATCCGAACCGGCCAACGGTTCCGATAACCGTCGCCGGTCACGGTAACAAAAACGTGCCGGTGGGTACACTTCGCAATATTCTGAAGGGAGCAGGTTTACTCGATGAAATACGCGGTCGTCATTGAACGGTCAGAAGATGGTTGGGGCGTATATCCGGTGGATCTGCCGGGCGTCGGCGTTGTTGCTGATACGCCAGAACAAGCCCTCGATCGCATAAATCAGGCGATCGGAATGCAACTTGAGACCCTAGGGCGCGTTGGCGGGTATATTCCGTCGCCGACGCCTTGGGCCGTCTGGGCGACGCCGCACTTTGAGTTCGTCTTAGGACTCATACCGCCAGCCGTCGTTTGGAATGTTCCAGGCGTGCAAATTTTCGGTGAGGCGACAAGCTCGATGGGCCGCATGATGAGCGAGGTGGTGCCCCAAGCCTTCGGTATAACCGCTCGCGACTACGCGACTCCGAGACTCACTCCGGAGCCTCTCCCGGCGTAATGGACCAGCCTGTTCAAAGCTTAACCGTCAAGTTGCTGCTCGCAGATTATGCAGTCGCAACGGAAGGGAAGATCACCATCGTCGGCGGCGGTTGGAGGAACACGCTTCCGATGTCTGCGATCATGGCCATTGGAGGTACGGTTGAAATCCCTTGGACTGAAACGAACCGCCGCCACCACTTGCGCATTGCGCTAGTGCGTCAGGACGGGCAAGCAGTGCGCATTGCGACACCAATTGGAGAGCAAGCATTTGAGTTGCAGGGGGCGTTTGAAGCGGGGCGGCCGCCCGGAGTTCCCCCGGGAACGTCGTTCACCATGCCTTTAGCTCTTTCGTTTGTGCGACCGCAGCTTGAGGTCGGAACATACGTGTTTGACGTGTTTGTTGGGGATGCGAGGAAGGCTTCGCTTCCGTTCGATGTTCTGGAGCAATTGAACACGCCACACCCGCGCCCCCCTGGTTAGACGTTTCGATGCCTCCACCAAAATAACGCCTGTTTCTACGGGCGTTTCTCTTTGTCGTCGCAGGGAGAGACTCACGCGTACTAAAGTGAGCACGGGAGGTGGACAAATGCCCTTCCATATCGGCCGGTACGCGCTGTGCGCCGGCATAGCCGCAACACTTCTCTCCGCGTGCGGCGGTGGCAACGCCCTCCCGCTGAACGCATCGAGCGCGGAACGCACTCGCCCGGCGGTTGCGTACGGCGTGGTCTATAGCTTTAAAGGCGGGTCACGCGACGGCGAAAATCCGTACACGGGCCTCATCAACGTCGGCGATACAATTTACGGCACGACGGCCGACGGGGGCACAGAAGGTACCGGAACCGTGTTTGCGATCGGCAAGACCGGCAAGGAAAGCGTGGTTCACCTGTTCGGCGGTTCGGGAGACGGCGCTAACCCATATGCGGGTCTTCTCAATGTCAAAGGCACGCTCTACGGCACGACCTTCGATGGCGGCACAAACAAGTTCGGAACGGTTTTTGCGACTACGACGTCCGGCGCGGAAAGCGTGCTCTACAGTTTTGGCGCCTTGGGCGGCGATTATCCGGAGGCGGGCCTCATCGACGTCAAGGGTACGCTCTACGGCACGACGGCCGATGGGGGTACGAACAGCGTCGGAGTCGTGTTCGCGATCACCAAGTCAGGCGCGGAAAGCGTGCCGCATAACTTCGCCGGCGGCTCGGGAGACGGTGCCGTCCCATATGCCGGGCTTCTCGACGTCAAGGGCACGCTCTACGGCACGACCGAGTATGGCGGCGCAAACAACGCCGGGACCGTGTACGCGATCACCACGAGCGGCACGACAAGCGTGGTCCACAGCTTCGGCGGTCCGGGAGACGGCGGATACCCGTTGGCGGCCCTCATCAACGTCGGCGGCACGCTCTACGGCACGACGGTTACCGGGGGCGCGAGCTGCGGCTCATACCATATCACCGGTTGCGGAGTCGTCTTCGCGATCGCGCCGTCCGGCGCGGAAAGCGTGCTTCACAGCTTCGGCGGCTCGGGCGACGGCGTCTACCCATATGGGGGCCTCGTCAACGTCAAGGGCACCCTCTACGGCACGGCCGAAGCCGGCGGCGCGAACTGCAGCCCGTTTGGTTGCGGGGTTATCTTCTCGCTCACGCGATCCGGCACGGAGACGGTGCTTCACAACTTCGGTGCCTCCGGAGACGGCGAGTACCCCGGGGCGACCCTTCTCAACGTCAAGGGCACGCTCTATGGCACGACGGTTGACGGGGGCAAAAACGACGACGGTACCGTCTTTTCGTTAAAGTCCAACCCGTAAATATCGCTCGCGAAGAACCAATCCCGATTCGAAAGGTCGATTTCGGGATACACTTCTATGGGCTCTACACGATTTGGCGTTTCAGACTTTCTTCATCTCGAACGCTTACGTCTAACAAGGGAATAGGGAGGAATCATGTCCAGAGAGACGGTCTCGAAGGGATCAACTTGGATGCAAGGATTTGGAACGGCACCCACCCGAGGGGCCTTCGTTCGCGGCGTGATCCTGCTGCCGGCGCTTGCCGGGCTCCTTACCAAGACCGTCTTGGCCGACGATACGAAGGTCGCGCAGTCGGCGGTTCAATACCAGACGAAACCCAACGGCGATAAGCAGTGCTCGAAATGCTCCTTCTTCATTCCCGGGCAGACCGCCGACGCGAACGGCTCGTGCAAAATCGTCGACGGGGTAATCTCGCCGAGCGGATACTGCATCGCCTTCAACGCAAAATAGACCGTGCGGGCACGCTCAGACGAGGCGCGTGCCGACGAAAACCAATGTCAACGCGACCGCCGGACGCAGCCAGCGCGTCTGCATCCGCCCGCACAGTTTGCTGCCGATATACACGCCCGGTAACGAGCCCAGCAATAAGTTCATTACCAAGACCGGGTTCACGTCGCCCATCGTCCACCGACCCGCCGCCGCCGTCGGAATCAGGAAGGCGGCGTAGGCAATGTCGGAACCGATCAACTCGGACAGGCCGACCGTCGGCAGCGCCAGCGTCAGCAGCGGCAGCGTGATCGAGCCGCTGCCGATCGAGGTAATCGTAACGATCAGGCCGACGACCGCGCCGATCGCGGCGACGCGCAGCCGCTGCGAGCCGCTCCAGGCGAACTCACCCGACACCGCACTGCCGGCGCGCTTGAACAGCGGCCGCGCAATCATGATGGCCGCGGCCAAGAAGAGCGCCACGCCGATTGTGTGCCGCGTCCATAGCGTAATGAGCTTCACGTCGAAATGAGTTCGCAGATAGTACAGCAGGCCGACCCCAACCAGAGCCGCGGGTATACCGCCGGCCAGCAGCGCTATCGTGATCTGCCAGTTAACCGTGCCTTGGCGGTTGTGGAGATACGCGCCGTAGAGTTTCGTAGGAACGCTGTAGAGCAAGTCGCTGCCGACCGCGACCAACGGGTTCACTTTTAATGCCAACACGAGCAGCGGCGTCATAATTGCCGCGCCGCCGACGCCGGTCAGGCCGACGATCGTCCCCACGACCAATCCAATGAAAACCAGCTCCCAGTTCACGAAAGAGGAACCTCCTGCAAGCTAAAAGATGACTTGAGCTACCAAATCCTAAGGAATAATAACCGAAGTCACCGATAATTGAAAGGGGAAGTCCGTTCTTTCGAGGCGTCGGCCCTACACGGGGCGTTCAAAAAGCCAGCGCGAGATTGCGGCTTTTACTAAGTCACGCTCCACCGCGTGGATGCGCTCCATTAGGTGCGCCTCACTTTCGCTCGGCTCGACGCGAAGCGGTTTTCGCGCGAGCACCGGTCCTCGATCCGTTGCGGGCGTAACGCGATGGACCGTTGCGCCGGCCCACCGGCTACCGCCGGCGAGCGCGTCCTGGACGGCGCGTGGGCCCCGAAACGCCGGCATCCGCGTTCCGTCAGGGAGTCCGACGTCATCGCAATTCGAATCGAGCGGCAGAAACGCCGGATGAAGGTTGAGCATTTCCGGAAACGACGCCACGAAGACATCCGAGAGCAGATGCATCCAGCCGAGCAGCAGCACGAGATCCGGCGCCTGGAGACGCACGGCTTCGAGCAGTCGCTCGTCGTACTGCGCACGCGTCTCTTCCTTGCGATGCCAGGCCACGACGTGCACGGCAACGCCGGCCGCGCGCGCGCGTTCGATTGCATACGCCTCTGCATCGTTGCTCACGAGCGCGACGATCTCGATCGGGAGGCTGCCGTCGCTCGAGGCATCGACGACGGCTTGAAAGTTGCTTCCGTTCCCCGACGCCATCACGAGCGTACGCGGCCGCGGCGCGAGCAGCGCCGCTCGATCGAACTCTTCGGCAACGACCGCGCCTACGGAATCGGCATAGTATCGGATGAGCCCGTCGCCGCTGACCGCGGGAATCAACGCCCGAGCGTAGCCACGTTCGCGCAGCGCTTGCAGCGCTTGGCGCAAGATGAAGCCTCCGAGCCCCGTCTTACGCTCTTCTCTAACAACTCCAAAGGGACCGAAGAGCCCGACGTCGCGCTCGCGTGCCAGTCCATTGAGCCAGCGAAACTTTAGCGCGCGCGCGTCGAGCGTCGCAAAACCGATCGGTGCGTCGGCGCGACGGGCCACGACGTTCACGCCCGCCGCGGCCTCGGAGCTCCACGTGCCGCTAAACGCTTCGTCGATCCATGCCAGCGTGCGATCGCCGGCAACTTCGGTCCCTACGGCCGAGGTGCCCAAGGGTACCGCGGAGAGATCGACGATCAGGTTGCAAAGCGTCGGCACGTCAGGGATGAACGATGACGCGCGGCTCCTCGCCGATGCGCGATTCGATCCAACCGACGACCTTCGCACCGGGAACCGCGGCAATCGCGGCCGCAGCGTCGGTCACCGGCACGACGAGCGTGAAGCCCACACCCATGTTAAAGATGCGGTATCGCTCCTCGCCAAGGTCGCCGCGCCGGACGAGTTCTTGCAGGATCGGCGGCACCGACCAGCGGGGTTGCTCGAAGACCGCCTTGACGTTCTCCGGCAGCGTGCGAGGGAGGTTTTCCAGCAAGCCGCCGCCCGTGATGTGCGCCATCGCCTTAACGCGCGCGACGCACTCGATCGCGCGCACGGATCGATAGTACGACGGATGTTCGGCGAGCAGCGCATCGGCAAACGTTCCACCTTCGAACGGAGCGTTCCACTCGTCGCGCGAGATCAGCGAGCGCGCGAGCGAATAGCCGTTGGTGTGCAGGCCGACCGCCGGCAGGCCAATAATCGCGTCGCCCGGCTCGACGCCGCCGAGCCGCTCGAGCGCTTCGATCTCGACGATGCCCACGATCGTTCCCGCGAGATCGAAATGCGCCGGTTGATAGAGGCCCGGCATTTCGGCGGTTTCGCCGCCGAGCAGCGCGCACTCGTGAACGCGACAGGCCTGCGCGCAACCGCTCACAATGTCGGCCGCGACCGCGGGATCCAGCTTTCCCACGGCGAGGTAATCCAAAAAGAAGAGTGGCGATGCGTTGCAGACGAGGATGTCGTTGACGCAGTGGTTGACCAGATCGGCGCCGACCGTCGCGTACCGTCCGAGCTCGGCCGCCAGCACGACCTTCGTGCCTACTCCGTCCGTCGAGGCAACGAGTGCGCGGCTGGGGTCGCCCGGCATGCGAAAGAGCCCCGCAAAGCCGCCGATGGCTTCGAGCTGGTCGGCGTGACGCCATTGGCCCAGCACCGCCGCGTAACGCGCGACGGCCTCATTTCCCGCACGAACGTCGACGCCGGCTCGCGCGTAGCTATCCGAAGCAGTTTTCTGCTCTATACGAGGATTCTCCCAGCTTTCTGCCATAGGCTGGCAGTAGTTCACCATCGGAAAGGTCCACCATGCAAGTTCGTCTCACTCACGACGCGCCCAGTCACGTGCGTACCGGGGCGCTCGTCGTCCCCTTCTTCTCAGATAGCGCGCTCGAAGCCAGCGCCAAAGAGGTCGACGACAAACTCGGCGGCGTAATCGCCGACTCGCTCGCCGCCAAAGAAATTCAAGGGCGCCTCGGCGAGCACGTCCTCGTCTATGCAAAGGGCGAGCCGTACCAGCGCGTTCTCGCGGTTTCACTGGGCGAACGCGCGCGCTTCGAACCGAGCTTTCTCGCACGCTACGCAGGGAGTGCGGTGCGCTATCTGGGCCGCCGCAACGTCGAGCAGATCGCAATCGCGCTGCCGTTGCAAGCGCAGGGCCAGGAGGCCGCGTGCGCTTCTTTCGTGAGTGAGGGCGCGATCACCGGATTCTTCGAGACGACGCTGTACCAGGAGAAGCCCGACCGTCGCAATGCGATGACTGAGGTTGCGGTTGTCGCCGGCGACCTCAATGAGGCCGACCTCGAGCGAGGGATCGCACGGGGAACCGCGCTCGGCAATGCGATAAACTTGGCGCGAAGGCTTGCGATTACGCCGGCCAACCTGATGACCCCGACGCGCCTGGCCGAAGAGGCGGCAAAAGTCGCCGAACAAAACGGGCTCGAGATCGACGTCCTCGACGAAGCGCGCGCGAGCCGCGAAGGCATGGGATCGTTTCTTTCGGTCGCGCGAGGCAGCGCGCAGCCGCCGAAGTTCATCGTGATGCGCTACAACGGCGATCCGTCGAGCAAAGAGTTGCTCGCGCTCGTCGGAAAGGGAATCACGTTCGATACCGGCGGCATCTCGATCAAACCCGCCGAGCGCATGGAGGACATGAAATACGACATGTCCGGCGGCGCCGGCGTGATCGCGGTGATGTCCGCGATCGCGAAACTGAAACCCAAACTTAATGTCGTCGCCATCGTTCCCGCGACGGAGAACATGCCGGGAGGCAAAGCGACCAAACCGGGTGATATCGTTACCGCGATGAACGGCAAGACGATCGAGGTCATCAACACCGATGCCGAGGGTCGCCTGATCTTGGCCGACGGCCTCTGCTACGCAAAAAAGCTCGGCGCGACCAAGATCGTCGATGCCGCTACGCTTACCGGCGCCTGCGTGATCGCGCTGGGCCACGCGTCGTCGGCCGCCATAACCAACGACGACGCATTCATCGCCCAGTTCTTAGCGGCCGCCAAGCCGACCGGCGAACGCTATTGGCAAATGCCCTACTACGAAGATTACACCAACGCGATGAAGAGCGACATCGCCGACTTGAAGAACACCGGCGGCCGTCCCGCGGGAACGCTGACCGCCGCCGCCTTCCTGCGCGAGTTCGTGGACAAGACGCCGTGGGTGCATCTCGATATCGCAGGAACGGCTTATCTCGAAAACGAGTCGCCCTGGCAGGCGAAGGGCCCGACGGGAACGCCGGTGCGCGCCTTTCTCTCGCTCGTCGAACTGCTTTCCGGTGAGCCGGTCATCCTTCGTGAAGCGGTCTCCGGCAATGGTGCGAGGTCGGCCGAACTCAAGGTGTGAAAGGCGACAGCGAGAGCGCACGTCCGTACGAGCCGGAAAAGAATCCGGCGATTCGCCGCTTGACGGCCGGCGCTATCAAACGCCGCAAAGGGAAAGCGCCGTTTCCGGTTGCGACGGCGTACGACGCTCCGTTCGGGCAGTTCGTCGAACGCGCCGGAATCGACGTGATCTTGGTCGGCGACAGCGTCGGCAACGTGGTTTTGGGCTTCGACGAAACGACGCCGGTCACGCTCGAAAGCATTCTTTATCACACCCAGGCCGTCGTGCGCGGGACGACGCGCGCGCACATCATGGCCGACATGCCGTTCGGTTCCTATCAAGTCTGCAACGAAGACGCGTTGCGTTCGGCGATTCGGCTCGTTAAAGAGGGCGGCGCGTGTTCGGTGAAGCTCGAAGGCGGGCGCGATCAAGCCGACCGCATCCGCGCGATCACCGGCGCCGGCATTCCGGTCGTCGGCCACATCGGCGTGACGCCGCAAACGGCCGGGCTGGGCCCGGGATTCAAGATGCGCACGCACCGCGACCGGTTGATCGACGATGCGCGCGCGGTCGAAGCGGGCGGCGCGTACGCGATCGTCCTCGAGGTGGTAGACTACGAGATTTCGCGCGAGATTACCGAGATGCTGGCGATTCCGACGATCGGCATCGGTTCGGGCCCGCACTGCGATTCGCAGGTGCTCGTGCTGCACGACATCCTCGGCATGTATCCGCACTCGCCGAGCTTTGCCAAACGCTACGCCGAGATCGGGCAACTGGCGACGCAGGCGCTCGAAACCTACGCTGAAGAGGTCCGCGACCGCACATTTCCGACCTAGGACGGGCTCCTAGGGCTCCCCGCACGATGCCTACCAGTTGGCACTCTGCGGTGCTACGGTCGCGGCATGCTGGAAACCAACGACTGGTCCGATCCTTTGGTTATCGCGATGCGCGCTTTCGAACGCGTCCTTCTTGCGCCCGACGAAAACCTTCGAGCGCGTCGAGCCGCCGCCGAATTGCGCGCAGCTCCTCCACCAGCGCCAGGCCGCCCGTCGCTAACTGAGCGGCCTGAGCCGGCGACGGTGATTCCGTTGCGGCCTCGGCGTCGCTAGGCGGCGCCTCGCGCACGCGAGCGCCCGCGCGCTCGAGTGCCGTGGTGATAAAGCTCTGCGCGCGGGCGCGCGCGGCTTCGCCGGATTTTCGCCCGAGCGGACGCACGTCCACGAACATCGCCGACTTGTTGGCCTCGACGAAGAGGCGCGCTTCTTCGCACTCCAAACCGTAGAGCGTCTCGGCGGTCGTTCCAAGCGCGCGCGCGATGCGAACGACGATGCTGATTGAGGGATTGAGCCGCTGATCGGCCTCGATCTTGAAGAGCGTGGGGTGATTGACCTCAGCGCGGCGAGCCAGCTCGTTCTGGGACCATCCTAAAGCACGGCGCCGCGCGGCGATTCTCTTTCCCAGCGTCACTCATCTGGACTGTAGCACCCGGGAGCCGCGGCCCTTGAACCGTTTGGTCTTGCCGAATGGCTCCTACGCCGGGGAGGCGAGGGCCGCATGGCCGGCGGGGACGTTAGGATATTCGCCGACGAAACAGCCAAGGCACATTTCGCTGCGATCCCTTCCGACCGAGGCGATCAAGCCGGCGAGACTGAGATAGCCCAGGGAATCCGCCCCGGTCTTGGCCCGGATCTCCTCCACCGTGTAGTTCGCGGCAATGAGTTCCCGGTAGGTCGCCATGTCGACGCCGAGATAGCAGGGATGTTTGATCGGCGGCGAGGTAATGCGCAGATGCACTTCTCGCGCACCCGCCTCGCGCAGGAGCGCGACGATCCGGGGCGTGGTCGTGCCGCGCACGATCGAGTCGTCCACCACAATTACGCGTTGGTCGCGCAGATTTTCGACGAGCGGATTGAACTTGAGATGCACGCCGCGCGCGCGCATATTCTGATCGGGACTGATGAACGTACGGCCGATGTAGCGGTTCTTGATGAGGCCTTCAATATACGGCAGCCCGCTCTCGGCGGCATAGCCGATGCCGCCGGCGACCGCGGAGTCGGGGACCGCCATGACGACGTCGGCGTCGACGGGATGCTCCTTGGCCAACTGACGCCCCATCGCATAGCGTGCCATGTAGACTGAGCGGCCGTTGAGCTGCGAGTCGGGACGCGCAAAGTAAATGTATTCAAACGTGCAGAGCGCCGGTTGCGCGTCCTCAACCGGGGTCAGATGCGATTCCAGGCCTTGCGAACTGATGCGCACGATTTCGCCGCGCTCGAGTTCGCGCACGTACTGTGCGCCGATGGTACCCAGCGCGCAGGACTCCGAGGCGACGACGTAGCCGCCATCGCTCAGCTTGCCCAGGCAAAGCGGCCGCACGCCCCAAGGATCGCGAAACGCGTAGAGCTCGTCCTGCGTGCAGAGCACCGTGGAGTACGCGCCGCGAGCCCGCGCGATAACCGCCTCGATCCGTTGCACCATCGTGCCCTTGGACTCGACGATCAGCTTGGCCATCACTTCGGAATCCGAGGTGGCCTGCAACACCGTCGTCGGCGAGAGCGCTTCGCGAAGCTCGTCGGTATTGGTAAGATTTCCGTTATGCGCGAAAGCGAAGTCGCCCAGTTCCGTGCGCTCGAGCAGCGGCTGCGCGTTCACGACGATCGAGGAGCCGGTCGTGGAGTAACGGGTGTGGCCGATCGCGATGTAGCCGCTGAGATCGCTTAAGATATCTTCGTCGAAGATGGCGCCGAGCAGACCCATCTCCTTGTGCGAGCGGATCGTGCCGCCGTCGGCTGCGGCAATGCCCGCGGATTCTTGCCCGCGGTGCTGCAGCGCATATAGCGCGAAAAACGCGAGCCGCGCGGCATCGCGCCCGGGTGCGAAGACCCCCGTTATCCCGCACATCTCATGCCATTATAGCAGGCCGCTAGTCCGACGAGCGCCTCCCGCCGAAAATCTGAAGCAAGGCAAGGAAGATATTGATCGCATCCAGGTAGATGCTGGTCGCCATGAGGACCGGCGTCAAGCCGTCGCCGCCGGCGCGCAGGCGCGCGAAATCGATCAGCACTAAGCCCGAAAAAATGGCGAGCGTCAGCCACGCATATATCTCCGGATGGATAGACTTCACGAAGATCAAAACGACGCCGAAGACCACGAGTCCGAGCAGCGCAATCATGAAAATGCCCTGGAACCGTCGCAAATCCAGCCCGGTAGCGTAGACGATGGCGGCCAGCGCGAACATGCCCAGGCCAGTCGTCAAGGCGGCGTTGACCACGACGTCGGGCCCGAAGGCGCGGACGTACTGGCCAATAACGGGCGCGATGCCGACGCCTTCGCAGAACGTGAAGGCATAAAAGAGCAGCAGCGACAGCGCTTCGTTGCGGCGGACGGCATTGATGGAAATGAGAAGAACGAAGCCGACGATCATCGCAACCAGGCCGACGCCGGGCGCGAGGTCTTGGAAGAGCCACGCCGCAAGCGCCGTTATGCATAAGCCGAGCGCGGTGATCCCGAGGACTTGCGCCAGCAGCGACCGCGTCGGAACGGCCGGCGCGAGCGGTTGCCCGAATTGGTTTTGCGGTTGAATGCCAAAAGCCATGACGTCTTCTACTATCCCCTTTCCGACCGCCAGGTTGCAACTCCGGCGATATCCGTGCGATAGGTCAAGGCGGCGCTTCCCAAGCGGCCGGCGAGCCCCTTAACGCTTTCGTAGGCTCGCAGGCGGGCTTCGTCGAGGCTCTCGCCCAGCGCGGTAACGGTGAGTACGCGGCCGCCGCCGCTGCTGACGGATCCGTCCACTAGCGTCGAGGCTCCCCAGAATGCCTGACAGCCCGCCGGAAGCGAGACGTCTGAGTTGAGGCCGCGCAGGGGCGTGTTGCTGCGCGGGTAGTCGCCCGTTGCGAGAACGACGCCGACGCACCGTTCGCGTGAGACCGTCGCAAGCGAAAGATCCATCGCGCCCTGCGCGGCGGATTGCAGCAGCATTGCAAAATCTCCGCCGATGCGCGGCACGAGCACTTGCGTTTCGGGATCTCCAAAACGCGCGTTGAACTCGATGACGTGGGGTCCGCCGGCATTCCACATCAGCCCGCAGTACAGCACGCCGACGTACTCTTCGCCTTCCGCAAGCAGCCCCCGCAGCAGCGGCGCGAGGATGCGCTCGCGCACTGCAGCTTCGAGATCGTCGGGAAAATCCTCCGGCGGCGAGTAGGCGCCCATGCCGCCGGTGTTCGGTCCGGTATCGCCGTCACCGGCACGTTTGTAGTCGCAGGCCGCGGCAAACGGCACGATCGCGCGTCCGTCGCAGATCGCAAAGACGCTCACTTCGCGGCCGGCGATCGGCTCCTCGAGCAGCACGTCGAGCCCTCCGCCGGGAATCCGGCTACTCTCGTACCAGTCGGTTACGACGGCGCGGGCCGCTTCGGCGCCGGAGGTTACGATAACGCCTTTTCCGGCGGCAAGTCCATCGGCCTTAACGACCACGCCGCCCCTCCAGTGCGCCAGCGCGTGGCGCGCGGCGTCGAGCGAATGGACGACGACGGCCTTGGCCGTCGGAATGCCGTGCCGTTCCATGAAGCGTTTCGCGAAGATCTTGCTCGACTCCAAACGTCCCGCGGAACGGTTGGGACCGAAGACCGCAAGCCCGGCCTCGCGCAGCCGATCTCCCACGCCGGCGGCAATGGCCGTCTCCGGACCGAGGACCACCAGATCGATGGCCTCTCGAAGGGCTCGA
>Ga0070733_10002353_pt1 | contig 13553 bp, 11 predicted proteins | sample Coa_R1_9_FD_66450 | JGI IMG/M metagenome (GOLD analysis project Ga0070733, IMG submission 66450) | Surface soil microbial communities from Centralia Pennsylvania, which are recovering from an underground coalmine fire - Coalmine... | ecosystem: Environmental > Terrestrial > Soil > Unclassified ... | reverse complement strand
GCGATTCCTGCCAGCAGCGCAAGCCGTTACATCAGCCGGAAAACACATGCTGTGGGAAGACAGCACCCATCGGCGGCGGGATTCTTGCACAAACCGAAATCGGTGTCCAGCATTTGCGCGGCGCGCGGATCAGGTTTGGCTGGGGATGCCCAGTTGCCGATTCGGGCGGCTCTCATTGGCTGTGAGGGTACAGTCTTTTATCGCGTTAAGACGCTGGTGATTTGTCCGCCGGCGTCGTTCTTCGCAGGAGGCCCGCGTAGATTGCGAAAGAAACAGTGGAAACGAACATTGAGAAGAGCCAAATCCATAGTGTTCCCTTGAATGTCCCCGGGTCGGTGACGTCGAGATGGCCGCGACTCAACAACACGAAGATGAAGAACATGGCGATGGGACCGAGGGCCACACCGACGATGATCGTAAGCGGCCACGACAATCGGGCAATGGACCGTGCAGAAGAGAGAAGGACAACTGGAAGCCCCACCAGCAGCCATCCGACAAGCGAGAACGCCGCATAGACGGCGAATAACAGGAGTGCGCCCCGAATCTCGTCACCAGGCTTTCCCATATGCATTGCAAGCAAGGATCCACGGGCACGAATGGCGCTTAACAGAATGAAAAGAAAAAGAGCAGCATTGCCGCCCAGGAGGGCAATAAAAGCGTAGCCCACTCGCTTTGCGGGACCGGGGGCATCGATGGCAGCCAGAGCCGGCATTCCGCTCCCGAACAACTACCGGAAACTTCGGACGGCGGTGTCTTCGTCGGATTGTACGTCGAAAACGGTGAACAAGCGCGTGATCTGGAGGATATCGTGGACGCGCCTTGTGAGCTGCAATAATTTCAGTTCGCCACTGACGCCTTGAACTGTGGTGTAGGCGCTCACCAGTTCGCCGATGCCCGAGCTGTCGATATAATCGACGTCGGCAAGGTTCAGGAGAATTTTGCGATGACCACCTTCGATCAGCTCGCGAACCGTTTTGCGCAAGACCGCACTGCCCTCGCCCAAAACGATTTTGCCGCTGAAATCGACCACGGTGACGTCGCCGGTTCTACGACTCGTAGCCTGTAAGGATGCCAAAGGAACCTCGATGCGCCGGTTCTATTCGGGCGGGCGCTGGCCGTTCTCGGATCCGCTGGGGAGTCGCTTTGACATGATGAGCTCCGCGCCGCCAGCCGGACGTTGGCGGACAAGCAGATCATCCATGAAGGCACGCATCAGGAAAATTCCGCGCCCGGACGTGCGCAGAAGGTTTTCTTCGGCGAGGGGGTCCGGCACTTCGGTCAGTTCAAAGCCCTTACCCTCGTCGAGCACATGCACGACCATTTTCTCCGGCTGCAGCTCGACGGTGATGTGTATTTTCTTGTGCCGGTCGTGCTGGTTGCCGTAGTTATATGCGTTGATTACGCCCTCGCGCACGGCCATACCGATCTTGTGAACGTCGTCTTCCTCGAAACCCGAGGCTTCGGCGACGCGTTTGACGATACCTTCTGCCAAGTCCACGCTTTCGAGCAAAGTCTCCAGCGTGACTTCTATGCGTTGGGCTGTGGGTGCCATTCTAAAGCCGGGGGAAAACGTTCTCCAGAACTCTTGCCTTCGCCAATCCCGAATCGAGAACGAAACGCGGGTTTATGGGTATCATAGCGGGCGCACTGGAGTCAATTGGCGGCAGGTACTGGACCGAGCGTTATAGAGGTACCGGCATACGCCAAGCGAATTGTCTGCCGTCTTCCGGTTAGCCGCCACCTGGCGTCAGAGGGATTCGGTACAGGTTGCGTCTGGTGTTCTGACGCGTGTAGGCGTATACGGACGGACCCAGACCGGAGTCGATCAGCGTTGGGATCCGCACGGCGCCTCTCATTCTTGCGAGATCTTCCGCGCGGGTGATGCCGTCTGGGGGCAACCTGGGCAGTCCTGATTCTGGGGAGACGGGCAAGGCATAGGTTCCCTGGAACCGAGTTTCGTTGCGAATGTAGGCTGTCCTTCCCGAGACATCCCAACTGAACAAACAGTATCCAGAGCAAACGTTGACGACCTGCCCTCCGTCCACGGCGATCGCAATGTTTCGGGCGGTTTCGTCCCGGCCGTGAATGGGAACCGACGCGATGACCCATCGGCCGTCCGGCGATGCAGAGATCAGGTCGAGAATGGACCCAGAAAAAATCTTGTGGCGATTGCTTCCGTCGCTCTTCATCCGATAGAGGTAATTTGAATTACCTTCGCTTCCACGAAAAACGAGATCTCCATCGGGTAGGAACGAAGGAGAATCCTCGACTGTCGTAGAGCTGAGCCGCACGGGCGATAATCTCCGATTCGTGGGTGCGATCCACAGGTTCGGATGTCCATTTTCCTGCATGACAAACGCGACCTCCGTTCCATCCCGCGAAACGGAATACGCGTCCATGGCATAGCCGGGCAAGACGCGGTCGATTTTTCCACTCGCCAGATTCTTGACCCAGAGTTCGTCTCCGCGGGTCTGGCCGTTGGCCATGAGGAAATAGAGACTTTTCCCGTCCGAAGAGAAACTGACGGCCCCGCCGCTTCCTTCCGAGGAGATTTGGCGGTCGCCGTCCTTATCATGGAGCCAGACGGTGCTATCCGTTGAGCCTACCGCCGTGATCAATGAGTTGCCGTCCGGCGCGACCGCAATGCCATCCTGTGAGGTGGGGCCGAAGGTTATTTGCGCAAGCTGTCCGCCCGAGGCGCGTTCCCGCCAGATGTGAAAACCATCCGATGCGGCGTTGAGATAGACCCATTTGCCGTCCGGTGACCAAGCGCCGGCCAGGCATGGCCCCCCGGGAGGACCGACTTCCCGGCGCTGGCCACCGCGAAATGGGACAATGCTGCAAGGCAAGAACGCGCCTCGATCGTCCATCTCAACGATCAGCACCGATTTCCCATCGGGAGAAAGGTAGGAGTGATGAGCCATACTGCGGTCGCCGCGAGGTGAGTAGACGTCGCGGCTGTTTCCGCGGGCCTGATCGGTCGTCACCACCTTCATGTGCAAGCCCTCGGTCATCTCGGAGAAGACGAGCCGCTTGCCTCCATCGATCCACGTGAGCGAGGAGCAGTTGGGCAGCAGCATGTGAGGCTCGCCGCCCAGAACGGGCACCGTCCATGTGTCCCAGGGATCTTCGACACTGTAGGCGATAAGTGAGCCATCCGGGGAAAACTCCGGACTCAGCTTCTGGGTTGAGTCGTGTGTGAGTTGGACGGGTTGACCATCGGGAAGGAACTGGACATAGATCTGTCCCGCACCAATAAAAGGATCGTTTCCCCGGATGTAGGCGAGCATTCGCCCATCGGGAGAAAGAGTGGGGTAGACGACCGAATCAGTAAAAAAGGTAAGCTGCTGCCAGTCTTTCCCGGCGGAGAGTGGGGGCGAATAAGAGCGAAGGATCAAAAACCCTGCCGCGACAGCGAGCAATAGGATGAGAATCGCCGCTCCAGCGAGATAGGAGTAACGCCGGGACGCCTTCGGCTTTCCTGCCTTCACTGAAAGCTCTGGCTCAGTTTTCGCGACGGACGAACGCCTCGTTCCGGAAGAAATGTCGCGGCGGAGCCTCTGCAGATCGGCGTGCAAATCGGAGGCGTGCTGGTACCGGAGGTTGCGCTCTTTCTCCAACGCACGGTTGATAATTTGCTCGAGCGCGGGCGGCAGGTCCGGATTCAGGCGGACGGGCGAGGGAGGCTCGCGATTGAGGATGGCCTCAAAGATAACGCCCGAAGTGACGCCCCGAAATGGAAGGAGGCCGGTCGCCATTTCGTACAGCACGCCGCCGAGCGAAAACAGGTCGGTTCGCGGATCAAGATCCTCGCCACGCACTTGCTCCGGCGACATGTAGGCGACGGTGCCCACCGCCGCGCCGGGACTGGTCAGCAATTCCTCCGCCGTGGCGGTCGGCATGGCGGACATACCCCCAGCCGGACGACCAACCTTCGCCAAACCGAAATCGAGAACCTTGGCGTGTCCGCGTTTCGTGACAAAGATGTTCGCAGGCTTGATATCGCGATGAATAATGCCCTGCGAGTGAGCTGCATCGAGAGCCTCGGAAATCTCGGAGGCCAGGGAGAGCAAAGTTTCGAGATCGATGGGGCGATCGCTGATGCGGTGCTTCAGCGTGGAGCCTTCAAGGTACTCCATAGCGATGAACGCCTGGCCGTTTTCTTCGCCGACGTCATAGATCGTGCAAATATTGGGATGATTCAGAGCGGAAGCGGCTTTGGCTTCGCGCCGGAAGCGGCTCAACGCTTGCGGATCCCGGGCAACATCGTCCGGCAGGAACTTGAGAGCGACAAAACGGTCCAGCCGCGCGTCCTGGGCTTTGTAGACGATGCCCATGCCTCCGCCGCCCAACTTTTCGACGACGCGATAGTGAGAAATGGTCCGGCCAACGAGGGAAGGAACTGCGTCCATGTTGCGTCATGTTACGTACCGTTTGGAGGCAAGTCAACGCACGGGCAACCGGTTAAGGACTGCGGTGCGGAAATTGAAATGCGTTAGGCCCAGTAGGTGCGGTCGAGCGTGCGGTACTGGATGGCCTCACTCAGGTGCTTGGGCTCGATCGAAGGCGCTCCTTCGAGATCAGCGATCGTGCGCGACACCTTCAAAATCCGGTCGTGGGCCCGCGCTGAGAGCCCCAGCTTCTGGATAGCCGTTTCGAGCAGCTTTTCGCCGTCGGGTGAGATGGCACAGAACTTCCGGATCAGCTTGGGCGGCATCTGGGAGTTGGCGTATACCTTTTTCTCGCCGTGGTAGCGCTCGACTTGAATCTGGCGGGCCTTCAGGACACGCTCGCGGATGGCAGCCGAAGGCTCGATCTCCTCGTTGCCCCTCAGTTCTTTGTATTTCACGGCGGGAACTTCGATATGGATGTCGATGCGGTCGAGCAGCGGCCCTGAAATTTTCGAGACGTACCGCTGGATCTGCGCGGGCGAGCAGTGGCAGTCGCGCGTGGGATCGCCAAAAAACCCGCAGGGGCACGGGTTCATCGCGGCGGCCAGCATGAAGCGCGCCGGAAAACTGATGGAAAGGGCTGCGCGTGCAATGGTGACGCAGCCGTCCTCGAGCGGCTGGCGCATCACTTCCAGCACATTGCGCTGAAATTCGGGCAGCTCGTCGAGGAAGAGTACGCCATTGTGGCCGAGAGAAACTTCGCCCGGGCGCGGAACGGCGCCCCCACCGATCAAGCCCGCGTCGCTGATCGTATGGTGCGGAGAACGAAAGGGGCGCGTGCCAACCAGGCCGCGGGCATCGTCGAGCAATCCGGCTACGCTGTGGATCCGCGTGGTCTCGATGGCTTCTTCGAGCGACATGGGCGGCAGAATCGTGGGAATGCGTTTGGCGAGCATGGTCTTGCCCGCGCCGGGAGGGCCGATCAGGAGAATGTTGTGGCCGCCGGAGCAGGCCACTTCCAGAGCGCGCTTTGCCGACATCTGCCCGCGCACGTCGCGGAGGTCAACCGGGTACTGGCTGGCCTCGGCGAGCATCTGGGGCGTGTTCACGGCAACGGGCTGGAACGATTCGGGCGCATTGACCAAGTCTGCCGCTTGCGGCAGGGACTTAACCCCAAACACGCGGATCCCTTCCACCACTGCGGCCTCGCGCACATTTGCTTCCGGGACAACCACGTTCTGAATGCCCCGCTCCCGCGCCGCCAAGGCCGCCGAAAGCGCGCCGCGAACGGAGCGCACGCTGCCGTCGAGCGAAAGCTCGCCGATGAAGACGTACGAATCGAGCACCTTCCCAAAGAACGTTCCCTGACATCCGAGCAAGCCAAGCGCCATAGGCAGATCGAAGGCGGAGCCTTCCTTGCGAATGTCGGCGGGAGCAAGGTTAACGGTGACGGCTTGCGTCGACGGGAAATCGAAGCCGCAATTCCGCAGAGCCGACTTGATGCGCTCACGGCTCTCCTTCACAGCGATATCCGGAAGCCCGACCACGGTGAAGTTTCCCTGGAAGGCCGGGCTGACGTCGACTTCGACCTCGACCAGATACGCGTCGATTCCGAACACGGCCGCGCTGAATGTTTTGAATAGCATGGCGCCTGCAAGTTGGAGGCGGCAAGCCTATCTCAAAACGCTACTTTACGCTAGCGGCAGTAGTTTTCTTTAGTCGTGCCGCGCGCAGAACCGCGGTGATTGCACGCGAGGAGATTTCTCAACTGTGATGAAACCGCGCGTTAAGACACCGGATTATCCGTCCGGCGAAATAACCAGTCCCGCTTTACTCTTAGCGCCTGCCGCCGTATCCTTAGCCGCTAGCTTCGCTAGATTGACCACAGCGGCGGTCCCGGCCGCGGAGGCACAGATGGCGCTGATCGTCGTCCTCATCATCGTGGCGCTGCTGATCATTTTCGTGATCGGCATGTACAACGGTCTGGTTCGGCTGAAGGTGCAGTGCGATAACGCGTGGGCCGACATCGACGTGCAGCTAAAGCGCCGCTACGACCTGATTCCGAACCTGGTTGAAACTGTGAAAGGCTATGCAGCGCACGAAAAAACGACCCTCGAGGGCGTTGTGGCCGCGCGGAACCAGGCCATGACGGCCGAAGGCCCGGCCGCTAAGGCGCAGGCCGAAGGCATGCTCACCGCCGCGCTGCGCCAGGTGTTTGCGCTGGCCGAAGCCTATCCGCAATTGCGCGCGGTCGAGAGCTTCAACCAGCTTCAGCAGACATTGAACTCGCTCGAAGACAACATCCAGAACGCGCGCCGCTATTACAACGCGGTCGTGCGAGACTTCAACACCAAGATCGCTCAATTTCCGACCAATATTCTCGCGGGCATGTTCAATTTCAAGTCTCGCGAGTTCTTCGAGATCACCGCGCCGGCCGAACGCGAAGTGCCGAAGGTCAGCTTCGGCGGCGCAGCGAGCTGAGCGCGGCATGCGGATATCGCGGCTGCTGCTCCGCGTCTGCGTAGTTGTCCTATGTGTGGCCGCGCCCGCGGCTGCCCGCCAGATTGTCATCAAGAGTTTCGACGAGGAAGTGGTTGTTCACCGGGATGCCTCGATCGACGTCACCGAAAGGATCGAGGCCCAATTCATCGGCACCGGCTGGCACGGCATCTATCGCGCGATCCCCATCCAATACCCAGGGCCTGGGAGCTTCAATTACACGCTCTTTGTCGCGAACGTGAGTGCCCGCGACAACGACGAAAACCCCCTAAAGCTCGATCAGAGTCACGAAGGAGGCTATCTCAAGCTCAAGATCTATGTTCCCGATGCAGACAATTCGACGCGGACAGTCCTCCTTCGGTATCAAGTCCTTGACGCTCTGCGTTTCTTCAGCGATCACGACGAACTGTACTGGAACGTGACCGGCGAGCAATGGGAGGCAACGATTGAATCCGCTAGCGCGCGCATCCAGCTCCCCGAAGGCGCGGCGGGAGTGCGAGCGACGGCCTACACGGGCGCTTTCATGTCGCGCACGCAGGATGCAAATGTCTCGGTCAACAACAACGTCGTGCAGATCTACGCCACACACCCGCTGGGGTATCACCAGGGCCTGACGGCCGTGGTGGGCTTCGACACGGGGTTGGTTCACGAGCCCGGCATCGGCGAGAAGATCGGGCTTTTTTTGCGCAGCAACTGGCCGCTGCTCGTGTTTCCGATCCTGACTTCCTTCGCGATGTTCTGGCTTTGGTGGACGCGCGGCCGCGATCCCGAACGCGATGCCATCACCGTGCAATACGATCCTCCCGACAACCTCACGCCTGCCGAATGCGGAACGCTGGTGGACGACGAGGTCGACATGCGTGACATCACTGCCACGATCGTCGATCTTGCCGTGAAGGGCTATCTCACAATCGAACAAAAGGACAGCAGCGGGCTGCTCGGGCTAACACATCACCGGGACTACGCGTTTCATCTGAAAAAACAGCCCGCGCAGTGGCAAGACGCGCGCCCGCATGAGCAGGAAATGCTGTCCGCGCTGTTCGACGGCGGCGCGAGTCCCGACGTCAGCCTCGCCGATCTGCAAAATCACTTTTATACGCACCTGCCCCCGATTCGCGATCGTGTCTTCGATGCGCTGGTGGGCGACGGCTACTATCTTCATCGTCCCGATACGGTTCGCCAGGGATACATCGGCGGCGGGCTCGTTATTGGATTCATGCTCATCTTCGTTGGAAACTGGTGGGCTAAGCAGTCCGGAATGTCCAGTCTGACATGGACTCTGGCGGGGATTTTGTCGGGTGGAATTATCTGCACATTCGGGTGGTTCATGCCGGCGCGGACAGCCGCCGGCGCACGCACGTTCGCGAAAGTCCTGGGCTTCGAGGATTTCCTTGGCCGCGTCGAAAGCGATCGCATCAAACGCCTCGAAAACGCGCCGGAGACATTCGAAAAGTATCTCCCCTACGCGATGGCCTTGCGTTGCGAGAAAAAATGGGTGCAGGCGTTTTCGGGAATCGCCATGCAACCGCCGCAGTGGTACCAGGGACCCGTGTACGCCGGCGGCTTTCAGCCGCTCTTCCTCGTCACCGACCTGAACATGATGGCCAGCCAGGCCGGAAGCGTTATGGCCTCCTCGCCCCGCAGTTCCGGCGGCTCAGGATTCGGAGGTGGTGGCGGCGCGGGCGGCGGATTCGGCGGAGGAGGCGGAGGCGGCTTTTAGAACCTGAATCAGAGCTGCCAAGACTCTGAGTTCGACTGGCGATTCCGGGCCCACTTTTTCCGAGGTTGTTAGAATCGTTCAATTCGGGTTTCGCGTCGACGGCCTCGCGTCGGCTGGCTTGCGTTCCCGGGTTTCCTCTTCTACCAACCAGCGCCGCAGTTGCAGGATGTCGTTCGCGCGAACGATGCCGATCGGTTTCGGGCTTTGGCGGGATTCAACCACGATTACATTTTCGACATTTTGCAGCAGCATTTGCCGGTTCACCCGGTCAACCAACTCGCCCGGATAAGCGCGGACATAATCCTGCCGGGCCAGTTCCCGCATGGTGAAATGGTGGTCTTGCGTGTCGACCTTCAGCAGGTCATGAGGCTCGACGATGCCCAAGAGCGATCCGTCTTTTTCGACGACCGGCAACAATTCCACGTTCTCGGGCGCAGCCTTCTGCAGAATCGTACGCAGTTCCACGTCGGCCTGAATTACCGAAAATTGCTTGCGCATAACTTCGTCAATTCGCGCTCGCATCAGGACTGGAACGGAGTAATCCTGGAGCACAATCAGGCCTCGCTTTACGAGCTTTCCGGTCATGATGGAATCCCGGCTGAATAGACGAACAAACCCGTCGGAAATCATCACGCAAACGATGAGCGGGAGCAGCGAATTCGGGTTGTGACTGAGCTCGAATAGGAAGACGATGCTAGTGAATGGAGCGCGCGCAATACCTCCGAACATTCCCGCCATTGCCACTAACGCGTAAAAGGCCGGATTGCTGACCACATGAGGAAGGAAATGCTGGCAGGCCAGGGCGTAAGCCCCGCCGATGCCGCCTCCCACGATCAGGGAGGGAGCAAAAACACCGCCGGTGGTCCCTGAGCCAAGCGAAATCACGAGCGCCCAAAACTTGGCTATAGAAACCCCCACCAAGTCTGACGGCGACAGCCGATTGTTCAGGATGTCGCGGATGGTGTCGTACCCTGTGCCGAAAACCTGCGGATAAAAGTATCCGATCACACCCAGCAGGGCGGCGCCGATGGCTGGCGACCATATAAGCGCGCGCTTGATCGGCAGATGATCAAAGAAATCTTCGATCCAGAAAAGCGCGCGGATCATCGCGATGCCAACAACCCCCATGAGAATGCCCATCACTCCAAAAAGCCACAGTTCGTTAATCCCGGTAATCTTATACGCTGCCGTAGGAAACAACGGCGCCCATCCGACAAACTCAATGCGAACTCCAGTGGCGACCGCGGCGGCGAGGGACACCGGAATGAAAGAGCGAGCTCGAAACTCAAATAGCAACAGTTCCACCGCCACCAGAATTCCCGCCAGTGGCGCCGTAAACGTCGCCGCCATTCCAGCGGCCGCGCCTGCGGCGAGCAGAACTCGCCGGTAGTAAGGGGTGAGACCCACCGCTTGGCCGAAAAGCGATCCAAACGCAGCGCCCGTCTGAATGATGGGGCCTTCGGCCCCGAACGGACCCCCCGTCCCAATGGCAAGAGCCGTCGCTAGCGGCTTCAGAAAAGCCACGCGAAGGCGCATCCTGCTGTGGCTGAACAACACGGCCTCCATCGCCTCTGGAATGCCGTGGCCCTTGAGAGTGGGTTCCCAGTAGTAAACCATCGCACCCACGAGCAGTCCGCCGAGCGTTGGGATCAGTATTACCCATAGTCCGAGATGATTGTGCGCCGGGCTGGTGATCGCAAACGAGAACCGTCCGTAGAAGCAGAGGTTCGTGAAGAAGTAAATGAGCTCGAGGAGGCCTTCCGCAACGAGACCCCCAATCAGGCCAATCAGCAGCGCGTAACCGGAGATCTTAATGACCTCGGGCTCAAGGGCTATGCCGAAGTTGCCCTTTGGAGGCAGCTTTGATTGTTGTCCGGCTTCAATTTCGGGTGGCGGAGAATCAGCCATATCTGTCACTTCCTAGAGCATCGCCATTCGGCACCACAAAAGGTGGACGTTGTTGGCACGAGCCGGACCGAACGCACGCGTGTGCCGCACCTTAGCACAAGCGCCGTCAGACAGTTTCATCAGCATTCAGTACTTCCTCGCCGCGAGTCTTCAATGCCTCCAAGATGTCTGTCTTCGTAACGATGCCTTCCAACTTGCCGCTCGCGGAGGTCACCAGAAGCATGGGCTGAGCACGCTCGGCCACCAGCAACCGCAGGGCTTCCATAACATCGCAATCGGGGAGAACCCGGATGACTTTGCGGTCTGTGATCTCCGACACGGTAGTCTTCGCCCACCGCTCTGCGTCGATGCGGGCAAGCGACCATGAAGGGAATGTCCCGATGACACTGTGATCCTCCAGGACGGGGAAAGCGGTGTGACGGTAGTGAGGTGAGATAACCTCTGCAAATTCGCGCAAGCTCAGAGAAGCCTGTACTGAAATCACCTGTCGTTGCATGATTTCGCTGACCTCAATGTGCCTGAGGTCATGTACCCTGACGCCTTCGTGCAAGCGCTGCTCGCCCGAAACGGAAGCATCGCCGGAAATTGCATAGGCCACAGCAGATCCCACCAGGGCCGGTATGATGAAAGCATGGCCACCCGTCGCCTCGGCGACAAAAGTGACGGCAGCAAGAGGAGTCTTATAACCAGCGGCAATGAATGAGGCCATGCCAACCGCCGCATAGAGCTCGAGTGAAGAACTGTGAACCGCAGATTGGCCAAAGGCGATCCCGAAAGCCCCGCCCGTAAGGAACAGCGGTACGAACATGGCGCTTACTCCGCCAGTGGCCAGTGTGAAGATCGTTGCACACAACTTGAGTATCCCGAAAACAATAAGTTCGAAGGGCCCGTGTTGGACGTCTAGAATCAAGCCAACCGCTTCGTAGTTCGGGCCCAGGGGCACGAGTGAGTCCTTGTAAATGAGAACAAAGACGAGCCCGCACAAACCGGTAAGCAAGCCGCCGACCGCAAGTTTCATCCAGTGCGGCAAGGCCCATTTCACCACAAAGTCTCGGGCACGCCGGAAGGTAATTGCAAACGCCATCGCAATGAGGCCGATCAACAGTCCCAGCAACGCGCACCAAATGAGGTCCCGCCCCCTAAATGACGTAGCGCTGCTAAAGTCAAAAAGGGGCTTGGCCCCGAGAAAAGAAGCAAGCGTGACGTATGACACCACAGACGCGAGCAAGGAGGGCAGCAACGCTTCATGCGCGAGGTCGTCTTTATACGGCATTTCCAGCGCGAAAACCAAGCCGGTCAGCGGTGCGCGAAACACCGCCGCCATCCCCGCCGCCGCGCCGCAGATGAGCATGATGCGTCGGTCGCGTGGCTCCAGATTGAAACGTTTCATCCTGCCCCACAGCCAGGAGCCGATTGCACCACCGCCATAAATACTAGGCCCTTCCAGAGCGGCGCTCCCGCCGAATCCAACGGTGGTGATGGCCGCGAGAAGCTTCGGAAAAAACGGCCGCAAATCGATATCTCCCTGATGGATGTGGTAGGAACGAATAATCTCTTCCGTAGAATGCTCGTCAGGATCGGGGGTCAGAAACTGCATGATGAGCCCCGTCGCCACAAATCCCAGCACTACTGCTGGCACTATGGCCCAATGGTGATGAAGGTAGTAGCCTAACGCGGCCGGCCACAGCTCTCCGAGAATAATCACGGCGATGCCCGTGACCACCAGACCCGTCGTAACGCCGATGATAGGAGCGATCAGCAGCCACTGGTGCAGATTGCGCGAGTAGGTCGCACCGAGGTCCTCGTGGACGAGTGGCAAATACTTCCGAAGCATCGGGTACTTCGAGGCCCATGTCGTCTTCTTCGGCATTTTGTGTCTTGATCGCCTCCCGCCTGAAACAAGCTGCCTTTAGGACCTGGTCTTGCGATTACGGCGCCGTCGCCCTGCCGCAGACTGTCGACCGACGGCGCCGGCCCGTTTGATCACAGCTTGCAGCGCCTTCAGCAGCCTGGGGCCTGTTGTCTGCAGTTCGCTGCGGTGCAATTCGGAAAGCCGCTCCAGTAGCCTCTCGCCACGTTTGGTCAAGCTCAAAAGAACCTCGCGTTTATCCGCTCCGCTTCGCGAGCGGCGAATGAGATTCTTCTCCTGTAGCCGGTCGCTGAGTTCCACCGCGCTATGATGCTGGATCTGAAGCCGTTCCGCCAAAAATCCCACGGTCGCCTTTGTTCCGGACGCCGCGGATTTGATCACCAGCAGCGCCTGGTGTTGGTGGGGCTCGATGCCCGCTTCACGCGCGGCGTGCTCGCTGAAGGTGAGGAAACGCCGAATTTCGTGACGAAATTCCTCGAGGGCCTGATACTGAATCTTGCCTTCCGCTTGTTCCAATGCCAATGCCATCTGTTCTGTGATTTAATTATATCGTAATGCGATATATGTGCGGATGCAATTCCCAGGCAACGATGCTCATGCTGTTTTCATCACACTATTAAAGGGGGGGATCCCAAACAATGGGTGAAACTCGACATTTTGCAGGCAGGCTTATCGCTCTGATTGAATCCGACGCAGCCGATCTAACGCAGCGCACGGTCGAAGCGCTGCAGACCAGCCCTCATACTCCCTCGTACCGCCATCTTGTTTCCCGCGACCTCTATGCCAAGGCGTACGACGTTTACCATCAGTTTGGACGCTGGCTCCTCGAGAATACCGACGGCGCCATTCAGACTCGCTACCACGATCTCGGAGCGCAACGTTTCAATGAAAAGATCCCGGTCAGCGAGGTCCTTTGGGCGCTCGTATTGACGAAAAACCACCTGCGCGGCCATCTCTCCAGTTGGGCCCTGGCGGACTCGGCAGTCGAGCTCTACCGCCAACAGGAATTGGATCGCCTGGTGAGCCAGTTCTTCGATCGCGCCATGTGCTATACCGTCGAGGGCTATGAGCATGCGCGGAATACGAACGCGGAAGACATAGAGGCGCAACCGGAACGATTCCACAACGCTGTGTGGTGAGTCTTCGCTCGTCGAAGCTGCGCCGT
>Ga0070733_10002352_pt1 | contig 13554 bp, 11 predicted proteins | sample Coa_R1_9_FD_66450 | JGI IMG/M metagenome (GOLD analysis project Ga0070733, IMG submission 66450) | Surface soil microbial communities from Centralia Pennsylvania, which are recovering from an underground coalmine fire - Coalmine... | ecosystem: Environmental > Terrestrial > Soil > Unclassified ... | reverse complement strand
CAGCGCGATGCGAATGAACTTGACAGCTGCTTGCCGTTCGAACCTCCCGTCACTGCGCTGGGCCAGCCACACGCTGCCCATTCCGCCTTGACCAATTTGCGAAACCAGCGTGTAGGGGCCGACTTGCTGGCCTGCAAGCCCCGCGCCTGCATGCAGCGGAGATCTTTCAAGAAAGCCTTCTCGTTCCAATTGCTGCTGTTCGTCCAACAGCGTCCGCAAGATCGATGCCAGCCTCTCATCTTTCTTGCTGAGCGAAAGCAGCCACTCGGCGCGCTGTTCCGGGACAATTTCCAGAACCTCGTCGAGGTACGGGCTTACTTGCTGCCATTGGTCTGGACTGAGGGTAGACATCGATTTCTTACAGCATCAAATCTGCCCGCAGGCTGCGATGCAGGTAAATGCGGGCTTTTTCCCACTTTCGCTGCACCGTGCGTTCGGACACAGCCACCATCTCGGCGATCTCAGCGAAGGAAAATCCGCAGAAAAATTTCAGGTCAACAATTTGGCACAACGAACTGTCCACCTGCGCCAGTTCGTCGAGCGCCTGGCTGATTCGCGTGAGTTCCTGATCGTCGCTGATCACTTCCCCAAAATTGGTGGTAAGGGAGGTAAGTTCAAAGCGACCTCCTCGTTTGATTGCAAGCCGGTTTCGTACATGATCGATAATGAGTCCCCTCATGACCCGCGCGGCATAGGCCATGAAGCGGCCCCGGTCCGGGAAGGATTGTCCCCCTTGTGCGGCCATATCGAGGTAAGCTTCGTGGATGAGTGTGGTAGCACTAATGCTTACGTCACCCTGATGCGCAAGTTGGCGCTTCGCGAGTCGATGGAGCTCCCCGTAGAGAAGAGTAAAGAGCTTGCCGGCGGAAACTTCGTCACCCCGTTCTGCCAAGTCGATGAGCGAAGAAATATTAGGTTTGGCTATCTCCATGGCAACCCGAGCACGGGGCACAGCCTCTCCTATTTGGACGCAATAGTCAAGGTCTGAGCGCCCGTTTATCCATATGTGGCCGCATCCCATACGTCGACGAACAGCCGTATTTCCGGGTACTGCGAATGCGGCCACGATGCCTTCAGGAACGATCGTCTTGACAATAGTCGTTATAACGAATAAAAAGGGTTTGTGACGAAAGAGAAGGAGTCCGGAACGAGGAGTCGGCGCGTCGCTAGTCCCGAAGAGGCGGCGTTTCTGGACCTGCTGCGCACCACCGACATGCTCTCGCGGGAGTTGGCCCAAGTGCTCAAGACCGAAGACCTCTCCCCGACGCAATACAACGTGCTGCGTATTTTGCGCGGAGCGCCCGAGGGACTGCCCTGCGGCGATGTTGCCAGCCGCATGATTACGCGCGACCCCGACGTGACCCGGCTGCTGGACCGGCTGGAAAAGCGTGAGCTGATTTCACGCTCCCGCGAAAACCGGGACCGCCGCACCGTGATCGCCCGGATCGCGCCCGCGGGCCTTAAGCTGCTCTCCCGCCTGGATGAGCCGGTACAGGAGGCCCACCGTAAACAGCTGGGGCACCTTGGGCAGGGCAGACTGAAGGCTTTGGCCGAGCTCCTGCGCGTGGCGCGGAGCCAGATGGCATGATTTTTGATCTTAGTAGGCGTTGCAACGAATATCGTGGTAACGCATCCAATGAACCGTAACACCCCTCAGGAGGATTGCTTATGAGTACACTCACCGCACCGCAGACATCCACCACCACCTGGAACATTGACCCCACTCACTCCGTCGCGGAGTTCAAGGTCAAGCACATGATGATTTCCAACGTGAAGGGCCACTTCACAAAAGTCTCGGGCGCCCTGACTCTGGACGAAACCGACCTGGCAAAGTCCCATGCCGAGGCCATCATTGAGGCGGGCTCAATCGAAACCCGCGACGCCCAAAGAGATGCGCACCTGAAGAGCGCGGATTTCCTGGACGCGGAAAAGTTTCCCAACCTCTCTTTCAAGTCCGCCCGCATCAGCATTGTCCGGGACGGCGAACTCTCGGTTGAGGGTGACCTGACCATTCGGGGCATTACGCGCAAGGTCATCTTTGCCGTCGAGGGGCCAACTCCCCCGGCGAAAGATCCTTGGGGCAATACCCGGGTTGCAGTCTCGGCGACCACCAAGATCAACCGCAAAGACTTCGGCCTGACCTGGAACGCGGCGCTCGAGACCGGCGGTATTCTCGTCGGAGAAGAAGTGACCATCACGCTGGATGTCCAGTTCATCAAGGCCTAAACATTTGCCGCGCCGCACGCCTGAACGGGCGCCGTGGCAGAAGACCCACGGCGCCTATAGCGCGGCAGAGAAACGAGGAACCATGTCACTACGACCAGTTCGAGAGATCATTCAAACCACGCCGACCATCGAAGGCGCCGGCGTGAAGCTGCAACGGGCCTTCGGCTTCGGCAAGACCAAGGATTTCGATCCTTTCTTGCTGTTCGACGATTTTCGCAATGAAAATCCTAAGGATTATCTGGCGGGATTTCCCTGGCATCCGCATCGCGGTATCGAGACGATTACCTATGTGCTCGCCGGTTCCGTCGAGCACGGCGATAGCCTGGGCAACAAAGGCAAGATGACCGCCGGAGACGTGCAATGGATGACCGCCGGCAGCGGAATCATGCACCAGGAAATGCCGAAGGGTGACAACCACGGACGCATGCACGGCTTTCAGCTGTGGGCGAACCTGCCCGCATCGCTGAAAATGACGGATCCGCGCTATCAGGACATTCCGTCGAGCGCGATCCCCGAAGTCACGGACGATGACGGCACCCGCGTCCGCGTGATCTGCGGCGAGTTCTGGGGCAAGAAGGGGCCAGTTGAAGGTGTTGCGGCAGATCCCAATTACCTCGATATTTCAGTCGCTCCGGGCCAGCGTAAGAGGCTCAAGGTCGAGACCACGCGCAACGCCTTCGCCTACGTGTTTGCAGGCTCGGGCACGTTCCGCGACGCTTCGAATCCACAGGCAGTGCTGACCGAACCGGCGGCCGACCCCAACGCGCCCGCTAAGTACGATGTTCGCAACCACTCGCTGGTGCTGTTCGACCGCGGGGACGAGTTGACGGTGCAGGCTGGGCCCGAGGGAATTCGGTTTCTGCTCGTTTCCGGTAAGCCGATCGAGGAGCCGGTCGCGTGGTACGGTCCGATCGTGATGAACACGCAAGAGCAACTTCGCCAGGCCGTTTCCGAATTGCAGAACGGCAGTTTCATCAAACACCGCTAAACTGTCGGTAAGAATGATGGCCCGCACGATCCGTGTGCGGGCCATCTTCTTTGCTGATCAAGTCACAGTGGCGCGCCGTCTTCGCGTTCCACATTCGCCGGGTTGTTACGTACCCCCGACCCGGCTTGAGTTATTGTTTTTCCGCTTCCGCCTTCTTTTGCGCCATGGCTTTCTGGGCTGCCACTGTCCAGGGCGGGACGACGCCGTTTTCGCGCGCGTAGGCGATCGACTGGCCAAGATGCTCGTGTGCATCCACGACGAGCAGGTAGACCACGTCGCCGGCATTTGCATCCGGTCCCAGCTTCGGCAGCGGCTTGGCGAAATCGCCGTTGGTCATGCCGTTGATCGCTTTCTTGGTGAACTCCCACGACTTGTTCAGTTCATCAACGACTCTGGCCTGGTCCGTGGTCGACTTTTCAAATGTCTTGCCGTCAAAGCCCGCCGGAGGCTGCGCTCCCATCAGCGCCAGAATCTGGTAGCGCTCGCCCGCGACATGCAGAAACACCTCGGCGAACGAACGAGAGTCAGGCGAGGGCCGCCACGTGAGTTTGTCGGCGGAGAGTGCGCCGGCGAGGTCCACAAACTTCTTCTGCATAGCCCCCAGGTCGAGAAGCGACTGAGGCTTCATGTCATAACTGGGCGGAGTGTGGTCGGCGCTGGCCGTAGTGTTTTGGTCGGGTGCGCCCATGGCAGCTGCGCTGATTGTCATCACCGCAAATAACGTGAGAAACGCTCGGTTCATTAGATTTCCCTCCGGGAACTGATTGCGCTTGTCCCCTTAGACGGGCACGCAACGAAATAGCATCGCTCGCGGCAGAAATTTGTTCTCGCAGGGGGTGTTGCCTTCCGTTGGTCGCTGCGCACCGAATGGCTATACAGTCCCTGCGAATCATATCGCGTGGCAGCAGTATCTTGTTGGCCAGATTCTTGGTTTCATGTCGTGCGCTCCGTTCCCCAAGATCCGCTTTTCTACGAGCACCTGTCGGGAGAGTCTTCGGCCCGAATGCCTTTCAGGCCACCACGCCGAACCGAAGAAACAGAAGAAATCTATAAAAACGGAAGAGATCTATCACGCTGAGGTGACCATTGGCCTGTTCCTGGAAGTACATGGCCGAAAGGACAATGAACAATCGGGAAAACGGCCAGGGTTCAATCGTCGCCAGGGAGCGCGCCCGCCGGTTTCTCCCTCAAGGTTCCCACGACAAGGCCGATGGGAATGGAAGTGACTCGAGAGTCGCAGTGCCATCTCCGCGCCTAGACGTTTCTAATCTGGCGCGCGAGAGGGATCGCTGCGAATCCGAGGCGCGGGAGGCCCATCACGTCGGTCCTGGCCACAGACGAAACTGCTGTGCTGGCTACAGACCAGAATGCCGCCTCGAGGGGTCCTTCCGAGCGGCCTGACGCGGCCGCTGGCCACCTGCGAGTGCTGCTGGTCGAAGATGAACCGGCCGACGTCGAACTGGCGCTGCGAGCCCTGCGCCAGGCCGGATTCACGCCCAGCGCCGACGTTGCCCAGACTCCAGAGGAATTCACCGGCCTGGTCCGGAAGAATGCTTATGACGTGATCCTCGCCGACTACAAGCTGCCGAACTGGAATGGAATGGAATCGGTCGAGATCCTGCGCCGGGAGGGTCTCGACATTCCCGTTATGGTGGTGTCGGGCGCGCTCGGCGAACTCACAGCCGTGGAATGCATCAAGCAAGGCGCGGCTGACTACGTGTTAAAGGATCAACTGGCACGGCTGCCCGAATCGGTGCGGCGCGCCATCCGCGAAAAACAACTGCGTGAAGAAAACAAGCACGGGCAGGACGAGCTGGCACGGTCCAACCGCGATCTGGAGCAATTCGCCTACGTGGCTTCGCACGACCTGCAGGAACCGCTGCGCATGGTGGCTACCTACACCCAACTCCTGTCGGAACGCTACCGGGGCAAGCTCGATGCGGATGCGGACAAGTACATCCACTACGCGGTCGACGGCGCCCTGCGCATGCAGGTGCTGGTCCGCGATCTGCTGGCGTTCTCCCGTGTTGGCCGCCAGGGGACGGAACTGGCGAAGATTGACTGCAATACCCTCATGGAGACCGTCTTAAAGAATCTTCAGGCTGCGATCGCCGAGAGCGGCGCGCAGGTGATTTGCCCCCAACTCCCCATAGTCACCGCGGACGAATCGCAACTGATGCAGGTCTTGCAAAACCTGATCGCCAACGCCATCAAATTTCGCGGCGCAGCCCCGCCGGTGATTCGCGTCACCGGGAAAAAAAAGGACCGGGAGTGGATGTTCTTGATCGCCGACAACGGAATCGGCATCGCTCCCGAACACGCCGAAGTTGTCTTCGCTATTTTCAAACGCCTGCACACCCGGACGGAATATCCCGGCAGCGGTATCGGCCTGTCGATCTGCAAGAAGATCGTCGAGCACCATGGTGGTCGTATCTGGCTTGAATCTGAGCCAGGTCACGGCTGCACGTTCCATTTCACTCTCCCGGTTCAGCCACTCCCCGGGAAATCCGAGCATGGCGATGAAGGCGACAAAAATGATGCCTGAAGTGCTGTTGGTCGACGACAATCCTGCCGATATCGATCTCACCAGCGATGCGCTGGCCCGGAGCAAGCGGGAGATGCATGTCAGCTCGGTCGAAGACGGTACGGAGGCGATCTTGTTTTTGCGACGACAGGGCAAATACCGCGAGTCTCCCGCGCCCGACCTGGTCGTGCTCGATCTGAACCTGCCACGCAAAACCGGCAGGGAAGTGCTCTCTGACGTGCGGGCCGACCCGGTCCTTGCGACCATTCCAGTCGTGATCTTCAGCACCTCGCAAGCGACCTCCGACATTATGGGAAGTTACAAGCTGGGAGCCAACTGCTATCTCCGCAAGCCGGGCAATCTTGTGGAGTTCGTTGCCGTAGTCCAGTCCATGGCGGATTTCTGGCTGGGCACGGTCAGTCTGCCGCCGAAGGAGAAACGATGAAGGATCAATCCACTCATGTCCTGCTGATTGAGGACAACCCCGGGGATGCGGATCTGGTACGCCTGCGCCTGGTCGAGGGCAACCATTCGGTGGCGGTGAGCTGCGTCGACCGCCTCTCGGATGGCCTGGCCTCCCTGACCAAAATGCCGCCATCAGTCGTGCTGCTGGACTTGAATCTGCCCGACTGCCAGGGCGCGGAGACCTTTCGCCGAGTGCTGGAGAATTCGCCCGACGTTCCCATCGTCATCCTCTCCGGTCAGGACGATGAAGTTCTGGCCATGAAAGCTCTGAATCAGGGCGTGCAGGACTATCTGGTGAAAGGCTCCATTACCAGCGGCGCTCTCGATCGTGCCATGCGCTACGCGGTGGAGAGGCAAGCTCTGCTGCGCTCCCTCGACATGAGCCGCAAGCAGCAACTTGAATTCAAAAACCAATTTCTCTCGCATGTCTCGCATGAACTGCGCACCCCGCTGACTTGCATTCATCAGTTTGTGACCATTCTGCTCGATGGTCTGGCCGGGCCGATCAGCGCCGATCAACGCGACCACCTGGAAACGATTCTGCGCAGCGTGAACCAGCTCGGGGCCATGGTTCATGATTTGCTCGAGGCCAGCCGCGCCGAGGCGGGAAAAGTACGGCTGGAGCTGCACTGTGTTTCGATCGGCGATCTGGTCAAGCTCGCCGTCACCATGATGCGTTCGGTTGCCGACGGAAAGCAGGTTGGCCTCGAGATGGGAGTCGATATCCGCATCCCATTCGTGCAGGGTGATCCCGACCGCATCCTGGAAGTGCTGATTAATCTGATCGACAACGGCATCAAGTTCACCCCGTCCGGCGGGGCCGTCACCGTGCAGGCTTGCCTGGCGGCGACCGATCCCGATTTTGTCTACCTGTCGGTGGCCGACACCGGCTGCGGCATCGATGCCAAGGCCAAAGCATTGATCTTTGAACGCATGTATCAGGATCCCAATTCGATCGACAATAGCCGCAAAGGACTGGGCTTGGGCCTGTTCATCGCCAAAGAATTAGTCACTCTGCACGGAGGCCGCATCTGGGTCGCCAGCGAGCAGGGCAACGGCAGTACTTTCTCCTTCACTCTGCCGTTGTATTCCCTGGGGAAAATGCTTTCTCCGGTTATCGTGCACGAACAGAAGCTGCGCGATGCCATCGTCTTGCTGAAGGTTCAAGTGCGGCCGCGCTCCAAGCCGGTCCGCGGGAACTGGAAGGAAACGTGCCAGCGCTGTCTGGAGATTTTGCAGCGTTGCGTCTATCTCGACAAAGACCTGGTCCTGCCGCCCATGACCACGAGCGGGCCAGAGCAGATTTTCTACGTTGTCGCCTCGACGGATATGGAACGCGTTTCCGTCATGATGACGCGCATCCGCGAGCAGATCGAGAAAGTCTCCGAACTCAAAGCCCACGGTGAGCTTGAACTTTCGGCGGAGGCCGTCGTGCTGCCGGACGCCGCGCACCGCCTGTCGTTAGAGCTGCAAGTGCAGGAAGTCGCCGACCGCGTCGCCGAAATGGCGCGGCCCACGCCCACAGCGGAGCGGAATTCCACGGAAATGAAATGGGGGGCAGTTCGACCCTGAACCTCGATCGTGAAATTTGGCTTGAGACATTGATTCGTAACTATCAGATTCGTGAATCCACAAAAAGGAGAACAACCATGGCAAACTCAAAAATCCTGATCGTAGATGACGATCCCGACCTAAGGCAGGCCCTGAAACTGCGCCTGCGCGCCAACCACTACGACACCGTGCATGCCGTCGACGGCTACTCGGCCATTACCCAGGCCCACAAGGAAGGCCCTGACCTGATCATTCTCGATCTCGGTCTGCCCGCAGGCGATGGTTTTGTCGTGCTCGAGCGACTGCAAAGCGACGACCGGCTGTGCGATATTCCGGTGATTGTCCTCACCGCCCGCGACCCACAGAGCAGCGAGCAGCGCGCCCTGAAGGGAGGCGCAGCAGCATACTTCCAGAAGCCGGCGGACAACGCCGAATTGCTGGACGTGATTCGGGCCACGTTGCCCAAGGTCGCCGCGCCGTTGCCTTTGTCATCCTGAGGAACCACGGGTGAGAGGTTTTCGGATGGAATGCGGAGGCAGCTATCGGCAATCGCGCACTGGCATCGTCGCTTTGCCCGATGCCTGACGCCAGACGGCTGATCGCTGCTTCCGGAGAGGAGATTCTTCATGTCGTTCAATCTGCATCCCACGCGCATGGGGGCGCCTCAGGCCAGGCCGGTCCAGCGCTACCCGCGCGCTCTGTTCAGCGTTCCGGTCACGCTTCGCCATCTGACATCGGGCGGAATCCAGGCTTCGCCGGGGATCAGCCTCGACATCAGCAGCGGCGGTCTCGGCGCCATCGTGCACGGAGATCTGCGCGTGGGCGAAATGGTCGAGATCGACGTTCGCATTCCCGGGCATTCTTTCAGCGCGGTGGCCGTTGTGCGTTACACCTCTGGCATGCGGTCCGGATTCGAGTTCGTGGGGATGACGCAGGAAGAGCGCCAGCAAATCGCCAACGCCACAGGCCACGCCTGAGGGTTTCGTCCCCGCTGAACAGCTCGACCTGCTCCGCGCCGGCTGCGCCGTTCGTCCGCTGTTCGACGGAGGAGCAACCGGAATCTAGCCTCAACGCTCCGGTGACCCGGAGGTAATCGTTCCGACCTAATGATCACCTCACCCCTCGCCGATGGACTAATCGGCGAGCTCTGCGCCGCATACTCGCTTCCGTTCAATCTTTCAGGAAACTGGCGCCGGAGGTCTACGGGCCGTGCATCGCGTAACCGCATCCCGAATCGTCGCTGCCGCTGTCATAGCCGCAAGCTCAGGTTTGGTGGCCGCGCAAGCGATCGGCGTATCCGCGGGCCACTCGGCTGATTTTATGCCGCACGGATACTGCTACCTGTGGGATCCTTGGATCGTCTGGCTGCACGTCATCTCCGACGGCCTGATTACGCTCTCGTACTACTGCATTCCGCTGGTTCTCGTCTATTTCATTCGCAAGCAGCGCGATCTGCCCTTTCATCGAATCTTCTGGATGTTCGGCGCCTTCATCCTGGCCTGCGGCACGACCCACGCGATGGAAATCTGGAACATCTGGCACGCCAGTTATCGAGCGGCCGGCATCCTCAAGGCGGTTACCGCTGCGGTGTCCGTTACCACCGCAGCCATGCTCATTCCGCTGGTGCCTAAGGTAATTTCCTTGCCCGAACGAGTGCATCTGCAGGAAGAGAATCGGAAACTGGAACAGGAAATCGCCGTGCGCGCGCGATTCGATGCGCCGATCGACGCTTCGCTGCGTCGGAGGGTCACCGTCGGTTTCATGATCGCCGTGCTCCTGACGATCTTCCTCGGACTCGCGTCGTGGAGCGGCACTCGGCGGGCGGAACAGGATGCCCTCTGGGTCTCTCACACTCATGAAGTAATGGAGGCCATCCAGCGTACATCGAGACACGTGATCGAAGCGGAAACCAGCGCGCGAGCTTTCGCCTTAAGCGGAGAAGAGCCACTGCTGGCGCACTACCAGACCTCCCACGACACCATTTATCGGGACCGGGATACGCTCCGCCATTTGACGGCTGACAATCTCAGTCAGCAACAGCGGATCGACGTGCTCCAGTCACAGGTCGGAACCGCGCTCGAATTCGCCGACACGATTATCGCCCGGCGCCGGAAAGGAGGCGCATATACCGGCGGCGGTCACGATGCCCTGGAAATCGAGAGGCTTCTCGATGTGGTACGCGGAACCACCCGAGCTATGTACGACGAGGAGAATCGGTTATTGAGTCAGCGCACCCAAAGAGTGGGCGCGGGACAGCGCTTGACGAGGTTCATTGCCATCATAGGGCTTTTCATTGGGTTAGGCTTGTGGGTGCTGGCCAAGTTCGCCGTCAACCGCGAGATCGGCATCAGCGAACGGGTACGGACGCAACTCGGCACCCTGAACGCGGAACTGGAAGAACGCGTGGGGCAGCGTACCGCGGCGTTGCAGTCAGAAATCGCCGAGCGGGAGCGAGCCGAGGGCACGAGAGGGCAGGTACTCAAGGAGTTGGCCGACCAAAAGTTTGTCCTCGACCAGCACGCCATCGTCGCCACCACAGACGTGCAGGGCACGATCACCTATGTAAACGAAAAATTCTGCACCATCAGTAAATACTCGAGAGAAGAACTGATTGGTCAGAATCACCGTATCCTCAACTCCGCTCATCACCCGAAAGAGTTCTTCCAGCAGATGTACCACACCATCGCGAACGGGGAGGTGTGGCGGGGCGAGATCTGTAACCGGGCTAAAGATGGTTCGATCTACTGGGTGGATACGACCATCGTCCCTTTGCTCGATGCGGCCGGCAAACCGCGCCAGTACATGGCGATCCGGGCCGAGATTACCGAACGCAAGCGAGCCGAGGAGGCGCTGCGGGAGCAGAAATACGCTCTCGATCAGCATGCGATTGTCGCCACCACCGACGTTCAGGGCACCATCACTTACGTGAACGACAAGTTCTGCGCCATCAGCAAGTACGCCGTGGAAGAGCTGATTGGCCAGAACCACCGCATTCTAAACTCCGGCCTCCATCCTAAAGAGTTTTTCCAGGAGATGTACCACACCATCGCGAACGGGGAGGTGTGGCGAGGGGAGATCTGTAACCGGGCCAAAGATGGCTCGATCTACTGGGTAGACACGACCGTGGTTCCGTTACTCGACACCCGCGGCAAGCCCAGGCAGTACATGGCGATTCGCGCGGATATAACCGAACGCAAGCGGGCGGAAGAGGTGCGCGAACACCTGGCCGCAGTAGTCGACTCCTCCGAGGACGCGATCATCAGCAAGGACTTGAACGGGACGATCAAAGCCTGGAACCGAGGGGCCGAGAAGATCTTCGGCTACGCGGCCTCGGACGTCATAGGCAAACCCATGCTGATGCTTTTTCCTCCGGAACTCATGAAGGAGGAACCCGACATCCTGGCACGCATCCGGCGCGGCGAGAGTGTTGAACATTTCGAAACCGTCCGTGTCCGCAAAGATCGATCGAGAATCGATGTTTCGGTCGCGATTTCGCCAATTCGCGACGGCCGCGGCGCGATTGTCGGCGCATCAACAATCGCCCGCGATATCACTGAGCGCAAGCGTGCCGAACACGCCCTGCAGGAAAGCCTGTTCACTAGCGAGGCTGCGCTCAAGGAGCTGGCCGACCAAAAGTTTGCGCTGGATCAGCACGCTATCGTGGCCGTGACCGACGTGCAAGGCGCCATTACTTACGTCAACGATAAATTTTGCACCATCAGCCAATATTCCAAAGACGAACTGATCGGCCAGAATCATCGCATCCTCAACTCCGGCCACCACCCGAAAGAGTTCTTCCAGCAGATGTATCACACCATCGCCAACGGGAAGGTCTGGCACGGCGAGATCAAGAACCGGGCCAAGGACGGATCGATCTATTGGGTGGATACCACGGTTGTTCCGTTCATCGGCACGGAGGGCAAACCCCGCCAGTATGTCGCCATCCGCGCAGATATCACTGAGCGAAAACGAGTGGAGGAAGCACTGCGTGAGCAGGCTCAGATACTGGACTCGGCCCAGGTGTTCGTGCGTGACATGGAAAGCCGTGTGGTGTTCTGGCCGCGGGGCGCGGAAAAACTCTATGGGTTCACACCTGACGAGGCGTTGGGCATCCTTTCGCACGAACTATTCCATACGGAATTCCCCGAGCCGCTGGAAGCGGTGGAGAAAAAACTCTTTAGAACCGGAATATGGGAAGGCGAATTGATCCATCGCAGGCGTGATGGTGTCGCCATCGTCGTCTCCAGCGCATGGGTGCTGCATCGCAATAGCCAGGGACAGCCGATCCGCATTCTCGAAACTAACGTCGACATCACCGAGCGCAAGCGAGCGGAGGAGCGGCTTGCGGGACAAGCCGAGGAGCTTTCACGCCAAACGGAAGAGCTGACACGCTCGCGTGAGGAGTTGGAAACACAGAAGCTCATGCTCCACTCCGTGCTCGACAGCATGGCCGAGGGCCTGGTCGCCGCCGATGAGCAGGGAAACTTCATCATTTGGAACCCGGCCGCGGAGAGGATTCTTGGCCTGGGGGCGGCGGCCTTGCCGAAAGACCGATGGACCGCGCACTACGGCCTGTACCTGGAAGACATGGTCACACCTTTTCCTGCCGACCAACTCCCTTTGGCCCGAGCCATCCGCGGGGAGGCATGTACCGCGCAGATGTTTGTGCGCAATCCCAAACTTGATCAGGGGACCTGGATCGAAGTCGGCGGCTGCCCTTTGAAGGGCAAGGATGGCATGGTGCGGGGCGGCGTGGTGGCTTTCCGCGACATTACGCAAAGAAGAACGGACGAACAGGAAATCCGCAAGCTCAACGATGAGCTCGAACAAAGAGTGGCCGAGCGAACCGCGCAGTTGCAGGCCGCCAACCAGGAACTGGAAGCCTTCACCTATTCCGTTTCCCATGATCTGCGAGCTCCGTTGCGCCACATCAGCGGATTCTCCAAGCTGCTAAGCGAAGAGTTCGGCTCCACGCTTCCCCCTGAAGCGCAACATCACGTCCAGCGCATTCAGGATGGCACGCGGCGCATGGGCATGCTGGTGGACGACCTGCTAAACCTGGCGCGTGTGGGCCGTCGGGAGCTGACTCTGCAGGTCTCAGGATTGAAGTCGATCGTCGACGAACTCATCGCAGAGCTCGCTCCGGAATGTCAAGGCCGCAAAATCGAATGGAAGATCGGCGCTCTGCCTTTTGTGGAGTGCGACCCCGGGTTGGTGAAGCAGGTATTCCAGAATCTTCTGGCCAACGCGCTCAAGTTTACCCGGCCGCGGCCCGTCGCCGTTATCGAAATCGGACAAAGAGCAAACGGCGACTCGGCCATCTTTGTCCGCGACAACGGCGTGGGCTTCAGTATGAAGTATTCCGACAAGCTCTTCGGGGTGTTTCAGCGCCTGCATCGCGCCGAGGACTTCGAAGGCACGGGAGTTGGCTTGGCCACGGTGCAACGCATCGTCAAGAAACACGGTGGCAGCATCTGGGCCGAGGCGGAACTGGACAAGGGCGCAACGTTCTATTTCACGATCGGGGCTTCAGAAGCGGAATCGAAAACGAAAGCAGTCGTGGCAGGAGCCAAATCATGACATCGCCTCAAGTGGATATCTTACTGGTGGAAGACAATAACGAGGACCTGGAACTGACGCTTCACGTACTCAAGAGTGAGAAGCTGGCCAACCAGATCCACGTGGCCCGCGACGGGGAAGAAGCGCTTGATTTCCTGCTTGGCCCCGAAGAGTCGTCTCACGCTCGTCCCAAGCTGGTGTTGCTGGACCTGAAGCTGCCGAAGATCGACGGCCTGGAGGT
>Ga0070733_10002351_pt1 | contig 13555 bp, 10 predicted proteins | sample Coa_R1_9_FD_66450 | JGI IMG/M metagenome (GOLD analysis project Ga0070733, IMG submission 66450) | Surface soil microbial communities from Centralia Pennsylvania, which are recovering from an underground coalmine fire - Coalmine... | ecosystem: Environmental > Terrestrial > Soil > Unclassified ... | reverse complement strand
CCCGCCGACACGGATCTGGCCGCGTACCTCAAGCGCATTACGCCGACCCAGGCTAAGCCCGATCCCTGGGACTCGTTCAATTACTTGTCGAACACGCCGAAGTTTGCCACGTCGCTTTTGAAGGCGATGTATGGGGCGGCGGCGACTAAAGAGAACGATTTTGCGTATCACTATTTGCCCAAGATCGACCGGAATTATTCCTGGGTGAATATCTGGAACGATATGTACGAAGGCAAAGTCAAAGGCATGTTTGCCTTCGGCATGAACGGGGTGATGATCGGGCCGGACTCGCAGAAAAATATTGATGCGCTGAAGAAGGCTGACTGGCTGGTGGTTTGCGAGATTTATCCCGATGAGACCAGCGAGTTCTGGCGTGCGCCGGGCATCTCGACCGACGACATGAAGAAGATCAACACCACGGTCTACCGCCTGCCCGGCGCGGGTTTTGCCGAGAAAGATGGCACGTTTGTGAATTCGGCGCGCTGGCTGCAGTGGAAGAACGTGGCCGTGCCGCCGCCGGGAGAAGCGCGGCTCGATCAGGAAATTATAGCGACTATCTTCCTGCGAGTTCGCGAGCTTTACAAAAAAGGCGGAAAGTTTCCCGATCCGATTCTCAACGCGACTTTTGCTTATACGGATCCTTACAACCCGTCGCTGTCGGAAGTGGCGAAAGAACTTAACGGGAAGGCGCTGGTCGACATTACCGACCCGAAGACCAACGTCACCATCAAGGCTGGTCAACAGTTGCCGGGATTTGCGTGGCTCAAAGATGACGGCACAACTTCGTGCGGCAACTGGATCTACTGCGGTTCGTGGACGGAAGCGGGAGCGTTGATGCAACGGCGCGGAACGGACGATCCTTCCGGCCTAGGGATTTATCCCAACTGGGCGTGGTCGTGGCCGATGAATCGGCGCGTTCTCTACAACCGCGCGTCGTGCGACGTGGAGGGCAAGCCCTGGGATCCGCAGCGGCGGCAGATTTGGTGGGATGAGGCGAAGCAGAGTTGGGTGGGCAACGACGTTCCAGACTTTAAACCGGATTCGGCGCCCAAAGATCATATGGGGCCGTTCATCATGAATCCGGAGGGTGTGGGACGGTTGTTTGTGCCTCTGGGGGGCATGGCCGACGGGCCGTTCCCGGAACACTACGAGCCCATCGAGAGTCCAATTGCGAATCCGCTTCATCCCGCGCAGTCGAACAATCCAGTGGTGAAAAAGTACAAGACCGATGCCGACAAGTACGCGGTGACCGGCCAGGAATTCAAAGTCATCTGCACGACCTATCGGCTCACCGAGCACTATCACTACTGGACGAAGAACAATCCCATGAACGTGCAGCTTGTGCCCGAGCCGTTTGTGGAGATTCCGTTTGAGCTGGCGGAACAGATGCAGCTGAAGGGCGGAGAGAAAGTGAAAGTCACGAGCGCGCGCAGCCACTACATTGCGAAGGCGATGGTGACGCGGCGCATCCGGCCGATGAAGATCGATGGTCAGGAAATGTTTCAGATTGGAATCCCGATTCATTGGGGGTTTCGCGGAATCTCCGAAGACGAAGGCAGGACTGCGAAGACGCTGGCCAACCAGCTGACGCCGACGGTGATTGATCCGAACGCGTACACACCGGAGTTCAAGGGATTTCTGGTGAAGGTCGAGAAAGTTTAAGACGGATGAAGAACTCTTTTTCCTTGCCCGATTTCACCTCGGCGGCTAAAGCCGCTGCTGATTTTGTGGCACATATGGCGCGGCTGAAAGCCGCGCCTTTTCAAAACTTAATCGAGATCTGAGTAAAGGCAGACGAGCATGGTCGACCGCAAGACACTACAAGCCGAAAAGATTTCAGGGCATTCGGGACCATCCGCCGGCAAGGGGATGCAGCGCGACCTGGAAGTGTGCAAGCTGGTCGATACCACTACCTGCATTGGGTGCAAGGCTTGCGAAGTGGCCTGTGTTGAATGGAACGACATGCCCTTCAGCGTGACGACCTTCGACAACACCTACCAGACGATGCCGGAGACGCGGTGGAATTTCTGGAACCTGATCAAGTTCAACGAACACCAGCGGGAAGATGGCACGATTCAGTGGTTGATGAGAAAAGACCAGTGCATGCACTGCGCGGAGCCGGGATGCCTGGCGGCGTGTCCTGCCGACGGGGCCATCGTTAAGTATACGAATGGGATCGTCGACTTCAATCAGGAGAACTGCATCGGGTGCGAGTTCTGCGTTTCGGGGTGTCCGTTTAATATTCCGCGGTTTAATCCGGGAACAAAGAAAGTTTACAAATGCACGCTGTGCTCTGATCGCGTAGGCGAAGGGCTGGAGCCGGCCTGCATCAAGGCATGTCCAACCGGCTGCCTGAAGTTTGGCAGCAAAGACGACATGAAGTACATCGCGGAAGAGCGTGCCAAACAGCTTCGCGACAAGTTCGGAATGGAGAACGCAGGAGTCTACGACCCGCAATCCATTGGCGGTACGCACGTGATTTATGTTCTGCACGACGCGACCGACCCGGAGCGCTACGGTGGGTTGCCCAAGAACCCAACTATTCCTTGGAGCTATACGGTGTGGAAGTGGCTGTTCAAGCCGGTTTTGGGCACATTCGCGCTGTTTGGAGCACTGGGAGTGCTGGTGCACTACGTTACCGTAGGCCCGCGGCGTCCGCAGCCGGAGCCGCAGAAAAAGGAGGCCGGGAATGGGAACGGTGATTGAAAGTTTTGACGACAAAGCCCGCCGCGCCTTCGATTCGATCGGCCAGACGGAAGTGTACAAAGGCGAGTTACTGCGCCATCCCGTCTACACACGAGTTTTGCACTGGGCGGTCGCGCTTTTCTTTTTTCTCGCGCTGTTCTCCGGGTTCGGCATTTATTTGCCCTGGCTATTTCGCTGGTTCACTCCCATTTTTGGGGGCGGGCCGCTGAGCCGCGAACTGCATCCCTGGTTCGGCGTTGGATTTGTTTTTTTCTTTGGGCTGCAGATGCTGAACTGGATCAAGCCCATGGCCTGGACCAAAGCTGATTCCAACTGGATGCGCGGATTGAAAAAAATTGTCGGCGGCAAAGAGAAGATGGACCCGCTTGACACTGGTTTCTTCAACGCCGGACAAAAATTGATGTTCTGGGAGATTGTCACCGGGTGCGCTGTCTATCTGATTACCGGCATCGTCTTGTGGATCGGGGCCGCGACTTTTGGGCGCATCGCGGTCGCGATTAGCTATGTGCTGCACGACATTTCCGCGATCGTCATGCTGGGAGGAATCTTCATTCACATCTACCTCAGCACGATTGGTGAGCCGGGCACGTTCCACGCGATGACTCGCGGGGCGGTCAGCGAGGCCTGGGCCTGGACATTCCATCCAGCGTGGTACAAAGAAGTCACCGGGCGGGACCCACGAGCGGACTGCGAGGCGGCTGCGAAGAGGAACGAACAGCTCCGTGCTCCGTAAGAGGTCTGTATTCCGCGAAGCTGCTAATATTCTTCGGCCTTTTATCTTCTTTACGATCTAACTCCACCATGTCACGCGCCGCACCACTCCGTCTATGATCGTGACGATAATGGGAGTAGTGGGCTCGGGGAAGACGCTGATCGGGCGTCTACTGGCGGCGCAACTAGGCTGGGAGTTTGCAGACGCCGACGATTTCCATTCGCCCGCCAACGTCGAGAAAATTCATCGCGGCATTCCGTTGACCGACGACGACCGCGGGCCCTGGCTCGACCGTTTACGTGCCCAGATCGTGCATTGGAGCGCGAACGGGATCAATGCCACACTGGCGTGTTCGGCTCTAAAACGAACCTACCGGCAGCAATTGGCGGTCGGGCCCGAAGTCCGTTTCGTGTATCTGAAAGGAAGTCCCGAACTGATTGCGCAGCGTTTGCGGTCCCGGCATGGGCATTTTGCTGATGAAAAGATTCTGGCCAGCCAGTTCGCCGATCTGGAAGAGCCGGAAGCAGCGGTCACTATTGACATCGCCCAAACTCCTGAGGCAATTGTGGCGGAGATTCGGGAAAAGCTGGGCTTAGCGTAGAATCCTCGCGCAACTGATCTAGTCTTCCGGAGCCTTTTGGACACACCGTCAAACCCTAGCCTCGAATCCGCCACCATCTCCCGACTGATGTGGCGGCTGATGCCTTTCCTTTTCCTTCTGTACATCGTTGCCTATCTTGATCGCATCAACGTAGGCTTTGCCGTGCTGCAGATGGGCGAACCGCTTCATCTCACCGATCGAGTCAAGGGAGTTGCCTTTGGAATGTTTTTCGCCGGCTACTTCTTCTTCCAGGTTCCCAGCAACCTGGTGTTGCAGAAAACTGGCGTGCGCCGATGGATCTGCGGGCTGATGGTGACCTGGGGCCTGGTTTCCTGTTCGATGATCTTCATTCGTGGTCCAAGAAGCTTCTATGTGCTGCGATTTTTGTTAGGGGCCGCGGAAGCCGGATTTTTCCCAGGGATGATCCTTTATCTCAAGCATTGGTTCCCGGCTCGCGCTCGCGCCCGTGCAGTAGCTTGGTTTATGACGGCGAATCCCCTGGCGGGCGTGATCGGCAGTCCCATCTCAGGCACGCTGCTGGGTATCCATGGAAAAGGCCTTGCGGGATGGCAATGGCTGTTCCTGTTGGAGGGCGCGCCCGCGATCCTGCTCGGAGTGGCAGTACTCTGGATATTGGCCGAAACCCCGAAAGAAGCCCGCTGGCTCAGGACTGACGAACGCAAGTGGCTGGTGGAGGAATTGAACGCCGAGGAACAGGCCGACTCGTCGCATCGAGGAAATTTCTGGTCGGTTGTCGCGAACTGGCGGGTCTGGGTGCTTTCGCTGGTTTACTTCGGGCTGCCCGCCTGCATGTACGGGGTGACAGCCTGGCTGCCAACAGCGATCCACAGCATGTCCGGGCTTACTGACCAGATGATCGGCGTGGTGGCAGCCGTCCCGTATCTGGTCACAGCGGTAGCCATGGTACTAGTGGGGCGGCATTCTGATCGCACTGGCGAGCGACGGTGGCACACGGCGCTGGTCGCGTTCCTGGCGGCAGTTGCCTTAACGGTGGCCGCATACGGCAAGGGACCATTTTTCGTGATCACTGGAATGAGCATGGGAATGTTGGGAGCGGAGTCCATGGCGGGGCCGTTCTGGGCCATGGCCACGTTTCGCATGAAGGGCGCGGAGGCGGCGGTCTCGATCGCGATTATTAACTCGGTCGCTAACCTCGGCGGATACTTTGGCCCCTACATCATCGGACTCGCAAAGTCCGGGAATGGCGGATTTGGAGGGCTGCTGCCTATTGGCGTTGTTCTTGCCGTGAGTGGGTGCCTCGCCTTGGTGGTCGGGGTCAGACCGGGACGCTCACCTGCGGCGAACGGATAAGCCCTCAAACTTGATTGCATTGTTTACAATAGAAGTTTCGTCCTCCCAGCGACCGGGAGCCCGTAGCCGGACGAACGCGAACTTTGGAACAGCCAACTCACAATCCCAGCAGCCCTCCCAGCGTCTACTGGAGGGTGGAAGGCAGCCTGCTCGACCTTACGGTGGTCGCGCCGCTTGGCTTCTTTACCTGGAACGATCAGACGTTCAGCGGGCGTTTGCGCCGGCGTGGACTGATCTTCCTGATGGCGCTGCTGCGTCCGTTTCTTTACGCCGCTAACCGGAAGTTTGCCACCTGCATGGTACATACCGTGCTGCGGGGCGTCACCCGTGATCGGCTTGATCTGCTGGGAGAAGAGTATTTTCAGTACGGGCTGAAACCCAAGCTCAAAGCGCAAGGTGTGCAGAAGGTGCAAGAGCTGTTGAATTCTGGCGCTGACGTAGTGCTGGTGAGCCAAGGACTCGACCATGTCATGGGTCCCCTGGCGCGCCATCTGGGTGCGAAGCATCTGGTTGCAAACCGCCTGGAGTTTCGCGACGGCGTGGCAACAGGCCGTCTGCTGGAACCAGTAATCCGGCCGCGGGGATTGTTTGCGCGACTCCGAGAACAACACCCTGATGGACGGCGGGCGCCGAAAACGCTGGCGCGCCACCTGGGAATTTCGGTGGAGGTCTTGCGGGAAGCCGTGATTGGAGCGGAGCGGGACGTTCAGCCGCGAGAGCGGCCGATCGTGATCTTTGACGGTCAGAAACAGGCGCCCGGATTCTCGGTTCAGCGCGCCATGCGCGGAAAGCATGTGATGCTGATCGGCGTCACCGGATTTATCGGAAAAGTATGGCTGGCCAATACGCTCCTTGAGTTGCCTGACATCGGGCGAGTCTATCTGCTCATCCGCCGGCAGAAGTCGAATCCAGCCGAGCGTCGGTTCGAGAAGATGGTGGAAGAGTCGCCGGTCTTCGATCCACTCTTTGAACGCTACGGAGACGACCTGCCGCGGTTCCTGCGCGAAAAGATTGAGGTACTGGAAGGCGATGTCACTCAGCCTGGCTTGGGTCTGAACCCCGAGAATCTGGGGCGCATTAAGAGGAGCCTGGATCTGGTTGTCAACAGTTCGGGCTTGACCGATTTCAACCCCGATCTCCGCGATGCGCTGGCCACCAACACCGATGCCGCGGTGAATGCGGTCGAGTTCGTGCGCACCACCGACCATGCCGGGTTGCTGCATCTCTCGACTTGTTACGTGGCCGGCGAACAGGATGGGCGGGTCGCCGAAAAGCTGGTCCCGAACTACACCCCGCGCCACATTCCGGATTTCGATGCCCAACAAGAGTTGCACAACCTGCGTGAATTGATCCGGCAGGCAGAAGCGCAGGCGGATGGGACAGACGTCAGCGAGGGTCTAAAAATGCAGGCACTGGCCAAGGAACATGCGGCCAAAGACCTGCAAGGCGCGGCGCTCGCGAACCAGATTCGCAAGAATCGCATCCGCTGGTTGAAAGCTTATCTCACGGAAGCCGGAACGAGGCGGGCCAAAGAGTTGGGCTGGCCCAACACCTACACGCTTACCAAGAGCCTGGCCGAGTCGCTGATCGTTATGCATGGCGCGGGCTTGCCGATCGCTGTGGTTCGTCCGGCGATCGTTGAGACTTCGGTCGCGAAGCCGTTCGGCGGCTGGAACGAGGGCATCAATACTTCAGCTTCACTCTCTTATTTGCTGGGCACATACTTCCGGCAGTTGCCGTCGAACGAAAGCAAGCGGCTGGATATTATTCCCGTGGACGCGGTGTGTGACGGAATGACGCTGATCGCCGCAGCCATCGTCGAGCGCAGGCATGACCGGCTCTACCAGCTTGCGACCTCGGTCACGAATCCGTGCGACATGGGGCGCTCGATCGAGCTGACTTCGTTAGCACACCGCAAACACTACCGCGCGCAAGAGGGACTGGAGTCTTGGCTCCGGCTGCGGTTTGACGCCATTCCAGTCTCGAAGACGCGTTACAACCGCATGTCTGCTCCGGCGCAACGGGCGATTGTGAAATCCATTCAGCGCATCATGTCGCCACTCCCGTTGAAGCGTGCTCCGCTGGTGAAAACCGAGCGCAATTTGGAGCGGCTGGAAAAGCTGATCGAACTCTTCGAGCCCTTCATTCTTCTGAATGAGCACGACTTCGCGGCCGACAACATTGAGAAACTCTCGTATGCGCTCGTGCCGGAAGAACAGAAACAATTCTGCTATAACACGCGCGATCTCGATTGGTGGGATTATTGGATTAATGTGCATATCCCGGCATTGCGGCGGTGGACCTACCCGCTGATCGAAGGACGTCCTTTAGAAGCGAGGCCCGCGCGCAACTTCCAACTTGCCCCCGTCGCCGAAAACGGCGAAACCGTGAAAACCGGGACCAACGGAGCCACGTGGCGATATTCCTGACCGGATCTACCGGATACATTGGCGCGCACGTGGCTGCGAATCTGCTGGACGGGCATGGCGCTGCCTTGAACGTGCTGGTGCGAGCGCGCGATCCGCGGGAAGCCCAGCTACGCCTGTGGAATGCAATGCAGTTGCATTTGGATTTTCCGCGCTTTTACGAATACCTGCAGACGCGGGTGCGAGTCTTTTGCGGCGATCTGACTTTTCCCGCGTTCGGACTGGGGCGCGACGACTATGACCGGCTGGTGCATACCACGGATTCGGTGATTCATTGCGCCGCCTCGCTGAATCGCAAGTCAGAAAAGAGTTGTCTGAACGTGAACCTGCGCGGCACGCTCGAAGTCTTGACGTTAGCGCGACACGCCGAGCACTATCACGGACTGCGGCGCTTTAGCCAGGTGAGCACGGTAGCGGTTGCGGGCCAGCGCAATCATGAAGTTGTGACCGAAGACAGGTCCATCGAATGGGACCGCTCCGATTACGATCCCTACGCCAGAACGAAGAAGTTCTGCGAACACATGATGCGGGTCTTGCTGCCGGACACACCGAAGACGGTTTTCCGCCCCAGCATTGTGCTTGGCGACAGCCGGTACGCTGAAACCACGCAGTTCGATATGGTGCAATCGTTCGTGTTTCTTGCAGGCCTTCCTGCGCTGCCGTTCCGTCCCGCGGATAAAATTGACATCGTGAACGTGGATTTTGTTGCCGACGCGATTGCGACACTGCACCAGAAAGATCGGCCGCAGCACGACATTTATCATCTGTCGTCGGGTTTGGAGTCGCAAACGTTTCGGCAACTCACCGGCGCTCTGGCGGTGGCGCGAAACAAGCGCGGGCCCATGTTTCTGCCTTTTCTCGAGAAGCCGTTCGCTGCCGGCGTTAGTTTTCTTTCAAACCGGAAGGGACCAGTGGGTCATGGCGCAGCGCTGATGAAAGTGTTCTTACCTTACCTGGTGTGGAACACCGTTTTCGACAACACGCGCGTCACCACGGAATTGGGCCGCAAACCGGTTCCATTCTCAAAATACAGTTATCCGCTATTGAAGTTCAGCCGGGAGAATCATTTTGAGTACCGTTACAAGCCGTGGCCCGCGGCTGCGGGAGGAACCGCGGCATGATGGATTTCATTCTAGAAGCGTGGGTGAGCTCTTCCATCGAGCGGGCCAAGGCCACCTGGATGCTGGGTTCAGGCACATCCTGGAGGCCAGGCGAGAAGCTGAAGCTGTTGTTCGCCGGATACAACGGCACGCGCAACACCGGCTCCGACGTACGCCCGGAGGAGACACTGCGCCAATTGCGGCACATCCTGGGCGCCGATAATGTCGAGTTCAGCGCCATGTCGCAGAACTTTGATATGACGCGCGGCTATTTCGACGGCGCTGAGCAAGTGCATCTCCCGGATGTGTTCCCGCCCTTCTTAGCTCGTGAAATCCCTAAGCACCACGGGGTCGTCGTGGTGGAGGGATCAGCGTTTAAAAGCAAATTCGCGAATGCCCTCACCACAATGATTATTGGTTCGTTGGGCATGGCTGCGGCGCAGAACAAGCTGGCCGTAGGTTATGGATCCGAGGCGGGACAAATGGATCCATTGGTCGCCCGCATGTGCGCCCGCTATTGCAAGAGTTCTCTCATCATCACCCGAAACGAAGAATCACGCACTGTGCTGCGCAAGCTCGGCGTGCCCACAGAACTTGGAACCGATACGGCGTGGACCTTCGAGCCGCTTCCGCCGGAGTATGGCCGCAAAGCCTTGACCGACGCTGGATGGGACGGCAGGCTGCCGGTCTTGATCGTCTGCCCTATCAATCCATTCTGGTGGCCGGTGAAGCCTTCGCTGGTGAAATATGCGGCTCGCTCCGTAACCGGAGCGTACAAGGACAGCCATTACCGCACGGTCTATTTTCACAAATCTGGCTTCGATGTGGACATCGCTTTCGATCGTTACTTGACGGCAATTGCCAACGCGGTGAACGCGTTCCGCCAACAGCACCGGGTGTTCACGATTCTGGCCGCGACCGAAGCTCTGGACGCACGCGCCTGCCGGCGTATTTCCGAGAAGCTGGGAGGTGGGCTCCCTGTGTTCACCTCCGAAGAACACGACATGTATCAGATGGTGAGCATCCTGCGCGCCGGGCACATGATGGTGTCATCACGCTTTCACGGCATCGTGACCTCGATGCCGGCTCTTGTACCCTCCGCGGGAATCACTATGGATGAGCGGATTCGCAACCTGATGCGTGAACGCGGACATCAGGATCTGCTGATGAATGTTGACGATCCTGACCTCGAGTCCAAGCTACTGGCATCTTTGGAGAAGCTGGCGGCCGATGGAGATCGCATTGCCGACGGAATTGCGCGCACCGTGGTGAAGAACTTGAAGGTGATGTCCCGCATGGGTGTGTACTTCGAAGAAGAAGTGCAGCGGCGATATCCCGAGTTTCCGACGCGCAAAGGCGAGTGGAGCTGGGAGGACTACTTGCCGCCGATCAGTGCTTCTCTGCGGCAGTTGGCAGCAGCGTACAGTTAATCTCTGCGGATTGCAGACCTCAGACCCACTATGCACTTTGTCGGGGACATATTTTCGCAATTGAACGCGACAGCGGATACTGTGATCCTGCAGGAAATCCGCGATGGCCAGGTCACAGGCGTGACCGGCGCCGAGCTGCTGGAGTTGATTCGCCAGGCACGAACCTTTCTGGTGTCGAAGGGGCTGAACAAAGGCGACCGTTGCGGCTTGTTGGCGCCGAACAGCATCCGCTGGGTCGCGATGGATCTGGCCATCATCGCCGAGGGGTTGATCGCTGTCCCGTTGTATTCGCGCCAGGCGCCAGCCGAGCTAGTAACGATGATGAGAGACTGCGGGCCGTCTCTGGTTTGTTGCGGAGACTCTACGTTGCGTGATTTAATCCAAAAGATTTGGCCAGAAGCGCCACCCCATTTTCTGTTCGACGAAATTTTTGCTGAAGTCGAGGGCGTGACCCTCGAACGTCTGCAAGCAGGTCTTAACGATCCGGTCACGATCATTTACACTTCGGGAACCTCCGGTGAGGCCAAAGGAGTAGTGCTTACCGCAGCCAATGTGGGGTTTATGCTGGGCTGTACCTCGGACCGCCTCAACTTGTTGATGAAGGGCGCGCCCGGCCAGGATCGCGTTTTTCACTATCTGCCGTTGAGCTTCTGCGCATCATGGATTGCGTTGCTAACGCTTCTGATGAGACGCAGCTTGGTGACCCTCAATACCGACTTGACGAGGATCGCCGCCGATCTGCCGCAGGTCTCTCCGGACTATTTCCTGAACGTCCCGCAATTGCTGGAACGGATGCGTCGTGGCGTCGACGAGCAACTGGAAAAAGCGGGCGGCATTGGCTGGACTCTTTACTCGCGAGCGAAAGCCGCTTGGGTGCGGCAGCAGGAGAAGCGTCCGGCATCGAGCGACGGATTGTGGATATGGCTCGCGAATACGTTGGTGTTCCCGAGAATCCGCGCCAAGATGACGGGGACTAATCTAAAAGCTCTGATCTGCGGATCGGCGCCGCTCAATCCGGAAACGCAGCTCTACTTCCGGATGCTAGGCATCCCCGTTTTGCAGGTGTATGGGCTAACCGAGACGACCGGGATCTGCACCATGGACGATCCTCAGCATGTGGAGCCGGGGCGCGTGGGACCTGCGATTCCAGGCATCGAGATGCGGCTCGGTGAGAACGATGAAATGGTCGTGCGTGGGCCGAACGTTTTTCCTGGCTACTGGAATCGTCCGCAGCAAACCGCCGAAGTGCTTCGCGATGGATGGTTTCACACTGGCGATCAGGGTGAGATGGATGCTTCGGGCAACTGGCGGATCGTGGGCCGAATCAAGAACCTGATTGTCCTCGGATCCGGTCACAAGATTTCGCCGGAAGCCATTGAAAGTGAGATTGCACATGCATTGCCAGGCGCGCAACAAGTCGTGGTGGTTGGGAATGGACGGGGATATCTTTCCGCAGTCGTCACTGGCGATGTGACCCGGCAACAAGTGCAGGGCGCACTGGATACGGTGAACCCGCAGCTGCCGCATTACAAGCAAGTGCGGACGTTTTGTTTGCGGACGGAGCCGTTTTCGATCGACGAAGGCACCCTCACAGTGAACGGGAAGCTGAAACGCGACTTGATCGCGTCACGCATGAATCGCGAGATCGAAGATATGTACCGTGCGGTGAAAACGGCATGAAGTCCGATTCTCCAGCGCAGTCTTCGAGGTATGACGGCGAGGCATTGTCTTGGCAGCTGAGGGACTCTGTCATCGAACTAACCCTTCACCGCGAGCCCTGCAACGAACTAGGTTCGCTTTCGCTCCGTGAATTAGAGAAGTTTGCCGATGCGTTCGCCGATCTTGAGCAGGAGGCTCATGCCCTCATTATCTATAGCGACTTGAAGGCCGGCTTCTGCGCGGGCGCTGATTTGCGCGAGCTTTACGAGCGCTCGCAGGCGATGGAAAAGGGTCAGGCCCTGAAGGGCGTGCGCGATTTTCTGCAACGAATCCACCTCGTGCTGAATCTGATTGATGCCGCGTCCTTGACGACCATTGCCGCAGTACACGGCGTGACTTTTGGAGGGGGGTTCGAGCTGGCGCTGGCCTGCGATTTGATTATTGCTGATAAGATGGCCCGCTTTTGCTTCCCCGAACTGAGGCTGGGCCTGATTCCTGGATTCGGCGGAATCCCGCGGCTGAAGCGTGATCTGGGCAATAGCGTAGTGCGGGATTTGTTGCTGACCGGGCGCAGTTACAATGCGACTAAGGCTCAGCAAGTCGGGCTTGTCAGTCAGGTGGTAGGCGAAGGAGAAGCTCTGCGAGCGGCGCGGGCGACAGCTGCGCAGATTGGAAAATTCGATCGTGAAACTGTCGGCGCTGCTAAACGCTTTATCAAGCCGATTCCGCACGATGAGTTGAGACGGGAAATCGACATCTTCTGCGAATTGTTTTCGCGACCGGCGGTCAAGGCAGGGTTAAAGAAGTTTGTGGAGAGCACCGAGGCTCAGCCCTACTTGCCGTAGCCGCTTTGAGATCACAACGAGATGGAGTTTCCCAGCGCGACAAACGCGAAGGATATGACGACCGCCGATCAAACGCTCGACGAAATACTGACTCTGGCTTCCGTCCATTTCAAGGTCCCGCGGGAGAAGCTGAATCCCGACGACGATTTCTTCAAGGCGCTGGGCATTGACAGCCTGCAGACGCTCGAACTTCTCACCCGGCTGGAGCATCACTTTCATGTCGAATTGCCGGACTATGAACTGCAGGGCGTCACCGACTTCCGCACTCTAGCGGGGAGGATTCAGGCGCGACTATAAGGACGAGATCCTATGTGGGTAGTGAACTGATAAACAAGGTTTAATTCGCACTCTTCCCCCACTGTGATGAAATAGCCTGTTGATGCTTGATCTCCGACAATACACATGCCTTGGCGCAGCCTTGCGCGACGCTCTGGACCGCTTTGCCAGTCAGGTTTGCCTGATCGAAGCGGACCGCGATCGCGAGAAGGTTCGACTGACGTATTCTGACTTCAAGGAGATCGCTCTGCCTCTTACCCGCGCCCTGGAAGATGCGGACTTCGATCCCGGGGAACGCGCCGCCATCATCATGACCAATCAGTCGAAGTGGCTGATTTCGGCGTATGCGATTTTCCACTGCGGCGGTGTACTGGTCCCGTTGGATTACAAGCTGACCGCGGCTGAACATCTGCAATTGCTGGCGCACTCCAAGGCGAAAGTGCTGGTGGTGGAATATCACTTGTGGCG
>Ga0070733_10002350_pt1 | contig 13555 bp, 9 predicted proteins | sample Coa_R1_9_FD_66450 | JGI IMG/M metagenome (GOLD analysis project Ga0070733, IMG submission 66450) | Surface soil microbial communities from Centralia Pennsylvania, which are recovering from an underground coalmine fire - Coalmine... | ecosystem: Environmental > Terrestrial > Soil > Unclassified ... | reverse complement strand
GCATGAATCAGCAGAATCGGTCTCAGTAACCTTGATTTGGGAGTCTGGTCACCGTAAGATGTATGAGAGTCGAGGTAGTTAGTCCTGTGTGTTGTTTCCTCTGGCACTTATGAACCCTGAGCGGCAATTCGGGAACGAGTTGAAAAGGGATGGTTGCTCCCGGCGCATGATTTTGAATGTGGCCATTCTGCTGCTGCTGTTCTTCGTTGCGGGCCTTTCGACGCTTGCAAAGAACAGCCAGTATCTTTCCAAGTCGAATCCGGCGCGATTTGTTAATATCGCCAGCAAGATGAAGCTGGCGCAATCACCGGTAGTCTTCAACTGGAAGCCGTTGCATCCCGTTGCAAGAGCTGTTCCTCCGCGGCCTTTCTATCGGCCGTCCGATCGAGTTGAATTAGAAAACACTTCTATTCAGTCCATGGTTTTCACTTTCTTGCTGCAGTACCGATCGCCTCCTGTTTCTGTTCTCTAGCGCGACGAGGTCTTTAACCGAGCCGTCAACCTAGCCACCGTTGCATCCGGCCCCATTTTTTGAATCGAGAGCGAATTTCGGGGGTGGGAGCCTATATGAAAACTGATCCTTTGCCGCAAGCACTGATGGAGCAGTTGCGTTCCCTCGATGGTTGTACAGTGGCGAACGCAATTGAGACGTTCGATGTGCGGATACGCAATTCAGGTTTTATGAATTCCAGCGTTCGCTGCATTTTCGAGGAATGCCCGCCTATCGTAGGCTACGCGGCGACGGCCCGAATCCGAACCTCGGAGCCGCCCATGGAAGGCCACAACTATGATGACCGAACGGATTGGTGGAATCACATTCTCGCGATTCCGGCGCCGCGGCTTGTAGTTGTAGAGGACATTGACAAGCATCCGGGTATGGGAGCGTTCATCGGGGAAGTCCATGCCAACATTCTTCTCGCAATGAAATGTATCGGCCTCGTCACCAATGGAGCCGTGCGGGATCTTCCGGCGGTTCGCGCATCCGGGTTCCAGATGTTTGCCGGAAACGTGTCGGTCTCGCATGCCTATGCGCACATCTTTGATTTTGGCGGTCCTGTGGCAGTCGGCGGATTGAAAATTCAACCGGGTGACTTGATTCACGGCGACCAGCATGGCGTGCAGACGGTTCCGATCCACATTGCGGGGAGAATTCCCGGGGCCGCGCGCCGCATCGTGGAGAAAGAACAGAAATTGATTGCTCTGTGCCATGCAGCGGGGTTCACGCTGGAAAAACTGCGCGAAGCAATCAAGGAAGAAAATCCTGATTTGCACACTCTCTAATCAAGGGGAATCTCGATGATTGGTCCGGTGAATCAATGAGAAGGACGAAATCTCCTGGGCTGTTGGCAGTACTCCTGGTAACCGGAGCCGGAATCGGCTGCGGGAGCCAGCGCAATGCCGCAGATGACCCGGCGAATGCTCCGACTGTGCCCGTGGTGAAAGTTGCGCGGCGGGACCTTGCCAACTCCATTGAAATCGCCTCGGAGCTCCAGCCATTCCAAGAAATCGAAGTGTACGCCAAGGTTTCGGGTTACATCCGGAAGCTTTACGTCGATTGGGGCACACACGTCAAGCAGGGACAGCTTCTAGCGGAACTTGAGGTACCCGAACTGCAACAACAGTTGCGCCAAGACGAGGCCGCCGTGCGGCGAAGTGAGCAGGATTTCTCGCGCAGCCGCGAAGAACTCAACCGGGCGGAGTCCTTCTATAATGTGGCTCACCTGACCTACACACGGCTTGCGGATGTGCAAAAGTCGAGACCCGAACTCGTGGCGCAACAAGAAATTGACGTTGCGCAAGGCAAAGACCTGGAAGCCAGTGCCGGCGTTTCCTCGGCGAAAGATGGGCTTGCAGCCGCCGAACAAGGATTGCTCGGCGCAAAAGCAGCGCTAGGAAAAGATCAGGCGATGTTCGAATACACGCGCATCACGGCCCCTTTTGAAGGAGTGATAACGCAAATATACGCATACACGGGAGCGCTGCTTCCTGCGGGCACTGCATCGAGCCAGGGCGCTCTGGCGCTTTGCCGCCTATCGCAAAACAATCTCCTGCGCCTTGTTATTCCCCTGCCCGAAAGGGTTGTGTCCGATGTTCATTTGGGACAAAGCGTCGCCGTGGATGTTTCTGGAGCGAACAAGACCTTCAGCGGAAAGATCGTCCGCTTCTCGGACCAGATCGACACGCAGATCCGCACGATGCATACAGAGGTTCAGGTTCCAAACGCGAACGACGAACTCGTACCGGGGATGTACGCTTCGGTGAAAATCCCGCTCCATTCGGCGGCGAACATCCTGACGGTGCCCGTCCAAGCGGTGCAATCCACCGGAGAAGGCAAGGGTTCGGTGCTCGTCGTGAATGGCAGCAATCGACTCGAGAAGAGAGCAGTCAGCCTGGGTCTACAGACGTCCACGCAAGTCGAAATCGTCTCGGGTCTGCAGCAAGACGAGACGGTCGTGTTCGGCGAGCAGGGCCAATACAAGGCGGGCGAACTTGTGAAGCCAAAAACGATTCAGCCCGCTGAAATGGAGTAGGCAGTCCAATGCCGACATTTTCGTTGAAGCATCCGTATTTCGTCATCGTCTTGTGTCTTTTTATTTGCGTGCTGGGTTTGACGAGCCTGAAGCAGATGCCAGTGGACATGTTCCCGCCGATCGATATCCCCGTAGTCCTCGTAGCCACGTTCTACAACGGCATGCCTCCCGAGCAAATCGAAGCGGATATCACCGACACATTCGAGCGCTTTTTCACGCTGGGCAGCAACATTGACCACATGGAGTCGCGTTCGATGGCCGGCGTCAGCCTCATCAAGATTTACTTTCAGCCCGGCTCGGACGCCAACGCCGATGTGACCAACATCTCAAATCTTGCGATGGCCGACCTGCGCCGTCTCCCTGAGGGCACCTTGCCGCCGGTGGTTATGAAAGTGGATGCATCGAGTTTGCCGGTATGCCTTCTCACCGTGGAAGGTGAGGGCTTGAACGAAACCCAGCTTCACGACTACTTGCAGTTTCAGATCCGGAATCAAGTAGCGGGAGTGCCGGGAGCCACTGTCCCGCCCCCTTACGGTGGACGATACCGGCAGGTAATGATTGACGTGGACCCGATGAAACTACAGGCACATGAACTGAGCCCGATGGATGTGGTCCGCGCAGTGGATGATTCGAATCTGATCCTGCCCGCTGGCGACGTACGCATCGGTCCACTGGATTACAACATTTACACCAACGCGCAGGTACCGAATGCCGCCGCCCTCAATGACGTGCCGCTGAAAACCGAGGGCCAAAAGTCCGTGTTCATTTCCGACATTGGCAAGGCCTCAGATAGCTCTTCGCCTCAATACAACATCGTGCGAGTGAATGGCCAAAAATCGGTATATGTCCCGATCCTGAAGCAGGGCGGAAACACGAACACAATTGCAGTCGTGGACGAAATGAAAAAGGCCATTCAGACTCTTCGCGATGTTCCCGCTCAACTGCGTACCCATGTGGTTTTTGATCAGTCCGTATTCGTCAAGGATGCCATCTCTACTGTGCTACGCGAAGGTGGGCTCGGAATCGTCCTGACCGGCATAATGATTTGGCTGTTCCTGGGAAGCGTGCGAGCTACGGCGGCCGTATTCCTTTCGATTCCTCTCTCGGTGATGATCACTTTCTTTATACTTCACACGGGAGACCGCACGATTGACAGCATGGTATTGAGCGGACTCGCTCTGGCGTTCTCCCGCCTGATTGACGACTCGGTTGTTGTCCTTGAAAACGTCTATCGACACCTCGAACTTGGCGAGGACCCAAAGGTAGCGGCCGTCAAAGGGGCCAACGAGGTTGCTCTGGCTGTACTGGCCATCATGCTCGTCGCCATTGTCGTGTTCTTTCCGGTAACCTTTCTTTTTGGAGTGAGCAAGTACTTGTTCTCGGCCCTCGCTCTGGCTGTCGTGATCGCTTTGTGTGCGTCTTATTTCGACGCAGTAACGGTTGTTCCGCTCTTCTGCGCCTACTTTCTCAAACCGGTTCATGGGCACGTAGAGGGGACGGAGACGCCGAAGAAATCCTGGAGCGAAAGATTTCACGCCCGGTTCAATGCGAAATTCGAGAAGATGCTGGATTTTTACGAGCGATGGGTGCGAAAAGCGCTCGAGCGTCCTCGCGAGGTCGTTGCCGGTTTCATCGTGTTTTTTCTGCTTTGCCTCCTGCTGAGCCCATTCATTGGGGTCGCGTTCTTCCCTCGCACCGATGCGGGTCAGTTTGTTATCAGCGTAAAAGCACCAACCGGAACACGCATCGAACTGACGGAAAACTACGTAAAACAGGTGGAAGCCATCGTGCGGCAAGTTGTCAAGAAAGAGGACTTGAATACCATCGTCTCGAACATCGGTGTCACGCCCGACCTGTCCGCATTATTCACGCCGAACTCCGGAATGCACACAGCGGTAATCCAGGTGGGCCTGAAGGAAGATCACAAGGTCAGCAGCTTTGTCTATATGCGCGAGGTGCGCCAGCGCATCGCAAGCGAGATCCCGCAATTGCGCACCTACTTTCAGTCCGGCGGGCTGGTTGACTCAGTTCTCAACCAAGGCATGCCCGCGCCAATCGACATTCAGGTGAGCGGCATGGACTTGAAGGCCGACGATCGCATCGCCCAGGGCCTTGCCGCCCAGATCAAGAGCCTTTCGGATGTGTCCGATGTATATATTCCACAGGACATGGATTATCCCAGCTTGCAAATCAACGTGAATCGCGCACGTACCAGCGAACTCGGCCTCAGCCCAAAGGAAGTCATAGACAATGTCATTACGGCTCTAACGACCGACGTGATGATCGCGCCGAGCTATTGGGTGGATCCAAAGAGCGGCAACAACTATTTCGTAAGCGTGCAGTACCCGGAGAACCAGGTTAAGTCACTCGAAGATTTGAAGGCAATGCCCTTGCGCTCCCCCGGCCTGCGGATGCCCACCTATCTCAACCAGGTCGCTGACATTACTCCGATTCTCACGCCAACCGAGGTGGACCATTACCAGTTACAGCGAGAGGTTGACGTATACGTGGCTCCCTCCGGCGAGGACCTTGGTAAACCGGCAAAGGAGATCTCGGAAATCATAAAAGCAACCCAACTTCCACCTAACATCCGCGTCAACATGCGCGGGCTAATCGTGACCATGCAATCTTCTTTCCGCAGCTTCGGCTTTGGGCTTTTGTTGGCGATCCTGCTCGTTTATCTCATTCTCGTGGCCCAGTTCGCTTCGTTTACGGATCCTTTCCTCATCGTGCTGGCGGTTCCCACGGGACTCGTCGGCGTGATTCTTACTTTGGTTCTGACTGGCACAACACTGAACATTCAATCGCTCATGGGAGTTGTTATGCTGCAAGGAATGGTGGTTTCGAATAGCATTTTAATAGTGGATTTTGCAAATGTGCTGCGGACGGAAGGGCACACGGTTCTCGAGGCCGTCGCGGACGCCTGTCGCATCCGGCTGCGCCCGATTCTGATGACGTCTCTTGCGACCGTGGTGGGGTTGCTGCCCATGGCCTTTAAGATCGAAACCGGAAGCGAAGCCTACGCCCCGCTCGCGCGGGTCATAATCGGCGGCCTGCTCACATCCATCGTACTCACGATCTTCGTGGTGCCTGCGGCGTATCTACTGATTTACGAACGTCGCGCCGCGGCAAGCCCAACCGTCGCTGCCGAGGAGGCTCGCGGATGAAACTCCATCCGGTAATCGCGGTGATCGCGCTCGTAGGCCTCGTTGCAAGTTCCGGATTCGCGCAGACGGCGATTTCGGCTCCAGCCGCTCCGGTGGTGGCTTCGTCCGCTGTGGGGCAGGGCGTCCAAGATCTAACACTGCGGGACGCGGAAAAAATTGCGCTGCTGAACCATCCGCAAATCCAGGCGGCAACGTTCGAAGCTGAAGTGGCGACGGCGCAGACGCAAGCAGCTCGTTCCGCTTATTACCCGCAGGCATACGGCAGCTTGACCGGAGCCGTCGCCGAGCACAACAGCCGTATCGCCGCCGGCGCCTTGAACAACCCCATCGTCTTCGACCGCTTCGCAAACGGTGTAACGGTTGGCCAGCTCATCACCGATTTCGGCCGAACCCATGAACTGGTGAAAAGCTCCAGCCTGCATGCGAAGTCGGAGCAGGAAAACATTACCACGACCCGCTCCGACGTTCTGTTGCAAGTGGCCGAAACTTATTTCGGCGTTCTGAAATCGCAAGCGCTCTTGCGGGTTGCCGAGGAAACTGTGACCGCTCGCCAAACCGTAGCCGATCAGGTGGGCGCAATGGCGAACCAGAAGCTTAAGTCCGGACTCGATGTGAGCTTCGCGAATGTGGATCTGGCGCAGGCGAAGCTTCTTTTGATTCAGACCCAGAATGATTTGCAGGCGTCTCTTGCCCAGCTCTCGGTCGCACTGGGCTACGGGGATTTGCATATATTCCGGCTTGCCGAAGAACCTCTGCCGGCGGCACCGCCGGTTGATGTGACGCAACTGATCCAGGAGGCCTTGCGCGACCGTCCGGAATTGATCAGCCAGCGACTGCAGGTGAATGCCGATCAGAGCTTTGCCACCGCCGAGCGAGATCTCTGGTTACCCACAATCTCGGCGATCGGCGTGGCAGGATTTGTTCCTGTGAGCCAGGCTGAGCTGTCTCCCGCACCTCGCTATGCGGCTGCCGGATTCAACGTTAACATTCCTCTCTTTAACGGGCACCTGTTCGGCGCGCTTCGCTCCGAGGCCACGGGTCAGGCCAACGCGCAGGAACGGTACCTCCAAGACCTGCAGAACCGCATTATCCGCGATGTACGCACGGCCTGGCTCAACGCAAATTCCTCATTCCAGCGCCTCGCCGTAACGGAACAGTTGCTGGCAGAAGCGACGCAAGCGCGGGACCTCGCTCAAGAGCGATACAAGTTGGGTCTCAGTTCGATCGTCGAGCTGAGCCTGGCCCAGTTAAATCTCACGCAAGCCGAGATCACCGAAACTGGAGCGAAGTACGATTATCAGGCGCAAACTTCGGTCCTAACCTATGAGTTGGGCCATCTGCGCTAACTTGTCTTGGCTTGGAAGGCGAAAGCTAGGACGATAGACATGAAAGATGCCCGACCGATGTGCATGGGCCGACGCTGGGCCACCATGGGTGGTATTTGTTTATGAAGACCCTGCTCTTGTTGGCTTTCTTGATTTTACCCTTGGAGGTGTTCGCTCAGGAAATGATCCTGGTCGGCACGGTGCTGCCTGTCCGGCTCAATGGTTCCGTTTCGGTCTCAGAAATGCAAACCCGGGCAAATCATTATTGCCAGGGTCATGCAGAACATCCCTTTGGAAAACGGGAAGAAGACGCGGCATCGTCCCACGAATGGAGGCAATCTCAAAAGACGGATGCATCGCGCGGAACCAGCTACACGTAATTTACGTTGGCGGGCAAGTTCCTCACATGGCCGAAAAGTGATGTATCCAATCGGCCAGCTTTGCGGCTGGACTGCAGACCCAGCGGCCGGAGGTCCGGGGAATTCTCTGAAGCGTACCTCCTCATTGGCGCTCCCCTGAAGGTCGACTTTGTCGAGCCCGAGCAGATTACGGCTGGGATCTCATATTATCAGAAGGTTTCAGTCCAATATTCGCTAGACGACGGCAAGCCTAAGCAGCAGCAGTGGACGCCAGGCGGGGATAAGACCTCCGCGTCCATCCCGCAGGATGAGCTAAGGGAAATGCTGGGCGCACGCACCGCCGTTATAACGCTCACTCAATCCCAGGGAGCAGAAGTAATCACGCAGTTCGATATACCCGACCCGGCGCAAGTGGCCGAAACCTGCGGCTTGGAGATTCACAGGAAATAACCACCGCTGCGAAGGGTCACTCCTGATGCCGAATCCGGACGGCAAATGAAAACGAGACCGCATAAACCGCAACCCGGCCCTCCCACAGGCTACGCCGCGTTGTAACGCACAATTAATATTCCTGTCACCGTGGGTTCAAACGGCCCGCTTAGGGTTTGGGCGCCCGCGGTCGTACGGCTGGTTTGCGCCAGCGCAGAGTGCGGTTCCTTGGGCTTTCAACCAATCCGTCTTTTAGGTGGCCTGTGCGTTCCCTGTTTGGCAGGGTATGTGGGCCTAGGTGAGGTACTTGGGGAAGTGCGGGACGGGGCGTCGTAGGCGCTTTTCAGCACCCGATAAGATTCGGCAGTTAATTCCAAGGAGGAGTGAATGCGAGTATTACTGTCATGCGTTATCGCCCTCGGTCTCGCCGTAGTTCCGGTGAAGGCTGGAGCAGGTTCACCAGGAGATGAAAAAGACGCCACGACAACCAAGCCGGGCGACACCTCGAAGGACAAGGTGGCCGATACATCCTCGGCGTCGAAGAACGACTCTTCGGTAAAGCCCGGAGTCTCGGCCGTGGAGAACGAGCTTCAGCAGCTTCGCGATCTTCTCGAAGCGCAGGCCAGGCAGCTTCAGTTGCAGAACGAGCAGTTGAGGGAACAGCAGCAGAAAATGGAGGCGATGGAAGCGGAGTTGAAGACGGTGAATGTGTCCGTCTCGAATGCGCTAACGTCCAACGTCTCGGTTCCCGCGAGCGCAAGCCTCGGCTCGAGTGCGAACGGCACCGCCATCGTTGCAACACCCAGCAGCGGCGGCCAAGGCGCCGATGCCGAGGGACCGATCTCCATTCGCTTCAAGGGCATTACGCTCACGCCCGGCGGTTTCTTCGCAGCGGAAACAGTGTTCCGCTCGAAGTCCAATATTGCCGATGTCAACACCGACTTCAAGAACATCCCGTTCCCCGGCACCTCGGGCAGCCAGGTCGGCGAGTTCAACTTCTCCGCCCGGCAGTCCCGCATCTCATTGCTCGCCGAAGGCAAGCTCAGCAGTGTCACGCTCCGCGGCTATTACGAAGCTGACTTCCTCTCAGCCGGTGTCACTTCCAACAACAACGAGAGCAACAGCTACACGCTGCGTCAGCGTCAGTTTTACGGTCAGGCAGCGTTCGAGAACGGCATCACGGTTACGGGCGGCCAGATGTGGAGCTTGGTGACCGAAACCCGGAAGGGTATGGACAATCGGACAGAAGCGACTCCGGCGACGATCGACGCGCAGTACCAGGTCGGATTCGACTGGGCCAGGCAGTACGGTCTGCGCGTGACCAAGAACTTCGACAACAAGCTCTGGATTGGAGCTTCCATAGAAGCGCCGCAGACGCTCTTCGGCGGCAAGCTCCAAACCCAGAACACCCTGATCGCCGCACCGGGCGACCTCGGCGGACTCTACAACAACCAGGCCAACTACTCATACAATGAGACCCCCGATTTCATCGTCAAGGCTGCTTTGGAACCCGGCTGGGGTCACTACGAGGTGTTCGGCATCCTCAGCAATTTCCGAACTCGCACCTTTCCTTGCGTCGGAGCGACGACCGCCGCCCCGTGTCCGGGAGTAGTTGGCCCAGGCGGCCAACCGATCGCGTTTTCAAACTCCGGATTTGGCGCTTCGAACAACTCCATTACTGGCGGGGGTGTCGGGGGCAACGCCCGGTTCCCCTTCTTCGATAAGAAGGTCGAAGTCGGTCTGCACGCAGTTTACGGCTACGGAATCGGCCGCTATGGAACCAGCACTCTCGCAGACGTAACAGCGCATCCCGACGGGACCCTAGTAGGGCTCCACAACGGCCAGGGACTAGTTTCGCTCGAATTCCATCCAACCAAGACAATCGACCTCTACGCCTACGGCGGCGGCGAGTACGCGGGACGCGCAGCATACGTAAATGCCAAGGGTGCCGGCGTCGGCTACGGTTCACCGTTGCTCAACAACTTCGGCTGCTTCTTCGAGCTGACGCCCACGAACCAGAACACCCCAACGGCGCCGGCCAACTGCCAGGGCGACATCCGCGATACGATTGAAGGAACCGTCGGTTTCTGGCATAGGTTCTATTCTGGACCGAAGGGCCGCATGCAGTGGGGGCTCCAGTATTCCTACTTCGTGCGCGAAACCTGGCGCGGCGTTGGCAGCGGGACCATTGGCAGCGGTGGTACTGGGCAGACAGGTTTGGCCGTGGTCACCAACGGCCAGCCCACCGGCATCGACAATATGGTCTTCACTTCCCTGCGGTACTACCTGCCGTAAGCTGCTTCGAGGACGGGGAGATGGTCGCTCATCTCCCCGTCTTTTTTTTGGTCCCACCGCCAGATCTCCTCACGGATGGACCCTCCCTGTGTAAAATAGTGGGTGAAAGGAAATCGCATGCCTGCTTACACCGATGCGCACGCTCGCGCCGGCATTGATGCCCGGCTGCCAAAGCTCGAGCCCTGGCCCAATCATTTTCCCGGCTACGAAATCACGATCCGCTTTCCGGAGTACACATCCGTATGCCCGAAGACCGGCCTGCCGGACTACGGCGCGATCACCATCCGTTACCAGCCGAATCGGGCCTGCCTTGAGCTCAAAGCGCTGAAGATGTACTTGCTTGGATATCGCAATCTCGGAATTTTTTACGAGAATGCCGTCAACCGCATGTTGCGCGACATCGTCGCCGCCGTTCGCCCCGTATGGTGCAGCGTCACCGGCGAATTCACTCCGCGCGGCGGTTTGACCACCACCGTCGAGGCACGCTGGCCTCGCCGCGCAGCCGGTCGCAAAGGCCGCAGGGGATAGACTTCCGGGCGCCCCTCGGCGATAATTCCGGCGGCAAGAATGCAGTACTCGACCCATGGAGGAACTGATGAGTTCGACGCCGAACCCGCCTGGAGAAACTCAAATCGTTGAAGTGACATCCACCCCGCGCTGGGTGATGTTGCTTTTCGGCCTTGCTTTCGCGCTGGTGGCCTATCTGATGTACGCCAGCTACACGGAGCGGGATGCGTTGCGCAAGACCGCGGACGATAGCAGCAAGAAAGCCCAGGCACTCGGCGCGGAGCTCGATAAGACGAACGCGCGCATCGCGGATCTTAAAGGCCAGTTGGACGTCACATCGCAGAAGCTGGGGTTGACCCAGGATGAGCTCGCGCGCGCCCGCAGTCTCGCGCAGACCATCCGCAAGGATCAGCAGCAGAGCGATCAGCAGCTTCGCCAGCAAATCGGTGCGGTTCAGCAGGACACTTCCGCGAAGTTCGGCGAGGTCACCACGGATCTCACTGCGACGAAAAGCGACGTGGCATCCACGAAGGCCGATTTGGAGGCCACCAAGGGCAAGCTTCAAAGCACCATCGGCGATCTGGGAGTCCAGAGCGGCTTAATCGCGCGCAATCACGACGAGGTCGAAGAGCTTAAGAGGCTTGGCGAGCGCGACATCTTTGAATTCACGCTTGCCAGCAAGTCGAAAGGTCCTCAGCACGTCGGCCCCATTCAGGTGCAGCTCCGCAAGGTCGATATCAAGAAGTTCAAATACACGCTCAACGTCGTCGCCGACGATAAGAGCATCGAGAAAAAAGATAAGACGGTCGGCGAGCCCGTTCAGTTCTATGTTCGTGGCACGCGCGCCCCATATGAAATAGTCGTCTTCGAAGTCTCGAAGGATTCGGCAAAGGGGTATTTGAGCACTCCGAAGACGTCCGCGGCTGCCGCTCCTTCTAAGCCGTCTCCAGGACTTTGATTTGGGATTTAGGTGCGGCCGCCGTGCGAATTGTTGAGGCCAAATTTTTGCCGCCGACTTCTCGCCTCGAAATTGTTGCTGGATGGCGAACCTGCGCTTCAAATTCCAAGCTTGTTTTTTACCTCCTCGTGCCATCCTAATGGCCGCGGCTCTCTCGAGCTGCAAACACTTGCGGCGTATTCCTGCTCGCACCGGTTTGCGTTCTCGACGACAAAGCGCGGGCGGCCCAGATCGAATTTGAATCCACGGAGACGGCACCTATGAACACAAAGAAACAGTCCTTGGCCAATCGGTTGCGACGTTCGATTGTTGTGGCGATTGTTGCCGCGCTCCTCGTTCTGTTTGCTCTGAGCCCCGCGGCCCTCGCGCAGTCTATTCCCGCCGCGGAACGGCTTCCGGCGGACACTCTCTTCTATCTCCAGTGGCGCGGCCTTTCGTCACAGTCCGATGCGGCCAAGAAGAATCACCTCCTTCAGCTTTGGGGAGATCCAGATTTTGCCGCGGTCCGCATTGCGATAGCGATGGCTTTCCAGCGCAGCGTTGCCGCCAAAGGAAACACGCCCTCGGCCGCCGATTTCATGAGTTTCCTTCCTCTGCTGGACAATTCCGCCATCGTCGGCTTCACAGTTCCTCCCGCATCTTCAAAGCCTTCGCAAGGCAGTGACGTTGCGTCTCGAGTGGCCTCCTTCGTGGTCTATGACGCGACCGGCAAGGACGATTTGATCCGCAAGCTGAAGAAGATCGCCGAGGCAAATGGCAAGGACGACGCAATCGTGCGGAGCTACGATTTCGGCGGAACTTCCGTCGAAGTCCGTACGGAGAAGGAAACTTCCTACAGCGCCCGGGCGGCGAACTATTACATCGCCTCGAATCGCAAAGAAGTGATCGAAGACCTGATCGCCCGCTATCGCGCCGCCGACAAGCCTTCCACGTCCGTCGTGCAGCTCGCCGAATATCAAGCCATTCGTCCTTACATGGATCCGGACGCCGCCGTGTCATTTTTCGGGCGCATCCCTGATCTGAACAAATTGATTCCTTCGGACCCCAAGAGCCGGCAGATCGCCGCGGTCATCAAGAATCTCCATATCGAAAAGATCCGCGCGCTCGGCGGCAGCGCAGGCTTCAACGGTGAAGCAACGCGCTTCCGTTACGCTTTTCTTGGCGACACTTCTCCCGGCAGCCTTTTCGACCTCGCGGGCTCGAGCACGCCAAGTTTCAAGACGCAGCCGGTCGTTGACCCGGGCCCCGTTTTCAGCATCTACCGCGTCGATTTGGCCGCGCTGTACAAATCAATTCGAGGCGCCGCAGCCGCCTCGCTTCCCCCGGATAAAGCCGGAAGCATCGCGATGTTCGAGGGCATGGCTCAAAATTATCTTGGGATGCCGGTGGCAGATGCGCTCGCGCTCTTTACGGGCGAGATTGCATCCCTCACTACGTTTGCCGAGGATGGCTCCGCACAGCGAACCTTTGCCGTGACGATTCAGAAGAAACAAGATGTCTTGCGCGTTCTTCGTGCCACTCTGGCTGCCATGATCGTAGCGGAAGATACTTCGGGCGATACCACGTACCTGGATCTCTCCTTTCCCTACCGCGATTCCGCCACCGGCCAGCAGCGCCGTTCCTTCTACTATGTAGCGGTCACTCCCGACATGGTTTTCGCCGCGCAGCGGAAGGCGGCGCTTCGACTTGCTATCGAACGCTTCGGCGGCAAATCCGCCGGCGCGGCCCCCGATCCCCAATGGGTTCGGATGCGCTCGCTCCTGCCGGAAAAGCTCTCGGGCCTCAGCGTTGCGGACATGTCGCGGATCCCATGGGACAAAGTCATTGCGATCTATGCAAAGCAATTGACGGACGCCGCGAAACAATCGCCGGGCGCCGCGAAACAATCGAACCCGCCCTCGGAGCCGCAATTCGACTGGGTGAAGTTGATTAAGCCGGAACTTCTGTCTCGCCATCTGCACATTTTGATCAGCGGATGGTGGAA
>Ga0070733_10002349_pt1 | contig 13565 bp, 12 predicted proteins | sample Coa_R1_9_FD_66450 | JGI IMG/M metagenome (GOLD analysis project Ga0070733, IMG submission 66450) | Surface soil microbial communities from Centralia Pennsylvania, which are recovering from an underground coalmine fire - Coalmine... | ecosystem: Environmental > Terrestrial > Soil > Unclassified ... | reverse complement strand
TTTTCTGGTTATTATACTCGCTGAATCGACGAGTTGGTAGGGGAAAAATTCCTAAGTCAATTTTCTGTCGAATTCTTGCCACTAATTATATTTATTCTACGTTCCTAACTTTGAGAGGCCTTACTAAAACGTCAGGCATCCCCATACCTGGCGTTTCCCCCTGGTAACGCCTCTTTTTCACCTGAATGTAGGGGCCCGATTTATCGCGTCCAATTCTTTTTCACCTGCCACAACAATATATCCTCATTGCCGGGGACGCGCAGCCCATCCATACCCGGCTGGCGCCATTCACAACGTACCTCACCGGCCTGCAACAAATTACAGATTAACTCGTCATACTCGCGCAGCGTACATTGCCCAAAACGTGCCAGCAGCATCTGCTGGCGCAGATCGGGCCAGCGACGGGGAGACCGCGCCCGTCCTGCGCGCAGCGTATCTTCGCGCAACTGCTGCATGGCCTGCGCAGTGCGTTCGGCCTGCTGCGCGGCAAACCACGCCTCACTCAGGGTCCCACTGTGACTCTCTTGTTCAAGACGCCTGCGGTAGCCGCACACGGCATCGTTCATGCATGCCAGGCTATCCTGGCGGCGCGTGGCAAAGAGCAGCGAGCAGGGGGCATTTTCTATCGTCGCCGGACCGATCAACATGGGAAAGACTATGCGCTGGACGAAAGGGAAATGTGGGTGCAGAGCTGTAGATAAGAGGTCTATCACCTTATCAACCGTTGGTTCGCTCTCCTGCGCCAGCAGGGCTTTCCAGCGATCATTGCGCAGCAACGTGCTGAAAGCGGCTGCCCCGGCAGGCGTGCGCAATGCCGGAAATAAAATCGTTTCGACCTGTCGATGCATCAAGAGCAGGCACAACTCGGTCGGCGTGGTTCTCTGCAAGAGAGGCGCAAGTTCATCGCTGGTCAAGAATGGAATCTCGCTCTTTTTATTTTTGGATGCAGACACTTTTGATACTGCGAGCGGGTTGAGCAGAAACATAGCGGCGAATTGCTCAATGGCCGGAAGAAGCTCCGGCGCGACCTCGCGCCAATCGGCGTTTACCATGCTGCTTTCTTTTGGTAAGACGAAGGTTGTCTGTGTCGTGTTCTCTTTATTCTGCTTATCATTACCTTTGCTGCCCGCAAGTACGATGCCCTGCAGCGTAATCGGCCTGCTCTCCCGCGCCAGGTCACCGGCCAGGACAACGAGAGGCCGCAGCACAGCGTTGGTGGAGGATAATGCATCGCCTGCTGGTTGCCCTGACTGCGCGAGATCGTCAAAAATGGAGAGGCGCGACTCAGCGCGCCCTTGACTCCCGGTTATCTTTCTCGCCGCACTGCGTATCCCACCTGACGCATCAATCCAGAAGCAGCGCCGGAAAATACGCGTCGCGGCCAGGGAACGACAATAGGGCGCGGTATAATCAGCAAGCAGCCAGGCGCGCAAAGCGAGTAACACCGCATTAGTGGATGGATTAAATCGCGTCCCTACTGCTCTGCCTGGCTTTTCCGCCTGCTCAACGGGCGCACTGGCTAATTCGTGGTTGTCAGACTCTGTCCACAGGTCCATAGTGGGAACATTTTACCATATCCAAATGCAATGCGCCCCTACGATGTATATTCGCAGGGGCGCATTATTCCGAGTTTGGAAATGTGGTTTTACGCCTGGGCGACCGTCACTTCCTCTTCGCCTTTCAGGAGTTCGGCTATCGAGGGACGGCCGGGAAACTCGGTATAAATGTTGACGCACTTGTTCGTGCGCGAATGATGTCCAAATTTGACATAGCCATCGATGAGCGCGAACAGGGTATGGTCGCGGCCAACACCAATGTTGTCACCAGGCTTGATTTTAGTTCCGCGCTGGCGAACTATGATGCTGCCAGCCGTTACCAGTTGACCATCGAAACGTTTCACGCCAAGCATCTTCGGGTTGCTATCACGCCCATTGCGAGAGCTACCTACACCTTTTTTATGCGCCATGTGTTATTTCTCTCCTTCGCCTTCTGTCTCTTCGGCCTTGCGCGCGCGGCGGCGGCGAGTTGGCTTCTTCTCCGTCTCAGCTTCGGCTTCTTCGCTGGCCGCCGTTTCAGTCACAGTCTCTGGCTTAGCCTCGCTCTCAGCTTCGGGAGTCTCGACCGTTGTAGGCTCAGCTTCAACAACGTCCTCTTCTTCCTCTTCGCGGAACGTGGGAGCTTCTCCTGTCAGCAAGCTCTTGCCACCGGCGATGATGTCATCGATGGTGAAGACAGTGAGTTCCTGTCGATGGCCCCGGCGATGCCGCTGGCGCTTTTTGGGTTTGTACTTGAAAACAATCAATTTCTCGCCGCGAGCATGCTCGATGGCAGTTGCCAGTACCAGGGCATCTTCTACCAGCGGCGCGCCAACCATCGTGGTGGTCGCGTCCGAGATAAGCAGCACCTCGTTAAATTGCACCTGCTTACCCACCTCGACTGGCAGCCGGTTAACCTCGAGCCTCTGACCCACAGAGACCTTGTATTGTCTTCCACCGCTTTTAATGACCGCAAACATGTTTTGTTTTGCCTTTCTCTATTATCCTTCTGCGCCCACGACTTTACCGGATACGTGGAAGGCACGGGTGGATGGCCTTCGGCACAGTTCCATTTGTCTCTTGTTATAAAGAGCACGTTATGTCCAGGCTGGTAGGAGCTTCGTGTGAGAGTCGTACTACCAATGATGCGGAGGGATTGCCCTACCTTACTCATGGGGAGCCTGACCACCAGAGCATACAAATCCTCTCGTGGACACACTGTAGCAGCGATATCATAGCAACGTCTGGCACGTTTGTCAAGCCTACATTACCAGGGCGACCGCCAGGGTGCTCCCCTACCATACTACGTTACTTGCTCCACATGCTATTCGTGTACAGGGAGCGCCCTTGCGGTTGCCTGCTAATTTTGCTGTTGTAGTTTCCATTGCACCTGCGCCTGCTGCAATTGAAGTAACTGTTGCTCAAGCTGCATAATGTGCTGCTGCAATTGCTGCTTTTGCTGTTGAGGCCCCAGGAGTTTGAAATCTTCCACGCCTTTGTAGCCCCATCTCAGCAGGCCTCTTGGCACAAAGGCGGCGGTTTCATAGTAGTTCGAGCGAACGTTAGCCATCTGCGTTGTGATCTGCTTGAGGTCTAACTTCAACTCTTTTATCTGCAGTTTGAGCTGCGCGATCTGGTCTTTGTAGGGGTCCTGCGGTTTGCTCGCGCCGGAGCGCCGTGAAGACTTCGGCTCGTCGGCAGGCATCAACGATGGTGGCGCTGCATCCGACCTGTACGGTTGCTGTACAACACCGCCGGTAGTCTGTAGAGAAGCTCCACAATTATTGCAGAAGTGATCCCCATCTTGCGCATGAGCGCCACAATGTGAGCAGAACATGGCGTATTCTTTCTCCTTATGTATCTACGCATCGTGTTGGTACCTATTTTATAGTAGCGAATGCCAGATAGCAAGAAGATACCGAATCACCTGGAGAAGTAAGTTTGTGATATATTCAAAACGATCAAAGGTTATGAGCCAACAGGAGGTACCATGCAAGCTGTTCTCTCGGACGTTGTAGTTGTCGATCTTTCGCGTGTGCTGGCCGGCCCATATTGCACCATGATGCTGGGCGACCTGGGCGCAAAAGTGATCAAAATTGAGCAACCGGGCAAAGGTGACGATACACGCGCTTTCGGCCCGCCATATATCGCGGGTGAAAGCGCCTACTACCTGGGACTGAACCGCAACAAATACAGTATCCTCATCGATTTCAGCACGCCGGAGGGCAAGCAGCGCCTGCTCGATTTGATACGCGCGGCGACGGTGCTGGTGGAAAACTTTCGTCCTGGTACGCTCGAAAAGCAGGGGTTAGGCTATGAAACCTTGAAAACTATCAACCCTGGTTTGATTTATTGTTCCATCAGTGGCTATGGGCAGACCGGCCCTTACGCGTCGCGTCCAGGCTACGACTTTGTGGCGCAGGCCGAATCGGGCGTTATGGCTGTAACCGGCGAGATTGATGGAGAGCCACAGCGCGTGGGTTCGCCGGTGGGCGATGTCTCCGCTGGCATGTTCGCTTGCATGTCTATCCTGGCCGCGCTGCGCGTGCGCGACCGCACGGGCAGAGGACAATTTATCGATATCGCCCTGATTGAGACCACCATGTCGATGCTCAGTAACGTGGCCTCGAACTATTTGATCTCCGGCGAGGAAGCTCCTCGCCTGGGCAACGGCCATCCAAACATTGTGCCGTACCAGGCATTTCGCACGCGCGATGGGCACATCGTTGTCTCCTGCGGCAATGATCGCCTCTACCTCGCGCTTTGCCGCTTACTGGGTCGCGAAGACCTGGCGAGCGACCCGCGTTTCGCCACCAATCCACAGCGCGTGCGTAATCGCAATGAACTGGTGCCTGTCCTGCAAGAAGCCTTTCTCCAACGCGCAACGGACGAATGGCTGCCAGAACTGCGCACCGCCGGTATCCCCTGCGGCCCTATCAACACCGTCGACCAGATTTTCAACGACCCACACACCCAGGCGCGCGGCTACATCTGGGAATGCGAGCATCCCACGGCTGGCAAGATCAAACTGGCGGGTTCGCCCATGCATCTGTCGGAGACGCCCACCAGGCTGTACAAGGCGCCGCCCCTGTTTGGCGAGGACGACGATAAAGTGTAGTTGGAACACCAGGGCGACCGCAAGGGTCTCCACCCTGTGTCCACTCCTCCCCCGCCCCTACGATGAACGGTCCGTACCCTCTCCGTCGTAGTCATTGTAAGGGCGGGAGCGGCTGGGTGGATGGGTGGAGACCCTTGCGGTCGCCCTCGTACCTTTTCATCGACCGCTTCTTGCCCATGCGAATAGAATAGTATGGTAGGGGCGACCCTCGCGGTCGCCCTGGATAAAAAATCCCACGCGCACCCAATTTATAGGGCATAGCTTGTTCTCTTTTAATGAATCCTGTATACTAGCCAGGACATCGTATGGAACTTTATGGTAGTGCCTGGAGGAAATTCCGCTATGAAGATTACCTGTAAACAACAAGACCTGAGTCGTGGACTCACAGCTGTAAGTCACGCCGTCTCAAATCGCAGCACGCTGCCCATTCTCTCAAATATTTTGTTGGCAACCGATCAGGGGCGTTTGAAACTTTCTGCTACGAACCTGGAGATTGGCATAAATTGCTGGGTTGATGCGCAGATTCAAGAAGAGGGAAGCACGACTATTCCCGCGAAGCTGCTCACCGACCTTGTGAACCGGCTGCCGCAAGCGTCCGTCGACCTGGCGCTCTCGGATGGGTCGAATACACTTAACGTTAAGGCGCAGGGCAGCAATGCCAATATCAAGGGTATGGATGCCTCAGAATTTCCGCTCATTCCAAGCGCCGAGGGTGGCGAACCTCCTGTAATGCTGGACGCTGTGCTGCTGAAAGAGATGATAGATGAGGTTGCCTTTGCGGCAGCCGACGATGATTCTCGTCCCGTCCTGACGGGTGTGCTGGTGCAGGTGAGCGATGAGAAGATCACTTTCGCGGCAGCCGACGCCTTCCGCCTGGCGGTGCGTGTTGCGCCGCTGCCCGGCGATGACCACCCGCGCGGTGATATCCTCATTCCGGCGCGCACTCTCACCGAACTTGCGCGTATCCTGCCTGTTGAAGGGCCGGTCGAGATGATCGTCACGCCCAATCGCAGCCAGGTGCTATTCCATACGCCGCAGCTTGACCTGGTTTCGCGACTCATCGAGGGAACCTTCCCCAATTTCCGCCAGATCATCCCGCAAGAGCACTCCACGCGAGCAGTGGTCGAAACAAAACTCTTCGCGGAAGCCGCCAAACGCGCCGAGTTATTTGCGCGTGACAGTTCAAATATTACGCGCGTCAAGATCAATCCCGGCGGCAATGACGGATTAGAACCCGGCGCAGTGACGGTCGAAGCAACGGCCGAGGACCTGGGCGACAATACCAGTGTGCTCAATGCTGCCGTAGATGGGTCTGAGATGCAGATCATTTTTAACGTCAAGTATCTCGCGGACGTGCTGGCAGTGATCGGCTCTCAAGAAGTCGCGCTCGAAACCAACGCGCCCACCAAACCCGGCGTGATTCGACCTATCAGTGAGCATGACTACACCTATGTGATTATGCCCATGCATATCAATCGCTAGGATCAGGGCGGGGCTTGCCCCCGCCCTTGCTATATTGCATTAACTCGGACGCTTTAATGTACCTGTCTCACCTCATATTGCATGACTTTCGCAACTTCAAGCGACTCGATTTACCCCTGGGGCGTGGCCTTTCACTCTTTTACGGCGAAAACGCCCAAGGGAAAACGAATCTACTTGAAGCTATTGCTATGCTTGCTACTTCCAACTCTTTCCATGCAGCATCTGATCGCGAGGTGATAAACTGGGATGCCCCAGATCGCATTGCGCGTATTATGGCGGAAGTGGAACGGCATGAGGATGAGATGAAGATCGAGATTGTGGTTATCGATGCCATAAATGGGGTTCCTACAGCATTTGTGAAGGATGGCATGAAGGACGCCATAAATGGCGCTCCTGCTGGATCCTCACGCAAGCGTATCAAAATCAATGGCGCTGCGAAAAAGGCCGCCGATTTGATTGGGCAGGTGACGGTAGTGCTTTTCGCGCCAACCGACCTGCGCCTGGTGGATGGCTCGCCAGAAGACCGGCGGCGCTTCCTCGATCGCGCCCTTTGCCAGATCCGGCCTCATTACTGCGCGGCGTTGATGAAGTATCGCAAGGTGACTACACAGCGTTCAGCCCTGCTCAAACGCATTCGCGACAATCAGGAGGACCCGCGCTTGCTGGACTTCCTCGACGAGAAATTGAGCGAGTGGGCCAACCTGATTATCTCCGAGCGCGAGCGCATGGTGGACGCATTGAACCAACATGTCGATCAACTGCAAGCGAACATCAGCGGCGGGCGAGAAAGCCTGCGTATTGTGTACCGCCCATCGTTCGCGGTGGACGCCGCGTGGAACGCTATCGAGGCGCTCGCACAATATCGACGGCAGTTGGGCGAAGCGCGGCGCAAAGAAATCCAGCAGGGAGTATGCCTGCTGGGTCCGCATCGCGATGACCTGGAGTTTGTGGTGAATGATGTCGATATGCTTACCTATGGTTCGCGCGGTCAGCAGCGCACGGCGGCGCTCTCCGCCAAATTTGGGGAACTGGCTTTCATGCACTCCGCGACAGGACAGGAACCGATTCTGCTGCTCGACGACGTGTTCAGCGAACTGGACACCACGCGGCGCGAGTACCTGCTGAACCAGGCGCTGCAACACGAGCAGACGCTGATTACCGCGACCGATTACAGCAGCTTTTCGGAGGAAATCCTGGCAAGGGCGCATCGTTACCAGGTTGTGGCGGGTGAAATCTCTCACACCCACTTCTAGCTGTGGAGGGCGACCGCCAGGGTCGCCCCTACAATGAACGCGCATGGGCAAATTCTCACACCCACTTCTGATCCAGCTCACTCCATTGACCCTGGATAGCGGCTACATCCGAGGCCTTCGGAATACTTTCACCATAGCGCACCAGCGTATACGCCCCGGTAATCTCCTCCAACTGCGGCTCTACCAGCGGCGCTTTTTCATCCAGGCGTTGTCGCAATTCATCAGGTGTTTCGTCTTTCTTGCGCGTAAAGCCGCGTGAAGCCGCCTTCATCAAGAAAGCGCGATAAATAGCGCGTATGTCGCGCGCCGCCAGGCCGCCGGATGCTCCCACCGGAGCGACCTGAGCAACACCTCCGGCGGCGGGCCGCGGCAGGAAGCGCCCAAAGATGGCGCGTAAGATGGCTTTCAACTGGCTCCAGAAAAGCGACCAGGACCAGAGGCTTTCATGAAAATCTTCATCACGTTGCCGTCCGCGTACGTGCATTTTCTCGCGCCTGCGCATTGCCCGCCGCATCAGTAATACCACTACGAGCAGAATTACTACCGGCACCAGGATTTTAAACACGAGTAGCAGCACAGGGAATGTAGCCGGGGGTATATGCTGGGGCTGCGAGTTTTGTTTGACGAATTTTGGCGCTGAATTTGGCTGACTTCGCGGTTTTGCCGGGACAAGGAGAGAAAACAGCCAGAAGAAAGGAGTTATGATGATGACGGCAATGTAGGCGAGCAGCCCGATCAACCAGTTATAAACGTTTACAATGGCCGCGCCCAGGGGGGCCAGTATATGCAGAGACGAGCTAAAAAACGTAGGGCTGGCAAAAATACCGGTGATGACGGTGATGACCAGCAAAATCGCTCCGAGCAGGCCAATGACGGTTAGCACGGCGCGTTCCTGCGCGACAACGCTGCCCTGTAACCCGGTGGAGTGACTGCGCCGCACAAAGGCAATTCTCGCCAGGGCATGCGCCGCCAGCGATAAATACAGGAACAGGGGAATGAGCAAGAAGAGTATCACGTCATCGCGTACTGCCACGCCCGCGCTGGTAAGTTCGGCGCGCAGCGCAGTAATCACAATCATCACAATGATGCCCAGGCAGAGTTCGCGAAAAATGGTGGACGGTTCAATCGTGCGGCTTGCAAGGCGCAGCCCGCGCCAGCATAAAATGAAAGAGAGCGCGATGATAAATACAACCTGGTAGAAATCGCTGTTGAGGAATAGGATATCATTGAACAAGGTCGCTAACCAGCGCAGGTCGAAGATAGCCGCGCCCTGCCGGGCATATACCTGAAGCCAGATAATGAACAGGCAAAGCAAACCGGCCAGTATAAAGAATAGGGGCGCGACAGGAATGTTTACCTTCCCGCTCCCACTCGCCTGCTCGTTCTCTGAGGCAAGCTGCGCGTTTTCGCCGCGCCTGTCCACCGTATAAAAGAACCATTGAGTTCCGATTATAAAGACAAATGGCGCCCAGAATGGCAAAAGTGGCGTGGGGGAGCCGAACATACTGGCGCTGGCCAGGCCAATCAAGACGGCAGCAATCCAGCTTGCCTCCATTGCTCCCAGCAAACTGGGCAACAGAAACTCACCCAGGCTGGTGATGGTCGAGTCTGGGGACGCCAGCACGCTTTGCTTGAGCCACTGTGCAGGCGACAAAACGTTTCCCTGTTTTCTTGGCGGCTTTCCAGGTGACCTGGGCGGTTCCATTTGTAAAGGATTCATGGTTGTCTTCCTGCGCTGCACATGTAGGGACGCGATTCATCGCATCCACCACAAAGATGATACCATGCTGGTTGACCCTGCACAAGCAACCCGCTCGCATCGCAGCATTTAAGGTGTGAGCCTGTTCAGGTCGCGCGGGAACGTCGTCGTTAAACGGATGTTAGGAGCGCCCGTAAGCTGCATGAGCAGGCGTTCCAGGCCGATAGCGAAGCCGCCTTCGGGAGGCATACCGTAGCGGAATGCTTCCAGGTAACTCTCGAATGGCTCTATGGGAAGATGCGCCTTCTCAAGCGCCGCCAGGTAGTCCGCGTAGAGATGGAGACGCTGGCCACCTGTCACCAGTTCGGTTCCCCGGAATAGCAGGTCGAAGGAGTTGGAATACTGCGGTCGCTGCGGGTCCGGGTACGTGTAGAATGGGCGTTTGCGCATCGGATAGCCCGTCACATAGAGAAAGTCGCTGTCAAACTCCTGTTTTGCCCACTCGCCCAGCCAGCGTTCATCCTGCGGCGAGAGGTCAGGTTCGCCACGCACATCCACACCATGACGCCGGAGAATCAGTTCTTGCGCGTCAGAGAAGTGAATATGTGGTATCTCCTCCGCTACGACTGGCATAGCGACGCGCAGCAGTTCCAGTTCGGCGGCATAGTATTCACCGAGATGCCCAATGATACCGGCAATTACGTCGCGCAGCAGAGCCATCACCGTGAAGTGATTTTCGATAAAGCCAAACTCGACATCCAGGCTGACATACTCATTGATATGGCGCGTGGTGTCGTGCGGCTCGGCTCGAAAGACCGGGCCAACCTCAAAGACGCGCTCGAAGACGCCCACCATGATCTGCTTGTAGAATTGCGGACTCTGCGCCAGGAACGCAGTCCGGCCAAAGTAGTCCAGCTTGAAGGTACTGGCTCCGCTTTCGGTGGCGGTGACGACGATCTTGGGTGTCTGAATCTCCGTGAAATCACGCACCATCAGAACAGCGCGAAATCCGGCCATCACGCCCGCGCCCAGTCGCAGCACAGCGCGGCGCGCTAGATTGCGGTTGGTAACGGCAGCATGATCGAGCAATGTGGTGAGATTGGCGGTGATCTTGCGTTTGTTTAGTGAGATGGGCAATACCTCCATCACCGGCGTAATGACCTCGATAGACAGCTTATGCAGTTCGACGCCGCCCGGCGCTTGCGACATCGCTACCACATCACCCTCGATGGCGATCACGCTTTCGACGCCTGCCGCGCTCTCAATTAACGGGGCGATTTCGGCCTCATTTTCGGCGACGGCTTGCAGCGTCCCCCAGCCGTCGCGCAGCACCAGAAAATCGATACCGCCCATCTGGCGCAGCGATTGCAGCCAGCCTGTAACACGAATACGTTCGCCAATATGCGAACGAACTTCAAGGGTGCGAATACGTTGCATAGCAAAGCTCCTTTCGGAAAAAAGCAAACAAAAAGCCCTCATCCTGCCAGGAGGACGAGGGCCTGTAATATAAGAGCCTGTCGTGGTACCACCACCATTTACCCCGTAATGGGGCCTTTACCGGTTCAATTCATCGTATATGAATAAACCGCCGCGCTGTAACGGGCGCGTCTCGAAACCGGCTAGCGTGCACCTGTCTCCGGGACAGGACGATTCACCGGTCGGCTCAGGGATGTCTATGGAAAGACGGCGGTGGCACTCTCAGCACGTGTGCCACTCTCTGCGCGCCGGCGGAGTTCCCATTCTGTTCCCATCACAGCCATTTTGTATTCTTGCTTGAGAAGGACTATACCATAGTGGATCGTGGGTGTCAATCTAATCAATCGCTCGATTTGGTGAGGCCTTGATAAGGTGACATAATTATCAATGAATAGAATGCAAAGGCATGTTATTATAAAAGATATAGACTTATCGCGAAAGGCAGAGATATGATCGAGGAGAAAAAACCTCAAGCGAATAGAGCACCATCACCATTCACCAAAATCTTCGGGTTTCTTGGTTTGCCGGGCCTGGCTCCCCGTCCGAATCGAACTTCGGCTACACCCGAACAGAGCCAGGCATCTTCAAATCGCTTACTGCTGCAGGTGGTGCAGCCGGGTCTGGCAGGGCTGATGGATGGGTCGGTTTCGACGCTCGCGCCCATCTTCGCTACCGCCTTTGCAACGCATCGACCAATTACTACTTTCCTGGTCGGTATGGCGGCTGCGACGGGCGCGGGCATCAGCATGGCATTTTCGGAGGCATTATCGGATGATGGCGTGCTGACTGGGCGCGGAAATCCGCTAGCGCGCGGCGCTATTACCGGGCTGATGACTTTCCTGGGTGGAGCGGGCCATACGCTGCCATTTCTGGTGCCAGATTTCCATGTCGCGCTAATTGTGCTTTATGTGGTGGTTGCCGTTGAACTTATAGCAATTGCCGCCATACGCCATCGCTTCTTCGGCACAAGATGGCTGGTCTCTATTATGCAGGTGGTCGGCGGCGGCATCCTGGTCGTTATAGCCGGTCTCCTATTTGGCAACGCTTAGCCGGCATATACACCGTAAATTAGGGTACGAGGACGACCGCCTGACCATTCCCCACTTTTTTAGGACGAGGGCGACCGCAAGGGTCTCCACCCAAACGCCCCGCCACTCCCGCCCTTACAATGACTACGAAAGCGGCTCATGTAGTAACGTTCATTGTAGGGGTGGAGACCCTTGCGGTCGCCCTCAAAATCCTAACGCACGTATGCAAAACATTATTAATTAACGGCCGCTGCTGCCCTGCTGGAAGCGGCGAGCAACCTCGTCCCAGTTGACCACGTTCCACCAGGCCGCCAGATAGTCGGGGCGGCGGTTCTGGTACTTCAGGTAGTAGGCATGCTCCCACACATCGTTGCCCATGACAGGATACAGACCATCCATCAAGGGGCTATCCTGGTTAGCTGTGGAAATGACCGAGAGTTTGCCGCTATTGTCGACCACGAGCCATGCCCAGCCGGAGCCGAAACGCTTGACGCCCGCGTCGTTGAACGCGGCCTTGAACTGGTCGAATGAGCCAAAAGCCTGTTGAATGGCGCTCGCCAGCGCGCCGGTGGGTTCGCCACCGCCCTGGGGTTTCATAATCGCCCAGAACATACTGTGGTTGGAATGGCCGCCGCCGTTATTGCGTACAGCCGTGCGAATGCTATCCGGCACATCGTTGATGTGGCGCAGAATGTCGTCAACGTTCTTGTTAGCAAAGTCGGTATCTTTGACCGCATTGTTCAGATTGTTGACATAAGCAGCATGATGCTTGTCATGATGCAGTTGCATCGTCTGCGTGTCAATGTATGGCTCCAACGCATTGTAGTCATACGATAGTGATGGAACTTCAAAAGCCATAACATATCTCCTTAAATAGAGTTGCAGGGGCAACCATGCTTGTCGCCCCGTTTTTCGTAAAAGCTTACCGTATCTAGTTGTATTAGATGGACGCGCAAATGTCAAGGTCATGCATGAGGGCGTAAAGACAGCAATAATGTGAGGAAGTTAGAAGTAGTTCGCTATTTTCGTTAACAATTCATCCATCTCAAATGGTTTTGCCAAAAAGTCATCGGCGCCAGCCGCTCTTGCTGTTGGCTCTGCACTGGGATGTGCTGAGAACATAATCACCGGAATATGCTTCGTTTTCTCCTGGCTTTTGAGGTGTTTGACAATCTCACGTCCATCTTTGCCTGAGAGCAAAACATCAAGCAAGATGAGGTCGGGGAAGCTGCGATCATGGATTTGTTGGACATACTCGCCCTTGTCCGATGTTGCAACTATATACCCTTCCAGCTCTAGTAGCTCTCGCAGAAATTCTAAAATATCTGGTTCATCATCAACTACGAGAATTTTTTTCTGTCTGCTCTGCATATATATCAATATCCCCTTGCCTGCAAGCGCAGCAACAAATGCTCTATGCCCCTGTGTTTGTGTGCGGCAAGGCAAAATAAAACGTTGCGCCTTCACCTTTTCGGCTCTCAACCCAGAGCCGACCGTGATGCCGTTTGATAATTTCGCTTGAGAGGTATAAGCCAATCCCAAGTCCAGGATAGGTTCTTTCCTCCGGATCAGTGACTTGATAGAATCGCTCAAAGATTTTCTGCTGGTGGTCATTGGCAATGCCAATACCAAAATCTTGCACGCTCACGATGGCATTTGTTGCATCTTTGGCAACACGAATAATGACCCTATCTGCTTGTGGTGAATACTTGATAGCGTTAGTCACAAGGTTAACGAGCACCTGCCCAATGCGGTCTCTATCACCATATATCATTACTTCTGCTGTTCCCTCCAGATGAAGTCGATGGGTGTCTGTGGCTGCCTGAAGATTTTCTATCATTTCTTTGACAAATGTATCGAGATCAAAAGATTCTTCGCTGTAAGTAAGTTTGCCGGTCTGTACCCTGGAAACATCCAGCAAATCACTGATGAGTTTCGTTAACTTATTCAGTTGACTATTCATGCGGGCAAGGT
>Ga0070733_10002348_pt1 | contig 13566 bp, 8 predicted proteins | sample Coa_R1_9_FD_66450 | JGI IMG/M metagenome (GOLD analysis project Ga0070733, IMG submission 66450) | Surface soil microbial communities from Centralia Pennsylvania, which are recovering from an underground coalmine fire - Coalmine... | ecosystem: Environmental > Terrestrial > Soil > Unclassified ... | reverse complement strand
CCGGCATCACGCTCTACATGCAGCCGGTACAGGATCTGAGCGTCGACGACCGCGTAAGCCGCACCCAATTCCAGTACACGCTGGAAGATCCGAGCGCGGAGGAATTGAATTCCTGGGCGCCGAAGATGCTGGCCGAGCTGAAAAAGCTGCCCGCGCTCAGCGACGTGGCGAGCGATCAGCAGACACAGGGGATTCAGGCCAGGCTGGTGTTCGACCGCGCCACGGCATCCCGGCTCGGCATCACCTCGTCGACAATCGATCAGACGCTCTACGATGCCTACGGCCAGCGTGAGGTCTCGACCATGTTCACGCAGTTGAATCAGTATCACGTGGTGCTCGAAGTTCAGCCGAATTTCGGCCAGAGGCCGTTGAACCTGAACGATCTTTATATCCGCTCCGGGATGTCCGGTGCGAGTGCGGGATCGGTCTCCGGAGGATCCGCGACTACAGGGACAACGACCACAACGGCAACGACCGTCGCCGGCGGGACCTCGGCAACAGCGCCGGCGTCGCCGCTGCAGTCCGGCCCGGGGGCATCGACAACCGCATTTCCGAACGGCGGACAAGTCCCGCTCAGCGCTTTCACGCGGCTGCAGACGACCTCGGTGCCCATCGCGATCAACCATCAGGGCCAGTTTCCGGTGATTACGTTGTCGTTTAATCTGGCGCCGAACGCGTCGCTGGGAGACGCGATTGAAGCAGTAAACAAAGTCAAAGACGGCCTTGGGATGCCGGCGAGTATTCAGGGCGCGTTCCAGGGCACGGCGGCGGCGTTTACGAACTCGCTGGCGGGCGAACCGGTGTTGATTCTGGCCGCGCTGATAACCGTCTATCTTGTGCTGGGCGTGCTGTATGAGAGTTACATTCATCCGGTCACGATTCTTTCCACCCTGCCTTCGGCGGGCGTGGGCGCGCTGCTTGCGCTCTACATCACGGGAAACGACTTCAGCGTGATTGCGCTGATCGGTATCGTGCTGCTGATCGGTATTGTCAAGAAAAACGCGATTATGATGATCGATTTCGCGCTGGAGGCCGAACGCGTGCAGCACATGTCGCCGGTGGATTCGATTTATCAGGCGTCGCTGCTGCGCTTCCGCCCGATCATGATGACGACGATGGCGGCGCTGCTGGGCGGTCTGCCGCTGGCGTTGGGGTCGGGTACGGGGTCCGAACTGCGCCGTCCGCTCGGCATCACGATTGTGGGCGGTTTGATTTTGAGCCAGTTGCTGACGCTTTACACGACACCGGTGATTTATCTGTTTTTCGATCGTCTGGCGAGGCGATTCTCGCACGAACCGGCACCGGCGCAGAAGGAATTGAGCCATGCGTGAATGCTTATTGTGGGGCCAGGCCTTCGGGCCTGCCGCCGGGCTTCCGCCCGACGCTGGAGAAGGGAAACTCTTCGGGGAAAGTTGCGAGCCCTGCCTTGACAGGGTTCCATTCGATGTAGCGCTTCACTCTCCGGCATTCATCATCGTCGCGGATCAGGTGGTCGTAGCTTTCGTCCTGCCAGAAGCGGCCTGCCTTCAATCCAAGCATGCGAATCGCTTCGTGGCCCGTGAAGCCTTTCAACGGACCGAGCCATTTTCGCGAGGGCACGCGCGGCGTTACAAGCAGATGCACGTGGTTCGACATGATCACGAATGCGTGCAGTTGGTAGCGGCGGAATCGGTGCTCGCCATCAGACAACGCGCGCATTACCATCTCCGCGATTTCCGGCCGACTGAGAAACATCGGGCCGCTTTTGGGGCGATCCAACAGTCGATCCATCGCCACGAACGATTGTCCGGCCGTGAGGTTGGACGGCCGAAAGACGCGGCTATTCGGGAGGCTTCCGTGCAGACGGAAGGTTACGAATACTCTTTGGCCCACGACATCCAAATGTGGAAGGCGGCGTTCGTACGAACCCATGTTGGTTGTAGTGTCGGCAGGGGAAGGATCGTCTCCGGGAATTTTGCAAGAACTTGCGTCGGGCGGAAGCCCGGCGGCAGGGCCGAAGCCCCGCCCCACAGGCTGTGCTATGAACGCTTCTGAACCGTTCATCCGCAAACCGGTCGCGACCACACTCATCACGGTCGCCATCGCGCTCTCCGGGGCTGTCGCTTTCCAATTACTTCCGGTGTCGCCCCTGCCGCAAGTGGACTTTCCGACCATCTCCGTCTCAGCCGCCCTGCCAGGCGCGAGTCCGGAAACAATGGCATCCTCGGTGGCGACGCCTCTCGAACGGCAATTCGGCCACATCGCTTCCGTCGCCGAGATGACATCATCGAGCAGTCTGGGCTCAACCGGTATCACGCTTCAGTTCGAACTGAACCGCGATATCGATGCGGCCGCCCGCGACGTGGAATCGGCCATCAATGCGGCACGCGGCTACTTACCCACCAATTTGCCCGCCAATCCCAGTTATAGGAAGGTGAATCCCGCCGACTCGCCGATCTTCATCGTCGGGCTCACTTCGAAAGTGCTCACCAAAGGCCAGATGTATGACGCAGCCTCCACCGTCATGGCGCAAAAGCTGTCGCAGATCGCGGGCGTGGGCCAGGTCACCGTGGGCGGCAGCGCACTTCCAAGCGTCAGAATCGAGCTGAATCCGACCGTCCTGAACAAATACGGTATCAGCTTCGAATCGGTGCGCAGCGTTCTCGGCGGCGCCAACGCCAATGTGCCGAAAGGACATTTCACCGACGGTCCCAACATGTGGGAAGTGGGGGCCAACGACCAGATCACGAAAGCCATCGACTATGAACCCCTGGTGATCGCCTACCGCCACGGGGTGGCCGTACGCGTCAGCGACGTCGGCCAGGCGCTCGATTCGGTCGAAGACATTCGGCAGGCCGGATACATGGACAGCCAGCCAGCCGTGCTGGTCATCGTTTTCCGGCAGCCCGGCGCCAACATTATTCAGACCGTCGACCGCATTCGCGCCGCTCTGCCGCAACTGGAATCGGCGATCCCGCGCACGATCAACCTGACGGTGGCGATGGATCAGACGGTCACCATTCGCGCGTCGGTGAGCGACGTCGAGCGGACACTCGTCATCTCGGTCGTGCTGGTTATCCTGGTGGTGTTTTTCTTCCTGCGGAACTTCCGCACGACCTTCATTCCGAGCGTCGCCGTGCCCGTATCGCTCATCGGCACTTTCGGTGTGATGTATCTGCTCGACTACAGCATCGACAACCTGTCCCTGATGGCTCTCACCATCTCGACCGGTTTCGTCGTCGACGATGCCATCGTCGTCATCGAAAATATTACACGCTATCTCGAAAAGGGCATGCAGCCCTTCGCCGCCGCTTTGAAGGGAGCACGGGAAATCGGCTTCACCGTTCTGACCATCAGTTTTTCGCTGATCGCGGTCTTTATTCCGCTGCTGTTGATGGGCGGGATCGTGGGCCGTCTGTTCCGCGAATTCGCGGTGACGCTCTCGGTGGCAATCCTGCTCTCCATGGTTATTTCCCTGACAGCGACCCCCATGATGTGCGCTCACCTGCTGAAACAGCAGCATACCCACGGGTGGCTCTACCGGACGAGCGAGCGATTCTTCGATTGGGTGGTCGCGACCTATGGCCGCACTTTGAACACGGCCCTGAACTACGCTCCGATCACCCTGACGATCCTGCTTGCCACCATCGCGCTGACGGTGTATTTGTTTATCCAGGTTCCGAAGGGTTTCTTTCCGGAACAGGACAACGGCCGCATTCAGGGCTCTATTGTCGCCGACCAGGACACATCGTTCCAGGCGCTGGACAAGGTCCTGCTGCGCACGATCGACGTCATCCGCGCCGACCCGGGAGTGGCCGACGCGCTGGGCTTCACGGGCGGCGCCAACAGCGCGCGCATGTTCATTTCGCTGAAGCCGCTGAACGACAGGAAAGCCACGGCCCAGCAGATCATCGCGCGGCTGCGTCCGAAGCTTACGAAAGTTCCCGGCGCCCTGATCGTTCTGCAGGCAGCGCAGGATGTCCGCATCGGCGGCAGACAGAGCAGCGCCGAGTATCAGTTCACCATGCAGGGCGACAATTTAGCGGACCTGGTCAATTACTCCCCGAAGATGCTGGAGAAGATGAGGTCGATTCGCATTATCGCCGACGTGAATACCGACCTTCAAAATAAAGGGCTGCAGGCTATGGTGGCTTATGACCGAAAGACCGCGGCCCGATTCAACATCGCCCCGCAGCTGATCGACAATACCCTTTACGATGCCTTCGGCCAGCGGCAGGTATCGACCATGTACAGCTCCCTGAACCAGTACCACGTGGTGATGGAGGCGGCCCCGCAGTTCTGGCAGGATCCTCAATTTCTGCGCGAGGTCTACGTGAGCGCACCGGACGGACGACAGGTTCCATTGAGCGCTCTGGCGTCCTATGAACCGGAGACGGCTCCTCTGACGGTCAGCCACCAGGGTCTGTTCCCGGCGGTCACCATCTCGTTTAACCTCGCTGCGAATGCCTCGCTCGGCGACGCGGTGAACGAAATAAATGCCGCGGCGCGGACCATCGGTCTACCCAAAACGATACACACTTTATTCGCGGGAACGGCACAGGCCTATCAGGACTCTCTGAGCAACGAACCCGTTCTGATTGCCGCCGCGCTCATCACGGTTTATCTGGTGCTCGGAATTCTGTATGAAAGCCTGGTTCACCCGGTAACGATTCTTTCCACCATTCCTTCGGCCGGCGTCGGCGCGCTGCTCGCGCTCTTCATTACGCACACGGATCTGACAATCATCGCCATCATCGGAGTGATTCTGCTGATCGGGATCGTGAAAAAAAATGCCATCATGATGATCGATTTCGCGCTGGCCGCCGAAAGGGACGAGGGCAAAACTTCGCGGGATTCCATCTACGAGGCGTGCATGCTGCGCCTGCGCCCGATCCTGATGACCACAATGGCCGCGATGCTCGGCGCATTACCGCTGGCCCTGGGGAGTGGGACCGGGTCCGAGCTGCGGCGGCCGCTGGGGATCACGATTATCGGCGGGCTGATTGTGAGCCAGATGCTGACGCTGTATACGACGCCAGTGGTTTACCTTTACTTCGACCGGCTGCACCACTGGTGGGCAGGTGTGAAGAATCGGGTGCCTTCCGATCGCGGCTCCGTAACAGTCTGATTACGGAACCGCGACCTTTGGTTGCTAGACTTCGACTTGCGTGACGAAAGAGCAATAACTGAGCGCCTCCGAAAGGCGGTCGCGGCGTCTTGGGCAAACCAGCCCGGGTCTCCGGTAATCCGGGGGATTGGCGACGACTGCGCCATTTATCGGCCGCGCGGCTCGGCCGATGATCTGTTGTTCACCAGCGACATGTTCATCGAGGGCGTCCATTTTCTGCGGGAGACTCACAAGCCGGCGGTCGCAGGCAGGAAAGCCCTCGTCCGCGGGTTGAGCGACATCGCCGCGATGGGCGCCGCGCCGCGATTCTGTTTGGTGGCACTTTGCATCCCGGCATGGGCCGGCGCAAAGTGGGTGGATCGATTCTTCGATGGCATTTTGGAACTGGCGGCGGCGGCAGGCACGGTTCTGGCGGGAGGCGATCTCTCCCATGGGGAAACGCTCGCCGCCGATGTCATGGTGTGCGGCGCCGTTCCACGTGGCACGGCGCTGCTGCGCTCCGGCGCGCGGCCGGGTCACGACATTTATGTGTCGGGCGTTCTCGGCGGCTCGGCGCTGGGGCTTGAGACCCGTAAAGGCAAAGCGCATCTCGATTCAAAGAAGCTTAAAGCGCTTCAACGCCATCTCCATCCCGAGCCGCGTCTGGCGCTGGGCCGGTTTCTCCGTGAGAAGTTGCGCGCCACTTCCGCGATCGATTTGAGTGACGGGCTTTCGCTCGATTTGCTGCGAGTCTGTCTGGCGTCGGGAGTTGCCGCGGAAATCGAGGCGCCACCCCGGTTCCCGGGCGCGAGCCTCGAGCAGGCTCTGCACGGAGGGGAAGAATACGAACTTTTATTTACTGTTCCCGGCGGCACTAAAGTACCGGAGCGGTTTGAAGGCCTGCGGTTGACGCGATTGGGCTCGATTGGGCGAGGGACGCCAGGGGCCGTTCACCTGGACGGAAAGCCTCTTGCGGCGCTGGGTTACGATCACTTCGCCGCCCTGAAGTAAACTTGAAACCATAGTCCTGCAATATATGAGAGTTACTGTCATTGGAACGGGATATGTCGGCACGGTTACAGGCGCTTGTCTGGCCTACTTAGGTCATCGCGTCACCTGCGTGGATACCGATCGGTCGAAGATCGAGAAGCTGCGCCGCGGCGAGCCGCCCATCTATGAGCCGGGCCTGGAAGAGCTGATTGTTTTCGCCAACGAGCACGGCGGGATCGACTTTGAAACAGAACTGGAATCCTCCGTGCGTGAAAGCGATGTCATTTTCATTGCAGTCGGAACTCCCCCGCTGCCTTCGGGCGAGTCGAATCTCTCGTACCTCGAAAATGCGGCCCGCGGCATCGGCGCTGCCATGGACTCGTCCCGTTTCCGCGTGGTCGTTAACAAATCCACCGTGCCGGTGGGGTCGGGAAACCTGGTGGAAGCTCTGGTGCGGGAAGGCATCGGCGAATCGCATCCCGACTTGTCGGGCGCGGTCCGATTCGGTGTCGCGAGCAATCCCGAGTTTCTCCGCGAAGGCTCCGCAATCCACGACTCTCTTTATCCGGACCGTATTGTCGTCGGGGCGGACGACCCGGCCACTCTGGAGATGATGCGGCAATTGTACGGGGCGTTGATCGAACAGCAGTTCATCGAACCTTCGTTTGCGCCGCGCCCGGCGAACCTTCAATCCGCGATACGGGAAATTCCGCTGGTCGCCACGACCATCACGAGCGCTGAAATGATCAAGTACTCGGCCAACGCTTTCCTGGCGTTGAAAATCGGATTCGCCAACGAGATGGCGAACATCTGCGAGCGCGTCGGTGCGGACGTAACGGAGGTCATGACGGGCATCGGGCTGGACTGGCGTATTGGGCGCGGCTTCCTGAATGCGGGCATCGGCTGGGGCGGAAGCTGTTTTGGCAAGGACATCAGTTCCCTGCTCCATACGGCAGCCGAGTACGGGTATCAGGCGCGCATTCTCGAAGCCTCGCTGGCAGTCAATCGAATGCAGCGCAGCGTGGTAATCCAGAAGCTGCAGGAAAAGCTCTACATTCTGAAGGGCAGGACCATCGCGTTGCTGGGCCTGGCATTCAAGCCGAACACAGACGACCTGCGCGATGCTCCCAGTCTGCAGATCGCTGAAAAGCTGATTCAGATGGGCGTTCGGGTGCGCGTCTACGATCCTGTGGCGATGAACGCCTGCCGCGAGCAGTACCCCGATTTGCGGATTACTTATTGCATGGACGCGCTCTCGGCGGCGGATCGCGCCGACGCATTGGTACTGGTCACGGAATGGCCGGAATTCGCCAGCCTGAACCTGAAGCAGCTGGCCGGGCGAATGAATCAAGCCGTGCTGATCGACGGCCGAAATTTCTTCCAGCCGAGGCAGGCACGCGAGGCTGGATTCGAGTATGCCGGGATCGGCCGCGCTATTTCCCGGCCGGCCGGCAACGGCCACCCGGACGCAAGACCCGTCGCGGCAGCCGTTCCATCAGCCGACTGAAAATGGGGCATGTCATAGCGATTGACGGCCCGGCGGGAGCGGGCAAAAGCACCATTGCGCGAAGGCTGGCCGAAAGGCTGGGCTACGTTTACATCGACAGCGGCGCGATGTATCGCGCGGTGGCGCTGTGGGCGATCCGCGAGAAGATCGACCCGGACGACGCGCACCGTGTCGAACAATTGGCACGCGCGGCCGAGATTGAGCTCCTGCCGCAGCGCACCGTGCGCCTCAACAACGAAGATGTGACCCATGCCATTCGCATCCCGGAGGTTTCCACGGCGGCTTCGCGGGTGGCGGCGATCGGCGCCGTGCGGGCGGCTTTGGTGGCCAAGCAGAAACGTATGGCGGATCGGGCCAACGTCGTTATGGAAGGGCGGGACATCGGCACGGTAGTCTTTCCGGATGCGCGCGTCAAGATTTTTCTGGACGCCGATCCATTGGAACGGGTGCGGCGGCGCGCGGGTGAGGAGCCTCAGGTCCCGAAAGAGCAGCTGGCGGAGCAGATCGCGCAGCGCGACGCGCGCGACCGGCTGCGCGCGGAATCGCCTTTGGTGCAGGCCCCCGACGCCGTGTATCTGGATTCGACCGGCCTCACACCCGAGCAGGTGGAAGAGGAAATCCTGAAGCTGGTGCGGGCACGAATATCCAATGGCAAAGAACACACGGAGGGTGCTGTCTAACGTGGCGCGGCGCTGGCCGGAAGGCCAGCGGCAGGGCGAAAGCCCCGCCCCACCTCGGATCCCGAGATGAGAGAAATCAACAACCTGCTCGTCATGAAATTCGGCGGTACGAGCGTGGGATCGGCCGAGCGTATGAAAGTGGCCTGCGACCTGATCGCCGCGGAAGCCGCGTGCCGGCCCGTGGCCGCGGTGGTCTCCGCGATGTCGAAGATCACCGACCTTCTGCTCGACACGACCCGGCACGCCGAAGGCGGCGATCAGGCCGGCATCGATCGAAATCTGCGGCAAATCGAAACCCGGCATATCGAAGCCGCCATGGATCTGATCCAGCCGTCTGAACAGGTCCGTGTTCGCGCGGAAGTCGATGAAATCGTTGCCGAGTTCCGGCGCATTGTGAGCGGAATACAAATGCTGGGCCATCGTCCGCCGCGAACGGTGGATGAGGCCGTGGCGGTGGGCGAGCGGCTGTCCGCGCTTCTCGTTACAGAACATTTAAAGTCGCGCGGCCTGCCCGCCAACGCGGTGAACGCGGCGGAAGTCATTGTGACCGACGCGGTATTCAACAACGCTTCGCCCTTGATGGGCGCGACGGAAAAGAAAGCGAATGAACGCCTGATGCCTCTGCTAGAGAGGGGCCAAATTCCGATCATGACCGGTTTCAACGGAGCCACTACGGATGGCCGCGCCACTACGCTGGGGCGCGGCGGCTCGGACTTCTCGGCTTCCATTCTCGCCGCCGTCCTGAACGCGAGCGAGCTTTGGATCTGGACCGACGTCGATGGAATCATGACAGCCGACCCGCGCCTGGTGCCGAATGCGAAGATCCTGAGCGAGATCACCTACAGCGAAGCGGCGGAGCTGGCATATGCGGGCGCGAAAGTGCTGCACCCCCGGACGCTCGCGCCGCTGATCGAACGCAAGATCCCCGTCTGGAGCAAGAACAGCTTCGCGCCGGAGAAGCCGGGGACGCGAATCGTACCGGTATTGGGCGCGGGGAACACTGGTGCGCGGGCCGTGACTTCGATGGCGAACGTGGCGCTGGTCTCGCTCGAACCCGCGAGCTCGGGTGTCGGCGGCGTCCACATCATGGCGCGTTCGCTCGATGCGCTCGACCGGGCGAATGTTGAAGTGCTCGCCATTTCGAGCTCCAGCTACCGGCAGAGCTTCTGTCTCCTGGTCCGCGACGGGGAGCTGGAGGCCGCGACGCAAGCGATAGAAGCGGCGTTGGCGCTCGAGTTGGCGCACGGCTACGTCCGGGGGATCGAAGTGGATCGAGAGGTTGGGCTACTCGCGGTGGTAGGCGAGGGAATGCGTGGATTCTCGGGGGTCGCGGGCCGGATCTTTACGGCAATTTCCCGCGAGAACGTCAACATCATCGCCATCGCACAGGGATCGAGCGAACTGACGATCTCAATTGTGGTGCGCCGCGACGGGCTGGAGAAGGCCGTGCGGGCGGTCCACGCGGAATGCCATCTGTAGGCCGCGTTATTCGTCGGTTACGCGTTATTCATCTGTGACGCACCCTTCGCTTGCGCTTTTGACCAGACGAATATATTTGGCCAGGGTGCCTCGATTTGCCTTGAGCGGAGGAGCCTTCCACTCCTTCCGGCGCGCAGCGAGCTCGCTTTCCGTCAGATCGACGGAGATTTCATTCTTAGTGGCGTCAATGGTGATCCGGTCGCCAGATCTTACCAGCGCGATCGGACCGCCGTCCTGCGCCTCGGGTGTAATATGCCCCACCAGAAAACCATGCGATCCGCCGGAAAACCGGCCGTCGGTAATCAGCGCGACTTCTTTGCCGAGGCCCGCGCCCATGATGGCCGAGGTCGGTGTCAGCATTTCCGGCATACCGGGACCTCCCTTGGGTCCTTCATACCGGATAACGATCACATCGCCTTTGCCGATGGCTTTCTCTTCGAGGGCGGTGAGTATTTCCTCTTCGGAATCGAAGACCTTCGCGGGACCGGAAAAGCGCTCTCCTTCCTTGCCGGTGATCTTGGCGACAGCGCCTTCCGGCGCCAGATTCCCTTTGAGAATCTGAATATGGCCGGTGGCCTTGAGAGGGTTCGACAGCGGCCGCACGATCTCCTGCCCTGCCTTGAGTCCCGGCGTATTTGTCAGGTTTTCGCGGACCGTTTTGCCGGTGACCGTGACGCAGTCGCCATGCAGCAGGCCCGCTTCAAGCAGCATCTTCATCACGGCCGGAATGCCGCCTGCTCCCTGCAGGTCTTCCATCACATACTTGCCGCTGGGTTTGAAATCGGACAGCAGCGGAGCGCGATTACTGACCGCCTGGAAATCGTAGATAGTCAGAGGGACCCCTACCGCGCGCGCCATCGCGATCAGATGAAGCACCGCGTTCGTCGAGCCGCCGATCACCGAAACCAGCACCATCGCGTTCTCGAAAGCTTCGCGAGTCATGATGTCGCGGGGTTTGACGTCGAGTTCCAGCAGGTTCCGGATCGCGTTGCCGGCACGAAGGCATTCCTCCTGCTTCAGCGGATCGTCGGCGGGAGTCGAAGAGCTGTAGGGAAGCGACATGCCAAGTGCTTCAATGGCGGAGGCCATTGTGTTTGCCGTATACATGCCCCCGCATGCTCCGGCTCCAGGGCATGCATAGCGCACAATTTCCTGGCGCTCGGGCTCGTCGATGTTGCCGGAGAGAAACTCGCCGTAGCTCTGGAACGCGGATATGACGTCGAGCTTTTTGCCACCCGAATGTCCCGCCCGGATGGTCCCTCCGTAAACCATCAGCGACGGCCGGTTCAGCCGTCCCATGGCGATCACGCAGCCGGGCATGTTTTTGTCGCACCCCGGGATCGAGATGTTGGCGTCGTACCACTGGGCTGACATCACCGTCTCGATCGAATCGGCGATCAGATCGCGCGACTGCAGCGAAAAGCTCATCCCATCCGTTCCCATCGAGATGCCGTCGCTGACGCCGATCGTGTTGAAGCGCAGGCCCACCAGTCCCGCCGCTTTGGCGCCTTCCTTCACTTTTTCGGCAAGCGAGAGCAGGTGCATATTGCACGGATTGCCCTCGAACCAGACACTGGCGATGCCCACCTGAGGCTTGGCCATGTCGCCGGCGTCTAGGCCGGTCGCGTAAAGCATTGCCTGCGACGCGCCCTGCGATTTTCGTTGCGTTATCTGCGAACTGAATTTGTTTAAAGGCATAGGGAATGCCGGAAGGTCTTCAACCCGGCGCAACTGATTATACCCGGCGATCCTGCGCTTTGCGCTTTAGTGTTGGATCGCCCCACTCCCGGTCAGGACTCTGGTCCGGAACATGGACATCGAATGGCACGCGAGGTGCTTGAATGAGTACGGGTGAGATTTTATATGAGTAATCTGACGTCGCTGATCGATGAAAAGGCTTCCCGGCTGGCTAAACAAGTGGACGGTATCGGCCATGAGACAGCCGATAGCCTGCATGCCGCCGCAACTTCGATTCGCAAGGGTTTGAAAGCTATCGAGAACGTCGTGGAAGGCGCAGCGAACAAACTCGACGGTGCGGGAACGTACGTCGAGAAGCACAACGTGAAACGAGTCATCGGAGAATCGCGGCAACTCGTACGGCGATATCCGGCAGAACTGCTGGTTCTCGCCGCCGGGGCGGGTTTTCTGGCTGGCTTCGCCGCTCGGCGGCTGACGCACACCTGCAATGAACCCGCGGCGCGCGCCTTGGACCGTTGAATCGTCAAAACAAGGCAAGTAACACATTCCAGGGTGTTTTGGCTGACCCGAGATAAGTGTTGGCACCAAGGTGCCGTGAGGCGCGGTTCCGCGCCGCAAAACCCGCGCTACAATGGAGTATTCGGTTTCAGCAGGAGAACCCCCAGTAATGTTTGATTTATTTCGCAGCCGCGATAAGGCTGTGCGCATCACTTTGACCGTCCTCCTTGGTTTGGTTGGTCTCTCGATGGTTACGTACCTGATCCCCACAACGGGGCAGAGCAGCGGCACCACCGGAGACACAACTGTGGTGGCTTCCATCGGAAGAGAGGATCTCACCCTGCAACAGGTGACAAGAGTGGTCCAGAACGCGACGCGGAGCCGCCAACTGCCGGCGGAATTGTTGGCTATTTACGTTCCGCAGATCGTGCAGCAGATGATTACGGACCGCGCCATGGCGTATGAGGCCAACCGTTTGGGAATTCGCGTCTCATCCGACGAGGCCGAAAATGCCATTCTCGATCAGCTTCCGGCGGAAATCGTGAAAGGCGGCAAGGTAGACGCGGCGACCCTGAACGCCGTCCTGCAGCAACAGGGCGTCACGATGGCCGACCTGAAGGTCGACACCACCCGGCAACTCATGATCAATCGGCTACGGGAGATCGTGGCTGAAGGGGTCGTCATCTCGCCTCGTGAAGTTGCGGACGCGTTTCATCGCAAGAGTGACAGGGTCAGGATCGATTACGCGTTGCTTCAGCCGGCTAAATACCAAGCGGAGGCAGAGCCCGCGGACGCCGAAATCACCGCCTACTACGATTCACACAAGGCTTCTTTTCAAACGCCGGAAAAGCGCAGCCTTGGCATCATTCTGCTGGATCCGATCAAGATCGTCGCGTCGCTCAAACTCCCCACCGAGGCCGATCTCCGGAAACTGTACGCCACCAACCTGGACAGCTTCCGGACGCCGGAACGCGTGGATGCGCGCCACATCCTCATTAAATCGGACGCCTCGAATGACGCGGCGATGAAAGCGAAGGCCGAGGGCTTGTTGAAGCAGATCCAGGCGGGGGGCGACTTCGCGAAAATCGCCACGGACAACTCACAGGATACCGGTTCGGCGACCAAAGGCGGAGAACTCGGCTGGATCGTGAAAGGCCAGACGGTTCCCGAATTCGAAAAAGCGGCATTTTCGTTGCAGCCAGGTCAGACCAGCGGCCTCGTGAAGACCACGTATGGCTATCACATCATCCAGGTGGAGAAGCATGAGCAAGCTCATTTGGCGTCTTTCGATGAGGTGAAGCCTCAACTCCTGTCGGAGTACTTGAAGCAGGCGCAAGCGGCGGAAATGCAAAACCTGGCCGACAAGGCCATAGCCGAGCTGCATAAAGATCCGCTGCATCCGGAAAAAGCGGCTGAAGCGGTCGGCGCGATGCTGATCCGCGTGGACAACTATCAGGCAGGTGAACCTATACCTGGCATTGGAGTTTCGAAAGAAATCAGCGAAGCGGTCGCGCCATTGCGAAAGGGCGAAATGACGGCCGGGCCTGTCGTGCTGACCGGGGAGAAGGTGGCTATCGCCTCGGTGACGGACTTTCAGCCGGCCCGCCAGGCCACTCTGGACGAAGTGA
>Ga0070733_10002347_pt1 | contig 13570 bp, 10 predicted proteins | sample Coa_R1_9_FD_66450 | JGI IMG/M metagenome (GOLD analysis project Ga0070733, IMG submission 66450) | Surface soil microbial communities from Centralia Pennsylvania, which are recovering from an underground coalmine fire - Coalmine... | ecosystem: Environmental > Terrestrial > Soil > Unclassified ... | reverse complement strand
TCGCCAGCCGTCGGTACCGAATTTAATGGAAGTGGTCATTGTCGGTGGTTAGCTCTACACCAATCTATGCAATCTTTTCTCATCCAGGTATTTCACGACTTTTCCTACATCCTGGGCTTGCTCGCGCGTCGTGATGAGGAGGGCATCATCCGTTTCCACGACTACCAGATTACTCACCCCGACAGCGGCGACGAATTTGCCCGGAGCGTGAATGTAATTTCCCGCTGCGTTGAGAGTGAACGTGCCTTCGCCCGAGATCAGATTCCCGTCTGATGGTTGGCTCTTCGCGATGTGGTGCTCGTGCAACGCGGTCCACGATCCCAAATCGTTCCATCCGAAATCTGCCGGCAGGCAGAAGATGTTCGAATTCCGCTCGCCTTTGGACGACCGTGGCTCAAGCACGGCGTAATCAATGCTGATGTTCTCGCACATGGGATACAGCCGGCGAAGGGTTCCAGTAAACTTCCCGGTTCCAAAGGTGCTCGCGATCTTCTCGAGCAGCGGCGCGGTTTTCGAAAGATGTTCTCGTAAGGCATTGGCCAGAGTTCGCGCACTCCAGAGAAACATGCCACTATTCCAGAAATAGTTCCCCGCCGCGACGAATTTGGCCGCACGTTCTGCGTCGGGTTTCTCGGTGAATCGGCGCACCCGGAATGCTTCCTGCTTCTCGGTTACGTTGGCTTCAATGTAACCGTATCCCGTCTCGGCGCGGGTTGGCCGAATGCCCAGAACCACGATGTTCTCGCCTGCGGCCGCAATCTCGATACCCTTCTCTAAAACCTGACGGTACCGGTTTTCGTCGCCAATGACGTGATCCGAGGGAAACAATCCGATGACCGCATCGGGGTCGCTCCGGAGCAGAACGAAAGCCGCCAAGCCAATGGCCGGCGCGGTGTTTCGTCCTGCCGGTTCAGCGATGATTTGTCGTTTGCCGAGCCGGGGAATCTGGCGCGCGATTTCACGTTGCGAGTCTTCATTGGTAATAATCCAAAAACGTTTGGCCGGCGCAAGCGGCAACAGGCGCGCGACGGTTTGCTGAATCATGGTCCGCTTGCCATCCAGCGCCAGCAACTGCTTCGCTCGGCGCTTGCGGCTCAGGGGCCAGAATCGCGTGCCGCGGCCACCGGCGAGAATTACGGGATAGAAATTTGTTTTCAGTGCGGATTTCATCTGGCTTTTTCCGTTGTCCTTCATATGCGGGTTGCAGGCTCCGGCACCACCCCGCCAGGCAAGGCTGCCTTCAAGAATTCTGCTGTCCACTGCGGGCGCATACGGAAGCCGCTTATCGACGCGGGAATAACCACCGCATCTCCCTTGGCGAGAGTAACCGGTTCAACACTCCCGACTTCGATCACAGCACAACCCTCAACCGCGACTAGAATTTGGACCGAGCTCTTTTCCGCTCCGTCTGTCGTCGTGAACTCCTGCGGCTCTTTCAACTCGAACATCTCCACCACGAAAAAGGGCGAAGCGACCAGCGGAGAACGACGATTCTTTGTGCCGTTTATCGTTGTCGGCGCGGGGCGGATCACTTTGCCAGAAGACACAATTTCTTTAACCGCTGCCAAACCTTTCTTCAAATGCAACTCGCGCGGCCGCCCATAATCGTACAGACGGTAAGTCGTGTCCGACTGCTGCTGCGTTTCGACGATGATCGAGCCTGGCCCCAGCGTATGCACAGTTCCACCAGCAACGTAAATCATTTCTCCAGGAAACACGTTGATCCAATTCAGCAGCTCTTCGGCGTGCTGCTGGTGAATCGCTTCCTCAAATTGCGCACGCGAGACGCCCGGCTTTAGACCCAGAGCGATCTGAGCTCCGGGCTTGGCGTGGGCCACATACCAGCACTCGGTTTTGCCGCAGGGTTGACCGGCGCGGTGCGCAGTTTCGTCATCGGGATGAACTTGCACCGACAGTTTTTCATGGGGAAAGAGAAACTTGGTAAGCAACGGGAAGCGGGTTGGATCGTTAGCCGCTTCCCCTACCAATTTACGGCCGTATTGAGCGCTCAACTCAGCGAGTGATTTCCCTCTCAAAGGCCCATTCGCCACCTTGCCGTTGTCTCCGGTCAGCCACGATTCTCCGATCTTTTCCTCGAAGCGATGGCTAGGATAAATGGGAGACAAGTCTACGGTACCCCAGGGACGGGGGTCGAATATGGGCGACATTAAGAGTGGATAGAGGTCGGCCATGCGGTGATGTGCGCGCTACAACGCAAGATTACAAGGTGCGACGGGAAAATCAGTTGTCAGTTTTCAGTTCCCGGTTCTCAGAATCGCGAATATTTCGTCACAGTGCCGCGAGAAACTTCCGCATCCGCTCCAACCCGCGGTCCAGCTCCGCGATTGACGTGGCATAAGACACGCGAATGTGTTCGCTGGTTCCGAAGCCCTCACCGGGAACCGTGGCAACGTGCGCTTCGCGCAATAATTTTCCGGCGAGGTCCGAAGCCGATTTCACCCCGCTGCGTCCTAAGAAAGCCGACACGTTGGGGTAGACATAGAACGCACCCTCAGGCAAGGTGCACTTGAGTCCGGGAATCGCGCGCAGCCCGTTGACGACGTGATCGCGCAGGTTGATGTACTCCGCGCGCATGTCGGTTATGCATTGCTGCGAGCCCTTCAAAGCCGCCACTGCCGCCTTTTGCACAATCGATGTCGGGTTCGACGTCGATTGGCTTTGCAGCTTATTCATCGCACTGACAACCGCGCTCGGAGCCAACGCATAACCTAATCGCCAGCCGGTCATCGCATAAGTTTTAGAGAGCGATCCGATAATCACCATACGCTCGCGGAACTCTCGCAGCGCTCCCACCGAGAATCGCTTTGTCGTGTAGTTCAGATACACATAACACTCGTCGGACAGGACCCAAATGCCGCGCTCGTGGGCCAGACGAACCACTTGTGACAGGTCTTCCGGCGCCATGACTGCGCCTGAGGGGTTCGACGGGGAATTCAGGATGATGAGCTTGGTGCGCGGAGTGATGAGGCGCTCGATCATTTCCGCAGTGACTCGAAATCCTTGCGCTTCGTCAGTCTCCAGCAGTACGCAATTCCCTCCGGCGTAGCGCACGATGTCTTTGAAGGAAACCCAGTAAGGAACCGGGAGTATGACTTCATCGCCATGGTCAACCAGGACTTGCACCGCGTTAAACAAGGCTTGCTTCCCGCCTGTCGAAGCGATTACTTCTTCCCGCCGGTAATCGGAATCGAAATCCACGGCATGGCGATGCACAATAGCGTCGCGCAGCTCCGTCGTTCCACTCACGGCTGTGTACTTCGTGAAGTTACCCTGAATCGCAGCGACACCGGCATCCTTGATGTGCTGCGGCGTGGCAAAGTGCGGTTCGCCTGCTCCAAAATCCACCACGTCGATCCCTTGCTGGCGCAGCTTATCAGCTTCGGCCACAACCGCCATGGTGGCTGAAGGCTGGATGCGGTTGATGCGCTCGGTCAGTTTTAATGCGAGAGGTGTTTCTGTAACTGGAGTCATCCTCGTTTCCTCGGCTTCGGTTTTCTGGCATTTGCGAGTTTAATAGCTGGGTCGAGCTTTTCTTTCAGCCGTTGTTCAACCATTTCCGGCACCAGATCCTTGACCGAGCCGCCCAATTGAGCAATCTCCCGCACCAGGCGGGAACTCAGGTAAGAATACTGTTCGGCGGGCATCATGAATACGGTTTCCAGGTCAGGCTGCAATTTGCGATTCATCAAGGCCATCTGCAACTCGTACTCGTAATCGCTGATCGCGCGAATCCCGCGGAGCACGGCGCTGGCTTTCACCTTGGCCGCGTAATCCACCATCAACCCGTCGAAGGTTTCCACGCGGACATTCCTGAATTCCGCGGTCATTGCTTCCAGCATGAGCAGCCTCTCCGACAAGTTGAAGAGCGGGGCCTTCTCGGCATTGCGGAGAATGGCTACCACCAACTCGTCAAAGATCTTGCTGCCCCGAGCAATCAAGTCGAGATGGCCGTTTGTGGGCGGATCGAACGAGCCCGGATACATGGCGATGACTTTTTTCAATAGGCCTCTTCCGCTGCGGTAACAGAGGATTCTATGCGTCCGGCGAAGTCAATGGCAATGCCTGTTTGCCGAGTTCACCTTGCTGCGCTGAGTGCCGTAATGTCCAATTAACGGCCTGTCCTTCCAATAGTACAGGTAATCGCCTCGGCAGTTACCCGGTCTTCTGATATAGCACAATGGTGGTAGTTCGTAACTTGTCACGGGGCGGCCCGAAAACTAGCCTTATAGCTGATGGCACCACTCTCTTTGCTGTTCTCCTCTGACGAGGAAACGTCGCGCCGGATGGTTCAGGCTCTAAGTGGCCTTGAGCTTGAAATCGAACGCTGTCCGGACGTCTTTACTGCGATCGAGTGGCTTACCAGCCGTAGTTTTGACGTTATCGTGGCCGATTGGGACAGCGGGCCGGAAGCTGCATTTTTACTCAAAAATGCTCGTGACCTGAAATTGAATAAGGCGGCTTTCACGCTTGCTCTCACCAGCGAAAGGTCCAACATTGCGGGCGAAGAAGACAGCCCTGACCTGATCTTGACCAAGCCGTTGATTCCCGATCAGGTCAAATATGCTGTGCTAAGCAACGATCGTTTTCTGGGTTGCATGAAGGCCTGGATCGCAAGGGGTGATTTTGCTCAAGCCCAGACAGCGATTCCTGCCACAGCAAATAGCGACCGAAACGTTGAACAGCGTCCATCGCTCGACCAGCCCTCCCCAATATTTCCCGCTACAGGCTCGGTTCAGCCCTCCCCCACGCCCGGCTACTTCCGCAGCGAAACCAGCGCGCCCCTGCATCTCACATTCGCAACTTTGGATCGGGGGCTGTTCCGATCCATGAACCGGCAGGAGGATGCCGCGCCCGGATCGAGAAGAGTGAAAAGATATAGGCTGAATCGATTCGTCTGGGGATCGGTTTTGACCGTAGCGTTCGTGTCCGTCGGCTATATTTTTGGCCAGCCCCTCAGGATTCAGAGTGTGTACGCCAGCGTGGCCGCCGTTTATAAGCAGGCTTTGGAAATGAGGTCGAGCAAGCCGCAGGCATCCGAAACTGATACCGACTCGAATGCTTTGGCTCTGACTCCAGGAGCGGGTTCGCAGCGCCCGCGGTTGGGCAAATCGAGAGGACATGGGGTTTCTACTGAGCCTGGATTGCTGCCCGATCAAGCTCCAGAATCTTCAGCCGAAACATTGCAAGCTGATCTGGATCAGAGTCGTCTTGCCGCACCCGCATCGCAAATCGAAATTCCAGAAAGCTTGAAGACGCCCCTGCCGGAACCCACGGAATTTCAACCTGTAAGCCTCCGACGTTCCCCATCACTGCTCAGCCAGGTGGAACCAGTGAGCTTGCCGGAGGATTTGTCGCAAGCATTACTCTTGCAGAAAGTAACGCCCAGCTATCCGGAACAGGCTTTGAAAGCCGGGCTGCAAGGTGCCGTAGTTTTGCAGGCATGGATCGGCAAAGATGGCAACATCCGAGACTTGAAACTGATGGACGGTTCCCTCCTTCTGGGGCAGGCTGCTGTCAAGGCGGTCAAACAATGGCGCTACAAACCCTATGTGCGGAATGGCGTAGCCGTAGAAGCCCAGACCTATGTGACGGTGAATTTTCGCCTGCCATAAGATCTTCCTTCGCTCTCGCCGTTGCCAATACCAAGCCCCGGCTTCCTGGCCCGACAATCCACGAATTCACAACTTTTTACTTGTTTTTACTGTGGATTGACACATGCCCCTGCCTGTTCAACTATGTTTGTTTCGGAAACGGTTGAGGCTTAAAAGATCATAATGAAATCGAAGCGGCGTTGGAGTGAGCGAACCCGGTTGATGTTGACGTTGGAGCTCGCCGTGGTCTTGCCTGCCGCTGCCCTGGTGATCCTGAGCGCCGTGCACTTGACTGAAATTCAGCGCGATCGCGGCGTAGAAGCCGCCTTCCAGCGCGATTTCAACCAGGTGCTCGCGATTTCCGAGAAGGAGATCAACCAAAAAGCCTACAGCCTCGCCGATGATGTGCGAAGCGAATTCCCCGGCGCTGGCGACGCTTGCGTGGAAACCATGGATAGGCTTCTCTCGACCCACCCCTACATTGCGCACGTCTTCATCTACGAACCGGGCAGGGGATTGACCTTCCGCTCCCAGCCGTCGCGACTTAAGGATAATTCGTTTCGTGCCGAGGCCGACGATTTTTCCAGCATGACCACCGGATGGATGCAGGTGGAATACAAGGATCAAGTTAAAGAACTCGAGGAGATGTCGAAAAACGGTAAGCCTTACTACTTTTTTGCCAATTGGGCTCCGCGAGGCGAAAAGCGTTTGTATCAATCGGGCGCAATCTTTCTCGCGGCAGACAGTCAGGGAGGACACAAGGCTATTGCCGGGATGGTGTTTGATGCCGAGTACTTGAGTGATCGCTTCTTTCCGGAAATGCTGGAGACGCTCTTAAGCCACCAGGAAGAAAAAGGCGAGAGAAACCACGTTGTGATGATGGTCCATCCTCGGCATGAATCCGCGCCATTGGCGGCTTCGGTGGGGTGGGATGGCGGTGATCCTGAAGTGGAGCGCAATCTCGAAGGCGCATTTCCAGGCCTGACGCTCGCAATCAAGTTGCACGGAACTACGCTGGCGGCCCTGGGCCAGCACTTTGTTCACACCAGCTTTTTCGTTCTTGGCGCTATCTCGTTGCTGCTTACCGGTGGGATCGTTATGACTCATCGAAACATTTCGCGTGAGATGGCGCTGGCGCGGCTGAAGTCTGATTTCGTTTCAAACGTCTCTCACGAGTTGCGGACCCCGCTCTCTTTGATCCGGCTTTACGCAGAAACTCTGGAAATGGGGAGACTGAAGTCGCCTGAAAAGTATCAGGAGTATTACAGCATCATTCGCAAGGAAAGCGAACGGCTCAGCGCGCTGATCAACAACATTCTGGATTTCTCGCGCATCGAAGCCGGCAGAAAAGAATACGACTTTCGCCAGACGGATATGCGCGAACTGGTGCGCAACACCCTCGAATCGTATCGCTACCAGATCGAGCAAAGCGGTTTTGCTTTCGAGGAGAAGATTGCGGAAGACATTCCGCCTCTCAGCGTAGATCGCGAGGCCATGGCGCGTTCGCTGCTAAACCTGGTCAACAACGCGCTCAAGTACTCGCAGGATCAGAAGTATATCGGCGTCAATCTGTTCCGTGACAACGGGTCGGTCAAACTCGAGGTCGTGGACCACGGCATCGGTATTCCTACATCCGAGCAACAGAAGATTTTCGACAAGTTTTATCGCGTGGGCGATCCGCTGGTTCACAACACCAAGGGCAGCGGTTTGGGACTGGCATTAGTTCGTCACATCGTGCAGGCGCACGGCGGAGAGGTTTCGGTGGATAGCGTGCCCGGTCGAGGCAGCAAGTTCACCATCAACCTACCTGTTGCTGTGAGAGTGAACGCAAGCAAGCCAGCGTTGGCTTAAGCGCCGGAGAGCAGGAGCATGGCCAAAATTCTCATTGTCGAAGACGAGCCCAACATGGTGGCGGGCCTGCGCGACAACTTCGAATTCGAAGGGCATCAGGTCATCACCGCAGGCGATGGCGTGGCAGGCCTGGAGCGCGCCATTGCAGAGTCCCCCGACCTCGTGATCCTCGACGTCATGATGCCGAGGATGAGCGGGTTGGACGTTTGCAAGCAGCTTAAGGCGAAACGGCCTTCGATTCCGATCATCATGCTGACTGCCCGCGGACAGGAAGTGGACAAGGTGGTCGGTCTCGAGCTGGGCGCCGACGACTACGTCACCAAACCGTTTTCCATTCGTGAGCTGCTGGCGCGAGTGAAGGCTGTCCTCCGACGTGCCAAAACCGCTCCCAAGACGGAAGAAAAATATTCCTTCGGCGAGGTTGAAGTGAACTTGCGCAGTTGCCAGGTATCGCGCAAGGGACACGCGCTGGATTTTTCGTCGAAGGAGTTCGAGCTGTTGAAGTATTTCCTGATTCATCCGGGCGAAACTCTAAGCCGAGACCGGTTGCTTGAGGACGTCTGGGGATACGATCGCTTTCCTACGACGCGCACCGTGGATGCGCACATTGTTCGCCTCCGGCAAAAGGTCGAACCCAAGCCGGAAGAACCGCGATTCATTCTGACCGTGCACGGCACGGGCTACAAATTCGTTGGCTGAACCGTTTCTTGCGGAGAAGAAAAAGTGGAAAAAGTCTTACAGCTTCGAAGCCAGCATCGACAAAAGGTCGGCCCTGCCAGTGTTGATGACACGCTGCTGATCCGCGGGGCTCAGTTGGGCGATACCGCCTCTTTCGAAGAATTGGTTCGCCAGTACGATCGAGCCGTGCTGCGACTGGCGGTTCATCTCACCGGATCGCAGGAAGACGGCCAGGACATCTACCAGGAGGCGTTCCTGCGCGCCTACATCAACATCGGCAGCTTCCGGTTTGAGTGTTCTTTCTATACCTGGATCTACCGTATCGTTACGAATCTGTGTCTCGATCACTTGCGAAAGCGATCGTCTCGCTATCGGGATCTGACTACCACGATCTCGCCCGATGGCGAGGAAGAGCAGGTGCTTGACCGCGTCCCCGATCAGCGGGCCGGAGCTAGTCCGGAGCGCAATATGGCCAGCCGTGAACTGCGGGGCTACATTGTGCGCGCCATGCAGAGGCTCTCGCCCCGTGAGCGAGTCGTGTTTGAGTTGAAGCACTACCACGGCTTGCGACTGCGAACCGTTGCCGGCATTCTGAACACCAGCGAAGGCACGATCAAGAACACCCTGTTCCGCGCTACCCACAAGTTGCGTACGCAACTGGCAGCAGTGCGTTAAGTCCAGCGACGTCTGGGTTTATTGATTTCGATTGCCTATCGCCTGAAGACAAAACGCGTGCGTGGCCGGACAGCTCGCTCTCAACTTTGATCGCAGTTCTCTTGTCTGAAAAGACGCGACTCCTTCTGTGACTTCAAGGCTCTTCCGAATATGGTAGATTGAAAATCTGTTGCAGATCTTCATTTACTTTTCGGAGTTGCCTCGCTTGCGGCGCCCGGAACAGCGCGGTCGCGGTTTTCCGGCCCAAGCCTGTGTGTTGCTGCTTACCGTGTTATCTACCTTAAGCTTCGCAGACTCCGATTCACACACTCCTCCTCTTGTGTCGACAGACGTCATCGTACAAAAACTAATGGCCGCAAACGCCCAGCGTTCCCAAGCTCTGCGTGGATACAGCGGCAAGCGCGTTTATCATTTGGACTATCACGGTATCTTTGGTAGCCACGATGCCGGCATGCAAGTAGAGGCTACTTACACCGCGCCTAACCGGAAGGAATTCAAGATTGTCTCCGAAAGTGGCTCGAAGTTGCTGATCAACCATGTGCTGATGAAGCTGCTTAGCAGCGAGCAGGAAGCACAAGAAGAGCAAAACCGGAGAGAGCTGGAAATCAGCCCGAGAAACTACGACTTCTCCCTAATCGGAACCGAACACACCCCAGACCGCGACTTCTATGTTCTCGCGGTAAGGCCCAGGGGCTCGAGCAAATATCTGTATCGGGGGAAAATGTGGGTTGACGCCAAGGATTTCGCCGTTGCCCGCATGCAAGGCGAGCCCTCCCGGAATCCATCCCTCTGGGTCAACCACACCGAGGTCGAATACCGTTGGAACAAGATTGGAGAGTTCTGGCTCCCCGTCTACAACCAGTCTGAAACCCAGGTTCGCATGGGAGGCAAAGCCGTCCTGACCATTGATTACACCGACTATCAAATCACCGGCGTAAATCGAGCGGGCCCCCGCAGTCCTGGCGAAACCTCAACCCTCCCAAATCCTGCCGCCGTGTCCGCCGATCCGCACTAACCGTCTGTAAATCCCGTTGGCTGTTACAGATGCGAGTAAGCATCCCGCCAATTCTGTGGAAGAGGTCTAACTTGGCGCAAGTTGCCGGATTGTCCGGATCCCTCCTTTGCCGCCAGAAAAATACTCAGAAGTTCATGGCATTCGGCACCCCGCACCCGAAATGGGGGTAAAATAGCGCGCCCGCAGCCCGTGTACCACTCAACGCCGTAGCTATTAACCCACGGCCGTGATTGCGACGTTAGAAGAGTCGCGCGAGGTGTGAAAGTGACCAGGAAGCGGTTCGGGTTAATCCCGGCTCTAACGATTGTGCCTCTCACGCTTGTTTTGGCCCCGTTACTGGCTGTCTCGGGCCAGAGCTCTTGGGGCGCAAACCGATGGGACGGACCGTCTGCCGCAGGAAGTGCGATCAGTCGTTCGGCTGAATCTTCAGCTTCGGGCAAACCTGCTTTCCCAGCGCTTTTCTCATCCAACTTCCAACGCGGAAGACTCCACGCCAGAGGGTCAAAATCGAAAAACTCAAATGGCAATCCAGTTTTCTTCAATCCTGAAACCTACTTTTCCGGGGGCGTGTACGCCTTTTCTGTCGCGGTTGCTGATTTCAACGGAGATGGGAACCTCGATCTGGCCGTGGCGAATCAATGTTCGCAAAACAATTGCAACAGCGGCACGGTAAGCGTCCTGCTGGGAAATGGGGATGGCACCTTTCAGGTCGCCCAAAGCTATTCCACCGGAGGATACGAGGCCTACTCGGTCGCGATCGGCGATGCAAACAGAGACGGGAAGCCTGATCTGATCGTGGCCAACGGTTGCCAGAGCGCCAACCAATGCACGAGCGGCAATATCGGAGTTTTGCTGGGCAACGGAGACGGCACGTTTCAATCCGCCCAGACCTATTCCTCTGGTGGAATCGTGGCCTCCTCGGTCGTGATTGCAGATGTCAATAGCGACGGGAACCCTGACCTCCTGGTAGCCAACCAGTGCCTCAACAGCAGTTGCACGAGCGGCGGAGTCAGCGTACTGCTGGGCAACGGCAACGGGACGTTCCAAACGGCACAAAGCTACGCCACAGGAGGCCTGACCGCCGTTTCGGTGGCAGTCGGTTATTTCAATACGGGCAAGAAGATTGATTTGGCAGTCGCCAACGAATGCCAAAGCAGCGGAAACTGCAACGGTAGCGTAGGAGTATTGCTGGGCAACGGAAATGGGACCTTTCAAGCGGTACAAACCTATGCGTCGGGAGGAGCTACAGCCGTTTCGGTGGCAGTCGGCGACTTCAATGGAGACGGAAAAACTGATCTGGTAGTGGCGAACCAATGCCAAAGCAGCGGGAGTTGCAGCAACGGCAGTGTAGGGGTGCTCTTGGGAAATGGCGGCGGAACTTTTCAGCAAGCGCAGACCTACGCTTCCGGAGGAAACAATACCTCTGCGGTTACCGTGCGCAGCCTCACCGGCAACGGGCAAATGGATTTGGTCTTATCCAATCAGTGCCAGATGAGCGGCAATTGCAATGTGGGCAGTGTGAGCGTGCTCATGGGAAACGGGGATGGAACGTTTCAACCGGCCCAAAATTATATTTCCGACGGAGTCTTTGCCGATTCCGCGGGTGTCGGTGATTGGAATGGGGACAAAAAACCTGACCTGGCAATAGTCAACCAGTGCCAGACCAGCGGCAATTGCAACGGGACGGTCACCATACTCCTGGGCAATGGTGACGGAACCTTTCAAGCGCCGCCCAGCTATGCTTCCGGAGGTTATGACGCGGATTCGATTGCCGTCGGCGATCTAAACGGGGACGGAAATGTGGATCTCGTAGTTGCGAACCTCTGCCAGAGTAACAACTGCAGTCAGGGAAGCAACGGCATTGTGAGTGTGCTGCTGGGGAACGGCGATGGAACATTTCAGCCGGCTCGGGAGTACGCCACCGGAGGGTTTGGATCCTCCTCGGTGGCGATTGGCGACTTCAACGGCGATGGAAACGCCGACGTAGTCGTGGCCAACCAGTGCAGCACCAGCAGCTGCAAGAGCGGCGGCAGTGTCAGCATACTGCTGGGAAACGGCAACGGGACGCTGCAGACAGCAAAGAACTACTCCTCTGGAGGTTACACCGCCCTCTCGGTTGCGATCGCTGACTTTAACAACAACGGAAAGCTTGATCTTGCGGTCGCCAATCAATGCCAGAACACTAGCTGCCAGAACGGATCGGTTGGCGTGCTAATGGGGAATGGCGATGGAACCTTCCAACCGGCCCAGAGTTTTGCGTCAGGTGGATACGAAACGAATTCGGTAGCAATCGGCGATTTCAACGGCGACGGGAACCCTGACCTCGCGCTAACCAGTCAATGCCAGGACAGCACTTGTCAGAACGGCGGCGTGAGCGTGCTGCTGGGCAACGGCAACGGCACATTTCAGACTGCCCAGGCCTATAGCTCTGTTGGCTTCGAGGCTGACTCGGTAGCGGTGACTGACGTGAACGGAGACGGACGGGCTGATCTGGTCGTGTCCAACCTCTGCCAAGCCGCGTCCAACTGCGACAACGGCTTCGTACAGACGCTGATTGGAAGGGGAAACGGAACCTTCTATCTGGCGCACGGTTACAGTTCGGGAGAGCAGAACTCCTATTCCCTGGTAACAAGTGATTTCAATGGAGACGGCAACGCGGATATCGCCATAGCCAACGGAAATGTTCTGTCTGTTCTCTTAGGCAATGGTGACGGGACTTTTCAGACTCCGACACCTTACTTCCCTGGCGGAGCATTTATTGCGACCGGAGATTTTAACGGAGACCATAAACCTGATGTAGTCATTGCGGGTGGCTCGCTTTCCAGCGTGACCGTTCTTTTGAACGTGGCGACGGGATACCGGTTTGCCACCACCACGACCCTTAGTTCCTCCCCCAATCCATCGGCCGTTGATCAACCCGTTCTTTTCACGGCCACCATCAGCAATCAAATCGGTGGTTCGCCCACGGGAACGGTCACGTTCAAATCGGGCACGACAACTTTGGGCAAAGGGACAGTCAGCAATGGCCAGGCGACGTTGAATTATTCCTTCACTTCGCAAGGCACGAGTCCCGTTGTCGCAACCTACTCCGGCGACTCGACCTTCCTGCCCAGCAGTTCAGCGCCGCTCAAACAGAAGGTGCAGAAAGCGCCGACGACCACGGGTCTCACTTCTTCACCCAATCCATCGCAAGTTGGGCAAACTGTAACCTTCAGCGCGACCGTCACCGGCCAATACGGTGGAACTCCAACCGGGACGATTACATTCGAAGATGGCCACACCGAGTTGGCGCAAGTTCCGCTTAGCAGCGGTGTCGCGAAATACAAAACCTCCGGCCTCAGCGAGGGCAACCACCACATCAAAGCCAACTACAGCGGGGACGCGAATTATCGGACCAGCCAAGGGTCCTTGACCCAGATGGTGCGGTAAGACTCCCCCAAGTTGAAGCCGATTTTGCGGATAACTTGGCATCGCCTCTGGACTTTGCGGAGGGAAGTCTCTAGCGTTTCAGCTCGGGACAGCGGCCGGACCAGGTTAAGTCCTGCCCCGTCAATACCTCGGAGGGCTCGTCGCGGATTCTTGGCCGCTTGGACTGGACCGACCGCTCAAACCCTTAGTTACCAATGGGCACTATTTTGCCGCAGCAAAATCCGAGAAAGCGGCATCAAACCAGATATACTGTTAACACTTCCTCAGGAAGTGACTTCCTTTCCGAGAAAACGAATCCGATGTCAATAAA
>Ga0070733_10002346_pt1 | contig 13574 bp, 9 predicted proteins | sample Coa_R1_9_FD_66450 | JGI IMG/M metagenome (GOLD analysis project Ga0070733, IMG submission 66450) | Surface soil microbial communities from Centralia Pennsylvania, which are recovering from an underground coalmine fire - Coalmine... | ecosystem: Environmental > Terrestrial > Soil > Unclassified ... | reverse complement strand
GGTGACAGCCAGTGCTGTGGTTGTTGAAGGCATCAGTTAGCTCTCGCAAACCTCGCTATCCGCTCGGCCGTGGCCTGGGAGCTGCCTGGGATTTGTGCACCCTTAGCGGGGCGTGACCCGCCCCCTACTCCCCCCTGCCCGCCTCCGCCTTTGCCTCCCGCAGCACAGGAACGTCCGGATCCGCGTCCTTCCACAGCGTCAGAAACTCCTGGTACTCCGTCGTGGCCTTCGCGTTGTCGCCGGACAGCGCATACGCGCGCGCCAGTTGCAAGTGCGCCAGCGATCCCAGCAGAAAATTCTGCACGATTCCGCGATGATCAATCACCTTCTGGAATTCCGCCGCCGCCGCCGGCCCATTCTTCTCCGCGAGGTAAGCCAGGCCGCGCAGATACGCCGGATGTAACGTCCCTGTGTTTTCCGGAGCAGGCGCGCCGAGTTCGTACGGCAGCGACGGTTCGAGCGCAATCAATGCCCGGTCCGGCGCATGCTCCGCCAGATCAATGCTCGCCTCGATGACCGGCAGCCAATAAACCTTCAGGAACATATTCGTACTCTCTGACTTCTTCAGCGCGTCTACAATCGCTCTCGATTTTGCAACTTCTCCCGCACGCGCCAGAACCAGCGCCGAAAGCACTCTTACGTCGCGCCCCGGAGCCAGCGCCAGAGCGCGCGCTACCGACTGCCGCGCTGCGTTCAGGTCGCCCGCCTCCACTTCGCGCAGACCCTGCCAAACCACCCATTGTGCCGCCGTCTCTTTCGCGTCGGCTCGCACCGCGGAATCCGCCGCCTGCCGCGCCAGATCGTGCGCCTTCGTCATGTGCCCGTAGTAGGCCTGGGTGTCGGCCTCGTCATTGAGCATCTGATCTTCTTCACCCGGACGTCCCGCTGCCCACGCGACCTGGCGCGCCATCTCCGCGGCATCGTTCGCCAGAAACGCCAGCGAGTACAGGTCGCTCCGGATAAACAGCCCGTCGAAATGATTCTGCTGCGCTTCCGCGAGCGTCTTTCGTGCATCCTCATTTCGATTGACCGCCAGATAATCGGTCGCAAGATTCGCGTAGTCGGTAATCGTTAACTCCAGTCGCTGCGCCGTCTCGGCTTCCGCAATCGCCTTGTCGTACTCCCCAAGTGACGAATACAAACTGCCCACATTGCCATGAGGGACCATGTCTCGCGGGTAGCTCTTCGCCCAGAGTGTATAGGCCTCGATCGCCTTGTCAATTTCGCCAGTGACGTTCTGAAAGTAAAAAGCGGAGATCCGATACCGCTCGCGGTCGCTCACATGGTCGCGCAAACTATAGGCTTTCCGCGCATATTCCGACGCCAGACTCGCCTGCCCGAGATTCGAATATTCGATCCCCAGTCCTGCATAGGCCATGGCGAAATTCGGATCAAGTTCAATGGCGCGTTTCATGAAGGGCACGCCCTCGGCGTCACCCTTCGTCCGCCCGGTAACGATCCCAATGCTGTATGCCTTCAAAGCTTCGAGAGACGGAGTCGTAGCCTCGACCGGCACGGCAAATTTCTGCACCGAGGCCAGCGATTCTCCCAGGCGCGCGCGTAGCGCCGACGCCGCCGTGTCCAGTGCCTTCAGTACTCCTTCCTTGCTCGTGGCTTCCGCGCGCTCTTTCGCCAGGCTGTCGCCGCTGCACGCCACGGCATCGAGCACGACTACATATTCGCTGCCGAAGTTCGTGATCGAGCCCCCGATTACGGCTTTGCTTCCGCTGCGCAGGCAGAGTTCCTTGCCGGTCTCGGCATCCACGTGCTCGGTGGGAGCGCGCCCCATCAGCTTCAGCGTCTCGGCCACTTTGCTGTCGGAAACAATGTTCAGGAAAGGAGACTGCTCCAGATCCACGGCCAGCGCCTGCTTCAACGTGTCGTCAAAGACTGGCTCGCCGGTCGAGTTCATGAAATCGGCGAGGATCACGGTATCTCTCTCGGTCAGCGGAGTTGCGGACGGGGACTTCGCGCCGCGAGACCGCACATAGAGCGCTCCTCCCAGCAGCGCCAGGAGCGCCACGAATGCGACTGCGAGGATCCACTTTCCGCTGGAGCCGGCGGCGGGTAAGGTCGCCTCAGTCGCGGCGGAGGAAGAGAAACTTTGACCCCGCACCGCACCGCTCGCTGCCGTCCCTCGCGCCGCCGTGGCGCTTGCCCGCACGGCGCCGCCAGACAACCGAGAGGACGAGATCGGAGCCGTTCCCGCTTCCGTTCCCAAATCATCCGAACTCGCCGCCGCCGCCGCCGCATGACCCGAATCCGTATCCCGCTTCAAACGCTGCAGGTCAGCCCGCATTTCCGCCGCGCTCTGGTAGCGCAGGCTGCGGTCTTTTTCGAGCGCCTTGTTGATGATTCGTTCGAGGTCCGCCGGAACATCCGGATTCAGCCGGACCGGCGCCACCGGCGTCGCGTCCAGGATCGCCTTGAAGATCACCGCCGAACTCTCGCCGCGAAACGGCGTCTTTCCCGTCGCCATCTCATAGAGCACCACGCCGAACGAAAACAAGTCCGTGCGCGCATCCAGTTCCCGGGCTCGCGCCTGCTCCGGAGACATATACGCCACGGTGCCTACGGTCGAACCGGGGCTGGTCAGGTGCGACCCCGAAACCGTCGGATTGGACGTTCCGTCGCTGGTGCCGTCGCTCAAAGGCGCCGGCGTTCTTACTTTCGCCAATCCGAAGTCCAGAATCTTGGCGTGTCCGCGCTTCGTGATGAACAGATTTGCCGGCTTGATGTCGCGGTGAACAATGCCCTCGCCGTGCGCCGCATCCAGCGCATCTGCAATCTCAATCGCCAGATTGAGCACGACGTCGGTCTCAATCGGCCTCCCGCCGATGCGATTCCTCAGCGTGATGCCGTCCAGAAACTCCATCGCCAGGAAGGGCTGGCCATCCTGCTGGCCAATCTCGTAGATGGTGCAAATATTAGGATGGTTCAGCGCCGAGGCCGCCTGCGCCTCGCGCTGAAACCGGGCCAGCGCCTGGGGATCGTTGGCCACGTCGTCGGGCAGAAATTTCAGCGCCACAAACCGCTTCAGCGTCGTGTCTTCGGCCTTATAGACGACCCCCATGCCGCCGCCGCCCAGCATCTCGACGATGCGGTAATGCGAAATCGTCTGCCCGATCACAGGAGCAGAATCCTACGTGCGGCAAACACGCAAGTCAATGAAGCCAATCGATGGACCTCCACTCCGACAGCGGGTGCCCCATTCAAGCCCGGTTTTGGCTTGAGTGGGGACATCCTGTGCGGAGACCATCCCCGTGCGAACATGAGTTCTCACGCTGAGCTCCGGTCCGTGACTCCAATCACATCCTCCCCGACCCTGTGTAAAATACACTTCGGCGGATTTGCCGCTGCTTTGCGGTGGCACGAAACCAGTTCCTCCCCGTCGAGGTCCTACACCATGGCCGACAAAGCCGTCATTCTTCCGCAGTCTGACATGCAAGCCACCAACATCGATTCCATTCTGCAGGAGCAGCGCAAGTTCGAGCCCCCCGCCGAATTCAGCCGGCACGCCCACGTTCAGACTCTCGCCCAGTACGAGCGGCTCTACAAGGAATCGGTCGAGGACCCCGACGCCTTCTGGTCGCGCATCGCCGGCGAACTCCACTGGTTCAGGAAATGGGACAAGGTGCTCGAATGGAATTGTCCCTGGGCCAAATGGTTTGTCGGCGGAGAAATCAATCTCTCTTACAACTGTCTCGACCGCCACGTCACCACCCCCCGCAAGAACAAAGCCGCCATCATCTGGGAAAGCGAGCCCGGCGAAATCCGAGTCCTCACCTACCAGCAGCTTCATCGCGAAGTCCAGAAGTTCTCAAATGTCCTGAAAGGTCTTGGAGTAAAGAAGAACGACCGCGTCGCCATCTACATGGGCATGACGCCCGAGCTGGCCATCGCCATGCTCGCCTGCGCCCGCATCGGCGCAACCCACACCGTCGTCTTCGGCGGATTCTCCTCCAACGCCCTCGTGGACCGCATCCACGACTCGCAGGCTTCCGCCGTCATCACTCAGGACGGCTCGTTCCGTCGCGGGGTTGAAGTCAAACTTTTTCCCGCGGTCGAAGAAGCGCTCAAGACTTGCCCCAGCGTCAAGCACGTCGTGATCTACAAGCGCACCGGTACGCCCATCAACACGCAGCCCGGCCGCGACCACTGGTGGCACGAACTGATGGCCACCGCATCCGACGTTTGCCCCGCCGAGCCTCTCGACGCCGAACATCCGCTCTACATTCTTTACACCTCCGGCACGACCGGCAAGCCCAAGGGCGTGGTCCACACGACCGCCGGATATTCGGTCGGCACCTACCTCACCACGAAATTAGTTTTTGATCTGAAAGAGGAAGACACCTACTGGTGCACCGCCGACATCGGATGGGTTACCGGCCACAGCTACATCGTTTACGGCCCGCTGCAAAACGGCGCCACCAGCCTGATGTATGAAGGCGCGCCCAACTTTCCCGAGCCCGACCGTTTCTGGTCCATCATCGCTCGCCACAAAGTGAACGTCTTCTACACCGCGCCCACGGCGATTCGCACCTTCATCAAGTGGGGAGACCACTGGCCCAAGAAACACGACATGTCGAGCCTGCGGCTTCTCGGCACCGTCGGCGAGCCCATTAATCCCGAAGCCTGGATGTGGTACCGCGAAACCATCGGCGGCAACCGCTGTCCCATCGTGGACACCTGGTGGCAAACCGAAACCGGGCACATCATGCTCTCGCCACTCCCCGGCGCCATCGCCACCAAGCCCGGCTCAGCCACGCGTCCGTTTTTCGGCGTCGTCCCCGAAATTGTCACCATGGACGGCAACCCAGTCCCCGACGGCTCCGGAGGATTCCTCGTTATCAAGCGCCCCTGGCCCGGCATGTTGCGTACCGTCTACGGCGATCCCGACCGCTACGTGAAAAATTACTGGTCGCAAATTCCTGGCATGTATTTCACCGGCGACGGCGCCCGCAAAGATAAAGACGGCTATTTCTGGATCATGGGCCGCGTGGACGACGTGCTCAACGTCAGCGGCCATCGCCTGAGCACCATGGAAGTCGAGTCCGCCCTCGTCGCGCATGAAGCCGTCGCCGAAGCCGCCGTGGTCGGCCGCCCCGACGATTTAAAGGGTCAGGCCATCTCCGCCTTCGTCACCCTTGAGCAGGGAAGACAGCCCACCAACGAACTGAAAGAGGAACTGCGCAAGTGGGTCGCCAAAGAAATCGGAGCCCTCGCCAAGCCCGACGACATCCGTTTCACTGACATGCTCCCAAAAACGCGCAGCGGCAAGATCATGCGCCGTCTTCTGCGCGAACTCGCCAGCAGCGGCGAGGTCAAAGGCGACACCACCACTCTTGAAGATTTCGGCGTTATCGCCAAACTAAAAGAACAAGACGAAGTCTAAGAGATAATCATGTAGGGACAGCCGCCCTCGGCTGTCCGGTCGAGCGCAGCTCGACAGCGGCTCCGAAAATAGGCTGCCCCATCCTTGTCTTCGCGTTCTGTGTTCTTGCGAAGACAGGGTGGGGACTTTGACTTAGCGGAAACAACCGGCGAGGAAATCTCACTCCGCCGCAATCACGTCGGTCTTCCGGAAATCATCTCCCTTGAACAGGAGCGGCTCCCCGGCGACTTTGGCCAGCGCGTACGCGAAACAGTCCCCGAAATTCAGCCCTGCGGGATGCCGGCCCTTCCCGAAATCGTGGAAGGCCTGCCGCGCGAGATGCGCCTGTTCCACGGTGAACGGCTCAATTACGATTCCAGCGCGCCGCAGAAACATGTCGCATTGCCGCAACCCATCCGTTCCCAGCTGGCTTTGAACGACGATTGAAAGCTCAAGATAGGTTCCGGTACTGATCGCGCATCGTTCCTCATCATGGATGATGTGGGCGTACCTCGCCGCTTCGGTTTCGCGGTATAGAACTGCGATCAGCGCCGAAGTATCCAGGATCATTTCGGAAGGCCGCGTTCGTCATATAGAAAAGAAGCGTGATCAAGATAGGGACCTTTCACGTGAGCCGCCGCCCGGTCGGCAATCGTGAGCAGCTCTTCGACGCTGGCCTTGCCTCGCCTCCGTTGTATCCGCTCATAGCGTTCGCGCAGCGCTTGGGTCACGGCCCGCGTGATCGTTTCGCCGGTCAGACCGACGATCGCCTCCGCCAGCCTGTGCGCTTCCGGCTCTTTCACGTTGAGGTTCTTTATCTTCTTCGAGCTGTTTCTTCCATTCTTCATGAATGTCTTCCATTCTGCATTATAAACACCAACCGCCGATCCGGGCAAGCCTGGAAGCGAAGCGTCCCGAAGAAACCAAGTTCACCTGAAATAACTTACCGCGGCCACAACCACCCGAACGTCCCAGCCGTCAGCAGCCCATACACCAACCCGTCAAATACCTCTTTAATGACGTTGCTCCACGGCTGTCCCTTCCAGATTCCGTTGCTGATCATTCCCACGCCATAGGCCATGAACGCCGCAGTCCCGGCCACGCGGAACACCACCAGATAATTCGTGCCCTCGGCCAGCGTGTGCCAGGCCAGATACGCCGTAAAGAAACTGATGATCAGGCAGTACACAAACCACAATGCCATAAACTTCGGAATCGCCGGCCGCCCGCTGGGAAACACAGTCAGAAACCCGACCGGCCCCTCCTCATATTTTTTCTGGGTTTCCGGCGACTTCATCGTCTGATGCGTCGAATACGGCATGATGTACAGGCCCGGCGCGGCCCCGCGCAGCGCTTCCCGCGCCTTGTTCTCGTCCGGCAATTGCTTGCAGTCACTGCGATGGTAGGGCAGAACCACGTGCATGATCGAACTCGCTACCAGCACGATCACTGCCGACAGCACGATGGGGAGCCACAACGCGACCAGAAAAGCCATCCCAAGCCTCCTTACGGCATTCGCTCGCCGATTTTCTTCGGCGAACTCTACGCTAGCCGCCACCTTCGGTCAAGCGCAGGCATTCTTACCCCATGGACGCGGTTGCGACTTGAGAATGATTTGCCGTCGCCTCATCCCGAGATCTTGCGTCTGCCCCGCACCAACCCGGAGTTCATCCCGAGAGCCTGCCCTGAGCGAATCTCGAGCGCAGCGCGAGAAAGTCCGATGGGGACCCCTGAGCTAACGGCCCCGCCGGGAGCCTTATGCCATGTCGGCCTAAGAGCGTCATCCCGAAGTCCCGCGTTCCCACCAGCGGGGCGAGGGATCTGGCGTGGAGCTTGCCCGAAGCTAGCCCGCCCTCACTTCTTCTTTGCGTACTCTCCCGCTCCCATGAAATGCAGTGAGACATACGGCTCACCGCCCACCACCCAGCTATCGTGCCCCGGCTCAATATAGAAAAGATCCCCCGCTTTCATCTCGATCACGCGTCCATCGTCCATCGCCGCCGTCGCGCGCCCGGATACCACCAGCCCCACGTGCTCCACCATGCAACTCTTCGTGCCCGCTGCCTTCCCCACGTGCTCCGACCACTTCCATCCAGGCTCATAACTGGCGCGGCCAATCGTCATGCCTCCCAGATGCACCAGCTCAAACTTGCCCTTTTCGAAAGTCCGCACTTCATCTGGCTCCTCAAATCGCTTCAGAACGACCTCGTACACAAGCCCTCCTCGTGAAACCCATTCTGGTTGGGACGTCTTGAAACCGCATTCCTCACAATGAAAAAGCCAGTGATACATCCCCGTCAATCCGGGCCAGGGGCCGGATTGTGAAAAATCATGCCGAAGCATAGAATCACCCGCATCCCTCCTGAGCGTCAGGTCAGGAACTTCATCCAGGGCTTTAGAATCCGCAGTCTTCGAGATCGAAACACAAATCTACCCAAGGAGGCTCCAATGTCCGTAATGAATCCAGCCATCGTCGTGAAACAGGCTTCTACCTGGTCCATCATCTGGGGTGTTTCGTTGGTCGTCCTCGGTATGGTGGCGATTGCGTCGCCATTTCTGGCGGCGGTCGCTGTAAGCGCGCTCATCGCCTGGCTCATTGTCCTGGCCGGCGTTGTCCATTTGATTCTCGCGTTTCATGCCCACAGCGCCGGAAGCCTGATCTGGAAGCTGCTGGTCGGAATCGCCTACATATGCTTCGGAATTTACGCGATCGCCCACCCTGTCCTTAGCGTCACGTCGCTGACGCTGCTACTGGCGTCGCTGTTTCTCGTGGAGGGCGTTCTGAACGTCATCCTGTTTTTCCGCATGCGCCCACTGCACGGTTCAAGCTGGGTTCTGACTGACGGCATCATCACACTCCTGCTCGGTCTGATGATCTACATGCAGTGGCCGTCAAGCTCGGCCTGGGCCATCGGCACCTTGGTCGGGGTCAGCATGATCCTCAGCGGCGTATCCCGCGTCATGCTGTCGCTGGCGGTTCGCCGGGCCACGTCGGCGGTCCCGCAAATGCCCACCAGCAAAGCCGCATAGGCGATTTGCCGCCAAACCAAAAGGCTGCGACTCATGTCGTAGCCTTTTCTCCGCCTCCTCCCCGAAGGCGCCATCCCGAGAACCAGCGCTCGTGTGCACCTGCCCTTCATCCAGGCCGCGCCCTTCACAGTTCTCCTTCCCAGCTTGCTCAAGAATCCGATTTTGGGTGGCGCAGCGCTTTCAGCGCTGCGATAACCGAAGAAGCTAGTGTCTTCACTTCCCAGTTTGCTCAAGAATCAGATTTTGGGTGGCGCAGCGCTTTCAGCGCTGCGATAACCGAGGAAGCTAGTGTCTTCACTTCCCAGTTTGCTCAAGAATCAGATTTTGGGTGGCGCAGCGCTTTCAGCGCTGCGATAACCGAAGCAGCTAAGGTCTTCACTTCCCAGCTTGCTCAAGAATCCGATTTTGGGTGGCGCAGCGCTTTCAGCGCTGCGATAAGCTCCCTTTTCTGCGAGGGCTTTAGCCCCTGAGGTTGTCAATCCCGAGCGGGCAAAAGAAAAAGGGCCACCGGGAAAACCGTGGCCCTTCATGTCCTATCCGTGGCGAAGCAGCTAGTGTCTTCCCCCGCCGCCTCCGCCATGACCGCCCCCATGACCACCGCGTCCGCCGCGTCCACGCCCTCGGCCGCCGCGTCCACCCCCTCCGCCTCCGGGACGGCCTCCGCGTCCGCCGCGATCGCCGCCACGGTCTGGGCCGCGGTCTCCACCGCCATGCGGACGTGCGCCGCCATCCACCCGATTGAAGTTCGGCTCACCCTCCGGCTCATCCGGAAAGTCTCCGCCACCTTCAATCACCAGGGTGCCGGTCGGCGCGGGTGCGCCTTCCGCGGCAGGGGCCTGTGCCATCGGCTCACCTTCGCCGCCGCCGCCGCCGCCCATCTTCGCGCGCTGCTCTTTCAGGATCGCCTTCCGTGACAGCCGGATCCGGTTGCCTTCCACGGCCAGCACTTTCACCAGCACCTGGTCGCCTTCCTTCAGTTCGTCGCGCACATCGGCAATGCGATGCTCGGCCACTTCGCTGATGTGCAGCAACCCGTCGGTTCCCGGCAGAATCTCCACGAACGCTCCGAAATCCGCGAGCCTCGTGACTTTCCCGAGATACGTCTTGCCCACCTCCGCCGTCGCCGTGATGTCGCCGATGATCTGCAGCGCCTTCTGGGCCGAAGCCTGGTCGTTCGACGCCACCTTCACCAGCCCCGAATCCTCCACGTCAATCTTCACTCCGGTCTGCTCCACGATCGAGCGGATCATCTTTCCGCCCGGCCCGATCAGGTCGCGAATCTTATCCACCGGAATCTGCACCGTATAGAACCGCGGCGCATATTCGGAGATCTTCTCGCGTCCCGTGGTGATGACTTCATCCATCTTCCCCAGGATGAACAGCCGTCCCCGCTGTGCCTGTGCCAGCGCTTCACGCATGATCTGCGCTGTAATGCCCGCCACTTTAATGTCCATCTGCAGCGCCGTGATGCCGTCCTTCGTTCCGGCGACTTTGAAGTCCATATCGCCGTAGTGATCTTCCGCGCCCGCAATGTCGGTGAGGATCGCGTACTGTTCGCCTTCCTTCACCAGTCCCATCGCTACGCCGGCTACCGGAGCCTTCAGCGGAACGCCCGCATCCATCAGCGAGAGCGACGCGCCGCACACCGTCGCCATTGAAGACGATCCGTTCGACTCCAGAATGTCGGAAACCACTCGCATCGCGTACGGCCACTTTTCTTCCGTCGGCAGCACCGCCGACACCGCCCGCTCGGCCAGCGCCCCGTGCCCAATCTCCCTCCGGCCCGCCCCGCGTAGAAACGCAACCTCGCCCACGCTGAACGGCGGAAAATTGTAGTGCAGCATGAAGCGTTTTTTGGCTTCGCCTTCGAAGCCTTCGAGGCGCTGCATGTCGTCTGAGGTGCCCAGCGTGGTCGTGACCAGCGCCTGGGTTTCGCCGCGGGTGAAGATCGCGCTGCCGTGAGTGCGGGGCAGTATTCCGGCTTCGATCCAGATTTCGCGGATCTCATCGAACGCGCGCCCATCCGGACGCCGCTTCTGATTGATCACCTGCTCGCGGAAGATCCGCTCGCGCAGCGTCTCATAATACTGGCCAAGTTTCTTCTCGGCGGCTGCGTCGTCTTTCTCGTTGCCCGACTTCGGCAATTCAGCCACCAGCTTCTTCTTGATCTCCTTGACCAGGGTGTAACTCTCCGCCTTCGGATGCTTCTTGGTATCGAGCGCATCGGCAAGTTGCTCGCGCACCCGGCCCTGCAGCGCGTTGAAGTAAGCGTCATCAAACTGCGGCGGCTCGACCTTGCGCTTGGGCTTGCCGACTTTCGCGCGCAGCTCGTTGATGGCGGCGCAGATTTTCTTGATCTCCGTGTGGCCGAACTCGATCGCGTCCACCACGGTTTCTTCTTTCACTTCCTTCGCGCCCGACTCGATCATCACGATGCCGTCGGCCGTGCCCACCACCATGATGTTGACCAGGCCTCCGCGCATCTCGTCATACGTAGGATTGACGATGAAGTGGCCGTCCACCAGGCCTACGCGGACCGCGCCAATGGGGCCGAGGAAGGGAATATCGGAAAGGGTCAGCGCGCAGGAGGCGCCGTTAATGCCCAGAACGTCAGGATCGTTATTGCTGTCGGCGGAGAGCACGAAGGCGATGACCTGGGTCTCGCACTTGAAGCCTTCGGCAAACATCGGCCTGACCGGGCGGTCAATCTGGCGGCTGGTCAGCACTTCGCGCTCGCTCATGCGGCCTTCGCGCTTGATGAAGCCGCCGGGGAAACGTCCGCCGGCGTAGGTGTATTCGCGGTAGTCAACCGTGAGCGGGAAAAAATCTATACCTTCGCGCGGGTCGGCGTTCGCCGTGGCCGTGGCGAGCACGACGTTTTCGCCCAGCCGGACCACGGCCGATCCATGGGCCTGCTTGGCCAGTTTTCCGGTTTCAAATGAGATTTGCTTGCCGCCGGCGAGGTCTACGGTAATGCTGGTTGCTTCTGGTTTCATAATTTTCCTTCGGAGCCATGAACAGTGCGCCGTGAGCTATGAGCAGGACGAAGCAACAGGGTGCCCCATTCTAACGGCGCGTTCTGTGCGACGTTCGAGTGGGGAAGTTGCCTTTCCCTCGGGGAAAGACACACGTACCCGCTGCGTTGTTATCGAAGTTCGTTGCGCTTGAAAAACGCACGGATGGAAAGTCCTCAATGCTTCACCGTCTGCACAGAGACGGATTCTCAAGAAATATCCTGGGTACTGAATATTGACTGCCGGGCCGGGTGCCCCATTTCTGGCGCGTGCCTTTTGCGCGAGAAGCGAGGAATCTCATTTTCCGTCCCCACCAGGAGACGGCAATCCCCAGGCCAGGCGGTTACTTGCGGATGCCGAGTTTGCCGATCACGGTCTTGTAACGCTCGGAATCGTATTTCTTGAGGTAGTCGAGCAGGCGACGCCGCTTGCTGACCAGCATGAGAAGTCCGCGGCGTGAGCCGTGGTCTTTCTGGTGCGCTTTGAAGTGCTCCGTCAACTGGCCAATGCGTTCGCTGAGCAGCGCGATCTGCACCTCGGGACTGCCGGTGTCGGTCGCATGCGTGCGGTTGCGGTCAATGACGGTCTGCTTTTGCTCTCTGGCTAGCACTGAAGCTGATGTGCTCCTGTTCTTAATCGTTTGTCTAGTGACGCTTAGAGAATATCACGGGAAGTTGGGATGGGTAAAGGATCACAAGGCCCTTCGATCGCTGTCCAGCAGCGCCGAAGATTCGTAGCGTTTGTGACACTTGTTATAGCGGACATTTCCGCCCAACCCATAAAGTCTTGTCATTCCGAACCGGGCCGCAGGCGCGGTGAGGAACCTGCTGGTCGCGGCGGACGAAATGCTGCCTTCTGACTGGGCGGGTGGCCCACCCAAGATTTTCATCTCGGTGGCCTTGCCCAACTCTGGCTGCCCCACCCTTCGCGTTTTTTTTTGCGAAGGGTGGGAGGCACGGACCTCAACGGCTGGGTTCGAACCCAACACGTACAGGTCGGAGGTTCCCACCCTTCGAACACCGCGAAGGGTGGGGCAGCCTGCGCGGACGTATTTTCTGTCGTCCCTAGGGGACTTGGTTCTCTTTTTCTTTCTGGCTTACCCGGGGCTTTCCCATCCCGCCGCGTCGCGGCTGGGGTCCGGGCGGGCTCGCGGGCGGGAGCGCCCGCGCCACACGGCTAAAGTTCCAACCCAACACGCACAGGTCAGAGGTTCCCACCCTTCGAAAACCGCGAAGGGTGGGGCAGCCTGCGCGGATGCCGTGTCCTTTCCGTGACAGAAATTCCTTTCTGAGCCGGTGGTAGCGCAGGGCAGCACGGGGTCCTTCGACTGCGCGTGCCGATCCGCGGCGCGGATCGGCACGTTCCGCTCAGGATGACAGTTGATGAGTACTGACCCTCACGCGGCGCCCCGGTCCTTCACCGGCGGCCCGATGAGCCTGGGCCGCTGGACAGCCGGGGGCGGCTGTCCCTACATGAGCAGTTGGGCGGCGGACGGACGAATGCGTCCGTCCCTACGCGAGGCGAATTGATTATTTCGGGCGGAGGAGGTGCCAGGCTTCGCGGTATTGGTCGTAGAGGCCGGGGCGCCGGTCGCGGCGGCGGCGGAAGAGCAGGCTGGTGGCGCGGATGGCGGCGACGGGGAGGATGTACCAGGTGTCCTCGGGGATGATGAAGGCGGCGAGAAAATCGATTTCGGAAGGGAGGTAGGGAACGGCTCCGCGGCGGAGGCGGCGGTGAGCGTTGACGCGGTAAAGTCCGTTGAGGAGTTGGGTGGAGCATTTGACCTGGACGCGGTAGAGCGGTGGGTGGCCAGAAATACTGTTTGTGCCGGGGGCAGCGGCGAGTGACACGGGGTCCTTCGACTTCGCATTCCGATTCCCAAGGCGAATCGGAATGCTTCGCTCAGGATGACAGCGGGCGGTAATGGTTTTAGCGTCGAGGATAAAGTCGTAGCGTTCGCTGTCGCCGTAGGGCTTGGCGACGGCGAAACCGAGGCTTGTGGCTTTGAGGGTGAAGGCGAGTTCGGCGAGCTCTCCGCGGCGCTTGGTCGAGAGTTCGCGGGCGAGGGCGGCGGGGCATGAGGCAGTTTTTCGGCGCGGCGTTGGACGCCTGGTCGAAGAACCTAGTTTTGACATTAGAGCCCTAGAAAACTGAAA
>Ga0070733_10002345_pt1 | contig 13589 bp, 13 predicted proteins | sample Coa_R1_9_FD_66450 | JGI IMG/M metagenome (GOLD analysis project Ga0070733, IMG submission 66450) | Surface soil microbial communities from Centralia Pennsylvania, which are recovering from an underground coalmine fire - Coalmine... | ecosystem: Environmental > Terrestrial > Soil > Unclassified ... | reverse complement strand
TCAGGCGCTCGCCGCGGTGCTGGGCGGCTGCCAGTCCCTGCACACCAATTCGCTCGACGAAGCCTATGCACTGCCCTCCGAGCACGCCGTTACGATCGCCCTGCGCACTCAGCAGGTGATCGCCTACGAATCGGGCGTCACGGCCGCGCCCGATCCGCTTGGCGGCAGTTACTTTCTGGAGCGTCTGACGCTGGACAGCGAAAAGGCGGCCTGCGATTACATACGGCGCATCGACGAGATGGGCGGCATGATTGCGGCCATCGAAAAGAGTTTTCCGCAGAGAGAAATCGCCAACGCGAGCTACGAGTATCAGACGGCCATCGAGCGCGGCGAGAAGCTGATCGTGGGCGTCAATGCCTTCCAGGCGGACCGGGAGGAGCCCATTGAGATCCTCCAGATCGGCCAGAACGCCCACGAGCGCCAGGCGAAAAAACTGGCGGCTTTGCGCGATACGCGCGATAATACGCTTGTGAGGGCTTCATTGGACGCCCTCAAGCGAGCCGCCGAGGGCACGGAGAATACGATGCCTTTGATTCTGGATGCGGTCCGCTCCTATGCCACGCTGGGCGAGATTTGCGACGCCCTGCGGGAGGTCTTTGGCTCTTACCAGGAAACGAGCCTCGTCTGATTCATGGCAGCGCCCATACGAGTGTTGGTGGCTAAGCCGGGTCTGGATGGTCACGACCGCGGCGCCAAGGTAATCGCCCGCGCCCTGCGCGACGCCGGTATGGAAGTGATTTATACCGGGTTGCGGCAGACGCCGGAGATGATCGTGAACGCGGCGCTCCAGGAAGACGTGCAGGTAATTGGCCTGTCGATTCTTTCCGGAGCGCATAATGCCATCGTGCCGCGCGTGCTGGAGCTGCTGCGCGAAAAAGACATGAGCGACGTGAAAGTAATCGTGGGTGGCATCATTCCGGATGAAGACGCTGAGGCGCTCAAGCGCCAGGGCGTGGCCGCGGTATTTCAGCCGGGTGCTTCGCTCGAGGGTATTGTGGACTTCATCCGGTCGAGTGTGCCGGCCTGAGATCGCTTTCACTGTTAAATATGAGAACACACGAAATGGACGACAAACTGAAGATCGCCGTATTTATCGATTTCGACAATATCGAGATCGGCGTGAAGTCGACTTTGCAGCGCGAGTTCGATGTGGCCGCGGTGCTGGACGCGCTGAAAGAGCGCGGGGAGATCGTAACCAAGATCGCATATGCCAACTGGGGCCGCCAGGACACCTTTACCCGCCAGCTCTCCGAGCACGCGGTGCAGATGGTGCAGCGCGATCCCTCGCCGCGCGGCGACAAGAACGGCGCCGACATCAACCTGGCGCTGGACGCGCTGGAGATGGCATTCACGCACGATCACATCAACGCCTTTGCCATTGTCAGCGGCGACAGCGATTTTATCGCGCTGGTCAACAAACTCAAGCAGTACGATAAGCGCGTCTTCGTGGTGGGCGGCAGGGCGTTCACATCGACCATCCTGCAGAAGAACTGCCACGAGTTCGTCAGCTACGAGTCGCTGCTGATGGAGACGCCGAAGCATATCCGGCCGCCGGAGCAACACCCAACGGCCCAGCCGCGGAATGCGCCACCCGAGCGGCGCGGGCAGCGGAGACCGCCGCCCCTCGAACTGGGACTCGCCATGCCGCTGGTGGACCGCGCCCTGCAGGTGCTCGAGCGGCGCGAGGTGCGGCCGCAGCTCGGACTGCTGAAATCCACCATGCTGCAGCTCGACTCGACATTCAGCGAGAAGGCGTACGGAGCGGGATCCTTCACGGACTTTGTCGAGAAACTGCAGAAGGCCGATCTCGTCCATGTCACCGGCGGCGAAGGCCGCTACATGATCAAGCGCAAGGGTGTGGCGGCGGAGGCGGCGGCGGCCAAGCCCGAGGAGTCGCTACCGGTATTGCGCGACGTGCTCGAGACGCATCGCATCGAGATGGACAGCGGCGCGCCGTCCGACGACCTCGCGGCCTGGGTCAAGGAAGAGCAGCCGGACTTCGATTGGAAGAAATACGGCTTCCAGGAATTCAGCGAGATGCTCAACTTTGCGCAGGACAAATCCGTGGTGCGCATCGAGCCGCACGAGGAGAAGGGGCTGATGGTGTATTTGGGCGCCGAGTTCCATCCGCCGGCTGTGGCGGAGACGGAAGCCCCGGTGGTGAGCGATGAGCAGCCCACGCAAGAGATTCCGCCTACCATTGCCGGCCAGCCGATCGTACCGGCAGCTAAGGTGCGCCGGCCGCGCCGCAAAGCCGCCGCGTCAGCCGTGGGGAGTGATCACTCGCAGCGCCGCCCCAGCCGGCGCAGAGGCACGGGACCTTCGCGCCGGCCGAAAGCCGCCCCGGCCGACGCGCAGCCAATGGAGTGACCGGACCTCCTGGCAAACGCCTTGGCTCTTAAGCCTTGCCGCGGCGGCAACGGGTGCAGGGAGGCGGGTTAGCTCCCCGCCTCTGAACGCTTCTGCCGTTCGTACGGTGTTTTCAGATATTTCGCCGCTTCGTCCTGCGCGCCTTGCGTGTTGTCGCGCGTGCGCTGGGCAAGCTGGTATTCGTTCACCGCGCGCTCGCGCTGGCCGCTGATGTCGAATATTTTGCCCAGGTTGATGTGGGCCCACACTTCGGTCCATTTGGGCTCCAGATCTCCATTCAGCGATTCCCGGAACTCGTTCGCCGCGGACTGGTAGTTGTTCTGTAAAAAGAAAACCTCTGCAATCCGGTAATGCGCGAGCGAGCTGTTTTTGGTGGCTTCGAGCGCCTTCTGGTATTCCTTGAGCGCTTCGCCGAATTCGCTGACCTCCGCAAACTGCTCGCCACGCCGGATGGCCACTGCCAGGCGCATGGCGTTGGAGTAGCGCATTAGGCGGCTGTTAGGATCGATGACCACATTCTTCGGCTTGCCGAACGTATCCACCGAAAACTCCGAAGAAGTGCCCACCACCTCGACGCGTTTCTCTTCTGGATTGCCCTCGGTCTCGATTTTCAGCTCGACCGGCATGCGAAACGTGTCCAAATCCTGCGACACTTTGCCCATCACGCGGAAGCCTTTCTGCGTGCGGAAAATGGTGTACTCCAGCTTGAACTCGGGCGCGCCGCTGGATTCGATCCATTCGATGAAGAAGTAGCCCAGGTTCTCCTGCGCGGCCGCCTCGACCACTTTGCGGAAGTCGTCCGTGGTGGCCGATTTCCAGGTGTAGTCCTTGGTGTAGTTCTTCAGCGACTCGAAGAATTTCTGGTCGCCGATGATGAAGCGCAACATATGGAGCACGGCCGCGCCCTTGGATCCAGTCAGCGCCCACAACTCGGGCGAGTAATCTTCCAGGCGCGAAGCCTGCATCACGGGCACGTTGTCGACGGTCAGGGCTTCCACCGCGACGTCGTGGAACTGCGTTTCGAGCGCGCCAGGTCCGTTGGTATGTTCGCTGTAGAGGAGTTCCGAATACTGGGCAAAGCCGTTGGTGAGCCACAGGTGGTTGCGGGTGGCGGGCGATATCAGGGCATGCCACCACTGACGCGAAATCTGATTGGCAAGCAGCTTGGCGCTGACGTCGCGGCCGATGGCGCGGGGGCTCAGAAAGATCACGCCCGGCGAGGAATAGCCGTTGGGCGCGCCGGTTTCCGTTTCCATGACCGCCAGGTTCGCATAGGGCGGCAGGCCGAAAATCGCGGTGAAATAGCTCACGATCTTCCCGATTTCCTGGCCGTACACATTCGCCATGGACTGCTCGGCGCCTCGGAAATACAAACTTGTGGTCACTCCTTCCGAGTTCACTTTCGTGGCCTCGCCGCGCACCACGGCAATGGAACCTGGGAACGAAGGTTCATTGAAGCGAAAACTGTAGACGATCTTGTCGCCTTCCCGCTGCGAGGTCTCGAGGCCGCTGGCAATAACTCTGTTACCCGCCGCCACCGTGATATTCATGTCCGCCGTGTAGCGGTCCGTGGTATATCCACCGATTGGAAACCAGCGCGCCGGATACATCAGGTAGGCATAGTCGTTGTGGATGGCGGCAAAGCGGATGCCGTAAACCGGAGAGTCTTCGTTTCCGGTGAGGTGTCCGTCGTACTCGAACGTCACGTTCACCGGCTTGCCCTTGGAGAGCGGTTGTTCGAAGTTCAGCCGCACGGTGAAATCCTGCTGGGAGCGCGAGGCCGGGATCTGTCGGCCGCCGTCATCCACCACACGCGCCACGCTGAGCGCGTTGTTCAACTCGAACGTGGCCGTGTTTATGTTGTCCTCAAGGGGAGTGAAGCGGACGGCCACCTTCGCGGCCAGGTTTTGCGTGTTTTCGTTGATTTCAGCGTTGATGGTGTAGTGGTCTACGTGGATGCGGGAACGCCGCTCCTGAGCCGGCGCGCTCGCAGCCGCAACCAGCGCTGCCGCGATCCAGAGTTTACGAAACATGTGCTGCTTGTCCTTCCATTAATTCTTCCACTAAAGCGGCCGCTTTTGCCATCGCCTGGCCTTCGCCGGAGAGCCGCCGGGCGACTTCCCCGAGATCGGACCGCATCTTCTCGCGCGCGGCCATGTCGCTCAACAGCCATAGCGCATTGGCCGCCAGGCGTTCGCCCGTCATTTTCGACTGCATCAGCTCGGGAACTACCGCCCGGCCCGCCACCAGATTCACCATCGAGTAAAACGGCACCCGAACCAGCAGACGCCCCAAAAGCCAGCTCAGCGCGTTCACTTTGTAGAACGTGACCATGGGCGTACCGGCGAGCGCGGCTTCCACTGTTACCGTGCCGCTTGCGGCGAGCACGACGTCGGCGTGCGCAATCGCATCCCAGGATTCACCCTCTATAACTTGGATGGGCGACTGTCCGATTCGTTCCCGAAAAAACGCAGCGCCGGTGGTCTCCGAAGCCGGAAGCAAAAAGTGAGTGGCCTGAGCCCGGTAAATGCGATCCACCGCCTCGGTCAGTGCGGCCAGATGGCGTGCGGCCTCTCCTTTCCGGCTGCCAGGGAGCACCGTAACTAGTTGACGGCTAGGGGCCAATCTGTGTTTCCGGAAAAATTCTGGTTTTTCAAGCGTCGGCCGGACGCGGCCTGCCAGTGGATGGCCGATATACCAGGCTCGAACCCCATGGCTGCGAAAGAAGTCTTCCTCGAACGGGAAAATGCACAAAAGGCGGCCGATTGTGCGGCGCATAAGCGGCAGCCGCCCTTTCCGCCAGGCCCAGACCTGGGGAGCAACCAGATAGACGACGGGAACGTTGAGCGCTTTGAGTTTGCTTGCGATGCGCAGGTGAAAGTCGGGTGAATCGGTCAGGATGGCGAGCTGGGGTCTCCGGGTGCGCACCGCGTCCAGCAGCGTCCGGTACTGCCGCCAGATGCGCGGCAGATGCGAGATGACCTCCATCAGCCCCACCACTGCCAGACTCTCGGCCTGGATGACCGGCTCGACTCCGCTTTCCCGCATCCGGGGGCCGGCACAACCGAAAAAATGCGCATCCGGCCACAGACGGCGTAGCTCGTCCACCAGCCAGGCGGCGTAGCGGTCGCTCAAGCCTCTCCAGCCGAAACCAAGACCTCGCGGGGCACTCCCTTGCAGTCTAGCAAGGCGACGCCGAAAAAGAAGGGGTGGGCCTTATAGTAAAATGGTCATGTCAAGTGGACCACTTATGAAAAAGCGGGAGTTGACCGTCGGGGCCACGGAATTCAAGGCGAAATGTCTCGAACTCATCGAGCAGGTGCATGATCGGAAGCGAAATTCGATTGTGATTACCAAACGCGGCAAGCCGTATGTCAGGATAGTGCCGGTCGACGAGCGTCCGAGCGCTTTTCGTGGCTGCATGAAAGGCACGGTCAAAATTCTCGGGGACCTGACCGAACCTACCGGTGGGGAGTGGGAAGCACTCAAAAATTAAGTGATTCTCCTGGACACGTGCGCACTTATTTGGCTTGCAGAAGATGCGCCGCTTTCTCCGGAAGCGCAACACCTGATGGATCGATCGGCTGCGATCGGTGAAATGTATATTTCAGCGGTTTCCGCGTGGGAGATCGGGACGCTGGTGAAGCGAGGAAGGCTGGAGCTCGATGAAGCAGCCGAAGCGTGGGTGCGGCGGGTTTTTGAACGGCCGGATATCCGGGTTGCTTTCCTTACTCCCGAAATCGCCATTCGCTCTTGTTTTCTTCCAGGTGATTTTCACGCCGATCCAGCCGACCGGTTTATCATCGCCACCGCGATCGAAATGGGCTTGAAGCTCATCACGCGCGACCAGCGCATGTTGCGGTACGGCCAGCAGGGCTATCTGCCCGTCATGCCCTGCTGATCGCAGGCCTTTCACAACCCGTTTGTTACAATCAATGCAGAAATGCCTCCCACGGAAACCGACCGTTCCAAACTCGCGGTTGAGGATCTGGCCGTTCGCTTTCGCGGCGAGATGATCCCGCTCGGGAATAAGTTCGCTTACTTCACGGCGCTGCCTGTAGCGGAAGAGGACCTGAAGCAGTATCTGCAAGATCCCATCGCGGCGTTGCCGCCGGCGGTTTGCGAAACACTGCCGCCGATCGGCCTTTTGCTGGTCCCTTATCTCGAGAAAGGCAATGGCAAGGGCGGCGACCTGGTGAGCTACGAAAAACCGATCGAGCACCGGCACATGGTGGCTTCGCGCCTGGTGTCCGAAAAGGCCGCCACTTTGGTGTTCGCCATCAAGGACGAAGAGGTTTCCGACTACCACTACTGTTTCTACAACGCGATCGCATCTCTGGTGGCGGGCCGTTGGCCGCCGGACACGCAGGAAGGTTTTTTCCGGGTGCTGCGTGAAGAGCTGTCTAGCGAAGTTCACGGCGAAGTGGACGAGAAGAGCTGGCACCTGAAACAGGGCCTGCTTCGGCGGCAGACCAACATCCGACGGGAGACGAAACTATTCCGCGAGTACGCCGCGCAATCATTCGAAGACACCCTGACCCTCTACCTGCACGGGATTTGCTGCGACATTGACGTGGAAACAGGGCCGCGCCAAATGCCTAGCCGGTATCTGCGCAAGCGGCTGGAACTACTTCACTCGCTTTACGCGCCACCGGAAGGGTACGCGGTTTTTCCGGAGGAATTGAAACGCCGCTAGGATCGCGAGATGGGCAAGCCCTACTTCTTTGGTCCGATCTCGTAGACGTAGATGGTGCGTGCGCGGCCTTCGGCCTCGACCTTCTGCACGTCGGTCGGCTTCCATCCTCGAATCTCGAAGTCGTGAGAGACCACGCGGGAGCCCGGCTTGAGGTCGCGTTCGAGATTGGGCCGCAGAAGCTCGTTCGAGGCAGTCAGCAAATAGATCGTGACCACATCAGCCGGCCGCAGATCCACTTTTAGCAGGTTGCCATGCACGATTCTCACGGAATCCTGAAGCCCCAGAGCCTTTACTCGAGCGTTGGCCAGTCTGCACAACTCCGATGAAAGCTCAATACCGACCGCTTTGGCCTTGAACTGGCGGGCCGCCGTAATCACGATCCGGCCATCGCCGCATCCCAGGTCGTAGACCATCTCGCCCGGTTTCAGATGCGCGGCTTCCAGCATCCTCTCGATGACGAGCTGCGGACTGGGGAAGTCGGGCGCAAGAACGTCGGGATTGCCAAAGCGCTGGGCGTTCAGCGGCACGGCGTAAACCAGAGCAATCGCTAATGCCGGGAATCCGATATTCGAAACGACCCGCATACCTGTTTGGCGCTACCCCCTGGATTAGTATACGGCGTGGAGCGCCGGAAGATTACGCGATATTTCCGATCAGGGTGGGTTACTGAGAAGCCCCCGGGTTGGACTTCCCTACCCGGATTTTCACGATCCGGGACATGATCTCCTTCCAGGCGTACCACAGGTCCCGCGGGCGGCTGATGGTGTACTCGTAGCCCTTCAGGTGCTTGACGGCGCTCCCGATCGCGTCCCGCCAGGGATTGGCTTGCGGGTTGAGGTTGAAGTTCATATAGAAAACGGGGTAATCGACGCTGTCGAGCTGCTCCAACGAGTCCTGCGATACCGCTTCATCCAGCATTACCTTGGGGCCTGCAAAAATCAGGGCGTCGGGGCGTCCCTTGGAGCTGTTCATCTCTTCGGCGAGCAGATTGGTGAGGAATTCGGTCTCGCCGTGCTTTTGGCTGAGCCGCTTCAGATCGACGGTGCCCAGATTAAGAGACGTAAGGGCTTCGCCGAGCGCCGGAAAGTCGATCTGCTCGGAGTTCTCCTGGCGATAGACCACGCGCTGTTCCTGCATATTGAAAGCGACAATGGAGAACTTCCGGATGCGCGGTTCCCGGGCGACGCTTCGCAGGATGGATATCAGGGCGTTGGTATCCAGAGGCTGCAGCGTGGCCGAGCGTGCATTCTGCGGGGCGAAGTTGATGATGACCTTGACATTGAGAGGCCCGGAGGACTCTTCGCGCTCGACCGGCGGCTCTTCCTTAAAAGGCTCGCGTTCAGCCGCCTGAATGGCTTCCGGGGCCATCATCAAAACGAGCTGCTTGTCCTTGAGAGGAAGCTCCGCTTGGGAGTCCCAGTAGTACGAGCATACCCGTTCGGCGCGATCGCGCATCAGGAAATCGATGTGGTAATTACCCTCGCCGACGTCGAATGAACCTTGCAGGTAGGCATTGCCTCTGGCGTCGCTCTCGATCGCCGGGACGCTCAGCCGCTGAGAAAAATATACCGGCTGGTCTTTGTGGTTCCAGGGAATCACGCGGAAGATCATGGTAAGCAAGTCGTCCGAGCCAGCCAGCTCCTTGAGCGGGATCGCGACGTCATAGCCAGCGTGAAAACGGAGGTCGAACCCGAGGGTGGGCTTCATGGGAGTGACCGTGCACGGCAGGTCGGAACGCACATCCTGGGTCTCGAGGATCGCGGCGTCCGTGTTGAAGATGCGCACCAGACCGCCAGGTCCGGAGCCCTGCATGACGATCTGCCCGTTTAGGCACGCGGCGGGCAAAAGCAAGCCACACACAACTACGGTTAGCTGCCTACTCGAGCGATGCGTGCTGCTCATTACCACGGACTCAGCACCTGAGGTTCCAATGAAAGCGCGGACACCCGGCCCGCTCTCCCCCTAAGTATAAAATGGTATTATCTGCCAATTTTCCAAAACTGCAAGCGAAAGATCACCTGAGGCGGCGCCTCGGCAGGTCGGCGGCTCCCGTCAACATGGTTTCCCTTGGACACCCTTATTCTCCGGAGAAAAAAGACACAGTTGTGCACCGCCCCGGAGCCGGCCAAGACAAGACAAATGTTAACTTCTGATAGTTTGATACGCCGGCTTCTCGACAGCCCCAACATGCCGACAAAGCGGCCCGTAGTCCGGGCCCACTTCGAAAGCAACATCTCCGGGCTGCACATCATTGGCGATCTCGCTGGCGCGCCGGTGGTCAAACTCGCCATGGAGCAAGGCAGTGACGTGGCAGAGCACATCGCCACCCGGCCCGACGCCAAAGGTGCCGATCCAAATGCCTACGATCTTGTTGTGGTAGGCGCGGGAGCTGCCGGGTTGAATGCGGCGCTCGTGGCGCAAGATCGCGGCTTGCGCGTTCTAGTGCTTGAAAAGAACAAGATTGCCAACACTATCGAGGATTTTCCCGAGGGAAAGTGGATCTATGCGGAGCCGGATACGAGGCCGCCAAAAGGGAAACTATGGCTCGACGGCTCGCGCAAAGAGGACCTGATCGGCCGCTGGCACCAGATCATCCGTGAGAACCACCTCGCGGTGCATACCGAAGAAGGAGTCCAAGCGGTTCGAAAGAGGAAGGATCAGACCTTCGAAATCACGACCACGCAGGGCAAGTACCAGGCACGCCGCGTAGTACTTGCCACGGGGCAGAGGGGCAACCCCCGCAGTCTAGGGGTCCCGGGAGAAGAGCGCGAGCAGGTCTACCACCGGCTATACAGCCCCAAGCATTACCACGATGAGGACATTCTGGTGGTAGGTGGGGGAAACAGTGCCGTGGAGGCTGCCGTTACATTGGCGGAACAGAACCGCGTAACGCTCTCCTATCGAGGCGAGCAGATCACGAGGATTTTCAAGGATAACCGGCGCAAACTCGAGCAGGCGATTGCATCGGGTAACCTCACTGTAATCTATCGCTCCAATGTTCAGGCTTTCGGCGATGGCGCTGTTGCCCTGGAAGCAGGGGAGCCGGGAGGGAAACGGACAGTCGAGCTGCCGTATCACCACGCGTTCGTGCTGATTGGCGCCGACGCACCCACGGAGTTTCTGCATGCGCTTGGCATTCACCTGGAAAACGACTGGACGGGCAGCCCGTTTCCAGCGGTGGCGCTGGCGCTGGCCGCATTTGCCGGACTCTGGGTGTTCGGCGGCAAAACAGGAATTGCTGCGTTGGCGGGCTATTCGACGGCGGGAGGGGTGGTTGCTTTGGCCTCTATCGCGGCGCTCCTGTTCTGTGGGTTGCGCGGGAGCCGCTACGCCTGGCTCGGCTTCTCGTTTGTGATTGCCTATACGATTTACGGCGCTAAGCAGGCGGAAGGGTACGAATACTGGCCCTATCGCGGCTGGGGGGCGCGAGCGCTGGCCTTCTGGAACCGGCCCTGGTCGTTCTGGTACACCGTGCTCTACACCACGGTCATGACGGTGTTCGGCCTGCAGGCGATGAAGCGCTGGGGGATCGACAAGCACGACCGTTTTCAGGTTTGGCGCTACGTGAGCTTGATCAGCTTTCAGTGGATTTTCTTTTTCCTCATCCCTGAAGTTCTATTTCGCTGGGCGGTTCAGTATCAATGGGTGGGCGCGCGCCTAGCGCACGATCCCGTGTTCGCCGGGCAGGCTTGGCGCGCCTATGGACTGATTTACGCGTGGCCGCTGTTTTTCTACACATTCTTCGGCAGCCCCAGCGAGGTTTGGGTGGTGTGGGGCGCGGTCCTGAGCTTTGTGCTGATTCCCCTGCTGGTCCTGTTCCATGGAAAGCGATACTGCTCGTGGATCTGCGGGTGCGGCGGCTTGGCGGAAACACTCGGAGACCGCTGGCGGCACTTGGCGCCTAAAGGGCGGTCCAGCGTTCGCTGGGAGTTCATGAATTCGATCGTCCTGGGCGCCGCGGTGGTGGTAACGGTGCTGGTCCTCGGGCGCGATTTTGTTCACATTTTCGCAAAACCGGCCGTCGTGGGGATGGAATATTATCACCTGTTCGCGGATGTATGGTTAGTCGGCATTTTGCCGGTGACCTTGTACCCATTCTTTGGCGGCAAAGTGTGGTGCCGTTACTGGTGCCCCCTGGCCAAGATGATGCAGATCTTCAGCGCGGCATTCACCCGTTTCCGGGTGAGCCGCTTCGCGATCCACGCGAACGAGAAATGCATTGCGTGTTTGGAGTGTTCCCGCAACTGTCAGGTGGGGATCGATGTCATGCAATATGCCCTCAAGCAGGAACCGATTACCAACGCCAACAGCTCCTGCATTGGCTGCGGGATTTGCGTTACGGTCTGTCCGATGGAAGTCTTGTCATTCAGCCGCGTGGGTACGCCGCAAGCGGGGCTGGTGCAGATCAAAGCAGGATAGAGACTGGACAGCGAGGATTCTCGCCTGTCCGCGGCGAAGGACTGGAAATGTTCTCACTCAAAGATCCTCACACGCAGGAAGAACCGATTCGCACGCCGGAGAAACTGCCGCCGGATGTCATCGTCAGCCCCGACACGCTGCGCAGCCAGCGCGTGCCGCCCGGACAATCACGCACCCGCAAGTGGCCGGTGCTCGACGCTAGCGGGCCTCCGGATGTTTCACTCGACCGGTGGAAGTTCGGTATCTCAGGCAAAGTGGAGCATCCGGTGGAGTGGAACTGGGAAGAGTTTCAGAAGCTTCCCCGCGTCAAAGTCTTTGCGGATTTTCATTGCGTGACCCGCTGGTCGCGGCTGGGGAATTTGTGGGAAGGGATTTCGACGCACGAGCTACTGCATCGCGCGGGCGGTGCGCAGCCGGATGCGCGCTATGCGCTGGCTTACGGCGCCGACGGAGGCTGGACCACGAACATGCCCCTGGAGGATTTTCTGGCAAAAGACGCGCTGGTGGCTTTCCTGCACGACGGCGAGCCCATTACGATCGAACACGGCGGCCCGGCCCGGTTAATCGTGCCGCGACTCTACGCATGGAAGAGTGCTAAATGGGTGACGGGGGTCGCGCTGCTGGACCGTGATCAGGCCGGGTTCTGGGAGCGCAACGGATACCACATGCATGGCGACCCGTGGACCGAGGAGCGGTTCGGGTGGTAAGCGAGGCGTCAAACGCCTATCCCGTAGGATAGCCAGACTATCCGAATAGATAGTTTTTGCATATTTTCCCGCTTCGGCATTCATGCAAGTAGTATGAATTGCAATGGGTTGCGCAAGTGTATGTTCCGGCAGCGAAATTGCTCTTATCAATACCGTGAACATCTTCACTGAATACCCAAGTGGCGAATTGCTTCGCGGGATCGACGGGATTTCCACCCTGCGGGACGAGCTGGAACAAATGGTCTACTCGCTAGTGGAATGCCAGGGCGATCCGAGCGACGCAGTCAACGCTGCCAAAAAACTCGAAACTGCCGTGACCAAACTCAAAAGCGACTTGATCCGGCAGTACCTGGAACGCCGGATTGTGGAAGCGGCGCGGGCGATGGACTCGATCGATTATATGAGCTACGCGCTTCGCAACTGAAAGCCGCCGTCCACGTTGAGGACCTGACCGGTGGAGTAATCGAGCAAACCATCCGCGAGCGCGCGGACGGCGCGCGCCACGTCCGCAGGTTCTCCCATCCTGCCCTGGGGGATGAGACCGCCCCGAATCCGCTCTTCATATTTCTGCGCTACGCCCGCAATCATATCCGTGCGGATCACCCCGGGGCGTATCTCGAAAACCCCAATACCGTTTGCCGCCAGCCGTTCCGCCCACACCGCCGCCGACATGCTGAGCCCGGCCTTCGAGATGCAGTATTCCGCGCGATTCACCGAGACCGTGTAGGACGAAATCGAGGTAATAAAAACAATCCTGCCGCTGAACGGAAGATTCCCCGGGCCCGGCTCCTTTTCGGGACGAGCTTCGAGCATCCAGCGGGCGGCTTCACGCGTCAGGAAGTGCGGGCCTTTGAGGTTGGTGGCGACCAGTTCGTCGAAGCTCTCTTCGGTAGATTCCAGCACGTCGCGGCGCTCCCGCGGCGCCATGCCGGCGTTGTTCACCAGCAGGTCGAGCCGGGGAAACCTGGCACGCGCGAAGTCAACCAGCGCAGTGCGGTCCGTGGAGGACGAAACGTCACACTGGAAAATCTCCACTCCCGCTTCCGCGCGGAGGCTTTCGGCGGCATCGCGGCGTCCCTTATAGGTCGCTATGACGTGGTGCGTGCGTGCGAGATCCTGGGCGATGGCGCGCCCAATCCCGCGGCTCGCGCCCGTGACAATCGCGGCAGGTTGGGGCATTTAGCGGCCGGCGAGAGCGTCGTCAATCGCCTGGCTGATCTCTTCGAGCGAGAAATGTTCGACGAATGGCTTGCCGTTCACGAACACGGTGGGAGTTTTAGCGACGCCGCGGGCCACGCCATCCTGAAAATCTCTTTCCACCAGGCCGGCCAGACGCGCGTCATCCAGTGCGGCGCGGGCCCGAGCCGGGTCCGCGGCGTTCTTCTGCGCGAACTCGG
>Ga0070733_10002341_pt1 | contig 13595 bp, 12 predicted proteins | sample Coa_R1_9_FD_66450 | JGI IMG/M metagenome (GOLD analysis project Ga0070733, IMG submission 66450) | Surface soil microbial communities from Centralia Pennsylvania, which are recovering from an underground coalmine fire - Coalmine... | ecosystem: Environmental > Terrestrial > Soil > Unclassified ... | reverse complement strand
GCGAGCGCCGCCTCGCCATGGCGCCAGACGGCGGCAGGCCGCGTCAGCAGCGGCGCGGCCGAGGCGAAAGCTTCCGCGAGCTCCGCCGCGACGATGATATGACGAGGCGCGGCGACCTCGATGCAATGGGCGAGCGCGGCGCCGGTCAGATTCGTGTTGAGCAGCGCGACGACGCCGCCAACCTGGACGATCCCAAGCCAGATAGCCACGAATTCCGGACGGTTGGACATCAGCAAACAAACGGCGTCACCGCGCTGAATTCCTTCCGCGAGCGCCCATCGTGAGTAACGGTTCATCCGCGCCGCAAGACCGACGTAGGTCAGCGTCTCGCGATCGGAGAGAAGCGCCGGCTTTACGGCGAGCCGCCGGCCGAGCTCGTTGATGACGCCTGGAAAGACGCGCGTCGGATGGTTGGCGATCGGCGCGATCGCTTCGAGCGCGTGAAGCCACATTTGCGTTGGCGTCGGGTGAGCCGCACCGCGCGCAGCGCGAAGCTCCGACGGCGCAAGGCGCGTCACGCGCGGAAGTCCGCCAGATAAAGCGGCGCGGATTGACCGCGCCAGTGGGCAAGCGGGCGCGCCGGCGTGACGACGGCCATGACGACGCGGCCGATGACGATGGCGTGGGTATGACGCTCGATCGTCTCCTCGACACAGCAGTCGATATGAGCGACCGCGCCTTGCAGCAGCGGGGCGCCGGTGATCAGTCCGGTCCATTTGCCGGCGGCGAACCGCGACGCGCCTCTGACGCCATCGCGGCCGGCAAAGCGCTCGGCAAGCGCGGCTTGGTCGGCCGCGAGCACGCTCACGCCGAAGACGCCGCTGGCCCTGAGCGTCGCCAGCGTCGCCGAAGCGCGATCGAGACAGACGAGGAGCGTCGGCGGATCAAGAGAGAGCGAGCAGACCGAGGTCGCGGTACAGCCGTTGCGGGCTTCGCCTTCGCCCGCGGCGATGATCGTCACCCCGCTGGCGAATTCCCGCATCGCCCGGCGAAAGGCGGCAGAGTCCGCCTCGGGCCAGACGCGCGCAAGGCCCGCGGCCGACGGCTCCAGCTCTTGTCCCGATTGATAAGCCATGAGCATCGCCCCGCTCAGCCGCCCCATCGCGTCGCGAGCGATGACGTTTCTTGGGAAGCCTCGGCCTTACGTTCGGCGATAAGGCCGAGCCATGCGCCATAGAGCCGCATCGCGGTGTCGCGCCATGGCGCTTCGGCCGGTCCGGCGGCGTCAGCGGGAAAGGCCGACATCAATTTGGGGTGACGCTCGGCTCGGGCGTGAGCCGCGAATGCGGCGAGCGCCTGCGTCGTCTCGGGCGAAAAGTACCCTTCAGGCGGAATCGGCGGGCTGTTAAGTTCGCAACGCAGGAACCTCGTCATGTCGCGACGATACTCGCGGGCGAGCGAGTCAGCCTCGTATTCGGGATGGCCTTGCAAAAAGACGAACAGGCTTCGCATTTGCTTGACGAAGAGATCAACCCCCGCATCTGGCGAGCGGGTGAGGATCGCGTAGCCCTTGGCTTCAAGCTCGTCTTCGCTGAGGCCGTTGTGGCGCGAATGCGGAACAAGCCACGGCGCGCCGATCTCGGGAGTCAAGGCGCTCTGCGCCACGACTTCGAAAGCGTAGAGCCCCGAGCATTTCTCTTCGAGCGGACGGCGCGCCACGCCGTCCAGATGCAAGACGCCGGCATGGGCGGCGAGGCACGAAAGAATGGTCGAGATCGTATTGGCTTCCGCCCAGTCGATCACCGAGGTCAGCGATCGCCAGTACGGCTCGTGCGTGAGATCAGGCGCGTTCGGCTCCGCGCCCGTCACAATGAGCGCGTCGAGATCCTGATAGCCCAACGCCTCGGCGTCGGCGTAGAGCTGCGAAAGATGCTCGCGCGCCTCGCTCGAGCGGCGAATCTGACGCAAGGCGTAGAAGCGAAGCTGCACGTCCGCCTGAGCGGAGACGGATTCCAACACGGCGCCGAACTGACGTTCGGTGGCGGCGAGCGCCGAATCCGGCATGTTGTTGACGATGCCGATCTCGATGCGCCTTGCGCGATCGCGAATCGTGCCGCGCCGCAGCCGGCGCTCGCGAATGTCGCGCACCTGGGCGCTGAGGGCGGAGATTGGCTTGACGATGGTGAGAGGCATGGCGAGCCGCCTTATTCCGCCGCGAGAGCCGGACGCAACCGCGCGGCCGCGGCAAGCGCCTGATCGAGATCCTCGATAATGTCGTCGATGTGCTCGATGCCGACGCTGATGCGGATTGTCTCCGGCCCGACGCCGGCCTTCGCCTGCTCTTGCGTCGTCATCTGGCGATGCGTGGTGGAGGCGGGATGACAGGCGAGCGACTTGGCGTCGCCGATATTGACCAGGCGCTTGACGAGCTTCAGCGCGTCATAGAACGCCTTGCCGGCTTCGAATCCGCCTTTGACGCCGAAGGTCATCAAGGAAGAGGCGCGGCCCGCGAGGTATTTCTGCGCCAATCGATGGAAGGGACTGTCCGAAAAACCGGCGTAGTTCACCCATTCGACGCGCGGGTCCTGACGCAGGAATTCCGCGACTTTGCGACCGTTCTCGACGTGACGGTCAATGCGCAGGGCGACGGTCTCGATGCCCTGCAGCAACAGAAAGGCGCTGAGCGGCGCGAGCACCGCTCCCATCGTGCGCTGGTAGACGCTGCGCGCCCTCGCGATATAGGCCTTGCGGCCGAAACGCTCGACATAGACGAGGCCATGGTACGATTCGTCCGGCTCGCTGAACATCGGGAACCGCTTAGGGTTGGCCGCCCAATCAAAAGCGCCGGCGTCGACGATCGCGCCGCCCATGACGGCGCCGTGGCCGCCCATGAATTTGGTCAAGGAATGAACGACGATATCCGCGCCGTAAGCGATGGGCTTCAGCAGGATGGGCGTCGCGACCGTATTGTCGACGACGAGCGGCGCGCCGTGTCGATGCGCCACTTCGGCAAAAGCCTCGATGTCGCAGATATTGCCGGCTGGGTTGCCGATGCTCTCGCAGAACACCGCGCGGGTGCTTTCGTCGATCAGGCGCTCGATCGCCTCCGGCTGATCGCTTGCCGCAAACCGCGCCTCGATTCCCTGGCGGCGAAGGATATGCGCGAGCAGCGTGTGCGTGGTGCCGTAGAGCTGCGGCGGAGCGACGATGTTGCCGCCATGATCGGCGAGCGTGAGCAAAGCATAGGCCAGCGCCGCCTGACCCGAGGCGACGCTGAGAGCCGCCGCGCCGCCTTCGAGCGCGGCGACGCGTCGCTCGAGCGCCTCATTGGTCGGATTTGAGATCCGGCTGTAGCGGAAGCCCTCGGCCTCCAGATTGAACAGAGCGGCGCCGTGATCGGCGCTATCAAAGGAATAGGCGACCGTTTGATAGATTGGCACCGCCACGGCTTTGGTCGTCGGATCGGAATCAAAGCCGCCGTGAATCGCGATCGTTTCATTGCGCATCGTTGGCCTCGGCGCGCTGAGGGCGGGGTCGCACGCAAGACTCGCCCGTCCATTGGATTAAGCGGACGTTGCGCCTGATCGTTCAGATTTTCAATAATTGGTACGAAATCGTTGCGCCTAGAGTTAAGAAGAGTTGCTGAAAATGCGCGCGAAAGAGTTACAGTTTTTTACCATGCCAATGGCGCCGCTCGCCGGTCGATCGCCGCATAGGGTACATAAGCGGACTCTCGAAAGGTTGGGAGCGCCGCGGCAATCGTGATTCTTTTGCGAGCGAAGACTGCGCCGTCGATGTTGGCCGCGGTCGCGACTGATGGCGCGCTCATCGAGCGCCACGCTCGAAATCACGCCATTGCCGGCTCCGTTCAACGCGGCCCTCGCGATCTCGGCTGCCCGACCCAGCATGCGGCATTTTGTCAACAAGATTATTGATAATCTCATTGACAATGTGTCGCCTGACCGTAGGTTAGGCGCCGTCGCCCCGGCAACGGAAGGAACGACGCTTTTTTGGAGGAAATGAAATGAGAGGGCTTGGCAGAAGGCTCCGCCGTCTCGCGGTGACGACGACGGCGCTTGTCGCTTTGACTGGAGCGGCAGCGCAGATGTCCCCCGCAGCGGCCCAGGACAAAAAGCTAGTGATCGGAGCGTCAGTTCCGCTTTTGAACGACCCGGCTTGGGTAAGGATCATCGACTACGCCCAGTTCGTCGCGAAGCAACTCGACGTCACGCTCGACGTCGTCGACGCGCAGGGAAAAGAGGACAAACAAATCAACGACGTTCAATCACTGCTGTCGAAACATATCGACGCGCTGCTCTTTGTGCCCGTGTCGGCGGCGAACGCGCCGGCGATCATCAGGCTGGCGAACCGCGCCAAGGTGCCGGCCGTCGCGACTGACCGTTACCCCGGCTTCCCGGCCAACAATCCGGACAATCCGTACCTGACCTTCGTCGGTCCCGACAATGTCGAGTGCGGCCGCAAGATCGGGGAATACTTGATTGCGCATGGCGCCAAGAATTTCGTCGGAGTCGAAGGGACGCCCGGCGACGCCAACAATCAAGAGCGAACCAAGGGCATGCATGACGCGATCGCGGCCCACGCCAGCGAAGGCGTCAAGATGGTGCAGGAGCTCGGCGCCCTCCAGACCGAGGATAACGGCTACCAATTGATGCAGAACCTCTTGTCGGCCCATCCGAGCGGCACGATCGACGGCGTCTTTTGCTATAATGACGCGCTATGCGTCGGCGCCTACCGGGCCATCAAGCAGGCGGGCCGGGACAAGGAGATGATCATCGGCGCCACCGACCTCAACCCGCAAGCGCTGGATCTGATCAAGGCCAAGACCAATTATGTCTACTCGATCGGCGGCCACTGGGTCATGGTCGGCTTCGCCACGATGATCGCCTACGACTATTTGCACGGCCACAAGCCGCTGTCGGATTTCTCCCGTATCGAAGACGTCGGGGTCGACGCGGCTGGATTCGACAAGTTCAAGGATCAGTATATCGATCATCTGCCGTCCTTCGACATCAAGCAGTACATGCTGACGTTCAACCCCAACGCAAAGACGCAGATTCCGCCGTTGACTCTGCAATAATCCGACCTCAAGGCGTCCGCCCGCTTTCTCAAAAAGAAGCGGGCGGCCCGCCGCTCTCAAGTTGAAAAGCGACGGATGGTCAGGATGGCCTTCGACATCAAGATCTTAGGCAAAGGACTCGATTCGAACGGACAAAAACTGGACGGCGGCTTCAAGCCGTCGGACATCGTGGGCAAATACATCGCCTACGCGGCTCTCGTCGTGCTCATCGTCTTTTTCGGCGCCATGTCGCCCAGCATATTTTTGACCGTCGGCAATTTCGAAACCATCCTCCAGAACAGCGCGGTCCAATGCGTCGTCGCGATCGGCATGACCTTCGTCATCCTGATCGGCAGCATCGATCTTTCGGTCGGTTCGACCATGGCCTTGGTCGGCACGCTCTCCGCTCTCGCCAGCACGCAAATCGGCGGCGCCGCGTTCTTCCTCGCGCCGGTGATTGGTCTCCTGATCGGCCTCGTCAACGCGGTCGTCTTTGTCTATGGCCGCATCCCGTCCTTTGTCGTGACGCTCGGCATGCTTTCGGTGGCGCGCGGGCTGGTGCTCGTCATCGGCAAAGGATGGCCGGTGCCGATACCGTTCAGCGGGCTCTTCGCCGATGTCGGCATCCCGCCCGCGCCTTTCTTCATTGTCATCGCGCTCGCGCTCGTGGCGTCGTTCGCCCTGACCAAGATGGCCTTCGGTCGCTATGTTTTCGCGATAGGGGGCGATGAGGACAAGTCCCGCGAGCTCGGCCTGCCGGTCGATCAAGTCAAAGTCATCGTCTTCGCGATTTCCGGCATGCTCGCCGGGCTCGGCGGCGGCATATTGACGTCTGAAATCGGCTCGGGAAGCCCGACCATGGGCACCGGATTCGAGCTGACCGCAATTTCCGCCGTCGTGATCGGCGGCACGTCGCTGACCGGCGGCCGCGGCTCGATTCTCGGCACGATTGTCGGCAGTCTCGTCATGAGCACTTTGGCCAACGGACTTATCATCCTTGGCGTTTCGACCGACGTGCAGATCGTGCTGACCGGCATGGTCCTGGTCGGCGCCGTGCTGTTGTCGATACAGCGCGGCAAAATCCGGATCATGAAATGAGCGTCGCCGATCGCCAGGCGGATGGAGCGAAGATGGCGTCAACGATCCAAAATTCTGACCCGGCGGAGGCGCCGCCGTTCTTGCGCATTCGCGGCCTGTGCAAGCAATTCGGCAGCATCCAGGCGCTGCGAAACGTCGATCTCGACGTCCGTCGCGGCGAAGTGTTGGGGCTCCTCGGCGACAATGGCGCCGGCAAATCGACGCTGATCAAGAGCATTTCCGGCGTCTACGCGCCGGACGCCGGAACGATTGAATGCGAGGGCAAACCGGTCGTCATCGCTTCGCCCACCGCCGCCCGGTCTTTGGGGATTGAAACCGTGTTCCAGGATCTGGCGCTGATCCCGAACCTCGACGCGGCGTCCAATCTGTTCATCGGCCGCGAACTTGGCTGGGGCCCCTTCAAAGGTCTGTTCCTCCTGATGCGCCATCGGGCGATGGAAGAGGACGCGCGCAAAACCTTGGAGCAGCTCGACATCCATATTCCTTCGCTGCGCGCCGAGGTGGACGAATTTTCGGGCGGCCAGCGGCAGGCGATTGCGGTGGCGCGCGCGATCCGCTGGAAGGCGAAGATGGTCATCCTTGACGAGCCGACCGCGGCTTTGAGCGTGCCCGAGCAACGCAAGGTGCTGGCGCTGACCCGTCAGCTGGCTTCACAGGGCGTCGCGGTCATTTTCATCACGCACAACATCCTCGACGTGGTCGCGGTGACGGATCGCGTGGCGATCCTGCATCGCGGCCAAAAAGCGGCCGAGGTTCTGACCAAGGACTCGAACGAGCACGAAATCGTTTCACTGATCATGGGCAAGGGTAAGGCCGCGGCTTAGCGGCCGCGATCAAATGTAAATCTTGCGGCGGAGAGAATGATGGCAGAGCTTCCGGTCCCGACTTATGCGCGGAACATGCGCCTCATCGGCTTCAGCGATCAGGGCGGCCGTCCCGACGGCAATCAGCTCATGGTGCATCGCGGCTACGCCTATGTCGGACACATGTATTCGCAAGGGTTCAGCGTCATCGACGTCAGGGACCCGAAAAACCCGCGGTTTGTTTCGTACATCGCCGCGCCGACCCACACCTGGAACATCCACCTCCAGGCCCACGACGATCTTCTCATGGTTGTCAATGCGCGGGACATGAAGGCCCTGCCTGCTTTCGCCGACGACAAGAGCTACTACAAGGGCAGGTCCACCGATTTCGCCGCGCAATCGACCAAGGGCAGGACCTGGACCGCCGGCATGTCGGTCTGGGATATTTCAAAGCCCGAGGCCCCGCGCCAAATCGGCTTCATGCCGATCGAAGGGATCGGCCTGCACCGCATTTGGTACGTCGGCGGACCATGGGCCTATGCCTCGGCGCTGATCGACGGTTTCAGCGACTATATCCTTATCACCATCGATGTGAGCGACCCGGCCAAGCCGCGCGAGGCCGGAAGGTTCTGGCTTCCCGGCATGAACCGCGCGGCGGGCGAAACCCCTCACTGGCCGCTCGAATATGGCCGCTATGGGCTCCATCACCCGATCGTGCACGGCGATACGGCCTATTGCAGCTGGCGCGACGGATGCCTCGCGGTGGTCGACGTCGCCGATCGTACCAAGCCGAAGCTGATCACGCACAAGATCTGGGCGCCGCCATACGGAGGCGGGACGCACAACGCCCTGCCGCTGCCGGACCGCGATCTGTTGATCGTGGTCGACGAATCGGTTCTCGACCATCAGGAGGACGGCGACAAGCCGATCTGGGTCTTCGACATCCGCGAGAAGAGCAACCCGGTCAGCATTTCGACCTTTCCCCAGCCGGGCGACGCCGACTACAAGAGCCGGCCGGGCCATTTCGGGCCGCACAACATCCACGAGAACCGGCCGGGAAGCTTCGTCAGCTCGGAGCTGATCTTCGCCACCTACCAGAACGCTGGGCTGCGCGTCTTCGACATCCGCAACAAATATGCGCCGATCGAGGTCGGAGCGCTCGTTCCCCCCGCGCCGGCCAAGATGATGGACGGCAAGCCGGGGCGGGCGCCCGTCATTCAGATGTGCGACGTCTTTGTCGATAAGAAGGGCGTCGTCTTCACCACCGATCATCACGCCGGCCTTTGCGTCTTGGAGTACAGCGGATGACCGCGCAGCGTTTGAAAGACGCGCCATCGCCGGGTCGCTCAAAGCAAGAAGCTCAGCCATGCCGAAGCTATGCGCCAATCTGAAGTGGCTCTTCACCGAGCTGCCCTTTCTTGAACGCTTCGACGCGGCGGCAAGGGCCGGCTTCACGGCCGTCGAATATGCTTCGCCGTACGAATATGCGGCGGCGGACCTTCGCGCCCGTCTCAACGCCTGCGCGCTGAAGCAGGCGCTCATCAACACGCCGACCGGCGACCCCGCCGAGGGCGGCGCGAATGGCTTCGCCTGCGTTCCGGGCGGGCAGGGCAGGTTCCGCGATGGGCTGAAGCGGGCGCTTGAATACGCCGCCGCGCTCGATTGCGGCCTCGTTCACGTCATGGCCGGCGTCCAACCTGCCGAGGCGAGCAACGAGACGGCGGCGGCCGTCTACGCGGCCAATTTGGCCTGGGCGGCGGAAGCGGCCGCGGGAGCCGGCGTCAAGCTCGTCCTCGAGGCGATCAATCAACGGGACATCCCGGGGTTCTTTTTGCGCACGCAGGAGCAAGGCGCCGCGATCATCGAGGCGGTCGGCGGCGATCGGATCGGCCTGCAGTTCGACATCTACCATTGTCAGGTCGCGCAAGGCGACATCACGCGGCGGATGGAGAAGCTCTTGCCGACGATCGCCCATATGCAGCTCGCGGACGCGCCCGGCCGCAACGAACCGGGAACCGGCGAAATCGCCTGGGACTACGTGTTCAGACGGATCGACGGGCTCGGCTATCGCGGCTGGGTCGGATGCGAATACCGCCCGCTCGGCGAGACGACGGCGGGCCTCGTTTGGCGCAAGCGATACGGACTTTAGGAGGCGGCATGGTTTGCGCCGGCGATTTTTGTCCGTTGCAACTGAGACTTTGGCATGACGCCCGATAAGCTCAGCAAGGCGGCGACGCTGCTGCTCGAAGCCCGGCGCACGCGGCAATGGCTGACCGCGCTGCCGGAAGATTGCCGCCCAGCGGATATCGACGAGGCTTATGCGATTCAGGGCGCGGTCTTTTCAAGCCTGGCGCGGCGCGCGGCGGCCTGGAAGGTGGGCGCAGGCTCCTCTGACGCCACTCCGGCCTGCGCGGCGATCGCCGATTCGACGTTTTATCGCGACGGCGCGGCATTGCCGGCGAGTGGGTTCAACCTGGTCGGCGCCGAAGCCGAGATCGCCTACCGGCTCGGCCGCGATTTGCCGACGCGCGAAAAAGCCTATTCGCTTGATGAGGTGAAGGCCGCCGTCGAGTCTGTGCATCCCGCCATCGAAATATCAGACACGCGCTTCGTCGGCTGGGCGTCGCAGAGCCGGCCGAGCCATGTCGCCGACCAGTTGAATCACGGCGCTCTCATCATTGGAGAGAGCGCGGCGGCGTTGGCGGATGTCGATCCTTTGCGGCAGAGGGCGATCATGACCATCAATGGCGAGGTTCGCGCCGACACGACCGGCGGCAATCCGGCCGGCGATCCTCTGCGATTGTTGCTGTGGCTCGCCAATGTCGGCGCGCGCGCGGCGGGCGGCTTGAGCGCCGGCAGCATCGTCACGACGGGATCTTTGACCGGCGTCATGTTCGTGACGCCGCCGGTCGTCCTCCATGCCGACCTGCCGGGACTTGGCGCCGTTCGCACGACGGTCGAACGAAAAGGAGGCGGGCGTCAATGAAGCCGGATGTTCTCCTCCTCGATCGGTTCTCCGAACGCGGCGAAGCGCGTCTCGACGCGGCCTATCGCGTTCACCGCCTCTATGCCGGCGCAGTCGCCTTAAGCGACATCGCTCCGGCGATTCGCGCGATCGTCACCTCCGGCGCGAAGGGCGCGCCAACCGAAATCGTCGACAAATTGACCGCGCTGGAGATTATCGCCATCCGCGGCGTCGGGACCGACGCGGTCGATCTTGATCGGGCGCGTAAGCGGTCGATCCGCGTGACGACGACGCCCGGCTTGCTGACGGAGGATGTCGCGGACCTGGCGATAGGCCTGCTCATCACGACAGCGCGCCGCATATGTCAGGGCGATCGTTTTGTGCGCGCGGGCCAGTGGCGGCCCGGCGCCGGCCTGCCGCTTGGACGCAAAGTCACTGGCATGCGGATCGGCATTGTCGGATTGGGGCGGGTCGGCCGCGCGATCGCCGAGCGGGCGCGCGGATTCAGCAAAGACATCGCCTATACTGATCTTCACGCCTTCGCGGACAGTCCCTATCCTTTCCACCCGACGGCGCTGGCGTTGGCTGAGGTCTCCGACGCGCTCATTCTTGCCGCGTCCGGCGGGCCTCAGTCGCGAAATATCATCGACAAACGGGTACTTGATGCGCTCGGGCCGCAAGGGCTTCTCGTCAATGTGGCGCGCGGCAGCCTCGTCGACGAGCCGGCCCTTGTCGCGGCCCTGACCGAAGGCCGCTTGGGCGGGGCCGGCCTCGACGTCTTCGTCGATGAGCCCAACGCGCCAGAGGCGCTTTGGCGTCTCGAGACCGTGGTGCTTCAACCTCACCGAGCCAGCGCCACCGAGCAGACGCGCAGCGCAATGGAGGATTTGGTGCTGGCGAACCTTTCGGCGCATTTTTCCGGCGAGGCTTTGTAGAGCGCAGTTGCGTGACATAGTTGCAAGGAGGCGCCTGCGCGGCGGCGCAAGCGGATCATTCGGGAGACCTATGAAGGCCAACATTCATCCCCCAGGCGTCGAGACCGAAGGCGGCGAGACCTTCGCCTCGCGAGGCGATGCGGAGCTGCTGGATGCGGTCGTGTCCTCCCTCGAAGAGGACATCGTCCTCGGCAGACTTCATCCGCGCGAGCGGCTCATCGAAGACGACCTGATGCGGCGTTTCACCGTAAAACGTCACGTCATCCGGCGGGGCTTGGCCGATCTGGAGCAAATGGGCATTGTCGAACGCGTGCCAAATCGCGGCGCGATGGTCAGGGCTTACCGAGAAGACGAGATCCAACAGCTTTATGTGCTGCGCAATCTTCTCGAGGGCCACGCCGCTAACCTGATTCCGATGCCGCTCGGCAAGGAGGACATCGAGGACCTCAAGAGGGTTCAAGTCATCCACGACGCAGCCGTCGCCAGCAATGATCTTGGCGCGGTCTTTCATGCAAACGTCAACTTTCACGAGCTGCTCTTTTCCAAGACCGGGAACTCGTACCTGGAGGACGCCATTCGTCAGTTCGCCCTGCGCACGCACGGGATACGCTTCTATTGCCTGACCTATCCGGGCTATTTGGAGAAAGCGCGTCAGGAGCATTGGGAAATGATCGCGGCGATCGAGCAATGCGATCGCGAGTCGCTCGTCAGGCTTTGCCATCAGCATCTCCTCGCGTCGAGACAGTGCTACGAGAAGGCCGCGGGCTTAAGATCAAGCCTAGAGGCTGCGCCGGCGAGCCCGCCGGCCGCGTTGAACGGTCGCGCGGCGACTTGAGGTTGAGTCGACGGCGGTCTTGGAACGTCACGAATGGCCATGCTGCTCGGATGCATCGCAGACGATTTCACCGGAGCGACCGATCTTGCGAGCATGGTCGTCAAGCAAGGATTGCGGGCGATCCAAACAATCGGCGTTCCGCCGGGCGGGCAGCCCCCCGATGACGCCGAAGCCGTCGTCGTCGCGTTGAAGACCCGCACAATCCCCGCGGCGAGCGCGGTCGAACAGTCGTTGGCCGCGCTAAGCTGGCTTCGCGCCGCGGGCTGCCGCCGCTTCTACTTCAAATATTGCTCGACCTTCGATTCGACGCCCCAAGGCAATATCGGCCCGGTTGCGGAAGCCTTCATGGACGAGCTCGGCGCCGATTTCACCATCGCCTGCCCGGCCTTCCCCGAGAATGGACGCACGATTTACAAAGGTCATCTCTTCGTTGGCGACGTTCCGCTCAATGAAAGCAGCATGCGGCATCACCCGCTGACGCCGATGACGGACGCCAACCTCGTCAGGGTGTTGGCCCGGCAGACCAAGCGAAAAGTCGGATTGATCGATTTTGCGAAAGTCTCGAAGGGGCCGACTGCGGTTCGCGACGGCGTTGCGGCGCTCACGGCGCAGTCGATCGGTCTGGCGATCGCGGACGCGATCGACAATCGCGATTTGGAGACGCTTGGCGAAGCCTCTGTTGATATGCCGCTTGCCACCGGCGGCTCCGGGCTTGCCTGGGGATTGGCGGGCGCCATTCGCCGGCGCGGCCTTGTTGCAGCCGGCGTCGTCGCGAACGCTTTGCCGCCCGCGCAGGGACTAAGGGCCGTCATCGCCGGAAGCTGCTCGGAGGCGACGCGGGCGCAGGTCGAAGTCATGCGTAAGCGTCATCCAAGCCTCAGGCTCGACCTAGCCCTCCTGGAAAGCGGACGCGCGGTCGAGGCGGCGCTGGCCTGGGCCGGGCCGCGCGTTGGCCGGGAGCCCATTCTGATCTATTCGACCGGGTCTCCCGAGGAAGTGAAAACGATCCAGACGAAATTGGGCGCCAAGGCGAGCAGCGAAATGGTCGAGCGCGCGCTGGCGGGGATTGCGCGCGGCCTTGTCGACGATCTCGGCGTCGGCCGCCTCATCGTTGCCGGCGGCGAGACTTCCGGGGCGGTGGTCGAGGCGCTCGGCGTCAAACGCCTGCGCATCGGCGCCGAGATCGATCCCGGCGCGCCGTGGACCATGGCCGATTCCAGCTCGCGGGAGCGGCCCTTGGCCCTGGCGCTCAAATCGGGAAATTTTGGTGCGCCGGATTTCTTCCTCAAAGCGTGGAGCGTGCTCACGTGAATGAAGCAAATATGAGCGCCTCGGCCGAGAACCGGCTGCGCGCCGAAATCTGCGCCTTCGGGCTCTCGCTCTTCGAGCGGGGCTTGAGCGCGGGCAGCAGCGGCAACATCAGCGTCAGAACGCAGGACGGCTATCTCATCACGCCGACGAACTCGAGCCTTGGCCGCCTCGATCCCGCCCGGCTGTCGAAACTCGATCGTGACGGCCGCCTGATATCCGGCGATCCGCCCTCCAAAGAGGCGGTGCTGCATTTGGCGGTTTACGCAAGACGACCTTCGGCGGGCGCCATCGTGCACCTTCACGCCACCTATTCCGCGGCTGTCTCGTGCATGGATGGCCTCGATCACGCCAATTGCATCCCGCCGCTGACGCCCTATTTCGTCATGAAGATTGGGCGGTTGCCGCTCGCGCCCTATTTCAGGCCCGGCGATCCGGCGCTCGCCAAGGCGATCGAATCTTTGGCCGACAACCACAACTCGGTTCTCTTATCGAACCACGGGCCGGTCGTCTCCGGCGCAACGCTCGAAGCGGCCGTCTACGCAATCGAGGAGCTCGAGGAGACGGCGAAGCTGTTCCTGCTCCTTCGCGGATCGCGCGTGAGACCGCTGACCTGCGAACAGATTGAAGAGGT
>Ga0070733_10002340_pt1 | contig 13596 bp, 8 predicted proteins | sample Coa_R1_9_FD_66450 | JGI IMG/M metagenome (GOLD analysis project Ga0070733, IMG submission 66450) | Surface soil microbial communities from Centralia Pennsylvania, which are recovering from an underground coalmine fire - Coalmine... | ecosystem: Environmental > Terrestrial > Soil > Unclassified ... | reverse complement strand
GCAGCCAGTTCCACCCCCGGCAATGTCTGCAGGCAGGCGAGATGCTGCTTGGCGATCGCCCCGGCCCCGATAAGCGCCGCCTTCACGCCGCCTTCTCCATGATGGTGTGGTAGAAACCTTCCAACTCGCGAGCCGCCTCGCTCCAGCTATACCGCTCGACCGCGAGGCGCCGCGCCGAGCGGCCGATCCGCGCCGCGAGCTCAGGCTCGGCCAAAAGGCTTTTCACCGCATCTGCGAAGCCGGCGGGCTCGTCCTCGATGAGAATGTCGCGCTCCGGGACAGCCTGGATGCCCTCGGCGCCCAGGGTCGTCGAGACGATCGCCTTCCCCATCGCCATCGCCTCGACGATCTTGAGCCGGGTGCCCCCGCCCAGCCGCAGCGGCACCACCACCGCCGCGGCGCTCGCCAGATGCGGCCGGAGGTCCTGGACAAAGCCGGTGAACTCGATTCCCCGCCCGGCCAGCGCCAGCAGCGACGGCGGCGGCCGGCCGCCGATGATCTTCAACCGCGCCTCGGGATGCGCCGCCGCGATGCGCGGCCAGATGTCCTGCACGAAGTGGACGACCGCGTCGATATTGGGGACGGTCGAGAGGAGCCCGAAATAGACCAATGTTCGCCCGTCGGGCCGCGGGTCCGTGGGGCGCGGCTGGTAGTAGTCGACGTCCGCCGCGTTGGGAACGACGGCGGTGCGCAAGCCGGGCGCCTCATCGAGCAGGCGCTGCTCATCCGCAGTGCTGCACAGATAGACGCCGTCGGCGTGCCGATAGGTTCCGAGCTCCTCCCGCCTGAGCTTGCGCCAGTTGGCCCCGGCATAGAGACGGCGGCCCACGCTGCCGCCTGTCCGCGCGAACTGCCGCGCGAGGTCATGGGCGATCTCATGCGAGTCCACGACCACCGCGGGCGGCTTCGCGCCGGGCGGCGCCTGGCGCAGGTCGTAGTGGCCAAGATAGGGGAATTCCAGGTTGACCACATCGAACCGCCGGCCACGCAGGATTCCGTCAAGGCTCTGCTGCAGCGCCGGCACTGTGACCCGCAGCCGGTCGAAGCTCCGGGTCGAGCCGAGCGAACGCAGCTGGAGCAGCCGCTTGGCGAGGCCCGGCCGGCCATAAGGGTTGGGAACCATCACCACTTGCCGGCAATAGGCCTGCATGGCCCCGCGGCACTCGTCGGCGTCAAATTCATCGTCGACCAGCATTGCGGCGGAGAGATTGTGCCGTCGCGCCAATTGGGTCATCAGCCCATGGGTCCGCGCCTGCGCGCCGAACCGCGGCGGGCTCGCCGGCATCTGAGAAACGCAGAGGATGTTCAGGCGTTCTGGGCTCATGGACGGGACGATTCAGCGGAAAACGCGGTTGCGGTGGCACCAGCGGACGAACACGTAGACCGACCAGACCCGCGACCAGTACATGCCCGGAGCGCCCTGAAGGAAGGCGCGCCAGAGCCTCCCCACCGCTTCGGGATCGAGCCCGGTCGGGGCGATCGCCTGCGGATCGCGCAGGGTCTCGTCCATGGCGTTCTTCAGGCCCCGCCGGATCCAGCGGTCGAACGGCAGGACGAAACCGCTCTTCGGCCGCTCGAACAGAGCGGGGTCGAGCCCGCGCAGACCGATGCGCCTCAGCACCGCCTTTCGCCCGAGGGGCGCGTAGCGCGCGGAATCGGGCAAACGGTCGACGTTCTCGAACAGCACCTGGTCCACCAGCGGCACCCGCTGCTCGAGCGAGGAAGCCATGCTGGCGACGTCGTTGTCGCGCAGGAGCCGCTCGCCCAGGAAAAGACGCTGCTCCATGACGCTGATCGCCGAGAGCGGCGTGCGGTCGCGGCTTTCGGCGAGGATCCGCTGCCGCATCGCGAGAGGCAGGCCGTCGGCCAGCGCGTCCGCGAAGTCTGGCGCGAGAAGCTCGCGCTGGAATCCGGGAAGGAAGAGCGCATAGGCCAGTTGGTAGAGCGCGAGCAGGTCGTCGCCGTGGCGGACCATCTCCGGAAGTTTGGCCCAGCGTGTCTGCGGCGCGACCGGCGCGCCCGACCGCCTGAGCGGCCAGGTAGCGAGGCTCGCCAGCGCCGCCTGCAGGCATCGCGGCGCCCATGCGGCGCGCCGGGACCAGCGGTGCAGCGTCGGCAGGTCGCGGTAGGAGGTGTAGCCGCCGAACAGTTCGTCGCCGCCCGTCCCCGAGAGCGCCACGGTGAACCCGGCCGCGCGGATGGCGCTCGAAACGTAATAGGCGTTGAGTCCGTCGAAGGTCGGCTGGTCGAGGCTGTCCAGCGCCGCCTCCAGGTTGTCGACGAAGTGCTGCTCGGTCAGGACGACCTCGTGGTGCTGGGTCCCGATCGCGGCGCCGATCCGCCGCGCGACCGGCCCCTCGTTCAGCTCCTCCTCCTCGAAGGCGAGCGTGAAGGTGTGGATCGGGGTCCGGGCCGCCCGCTGGGCAAGGTTCGCGACCGCCGACGAGTCGACGCCGCCGGAGAGCAGGACCGCGAGCGGCACATCGCTTTCGAGGTGAAGCCTCAGGCCCTCCTCAAGGACAGCGGCCAGATCGCCCTCGTCGGCGACCGGATCGGGCGCCCGCTCGGAGATGCGCCAGAAGTCCTCCTGGCAAACCTCCCTGCCCTCCCCGTCGAACTCGATGAGGCGGCCGGGCCAGATGAGTTCGACGCCCTTGACCGCCGCGCCAGGCCCGACGACGAAGCCGTTCCACACCATGCTGGCCACGGCCTCAGGGTCGAGGCGAGGCGTGCCCAGGAGCCCGGACGCCAGGAGGGCGCGAAGCTCCGAGGCGAAGGCCACCGACCAGCCCGCATCGGGATCGGAAGAGCGCGCGAGGTAGAGCGGCTTGATGCCGAGGGGATCCCTGGCCATGAGAAGCCGGCGCTGCCTGGGATCCCAGCAGGCGAAGGCGAACATGCCGCGCAGCCAGCCCACCGCTTCCGACCCATGGAGGCCGATCGCGCGCAGCATCACCGCCGTGTCGCCGGTGGACTGTATCCGCTGCCCCTCGGCGATGAGGCGGCGCCGCAGGTCACGGAAATTGTAGATCTCGCCGTTGAAAACGATCACGTGCCCAGTCGCCGGGTCCACCATCGGCTGGTCGCCGGCGGGCGAGAGATCGAGGATCGAGAGACGGCGAAAAGTAAGCATCGCGCCCCAGCCGCGAGAATCGGGCGCGGAGACCCATGTCCCGCTGCCATCCGGGCCGCGGTGGGTCATCGCCCCGTTCATCCGCTCGAGCGCGGCGCGGTTCTTTTCGTCCAGCCGCCCGATGATCCCGGCTATGCCGCACATCGGCTAAAGCCTTTCGCTCTTGAGTTTACGCAAGGGTCGCTCAGCCGCGTCTCCTCCCCCCTTGTGGGGGAGGAGCTCGAGCGATTGCGCGCGAGCATGCATTTTCCCGGTCAGCGGCAGGTCGAGGGTGTCGAGGACGGTCAGGATTCGGTACAGCCAGTCGTGTCTTTGCGCGGCGTGGCGGACATTGGCGCGGCTGACCGCCCGCAACCGCTCGGGCTCGCGGTTCAGATCGGCGAGAACGCGCCCGATATCGGGGGAATCGAAAGGCAGGTGGATGAGGGCGTCGGGCCAGTCGAATTGGCGCGCGAATTCCTCCGTCCGCGGCGCCTCGCCGATCATCACCGCGCCCGCCGCGGCCCCCTCGTAGAACCGGGCGGAAATCTCGTCGCGACCGGCCGTGAACTCGGGCCTGTCCACGTAAGCGCGATTGGCGATGAAGGTGCGGCTGTGTTTGAGCAGGGTCGCCAGCTTGCGGCGATGTTCGGCCGGATTGTCGACGCGGAAAGTGCGGTCCTTCTTGTCCGAGCCGCTCGCGGCCACGGTGTCGTAATAATAGAAGCTCCCCCGCCGCTCCGCGTCGTCGAGCAGCGCCTGATGGGTGACCGGCGAGCGCCGGCCAATGTTGCAGACCTCGATCGGCCGCGGTTGACCCGGCGATGGCGCGAAGCGCAGCACATCGACGGCGAGCGGCAGGTAGGAGCATGGGCGTCCGGTGAGGCGCGCCACCTCCTTCACGGCATGAGAGTGCCCGATGAAAACATGGTCGAACCCGGACAGGAGCTCGAGCAGATATTGAGGCAGCATGTCCGGCCAGACTTCGGTGATGAAGCACGCCGCCCTGCGGCATCGCTGGCGCCAGTTGGAGATCGCAGCCAGCGAATACAGTTGATAGACGTGGCTGAACACCGGAAAGAAAAGATCGAAATCCCGCTCAACGACCACTTTGCCGCGCGGGGCGGGCGCGAGCTTATGCGCGAGCCCCGGCGACCCAGACATGAGACGCGCGAGTTTGTAGGCGCGCCGCGAGAATTCGAGCGCCGGAAAATCAGTGACGTCGATTCGCTGCACGTCCGCGAGGGATGCGAAAACATCCTCGAATTCGTAGGCGAGGCAATAGGCGGCGAGGTCAGCGATCCGGCGCTCGGACAAAAGCAACACGTCGAGACGCGAGTCCGCCTCGCCCGCATCGCGGTCCTGGCCCCCGATCTCGTGAGGCTCAATTCCAAACCGAACCATCGCCAATCCACCTCCGGGACATCGGCCCGAATTGTTCGAACATCGCCCGGCAACGCCAAGGCTTTTGCAGATCGCGCACCGCGCCAGCAATCCTCTATGAGCTCGCGATGAACCAACGCCGGACTTCGGCCAAATGGGATTCGCGGGACCGGGCCACTTTCAACAGGCCGGGAAATTCCAGCGCGCGGGCCGCTCTGGTGCAACTGCGCCGATCGTGACACCGCCACGCCGTTGGTCCGCGCGGTGCGCCTATTTACTGATAAAATACATATTATACAAGTTTTATTTTGGGCTTATGGAAGTATGGAACTAAACGGGGTCCCAACCCACTGAAAACATTAGGGGGCGCCGGCAAAATTACTGTTGAGTTCGTTGCCGTGCTCTCCGAGAGCGGCCCGTCGGCGATACCGCACCGCGCGCTCTAGGAAGCGAAGCTCAGCGGCCTTGCCTCCCGCGCCGCACGCTCCGGCTCGGCGCGGGCCGCTGACGGACCCCAGGCCGGGGCTTCGAAATGGCGGCGGATCCGCTCCACGATCCGCCCGGCGGCGTGACCGTCCCCGTAAGGGTTCCGGGCGGCGGCCATTGAGCGATAGGCGGCAGCGTCGGTGAGTAGTCGCGCGGCATGATGGACGATGGCCCCCGCATTCGGGCCGGTCAGGATCGCCGTGCCGGCGGCCACGCCCTCGGGGCGTTCGGTGGTGTCGCGCATGACCAGCACCGGCTTGCCGAGCGAAGGCGCTTCTTCCTGCACCCCGCCCGAGTCGGTCATGACCAGCCGGCATCGCGCCATCAACGCGACGAAGTTGCGGTAGCTCTGGGGCGCGATCAGCCGGACATTCGGCAAGGCGCCGAGGAGCCGGTTGACGTGCTTGAGCACGTTGGGGTTGAGGTGAACCGGATAGACGAAACGGTGGTCGGGAAAGCGATCTGCCAGCATGGCGATCGCCTGGCAGATCTGCTCGATGCCCTCCCCGAAATTCTCGCGGCGGTGCCCGGTGATGAGGACCATAGGCTCCTCAGCCCAATCCGCCCCCAGTTGAAGACTGAGCTCCTCGCTGATGCGGGCGCGGAGCGCCGCGTCGCGGGCCTGCGCGTCGACCTCCATGCGCAGCGCGTCGATCACGGTGTTTCCGGTCACCGCGATGCTCTCGTCCGGGACCGCCTCGCGCAGGAGAGCCGCGCGAGCCGCCTCGGTCGGCGCGAAATGGAGCGCCATCAGCGGAGCAGCCAGCCGGCGGTTCGCCTCTTCGGGGAAAGGCGACCAGATGTCGCCGGTTCGCAGGCCCGCCTCGACGTGGCCGATGGGAATGCGCCGGTAGAAGCAGGCCAGCGACGCCGCCAGCACGGTGGTGGTGTCGCCCTGGACCAGCGCCATGTCCGGCTCGGCCGATCCGAGCCAGCCGTCGACGCCGTCGATCAGCCTCGCGGTCAGCTGGGCCAGACTCTGGTTGGGCCGCATGACGTCGAGGTCGGCGTCGATCTCAAGGCCGAAGGTCTCCGCCGCTTGGCGGAACATCTCCTTGTGCTGTCCGGTGGCCACGACCGTGCAGCGGAAATCCTTTGAGCCGCGCAGCGCGGCCACCACCGGGGCGAGCTTGACCGCCTCCGGGCGGGTGCCCATGAACACCGTGACGTTGCGCATTCTCAGGGCTCTCTCCCGGTTCACGTGATGAGCGGCGCTCAGCGCGCCGGCTGACGCCGCAGGCGGCGGGCGACGACCTCCCGGCCGGCGAGCCAGACGAACTGGCTGTTCATGGTCAGGTAGCGCTTCCACAGCTTGCGAGGCTCCATGAGGAGCCGCCAGGACCATTCCAGCCCCGCCGTCTGCACCCAGCGAGGAGCGCGCCTGATGTAGCCGGCGAGCACGTCAAAGCTGCCCCCCACCCCCATGATGACGGGAACGTCGAGGCGCTCCCGGTAGCGCTCGCACCAGGTCTCCTTGAACGGGCTCGGCATGCCGATGAACAGGATGTGGGCGCCGCTCCCCCGGATGTCCTCGACGATGGCCTCATGGTCCCTGGGCCCGAAATAGCCGTCGCGGAACCCGGCGATCTCGAGTCCGGGATACCGGACTCGGCACTCTCTCACGAGGGTCTCGACCACCTCGCGCCTGGCGCCGAGGAAATAGACGCTTAAGCCCTCCGTCGCAGCCGCGACCATGAGACGGTCCATGAGGTCTATGCCGGCCACGCGTTCGGGCGCCGGTTGCCCCGATGCGCGCAGCGCCCAGACCACCGACATGCCGTCGGCCACGGTCAGGTCCGCCGCGCGGCAGGCCAACGCCAGTTCCGGATTCTGGCGGATCATGCACAGGTGGGAGGCGTTGGCGGTGAAAACCACGTGGGAGGCGCGGGGGCCCCGGCAAAACTCGAGGCAGCGGGCGACCGCGGCCTCGATGGTCAAGGTGTCGAAGGACAGGCTCATGAGCTCGGCCTTGTCGCCTGACGCGGCCGCGAGACCCGACCCTTGCGCGACTGCCTTGTTAGGATGAGGCCCCAGCCGCGGCGACGAAGGCTCGAACCCCGGGTGGAATTCGCGCTGCGTAAGCCCGGTGCGCGCGCCGTAAAGTTTGACGCCGGTCATGACCTCGATACTCTGCTGCTGCTCCACTTTGTATTTCCCCCGTTCACTCGCGCGGATCGTCGGGATGAGCGCGGTCGGCTGTCGGCGTTGTCCAGAGAATGAGAACCCGTGCGATGCTCAGCGCCCTCGAAGGCCGCCCACGGGGTGAGGAAAAGCTGGAACGGCTACGGCCTCAGCCGTATTGCGGTCGGCGCTCGAGCCGACGCGAGCGCCGGAATCCGGAGCGCCGTCGGCGCGCGTATCGGCTTCGCTGTGAGGCGGGCGCGCGCGCCAAAGGGCGGCCCGCTCAGCGTTGACCCGGGCCGTGGCGGCCCGCTTTCCCATCCTGAGGCAGGCGTGCTGGTAGGACCGGAGGAAGCGTCTGAACTCCAGGTCGTCGTAGCGGGGCAAACCTTTGAGCCAGCTTCTGAAGTAACCCCACGCCATCGCCGCGCTGCCGATCGCCGCCGGGTGGGCCGGCAGACGATGGATCGCGACCGCCAAGTAGTAGAGCGGCGAAGTGCCCATGAAATACTGTCCGAACCCGGCGCGAAGCCGCCCGGTCCAGATGCCCTTCTGGCTCGCGCCTTGGGGACGCAGGTGGACGAATCGGAGAGGCTCGTCATCGACGCTCTCGGCGATCCAGCCCAGCATCCGGGCCCGGTGGCAGTCGATGCCATCCCACATCACCTGGCGCACGAAGCCGCCGATCTCCTTGAAGCAGGCGACGCGATAGAACTTGGTCATGCCCACCGACATCTCATCGCCGCAGACTTCCGGCTCGAGCGCGCCGCTCCGCGGATGGACGAACCACGGCTTGCCGGACGTGGTCCCGATGCGCGCATCGCTCTCCATCCGCTGCATCAGCAATTCGAAGTATCGGACCGGCAGGTCGAGATCCATGTCCAGCTTGCAGAGATAGTCGAAGTCCTCCAGGCGAACCGTGTTCAGACCCGCATAGAAAGCCGCGACGACTCCGGGCCCCACCTCGCGGCGGCCGCGATCCGTGCGCCGAACCACGCGAAGGTAGGGCAGCCGCCGCGCATAGTCCTCGAGAATGGCCGGAGTCTCGTCGGTCGATCCGTCGTCGACGACCACCCAGAGGGCCGGCCGGACCGACTGCGCCGCCACGCTGTCGAGCGTGCGGCGAAGGTGCTGAGCCTCGTCGCGGCAAGGCGAGACGAGCAGATAGCGTCGCGACGGATTCACGCCGGCAAGCTCATTGGAGGGGGTCGCCACCTTGGCAAAATCCCGAATTGACGAGGATGGGAGGGACGGCTGGCTCGAGAGACCGGGTTGGCTCGAGCGGCAGCGTCATGCGTTGCTGAAGTACCTGCGGTACTGATAGCCGCCATACCCCGGCAGCGCGTCGAAATCGACCTTGTTGAGAACGATGCCGGCGACGCGGTTCGCCTCCGGCCCCAAAACCCTGAAGGCTTCGGAGATGCTGTTGCGCGGCGTGCGGCTCCACTCCACGATCACCAGGATCTTGTCGGCGACGGTTGCGAGGGCAAGCGCGTCCACGACTGGCAGCAAAGGAGGGCCGTCCATAACGATATAGTCGAAACGGCTCCGCAGCGTCGCGATCAGATCCGCCATCTGCTGGGACATCAGGAAGTCGGCGGTGTTCAGCGTCTTGGATCCGGCCGGGATCACGTTGATCTTCGTCGCCGGGTCCTCGAGGAGGACGTCCTCAACCGTCGCCTTGCCGCGGAGGACCTCGGACAAGCCCGGCCGGTGCTTGCTCTGGAGCGCCTCCGAGGTCGACCGCAGGCGCAAATCGCAATCGAGCAACACCGTCCTCTTGCCGGAGCTCGCGCTGGAGGCGGCCAGCAGCATGGCGGTTGTCGATTTGCCTTCGCCGGGCAGCGCCGATGAAATCAAAATGACTTTCGGATGGGCGTTCGACAGTTCGAGGCCGATCCGCATCCCGTGAACGGCCTCGCTCAGATGCGAGAAAGGCTCATTGACCATTCTGCCCAATGTCTGTTGATAGCGGAGGCCGCGAGTTTTTCGGTGCTGCACAAGAGGAATAAAGCCAACAACCGGAAACCCGAAAGACTGCTCGACCTCCGCGCTGGTCCTGAGCCCCGGCTTGAAATATTCGAGCAGAAAAGCCAGCATCAGGCCGCCGCCGAGACCGGCCATCCCGCCAAGCGCGTAAAACTTTAGCCGGTTTGAATTTGGCTTCCTCGGAAGCGTCGCTGGCGAAATGATCCGCGCGCTGACAGACTGCATTTCGCGCTGTTCGACGATATTGTTGTACTGGGCGAGATAGCTCTCGTAATCCTTTCGGTCCGCCTCAGCCTGATGCCGAAGCTGCTGCAACTTGATATAGGTGTCGGAATTGAGGTTCGCGGTGAGGCTTTGGAGGTTTGTCTCCAGCGATTTTTCTCGCCGCACCGCGATATCGTAGGCGTTCTTCATCCCGTCGACGATGTTCGCCGCCTCGGCGTTGATCTGGTTGTCCACGGAGGCCATCGCCGCACGGGCGGAGACGACCTGCGGGTTATGCTCGCCGAACTTTTTTTGCAGGTCGGCGAGGCTCCAGTTCAATTCCATTTTCTTTTTGCGCAGATCCGTGAGCGCCGGCGATCCGGTCAATTCGGGAATGCTGTCGATATCCCCGTTGGCGGCCATCACGTGACGGGCCTGCTCGAGATGAGCGCTCTTGTCGCTGACCTCCGCGCGCGCCGTCATGAGCTGGGTGTTGAGGTCGCGAATCTGCTGCTCTTTGACTTTATCGACTTCGACGTCGCGAAAACCACTTTCAACCTTCAATTTCTCTATTGAAGCGTCGGTCTCCGAGGCGCGAGACTGCAGATTGTCGATACGCCCCTTGAGCCAGACGGCCACGTGACCAAGCGCTTCTTGCCGCGCCTCCCGCTGAGTGGCCAGGTAATCGTTGGCGATCGTGGACGCGAGGCGCTGCGCCTTGAACGGCTCCCGGGCTGTTGCAGAAACGAATATGATGTAGGAATCTTGCCAAATATCCAGTCTCTTGATCAACTCATCTGCGGCCTGGTCCAACTTTTCGGCCTTTTGCTCCGCGGCGCTCCCAGGTTGCTCCGGAGTGACATCGGCTCGTCCCAGGGTCGCGAAACCAAACCGCTCCGCCAGATCGGCGATCCCGAACCGCTGCGCCAGATTCGCAAGTCCAAGGCGGTCCGCCAGATCCGGGATGCCGAGCCGTTCCGCAATGTTTCCGAACTGGCTCACGAAATGCCCGATCCGAAGCTCGTGGGGTTGGAACTCCGGGTCCGTGTCGAGGTCAAGCTCACTTGCGACGCGTAACGCGACCGATTTCGACCTGAGGATGTTGATTTCGGTGTTGATCGCATCGCTGCCCAGGGCGTCGACGAACGGGGAAATGGGCTTCTGAACCGTGGCGTCGATTTGCCGTTGGGGATCGAAGACGAGGATCTCGACCGTCGATTTGTAGCGCGACGGCACCACCAGCTTGACAACGCTGTAGGTTGCAATCAGCGCCGCCAGCGTTATCGCGGCCACGAGCTTCCAGCGACTCAGCACGCCCCGGAGCACGGCGAGCAGGTCCATCGACGGCGCCTGCGCGCGGCCGATACCTTCGAAGTCCTCCATCTGAACCGTGGAATCCTTGTTCTGCATGACGCCTGTCAAATTGGCCCTCATTTCAGCGACTCATTCCAGCCGACCGGAGACGGATTGGGGAAATCGGGGCCGCGCGAACCCGCGCGCTCAAGCCGCCGGGGCAATCGAGGAGCGGTCGAGTTGGGCCGCAACTTCCATCCCCATGATTTCAAGCAGCACGCGAACCCGCCCGCGGTCGTCCAGATGCGCGAGCCGGCAAAGCGTCTCCGCGAATGGCCCCGACACGATGCGCACCTTCTGGCCGATCTCGAGAGCGTCATCGAGCAGAACGGCCTCACCGGGCCCGCATGAGTCGACCAGCCCTTCAATCACGCCCGGCGGCGCCGGCTTCGGCCGCTCCGCCCCCATGATCAGGGAGGCGATGCCGAAGGTTCCGTTGATGGTGCGCCAGCGCTGTTTGGAGAGATCGATGATGACGAAGATATAACCCGGAAAAAGCGGATGCAGGGTGTCCCGCGACTGACGCGCGTGTCGAACGGTGCGCCGCAATCTCGGGACGAAACTTCGGAAGCCCAACCGATGAAGATTGAGTTGCGCCCGATTCTCCTGATGAGTGAGCGCTCGGGCGACGAACCAGCGTTCACCCGGCGCCAATTCCAGACCGCTAGACAAAGCCTGACCCCCTAATTCCAGCCTCAAAGCTCCCTTCGGGCGCTTTCTTCTCTTACCAGGCCGAGCTTGGACTTCTGGAACGCTACCGCCATTTGGGTGAAGCGACGCTTCACCCATGTTGAAATGTGCACTTCGGGTGAAGCTATGCTTCACCAATTGCGAAATAATCCCACGTTGGGCGAAGCGAAGCTTCGCTCAAGCTGAAATATTTCGAACAAACTTGCCAAACAGCGGAGCAGCCGTCGGCGGCGCCGCGACCCGCAACCAACCATGTTGTATCAAAAACGTCAAGTGGTTTTGTACAACGTTGGTTGAGGGCCTCGGACAAATCAGGGCGCCCGAAGCCCGGCGTTGAACCGCGCCAGCAAGGGCCCAAAAAAATCAGACATACTGAACGTGTCATTTCTGACCACCAGGAAACAAGGCCGCAAACCGGACGGCGTGGTTTCCAATGCCGGAATCCGAAGCGCCGGCCGCCTTGGACCAGCGGCGATGGGGCCGGCGGGTCCGGCGGAGGCTCCACACGACCAAAGCTCCTGTTTCACGCCATTGATACGCGGAAGCATCCGCGCGTTGCAGGACCCTATTTAGGCGCGCCCACCCGCGCGCTCTTGTCTCGGAAGGCCAAACTCCGTCCTTCCCGGGCCAACTCGCCCGGTGAGCGCTCCCGGGCGGAGAAGCGGGGATCGCCCTACCTCTCTCTCAGCGCCTCGGATCCGATTTTGGCCAATGGCGAAAGCAGGTAGTCGATGACCCGCCGGGAATCGGTCCGGATTTCGACGGTGACGGTCATGCCTGGACTCAACGGCATCATCGCGTTGTCGATTTTCATTGCGGTCTGGTCGAGCGACACGACCACCGGAAAAACGAAGCTTTCCGGCTGACCGGGAGCCGTGGGCGCTTCGGGGGCGGGGTTGGCGGTCGCCGTGGCGTTGGCGAGCGCGCGTTTGGCGTCCTGCTCGGCGATCGCTGCGGAGGCGATGTTGACGACCTTGCCGTGCAGCGCGCCGAAGCGGGTGAACGGGAAGGCGTCGACCTTGATCACCGCGTCCTGGCCCGGCTTGACGAAGCCGATATCGAGGTTGGCCACCAGCGCCTCGACCTGAAGCTTGCCACCGATCGGGGTCAGCACGATCAGCTGCTGGCCCGTGGTGACGACCTGCCCGACCGTGGTGACCGCCATCTGCTGAACCACCCCGTCGGTCGGCGCATAGAGCTTGGTGCGAGAAAGCCGCGCCTGCGCCTTGGCGAGCGCCTCGCGCGCCTCATCGGCCTTGCGCGCGGCGTCGGCGAGCTTGTTCTCGTTGTCGGCGATGAACTGGGAGATCGTTTTGGCCATCTCGCTGCGCACCGAGCGGACCGCAGCGTCGGTTTCGATCAACTGTCCCTGGTCGGACGCGAGCGACGCTTCAGACTTCTCGAGTTCTTCCTTGGCGTTATAAAGGTCGATCTTGGTGCCGACATTGAGGTTGATCGCTTGCTGCCTGGTCGAGACGCGCTGGTTCAAGGTTTCCATCAGCGTATTCTGGAAGGCGATGCTCATGTTGAGGCGCTTCTGCGTCGCGAGCTTCTCCGCCATCTGCCGGTCGAGCGCCTTGAGGGCGTCGGAGAGCTGGGCGAGATCGGCGCGCAGCACCGCTTCCTGGCGCAACCGGAACCTCTCGCGCACCGCGGGATCCCAGGCGACCTTCAAGTCCGCCTGGCCGGCGAGGTTTTCGACCGCGGCGGAATCCGCGCCCGGCGCTTCGTCCCTGGTTCGCGCGTCGAGCCGATCCTGACCGCCTTGCGCGTCGGCCTCGGCGGCCCGCACCGCCTCGATCGCATAGCGGCGGCGCGCCATCTCGGCCAGGCTCGCGTCGAGCCCGTCCCGGGCGCTCCGCGCGTCGGCGTCAGCTTCCGCCGGATCGAGCTCGAGCAAGAGGTCGCCCGCCTTGACGGTCTGGCCTGTCGCGACATGGATCGCGGCGATCCTGCCCGGGTCGAGCGGCTCGATCACCTTGGAATAGCCGGCCGGCTCGATCTTGCCCGGCGCCGTCGCATGGACATCGAGCCGGCCGAAATACGACCAGATCAGCGCGGCGAGCGCGAAGGCGCAGATCGTCGCGATCAGCGCGATCGGCAGCGGAGGGGGCGGCGTTTCGAGGATCTCGAGCGCGGCCGGCAGGAATTCGCGGTCGCGCCCCGTGACGGCGGGCGGAGGTTGCCGCGAAGGCCGAGGCTGATGCCGGGGCGGGGGCGCCTCTGGCGGCGCGGCGCGTTCGTTCATGCCGGCGCCC